>WNFI01450947.1_pt2 | contig 34061 bp, 37 predicted proteins | sample 5400471 | NCBI WGS metagenome assembly WNFI01 (sample SAMN13153348, study PRJNA577476) | soil metagenome | isolation source: 100 cm saprolite on Douglas fir-dominated hillslope | place: USA:California | collected 2013-09-17 | reverse complement strand
CGGAGTAGACCGCGAATTCCCCGCTTGCGCCGCCGCTGACCTCGATGCGGGCCGTTTCGTGCCCGGCGCTGCGCCGCAGGGCGCTGCGCAGAAGGTTTGTCCACACGAGCGCCAACATCCCGCGGGCGCCGCGCACCGCGGGAAGCTTCCCGAGCCTGAACACGGCGCGCTCCCGATTCTCGATTCCCGCCCAGGCGGCCCGCGCGAGCGCCCCCATGTCGATCGACTCCAGCTCCAGCGGCTGGCTCGCCTGGACGCACAGCTCGCGCAGATTGCCGATCATCGCCTGCATCGCGGCGACGTTGTCGCGAATCGAGCGCACATCCTGCGCCGCCTCGGGATCGAGCCGGCCTTCGCCGATCGCGCGGGCCCTCGTCTCGATCGCGCCCAGCGGCACCTGGAAATCGTGGGACACCGCGGAAGAAAGCGTTTCGAACTCGCGCATCGCCGCCGCGAGCCTCTCGGTGCGGCGAGCGAGGTCGCGATTGGCGCGCTCGGTGTCTTCGGAGTCGTTCATGGCTTTCCCGGTTGGTGAGTCGCCGGCTCGATCGCCGCCTCGCGGCGGGCGGCTTCGCGGGCGATGGCGACGCGTTGCTTGGCGACATAAGCAAGATGATCGACGACGGCCGGATCGTCGAGCGTGTCGCGCGCGATGCGCGCTCGCTCGAGAACCTCGGCGGCCTTGCGGAGCTCGGCAGCCGCGAAGCGGACGATCCTCGGATCGGCGGCCGCTTCCGCTTGCATCGCGCGCGCTTCGTCGAGGCGCGGATAGTTCCCCGGAATGAAGACGCAGCCGGTGAGCGCCGTTGCCGCGGCAAGCGCAAGCCGGCCGGGATGCGCCGGCGCCGGGAAGCTCATCGCGAGAGCCCGCCCCGCTTCCGGGCGTTGGCGGCGGCGGCCTTCGCCGCAGCGAGCTCCGCATCCACGCGGGCTTGCTCCACGAGCCACCCGGCGGGCCTGTAATCCCCGGCGGCGATCCAGCGCTCGCCCAGTAAAATTTTCTCGCGTGCGAGCGCAAGCTCGCGAGGCGCGTGCTCCTCCGCGCCCGCATCGACCGCGCGCGCGATGGCCGCGTGCGATTCCCGTGCTTGTTCGCTCAGCGCGGTATGGCTCGCGCATCCGGCGCCGAGCGCCAGGCAAAGCACCGGACCCAGGTACCACCGATTTCCCATGGACCCATTTCAGCCCAAGCGCGGCGCGCGCGATGCCCTGCCCTCCACGTTATTTCGTGTCGTGGATTTCCCTACAGGGGGGACGCTATTCGAGCGAAGTGATGCCGTGCAGGATTGCGAACTTCACGAGTCCGGGAACGTCGCGAATGGCGAGCTTCTCCATCATCCGCGCGCGGTAGGTCTCCACGGTGCGCGGCGAGATCGAGAGCGACACCGCGATATCCGACACGCTCTTGCCCTCGGCGACCAGCTGCAACACCTGGCGCTCGCGCGAGCTCAGGCGCGCGACCGGATCCTCGACCGCCGCGGGCTCGACCAGCTCCGCCAGCACGGCCTCGGCGATCGAGGGATGCAGATAGCGCTTGCCGCCACGCACGCTGCGGATGGCGTCGACGACGTCGCTGCCCGCGGAGCTCTTCGGCACGTAACCCGCGGCCCCCGCCCGCAACGCGCGCACGATGTGCATGGGGCTCGAATGCACCGACAGCATGAGAACGCGCGCCTCCGGGTAGCGCTCGCCAATGATGCGCGTCGCCTCGATCCCGTTGAGATCGGGCATGTTGCTGTCCATGAGGATCACGTCGGGATGCAGCTCCATCGTGCGGCGGATCGCATCGTGGCCGCTGCGCACGGTGTCGACCACCTCGATGCCGTTTTCCGCCTGGAGCAGGTGGCGCAGCCCGTCGGCCACCACCTTGTGGTCGTCGGCGATGAGGACGCGAATGCTCATGGCCGGCGCGGAACCTCGACCCGGATCCGCGTGCCCTTTCCCTTCCCGGAATGGGCCTCGAACGTGCCGCCGATGGTCTCCGCTCGTTCGCGCATGGTGATGATGCCGTGTTTCGCCTTGTCCACCTTGCCCACCTCGGGATCGAATCCCACGCCGTCGTCCTCTATGGTCAAGACGATATGCGGGCCGATCTCGCGCAATTCAATGGCCACGTGCCGCGCCCGGGCGTGGCGCGCCACGTTGGTGAGCGCCTCCTGCGCGATGCGGAAGAGCGCGAGCTCGATCTCCGAACCGCAGCGCCAGTTCTCGTCGCCGCGAACCTCCACGCGGATTGCCGTCCGGTCGGTGAATTTCTTCGCGTACCACTGCAGCGGCGCGACGAGCCCGTACTCGTCGATCATCGGCGGACGCAGGTCGTACATCACGTTCTCGACCGCCTTGAACACCGATTCGATGAGCTCCAGCGAATCGTCGTTGCGGCTGCGGATGACCTTGTCGTCGCGCTCGGCCAACCGCGTGCGAATCATGTCCATGTTGATGCGCATCGCGGTGAGCGTCTGCCCGACGCGGTCGTGCAGCTCGTGCGCGATGTCGCGGCGCTCCGTTTCCTGCAGCTCCACCAGGCGGTGCGTGAGCAATCGGTAGCTCTCCTCCGACGCTCGCAGGTCATCCTGCGCCAGCTGAAGCTGCTGGAGGTTCTCGACCATCCAGTCGATTTCGTGCCGCGGCCAATCCGGCGAGAGGTACCGCTCGGGCGCCACGTAATACGGGTTGCGGCAGATTCGATCGCCGATGACGACGAGCGGGTGCACGATGATCATCTCGCGCAGCGTTTCGGGCGTGAACCGCCGCATATCGAACTGGCACAGACCGGTGCACTTGTGAAGCTGCCAGGCCGGGCTGAGGTTTAGCCGCGCCTCGAATTCCGCGAGGTCCCTCAGGCCGCCTTCCAGCGCCCAGGTCATTTCCCCGGTGATTCGGCAGCCGGCATGGCCGGCCTCGCGCGCCTCCTTGCCCCAACGCTCGATCTGCCCAACCATGTCCAGCGTCTGGAAGTCCCGCGCGAGCCGCCTCTCGAAGAGGATGAGCCGGCCCTCGCGCAACTCCGCGGCGACATCGATGCCCTCGGCGACGAGCCCTTCGACAATGGGCTCGCGCCCGTCGTCGACGACACAGACGCACCGCTCGCCGCGCTCGAGGCCGGCGCGAACGTAGGAAGCGATCATCGTCACTTCCTGCTCGCGCCGGTCGTACAAGGTGCAAGCGTGGTCCGGCGGGCCGAGCTGCTCGATTGCCGCGCGCACTTTTTCGAAGTGATTCTCGGCGTCCATGGGCTATTCGGTCCGGCGGGGAACCTCGACCCGGATGCGCGCGCCCTTTCCCTTCTCCGAATGGGCCTCGAACGTGCCGCCGACCGCCTCGGCGCGCTCGCGCATCGTGGTGAGGCCGTAGCCCGCCCGTTCGGTCCGCTGCGCCTCGAAATCGAATCCCACGCCGTCGTCCTCGATCGTCAAGACGATGTTGGTGCCGATTTCGCGCAAGTCAATGGCCACGGTGCGTGCCCGCGCATGGCGCGCCACGTTGTTGAGCGCCTCCTGACTCGTCGATCATCGGCGGGCGCAATTCGTACATCACGTTCTCGACCGCCTTGAAGGCCGACTCGATGAGCTCGAGGGAATCGTCGTTGCGGCCCCGGATCACCGCGTCGTCGTGCTGGTCGAGGCGCTTGCGGATCATGTCCATGTCGATGCGCATCGCGGTCAGCGTCTGGCCGACGCGGTCGTGCAGCTCGCGCGCGATGTCGCGGCGCTCCGTTTCCTGCAGCTCCACCAGGCGGTGTGTCAGCGCCTGCAGCTTCTCCCTGCTCTTGCGGATGGCCTCGTCGGCCTTGCGGCGCTCGGTAATGTCGAGGTTCGTTCCGTAGACGCGGACGGCACGTCCCGACTCGTCGCGGACGACGGTCGCCAATCCGCGTAGCACGTGGATGTCGCCGCCCGGCCAGACGACCGTGAACTCGATCTCCGGAGGGCCGCCTTCGGCAAGGAGCTGCTCACGCCGCCGGATCACGTAGGCGCGGTCATCGGGGTGCACGGCTTCGATGTAATCCTCGATGCGGGCGCCTTTGCTTCGGTCGTCGCCGAAGAAGAGGCGATTGTTCTCCTCCGTGTTGATGATCCTGCCGGTGATGAGATCGTGTTCCCAACTGCCGGTGTGCCCCAGCTCCTGCGCCTCGCGCAAGAGACGTTCGCTGTGGCGAAGCGCGTCGTCGGCCCGACGGCGCTCGGTGACGTCTTCCACGAGGGCCATCGCGTACCTGGGATTGCCATTCGCATCGCGCAGGAGAGCGACGGCGCTCTGCGCCCAGATGACCTCGCCGTCCTTGCGGACGTAGCGCCTTTGCCACGAGAAGTCCTCGCGCTTGCCGGCGAAGAGCTCGTCGCGCAGCCTGCGGCTCTCCTCGACCTCGTCCTCGGGTAGCAAATCCCAGCCGGTGAGTCGATAGAGCTCCTCCTCGGTGTAGCCCAGCATGCGTTGGAAGCGCTGATTGGCGCGCACGTAGCGCGCATCCATGTCGGTGATGGCGATGCCGATGGGCGCGTGATCGAAGATCGCCTCGAGGAGCTCCTCGCGCTCGCGCAGCGCTTCGTCGACGCGCTTGCGCTCGGTGATGTCGACGGCCACCTCGATGGCGAAGCTCGGTCCGCCGAGGGGTGGGCGCACCAGCGCCGCGCTGCAGGCGACCCACCGAATCTCACCGTCGGCGCGGACGATGCGCTTCTCTATCGAGAAATGGTCGATGCGGCCGCCGACAAGGTCGGCATGCAACGCGTCGACGCGCGCCTTGTCGGCGTCGTGGGCGACATCCCAGACCCTGCGCTTCGAGATGTCCTCGTTCCCGTACCCGAGGATCTGCCGCATGCGCTGGTTGGTGGTGAGGAAATGCCCCTCGAGATCCGTCACGCTGATGCCGATCGGCGCCTGCTCGAACAGCGTTTCGAGAGTCGCCTTGAGCGCCGCCTCGTCGCGGCGCTCTTCGGTCACGTCGCGGCCGACCGCGAGGACCGCGATCACCTTTCCCGACGCATCCCGCACCGGATTGGCCTCGGACTGCATCAGCCGGACCCGTCCATCGCGCGTGAGGGCGCGCAGCTCGAACCGGCGCGGCGCCCCGGTATGCACGATCTGCGCGTACTCGGAGCGGATCCGCTCGCGATCCTCGGGGTGGACGTGCAGGAAGGGATCGACCCCCGGCTTTTGTTCCTGCGGGCCCTCGAAAAACTCCAGGCCCGGCTCGTTCACGTAGAGCCGGCGGCCGTCGACGTCGAAGAGGCCGATGACGTCGCGGGCGTTTTCGGTGACCCGGCGGAACTGGTCCTGCAGACTCCGGTCCTGCATCGGAGCTTGCGCGGATTTGCTGGATCCGACAGCGCTCATGGGATTGCCCTGGACGGGACGGAATGCGCGTCCCCCTCGAATCGTCCAAAATACACCTCAGCGCGGGTTTACGCCTGAAAGCGTCAAGCTCAAAACGCGAGGCGCGTCAGCGGCACGGTGCCGCTTCTCCCGTCGATCGTGTATTCGAACGTGGCGCTGTCGCCCTTGAATCGCAGGCGGCAACTTCCGACATCGATCGTGCGGTGCTGGGATGGGTCGTAGGTCGCGCCCACCCACGCTGAGCCCACGGCCCGATACATGCGACCCTCGTACGTATCCGCCGAAGTCCACTCCCCTCCCGGCATGAGATACCACGTCGGCGAACCGTCAGCGTCGTACGTGAACCAGAGCGCGAATAGCGTGCGCACCTGCTGCAGCACCGTGATGCCCCAGCCGTTCTGCGGCACTCCTCCCCACCAGAGATCGCCGACTCCCGGCGCGGCCGCGAGCAGCTCCGGGCGTCCGAACGCAAGGCGCGTGATGTTCTTGCGACCGGAGAGCCCATTGATCGTGTATTCGAAGACCGCGCTGCTCTCGCCGGAGAATGTGAACGTGGCGGATCCCACCGGAGCTCCGATGTCGAAGCGGGACACGTCATAGGCGAAGTACGGTGAGCCGCGCGGAATGTAGAGCGCACCCGTGAACGCCGTGTGCGCCGCATTCCACGCGCCGCCCGGAATCACGAGCCACATCGGGCGGCCCGCGCTGTCGTAGACGTAGACGTTGGCGAAGAGCATGTCGCCGTGCTGGATGATGCTCATCCCCCAACCGTTTTCCGCGCTCCCCGACCACCACAGGTCCTGCAGCGTTCCGCCGTTGAACGCGAGCCCGCCCATGTCGGCGATCGAGCCGTTGGCGGTGAGATCGTCGTCTCCCAAGCCGCCATCGACGATCGTGAAGGTGAAGCGGTTGCCGTCGACCCGACCCGGCATCGAATACCAATGCGGCGTTCGATTGTCGGGCGTCGGCCCGTATTTCCAATACGCGGCTGTAGGAGGAAGCGGGTCCGGATACTCGACCACGAAGCTCACCGATGCATTGGTGCCGCAATTGTCGAGGCGGAAATCGAGCAGGCCGTGGGGAAACGCGAGCGTTCCGGGGGGTGCCCCATCGGGGGTAAAGAGCGCCGCGCGTGGATCAATGATTTGCGCGCGCGCTATGACGCAACCGCTGTCGGTCGAGAACACAGACAGAGTGATCGAGCGACCGGTCGGCGAAGTCAATGTCGTCGAGCGCGTCGCCGGAGGCGGTGGCGCAGCCGCAGCACTCTGGATCACCGGAATCATCCGCGTCACGAAACCGAAGATCGCTGCAATCTCGTAGTTTCCCGCGACGTTGTTTGCGAGCGCACTGCCTGTCACACGGCCGTTCGCGTCGGTAAGCCCGTGGGTTAGCAATCCGTTTATGTTTGCCAACCCAGACTGCGGCTCGAGCCGCACGTCCAAACCTGACATCGGGAAGCCTTCGGGCACCGACAGCTGGACCACAAACGAGAAAGGCTGGTTCACGACCGTCTGGATGGTTGCCGGAATCGGCGTGAGGATGACCGTGGACGGATCGTAGACATTCATCGTGAAGTCGTCCGCGCTCGATGTCGATCCACCGGCCACGCGGGAGGTGACCGCGCACGCACCGGCTGACATCCCGCCTCTGAACGTCGGGGCAGTTGCGATTCCCGATGCGTCGGTGGTCACGTCTACCGTGGAAGCACCACCGAGGTCTCCGCACGAAGTCTGGAACGTCACGCGCGCTCCGGCGACCGGATGATCGCTCGCATCGACCGCGCGAGCCACGAGCGGCGAGGGCGCGAACGTGCCTTTCGCCACGATCTGCAGATTCCCGCTGACGCGCGCGGCGCGGAATGCGGCAGCGGCAGAGGAAGGACCAAGGAGCGCGACATCCCTGTGGCCCGCGCCGGCCGCATAGGTGATGCGCATGTTGACGCCGTTGACCGCGATGACTGCGCCTTCCGGCATCCCGGCAAAGTTGCCCGATATGAATTGAGCACCCAGGTCCTCGAACAGAGTGAATACAGACCCTTGGCCCGGAACCAATCCGGGCGGGATCGTCAGCTCGAGCGAGCAACTGATGGCCAGGCCCTTGCGCACACGCACCTTACCGGCGCCGAGCGTGAAACGGGTTATCCCGCGGCAATCGAAATAGTCCATCGTCTGGACCGCGTCGACGACGAGGGTCGAGCTGCCATATCCAGTCAATGAATACGCCCGCGTCAATACGTCCGGCGCGGCGAGGCGCAGCGATCCGTTGAATACCTTCGCTTCCCGAGTGAACGAATTCGACGCATTCGTGAGGGTGAGTGTCCCGGTGCCGTACTTCTGAAGCGCTCCGTCGCCGGCAATGGGGCCATCGAAGGAGGCGTCCGAATCGAACCAGAGGGTCGGATTACCCACCAGCGCGATCGGTCCCGCGAAATGCAGCGGCATTCCGGACAGCACCGTGAAACCACCGGAGTTGGCGTCGACGGGGACCGTTGTCGCGATGGTGAAAGGCTCCGATGTGGTCTTCTCCGCCAGGTTGGCGCTGACGAAGAATCTTCCGCCTGCTACGTAGGTCCCGCCGGCAGGGGTCCCCAGCGATTCACCTCCACTGATAAAGAAAACCTGGAACGATTGCAACGTACTGTCGATCGCTCCCGAAAACGAGTTGTTGCCTTGCAGCTGTGCGGAAAATCCGCTCAGCTGGAAGCTGGTTGGAGCCAGCTCAGCAATACCTCCCCAGAAGAGTACCTGGGCAGACGGACTGTTCACTTGCACGGTGCCGCCGTTAAAAACGAGCGGCGAATAGAAAATAAGCTGGGCCGTACCACTAGGCGGCAAAGTGCCGTTAACCACGATGCTCGGGCCGGATGCGGAGAAATGGATATCCGTGAAGAAACTGAACGCGCCGCTCGTGCTCACGACATCGAGCGGAGCCGGGCCGGTAAGCGTGATGGGATTGCCGCGGAGGTTATATGAGCCGTCGCCGCGAAAGCTGATCCCGCTGAAAGAGCCGTTGGAAATGTCGAAGGTGACGTCCGGCTGCGGTGGAACGCCGTCGAAGACGAGCTGATCGCCGCTCGCCGGCGCAATCCCGCTGCTCCAGTTGGCGCCGTTGGAAACGAGCCCGCTTCCACCCGCGCCGGTCCACGTACGCGTGGCCCCTTCCGCCATGGGAGCGCGCATCGCCAGCGTTGCGAGAATCAAAACCAGGAAGAATCCCGGCTTGCGAACGATCATTCGGTCCTTGGCTCAGGCGGAGTGAGGAAAAGTATAGGGCACTCGCCGACGCCCGTACCGTTCCGCCCCCCACCCGTCTGGGTGGGATTTGCCTCAAAATAGCCGTCTTTCCTCGCAATTCTTCGTCACCCCGGCGTAGGCCGGGGCTCAATTCAATGCCAAATGATACGAAGGCGCCCGAAAGCGCCCACCTCACCAACTTCATCCGCCAGCACGTCGAGAAGGACCTCGCGGAGGAGAAGTACGCGCAGCGCCGCTGGGGCGGCGGGCCCGGCCCGCTGGCGAAGCACAAGGACGCCCCACTCGACCCCGCGAAGATCCGCACGCGCTTTCCGCCCGAGCCCAACGGCTATCTCCACATCGGCCACGCGAAGTCGATCTGCCTCAACTTCGGACTGGCGGAGGAGTATGGCGGCATCTGCCACATGCGCTTCGACGACACCAATCCGGAGAAGGAAGAGCAGGAGTACGTCGACGCCATCCTCGACTCGGTGCATTGGCTGGGATACCACTGGGGCAAGAACGACGAGAACCTCTATCACGCCTCGGATTACTTCGAGTGGATGTACGAGTTCGCCGAGGAGCTCATCAAGCACGGCGACGCGTACGTCGATTCGCAGACCGCCGAGGAGCTGCGCGCCACGCGCGGCTCGCTGACCGAGCACGGGCTGGAATCGCCGTATCGCTCACGGTCCGTTGAAGACAGCCTCAAGCTCTTCCGCGAGATGCGCGATGGAAAACACGCCGACGGCACCCACGTGCTGCGCGCGAAGATCGACATGAAGTCGCCCAACATCAACATGCGCGACCCGGCGATCTACCGCATCAAGAACGCCGAGCACCACCGCACCGGCGACAAGTGGCACATCTACCCGATGTACACCTATCTCCTTTAACCTGCTGCAGAGACCTCTACCCCAGCAGATCGAATTCTCGCGCCTCAACCTGACCTATACGGTCATGAGCAAACGCCTTCTCATCCAGCTCGTGAAGGAAGGTCATGTTGACGGCTGGGACGACCCTCGCATGCCGACGATCGTGGGTTGTCGACGCCGAGGTTACACCCCCGAGGGCATCAAGCTCTTCATGGATCGTGTCGGCGTCTCGAAATCCGATTCGGTGATCGACTACTCTCTGCTCGAGGACTGCCAGCGCGAGGTGCTGAACGAGATCGCACCGAGACGCATTGCCGTGCTCGATCCGCTGAGGCTCGTGATCGACAACTGGCCCAAAGGGCACATCGAGGAATGTCCTGCGCCGAACCATCCGCAGAAGGCCGATTGGGGGAAACGCCCGCTGCCGATGACGGGTGAGCTCTGGATCGAGCGCGAGGATTTCATGGAAACGCCTTCCAAGGGCTATTTCCGCTTGTACCCCGGGAATTCCGTTCGCCTGAAATACGGCTTCGTCGTGCGCTGCACCGGCTATTCGAAGGGACCGGATGGGAAGGTCGATGAGGTGCACTGCGATTACGTGCCCGAGACGAAGTCAGGCACGCCGGGGGCCGAGGCGGTGAAGGTGAAGGGCGTCATTCACTGGTTGAGTGCGGCGCACGCGTATCGATGCGACGTGCGGCTTTACGATCGGCTGTTCCGGGAGCCGCAGCCCGGGACCGGCTCGCATCAATACCTGGACGACATCAATCCCAAGGCAAAGCATGTCATCCATGCCTATCTGGAGCCGGTATTGAGCGAGGCGAAGGGCGAGGACCGCTTTCAATTCGAGCGACATGGATACTTTGTCGCCGACAGGAGAGACTCGCGGCCCGGAGCACCCGTTTTCAACAGATCGGTAACGCTTCGTGATTCCTGGGCCAAACCATAGCCGCGGGATTCGATCGTGAGGACGGATACCGACGCCGGCCGCAATCCACAAGCCGAGCAGATGGGCGACGAATCGATGGCGCGCAATCTGGCGCACCAGGCTCAAGCCATCTGGCCGCAAGAGCAACCTCTCTTCGCCCGATACGCTCTTGCGGGCGCTGTCGACATCCTCGACCTGGGCTGCGGAACGGGCGAGATCACGCGGCGCCTGGCCGAGCTTTATCCGCGCGCGCAACTCACGGGTGTAGACATCCTCGAAAGCAACCTCGCACTGGCTCGCGCCGCCTCGGGCGCGGGCAGCGAGCGCATTCGCTACCAGCAAGCCGACGCGTTCGCATTGCCGTTCGCCGCGGCGAGCTTCGATCTCGTCGTTTGCCGTCATGTGTCGCAAGCCGTGCCGGACTTCCATCTCGTGTTGGATCAGATCGTGCGGTGTCTCAAGCCCGGCGGCTGGCTGCATCTGCTGAGCGAGGACTACGGAATGCTGCGAATGCCCGGGCCCGACGCGGATCGATTCTGGATCGAGGTTGCGTTGCGCTACCTGGACTCCATCGGGTGCGACGGACGCATCGGCCGACATAGCTGGCCGCTGCTCCAGCAAGCCGGATTCGCGAATATTGCCGTGGATTATGTGATCGTGGACACCGTTCGCGTGCCCCGCTCGACGTTCGCGGACATCATCCGCGCGTGGCGCGACGGGTATACGCCGGCGCTGGCGCAATCCAGCGGCTGGCCGGAAGCGAAGATCCGCGCGCAATTCACCGGTTTCATTGCCGCGATCGAAGACCTCGACCAGTACGCGGTCTGGCATATACCCATCGTTTCCGGGCGCAAGCCGTAAAAAAGCCGAGCGCGTAAGCCCTCGGCTTGATCAGCCCCGGCGATTGCCTTTCCTGGTCTCCAGCGCCTCCCAACGGACCAGCAGGCGATCGAGCTCTGCCGCATTCTCCGCGTGGCGCGCGTTCAAAGCCCTCATGTCGACGGTGCGATCCTGGTACAGCGCCGGGTCGGAGAGACGGCGAGTCAGGTCATCCTGCTCGCGCTCCAATGCTTCGATTCGTCCCGGCAGCTCTTCCAGCTCGCGCGTTTCCCTGTATGTGAGTTGCGCGCGCTTGTCGGAGGGAGCCTGGCGTTCCGTGCGTTCCTTGTCACGGCCGGGCCTCGCTTCGCCGTCCGCGGCCGGCCGCCGATTCGACGCGCGTTTCCAGTCGCTATAGCCGCCCGCGTATTCCTTCCAGCGTCCTTCGCCCTCGAATGCGATCGTCTGCGTGACGACGTTGTCGAGGAAGGCGCGGTCGTGGCTCACGAGGAAAAGCGTGCCTGGATAGTCCTGCAGCAGCGCTTCCAGCAGCTCGAGCGTCTCGAGGTCGAGATCGTTGGTCGGCTCGTCGAGAACGAGGACGTTCGCGGGACGTGCGAAGAGGCGCGCGAGCAGCAGGCGATTGCGTTCACCGCCCGAGAGCGACTTGACCGGCGCGCGGGCGCGCTCCGGCGGGAAGAGGAAATCGCCGAGATAGCTGATGATGTGCTTGCGTGATCCCTCGAGCTCGACGAAATCGCTTCCGGGCGCGATGGTGTCGGCGAGGGTGGCTTCCTCGTCCAGGACCGCGCGGAACTGATCGAAGTAGGCGACAGCGACTTTGGTGCCGAGGCGCACGCGGCCCGAATCGGGTGCGATCTCGCCCAGGATGAGCCTCAACAGCGTCGTCTTGCCGCTGCCGTTGGGGCCGATCAATCCGATCTTGTCGCCGCGCATGACGCGGCAGGAGAAGCCGTCGACGACGCGCTTGTCGCCGTAGCTCTTGCTCACATCCTCCAGCTCGGCCACGAGCCGACCGGAGCGCTCGCCGGAAGAGAGCGAAAGGTCCACCTTGCCCACGCGTTCACGGCGTGCCGCGCGCTCCGCGCGCAGCACCTCCAGGCGGCGCACGCGGCCCTCGTTGCGCGTGCGGCGCGCTTCCACGCCCTTGCGGATCCACGTTTCTTCCTGCGCGAGCTCCTTGTCGAACTTGCGCTCGCGCACCTCCTCGTTGGCGAGTGCTTCGGCCTTGCGCTTCTCGTACTCGCTGAAATTGCCGGGGTAGCTGGTAAGCCGGCCGCGATCGAGCTCGAGAATGCGCTGCGCTACGCGATCGAGGAAGCGGCGATCGTGCGTGACAAAGAGGACGGCTCCGGAGAGGGCGGCGAGCGGCTCTTCGAGCCATTCGACAACGTGGCTTCGATGCGATGCTCGATCGCCCACGCGTTCGCCGCGTCGAGAGCCTCGTGCAGGGAATGCATGCGCTCCATCTGCCCGGCATGCGCGGCGGCGTGGTAGTCGAGGAGGAGCTGCCGCGCCTCGCCGACGCCCTCCGCCACGGCCTCGAAGACCGTCCTTCGCGGCGGGAAGACGGGCTCCTGCGCGACGCCGGCGAGCTTCAGTGCGGGCGCGAGCCAGAGCCTGCCGTCGTCGGGTCGTGCGCTACCCTCGATGATTTTCAGCAGGCTCGTCTTGCCGGTGCCGTTGCGCCCGATGAGGCCGATGTGCTCGCCCGGCTCGATCACCAGGTCCGCATGATCGAGCAGCGGGACGTGGCCGTAGGCGAGGGAGATTTCGGAAAGCTGGAGGAGGGGCACCGAGGAAGGATAGGCGAATCATGGCATCCTTACGATCCTTTGGCCGGTATCCTGGGATCCATGAATTCGGAGCTATGGGCATACTCCGCTGCTTGGTGATCCTTGTCCCCATCGCGCTGCCCCTGCTGGTCTTCGGGGCCGCGCTGCCCGAGGACGTGGGGATCCTCATGATCCTGCCGGTCGGTGTCGGCTGGGTTCTGTCGATGGCCGGATGCGTCGGCTCGAAGCGCCTGCGCGACGATGTGGTCGCGGGCAGGATGGCGAAGTCGACCGCGCGCGGGTGGGAGGTCGCCTACCTCATCCTCTTCCCCATCGGCGTGGCTCTCACGAGCTTCCTTTCGCTCGGGATGAGCGCACACAAGAGCCATATGTCCTTCCTGCTGCCCTGGGCATTCGCTTTCTGGTCGTGCGTGTTCGCCGCGGCCTGCATCGGCGTGCACGAGCTCGCGATGGCCGCCAGGCTGAACCAGGCGCATCAAGGCAGCACGCCGACGGCCTGACTAGCGCGCCCCCCGCCACCGAGGAGAATCGCAATGACCGTCAGGATCGAGAGAGACGGACCGGTCTGGACCGTGATTCACGACCGGCCCGAAGCCCGCAACGCCATGGACCCCGAGAGCGCGGATGCGCTGACCGCCGCGTTTCTCGAGTTCGACGCCGACAAGCATGCGGCCGTCGCGGTGTTCTATGGCGCGGGCGGCGCGTTCTGCGCCGGTTGGGACCTCAAGTACGTGAGCACGCTCGACGCGGCTCATCCGCTCGGCGAGCTCGATATCCCGACCGCGGGGCCGCGCGGCAATGGCGGCGAGATTCCGCGTGGACCGCTGGGCCCTTCCCGCCTCGAGCTCGACAAGCCGGTCATCGCGGCGATCGAGGGTCCCGCCGTCGCGGGCGGCATGGAGCTCGGCCTCTGGTGCGATTTCCGCGTGATGGCGAAGGACTCCTACTTCGGCGTCTATTGCCGGCGTTGGGGTGTGCCGCTCATCGACGGAGGAACCGCGCGCTTGCCGCGCATCGTCGGCCAGGGGCGCGCGCTCGAGATCATCCTCACCGGGCGGAAAGTGCCCGCCGAGGAGTGCCTCGCCATCGGACTATGTGAATACCTCACCGCAAAAGGCGCCGCGCGGGCGAAGGCGGAAGAGCTGGCGCAGGAGATCGCGCGCTTTCCGCAGACCTGCGTGCGAGCCGACCGACGCTCCGCCATCAAGAGTCACGGGCTCGGCGTGCGTGAGGCGCTGATCCAGGAGTGGTACAACGGACGCGAAGCGTTGATCAAGGACGGCGTGGCGGGCGCGAGCCGCTTCAAGGATGGGCTCGGGCGGCACGGCGACTTCCGGAAGATTCGATGATGAGGTCCTGCCTTGAGTCCTTGCGTCATCGAACGGAAGCCTGTTCAGCGCGGCTCCTTGTGTCCGCCGAACTCGCTCCGCATCGCCGAAAGCAGGCGATTGGCGAAGTCATCCTCGCCGCGCGAGGCGAAGCGCGAGAATAGCGCCGCGCTCAACACCGGCATGGGCACGGATGTGTCGAGCGCCGCCTTGACGGTCCAGCGTCCTTCGCCGGAGTCCGGGACGATCCCTTTGAATCCGGCGAGCAGCGGGTCCTTCGCGAGCGCCTCGGCGATGAGGTCCAGAAGCCACGAGCGAATCACGCTTCCGTGGCGCCACACTTCGGCGACCTTCGCGACGTCGAAGTCGTAGCGGCCGTTGTCGCCGTGACGCATCAGGTTGAGGCCCTCGGCATAGGCGGCCATCACGCCGTATTCGATGCCGTTGTGGACCATTTTCACGAAATGGCCGGCACCCGCCGGGCCACAGTGCAGAAAGCCATGCTCCGGCGCCAGTGCATCGAATATCGGTTGAAGCTTCTTGACGCTGGCCTCCTCGCCGCCAATCATCAGGCAGTACCCCTCGGCAAGGCCCCACACACCGCCACTCGTGCCGGCATCGATATAGCGAATGCCGTGCGCAGCCAGCTCACTCGCGCGCCGCACGTCATCCGTGTAGTGCGAATTGCCGCCGTCGATCACCACATCATCGGCGCTGAGCAATGGCGCTATTGCCGCCAACGTCGCCTCGACCGCGGTATCGGGCACCATGATCCAGATCGCCCGGGGCTTCGACAATCGCAGGACGAACGCTTCGAGTGTCTTCGCGCCATCCGCGCCTTCGCCCGCGAGAAGGTCCACCGCCTCGCCGTTCACGTCGTAGACCACGCACTGGTGGCCGGCGCGCATGAGGCGCCGGGCGATGTTCGCGCCCATTCGTCCTAGACCAATGATGCCGAGTTGCATGGGGCTCCTTTCGCCGCTCTGGGATAATTTAGCCGATGCTACCTTCCGTCATTGTAGTCATGGGCGTCTCGGGCAGCGGCAAGACGACCGTTGCCGCGGAACTCGCCCATCGCCTGGGGTGGCAGCTCGCCGAGGCCGACATGTTCCATTCGCCCGCGAACGTCGAGAAGATGCGCAGCGGCATTCCGCTCACCGACGAGGATCGTTGGCCGTGGTTAGCGGCGATCGCCAAATGGATCGATGCCGCGCGGGCCTCGGGCAAGCCGGGCGTCATCACCTGCTCGGCGCTCAAGCGCCGCTACCGCGAGATCATCATAGGCGACCGTCCCGACGTGCGCCTCGTGTACCTCAAGGGCGACTACGACCTCATCGCCGCGCGCATGGCGGTGCGCGAGCACCACTACATGCCGGTGGGACTCCTGCGAAGCCAGTTCGATGCGCTGGAGGAGCCGGGGGCGGATGAGAATCCGATCGTCGTTTCGATCGAATCCCCGCACGGGGAGATCGTTACGGAGGTCGTGGCGGCCCTACATGGGTAGGCCATTGTGCTGCTGTGCAACCGCGGCGAGGGTGGCGAAAACGTCGTCCGCAGGGAGGGTCCTTCCCGCCGGCACTTTCAGGTAAGTGTCGTCGACGATCGTGGTCAGCATCAGGCGGCCAGCCGTTCGATGGCCGAGGAAATAGCTGCTGAGCGCGGCCACGTGCACGGCAAAGTAGGTGTCGCTCGGGGCGGAAGCGGAGGCGTCTTTGCGTGCCTTGCTGAGCGCGCGCGCCAGTTTCGGCGCGCCGAACCCTTCGGCGGTCCACTTGCCGCCGCGTAGCTCAACCGTCACGGAAGACCTCACCTCTCCCTGCACGGACACGGGAACGATTGCTTTCTCCAGGGGCGTGAGGATTGCCGCCGTATCGCTGCCTCGTGTAAAGGCGCGGAGTGAATCGAGCCTCACCATGTACACGGGGATCGGGGCTTCCGCGCGCGCTGTCTTCACCTCGTCGACGGACTCGAAACCCAGCAAACGGTAGTTCCCTTCGTTGACGAGTTGCGCGAAGGCCCCGAGCGACTGCTGCGCAACGGTGTTGACTTCCTTGAGGGATGTCATCGCCGCATGCGGTGCCTGGGCGTTCGCGGCATTGATTGCGCAAGCGAGAACGAATACGAGGAGTTGTCTCATCGGAGCGCCTCCTGATGCTTGGTCACTTGGTCACGTCGTAGTAATCGTCCCAATGCGTATACCCGCTGCCGCTCACGTAGGCATCATAGGAAATGATCCGCTGATCCCCGACGTTCGGCGGCCACGGGTCGTTGATCGCGACGTAATTGACGCCGAGCACCCTGACGTAGCCATGCACCACCATCATGTGCCCGCCGCCGCCGTTCCAGTGCCACGAATAGGCGAACGGCTTCTTCTTGCAGAAGACCTGGCTCTTGACGGCACTCCAGCTAAGCGGCGCGTTCGAGGTCGTGCTGACCGTGAATCCGTACTTTGGAAACTCCGGCCAGCCGCCGTTCACGCACGCGCCGGGTGCGGGATTGTTGCAGCAGTCGGTACGGCCGAAGCGCTTGTTCGCTTCGTCGCACTGACTCACGTTCGTGCCCAGGAAATCCATCACCATCTCGCCGCTCGCCGCCCAGCACCACATGGAGGTGCCTTGCGGGCGGAGGGCGACGGGCTGATCGCCGATGTCGGGCGGAACGCACACGCATGCCGACAGGAGAAGGAGAGGAGCCAGACCGATGAGCCGTGTCTTTGTCATGTGACCTCCTGACAATATCGGACCGTTACCAGCATAGGCCGCGACGTAGCCGCGTTTCCCCACCAGCACGGGTGGGATTCGCTGTTTCGGGGGACGAACTACTCGCTTCCTGTGCGAACGGAATAACGTGATTGGCGAGGTGTTTCCGGAAGTCCTCCCCGAAAGGGGTCACTTGAGAAGACAAGGAGTCACACCATGGTTCGCGTCGCATTGGCGGTAAAGCTGGAGGCCAAGCCCGGCAAGGAAAAGGAAGTCGCCGCGTTCCTGAAGGGCGGCCTCGCGCTCGCGAATCAGGAAGCCGCGACCACGGTTTGGTTCGCACTGCAGTTCGGCCCGTCGACGTTTGGCATCTTCGACGCGTTCCCGGATGATTCGGGGCGGCGAGCGCACCTGAATGGCCCGATCGCCGCGGCACTCATGGCGAAGGCTGGGGAGTTGCTCGCGAGCCCGCCGATGATCGAGAATGTCGATGTGCTCGCGGCGAAGATTCCAGACTGACCCTCTCCCCGGCCCTCTCCCAAGGGAGAGGGAGACCTTCAAACGATCTTGCAGGGAATCGGCGCTTCCTCGTCGAACGAGTAAACGGAGCACAGCCGATGGTAGCCGTCGGCGACGACGACGTGGCCATTCGCCGAATCGCGCACGAGGAGAATGGGAGAAAGCTTCTCGCCCTTGAGGATTTTCTTGCGGTCCTTCTCCACGAAGTAGTTGCTGATGCCGAGGAGCGACAGCCCGGAAGCGCGGAAAATGTCCTTCGACTTGAACGTCGTCACCGGCGCCCTCCGCAGGCGCTTGACGTACGCGGCTGCGGTCTTCGGCGGGAAGATGAGCATGAGGTAGGAGAGCGCCGCGGGATAGTTGCCCTCCTTAGGTTGCGGCAGCCAGTTGATCGAAGGCCGTTTCTTCATCCCCCGAGAATATCAAAGCCTGACCCTTTAAGCCGTCCCGAAGATTTCCAGCAGCTTCTCGAAGCTGCTCTCCCATCCCGCGGCCATGTCGCCAAACAAATGGCACTGTCAAGAGGTGTTCCTGGCTGTCGACGGCGCCCTGAATCTCACTGCTTGCCGTGCCGGATCAGCACGAGCGCGCGCGTCTGCTTCACTTCGTCGATGAACGCGCCTGGAGACGCGAGCGCGCGATCGAGCAAGGCGAGCGCCTCGTCGTTGCGTCCCTCGTCGGAAAGGGTCTGCGCGAGATTATTCAGCAGCGGCACCGATGCGGGATGGCGCTCGAGCGCGCGTCGCAGCGCCGCCTCCGCATCCGGAAGCCGCCCCTGCGCGTGCAGGCTTCCCGCCAGCCCGATGCTCGCAACCTCGTTGTCCGGCCAGCGCGCGAGGAAGCCCGCGTAAGCGCGCTCCGCGTCCTGCTGCGAGGCGACGCGCGCCATCGCGCGAATGGCGTCGAGGTAGGCGGTCTCGTCGGCGGTCGCGGGAATCTTCCCCGGGGGAAGCGTTACCAGCGACCAGTAGTCACTAACGGCCACACGCCGTAATCCAGCAGCACGATCACCGGATTGCCGGCGGCGACCTCGCGCAGCAAGTCCTCGTAGCGCGGCTTGAGCTTGTAGGAGACGATGCCGTGGCGTCGCGGCGTGGCAGCCATCTCCACCTGCAGGCTGCCGAAGCGCGAGGGCAGGTACACCTCGCGCACAAGATCGTCCGGCGTCACATCGACGCTCGCGTGCTTGAGCGTGGTGGCCAGCGCTGTCGGGCCGCATTGATACTCGTCCTGGGCGAAGAACGGGACCTCGTCGAGCGTCACGCGCTGCGGCAAGCCTTCTGGCCACGCGTCGCGAAGCTCCATCGTCTGCGGCACCACCAGCGCGCAACCCTGCAGCAGCCAAGCCGCAAGAAAAACGCCCGCGGCGAGGCGGGCGTTTCCCAAGCCACGATGCTCCGGGAGCATCACCTCCACGCGTACCAGATGATGATCGCGATGATGATCACCCCGGCGATGATCCAGCCGTTGTTGTGGCTGCCGCCGCCGCCGCCATAGGATCCGCCCGCCGGCACCGCGTCGATCTGCCCCCTGAGGGCGCTCACCTCATCGTCGGTCATCGCGGCCACGCGGTCTTTCGCGGCCTGGGGATCGACACCATGCGCGCGCAATCCGTTGGAGACGTCGGAACGGTCGAGCGTGCTCATCACGATGGCGCGATCGCCGTGCGGCCCGGCGGCGGCCTGATCGGCGCCGATCAGTCCGGCGCGCGCAACTCCGAAGGACATCAGCAGCATCGAGGCGACCAGGAATCGGCAAATTATTCTGCTTAACGACGACTTCATGTCGGGCTCCTTTCGATAGCAGGCATTCGGAAAAAGGGTTTTTGTTCCTCCTTAATCGTCGGAACATCGCGGTTGCGACATTATTCCGGCTACCTTGCGCGAACCTTGCATCCTGACTGGATCCCCGACCATTGCTCGCCGATGCGAGCGCCGAGGACGACGCCTCAATTGCAGACCGTCACGGGCGAGGCGTAGAAAAGGCGCGTGATGGGCTTCGACTGCGAGATGCCGTTCACGGTGTAGCTGAAAGTCCCGTTGTTGGCGTCCGTGAAACGAAACGTCGCGCTACCCACCGGCGTGCGCGTCACCAGCGAGGGATTGAAGGGTACGGCGCTGAAGGCGGGGCCGGTAGTGCGCTGCAGCTCGCCCGTGTACACCCCGGGCGCGGTCCTGTTGCCGTTCGACATCACCAGCCACAACCCCTTGCCGCCCGCCTCGTACGTGAACCAGGTCGCGAAGAGAATGTCGCCCTGATGCGTGAGGTTCACGCCCCACCCCGCCTCCGAGTTCACCGGCGAGGCGAGCCAGAGATCCTGGTAGTTGGGCGAAGCGCCCTGCCCGCCGCCCAGCAGGCAGGTGGTGCCGCCGCTGGCGTAGATGTAGCGCCCGATCGGCTTCGATTGCGTGACGCCATTCACCGTATAGGTCATGGTGCCGGTATTCGCGTCGATAAAGGAGAAGGACAGCGTTCCCACGGTCGTGTAGTTGTCCGGGTACACGATCGGGGTGAAAGGTGTGGCGTTGAAGGGCGGCCCCGTGGTGCGATAGAGCGTCCCCGAGAAGCTACCCGCGCCCGTCTGCGCGCCGTTCGACATCACCAGCCACATGCCGCTGCCGTCGTTGTCGTAGGTGAACCAGGTGGCGAAAAGAATGCTGCCCTGGTGCGTGAGGTTCACTCCCCAGCCCGATTCATCGAGAGGCCGTTTCAGCCACAGTCCCTCGTAGCTCGTGCTGCCCGCCTGCTTCGCCTCGGCGGTGTTCGGATCCACCTGCATCACGGAGGTATCTACCGCCTCGAAGTTGCTGCCGGCAATCGACTTGAGCTGGCCGAAGACGGCGTCGGGCCATTGCGTGTCGGAGACGCCCTGGAAATACCAATTGCTTCCCGCATCCGCGAGCACCAGGCCGTACTTCTTGAAGGCGCGCAAGATCACCTGCGTGCGCGCGTCGAACGCGGAGATGTCGAAGGAGCTCTTCAGCCGGAAGCGCGCGCCCATCGGCGGGCGCGTGGAATCGGTGCTGCTCCCCGACCAGTGCCGCGCGGGCCACAGGTAATACGGCGCGTTGGCGTTGCGTCCCCAGATGCGGCTCGCGGTGAATCGAATGGCGTGCGCGATCTCGCCCGCGGCCACCTCATCCCAGCGCACAAGCCCGGGAAAGACCGCAAAGCCCGCTGCGTCCGCCGAGGTCCACATATCGGGCCGCAGCGCGTTCGATCGCAGGTCGAACTTCGCCGACGAGAAGACGCTCCAGCTCGTCCCGCCGCCGACCGGGAACGCGTTGAACAGCTCGTAGAGCATGCAATTCGTGGTGTCGACCACGATCACGTGGCGGTCGCCATCGCTGGCATTTCCGCCTTCGATCGGCGCGTTCGGTGGAATCGGGAACGGGCCGAGATCGCTCTCGTCGGGATAGCCGCCGGGATCGAACGTAATGGGCACCACCGGCTGGGTTCCGGTGACGGTGACAAACGGGATGCCGTAGTTGTCCGCGAGCACGTTGCCCCAGTCGGGATGCAGCGGCGTAGTCGCGCCGATCGAATTCACCCAGGTGGCCGAGCTCGCGTGCACCGGAAGGCTGTCGACGGGGGTGTTCCAGTAGTTGTTCGCCGGAAGGACGGGGCAGCCGCCGAGAGTGGGCGCGGCGCGCGCGCCGCCGATCAGCGACAAGAGGGCGGCGAGCGCGGCGCAACCGAAACGGCGGGGCGTCATGGCCGCTGTTTCTTTCCTTTTTCTTCCATCATCGCCTTGAGGTTGGCGAAGGGCGAGTGTGTCGCCGACGGCTGAGCCTCGCGGTTACCGCTCGAACCCGTTGCCGCTTCCAACTGCTTCTGGTGCTCGTTATCGTGGCAATACAGGCAAAGCAGCTCCCAATTGCCGCCGTCCGGTGGATTGTTGTCGTGGTTGTGGTCGCGGTGATGGACGGTGAGCTCGCGCAGATTCGCGCGCGTGAACTCCCGCGCACAGCGCCCGCAGATCCAGGGGTAGATCTTGAGCGCCCGCTCGCGATAGCTCTGCCCGCGCTCCAGGGCGGCGCGGCGAGCATCGGCGACGATCAGGTCGAGTTTCCTAGGGTCCATCAAGATAATAGTACTGAACCCTGATTTCTACTTTCTTCCCCGCCGCTCGTGCAGCACGAGAGCCACGCCGCCGGCGACAATCACGGCCATGCCGACCGCGGAGAGTCCGTCCGGCAGCTGCCCGAAGATGAGATACCCATAGAGCGTTGCCCAGATCATCTGCAGGTACGTGAATGGCGCGAGCATCGACGCCGGCGCCATCAGGAACGCACGGATCAGCATCCAATGGCCGACGCCCGCGAGCAAGCCGAGCAGGACGAGGAAGAGCGCGTCGCGCACCGTCGCCGTGCTGGGCATATCGACGAGCGGCAGCGCAAACGACAGGGCAACCGTTCCGACCAGCGCCGAATAGAAGAGCGTCGTGTACGGCGTGTCGTTGGGAAGCCTGCGCGTGAGCAGCATGTAGAGAGAATTCGAGATCGCGGCGAGGACCAGCAGGCCGGTCGCGGGATGGAACACCGCCGAGCCCGGCCGCACGAGAATCAAAATACCCGTGAAGCCCGCGATCGAAGCCAGCCAGCGTGCGCGCGTCGGTCGCTCGCCCAGCACCGGCATCGACAGCACGATCGCGAACATCGGCGCCAGGAAGGTGATCGCCGAAGCCTCGGCGAGCGGCAGGAAGCGCAGCGCGCCGAAGAAGCACATGGTGGCCAGGACGAGGCACAGCGAGCGTACGAGCTGCATGCGCAGGTGTCGCGTATGCCAGAAGTCCGGCCCGCCGCGATGCCACGCGATCGGCGTGACGATGAGCATCTGGCCGGCGTAGCGCGCCCAGACCACGAGAAAGAGCGCGTGATCCTGGACGAGGTACTTCGCGGTCGCATCGAGCGTACTGAAGCACAGGCCCGCGAGCAGGATGAGCGGAAGCGCGCGGCGCAGCGGATGGTCGTGTTCCAACTACTCCCGTCCTCCCGCCTGGCTGAGGATGTCGACCACCTCCGCGTGTCCGTGCGCCTTCGCCGCACCCAGCGCGGTCGCGCCACCCGCGGCCCTCGGCGCCCACATGTTGACGCTGCGCGCATTCACGTTGGCACCGGCAGCGAGGAGCGCGCGCACGACGTCGGCGCGCCCCGCGGCCGCGGCGAGCATGAGTGGTGTGAACTCGGCTCGATCGGACACGTTTACATCCCTCGTGTAGCGCAGGGCGGCGAGCGCGAGATCCCAATTGCCCGCGGCAGCGATGAAATAAACGAGATTGCGATCGGCGGGCTCGATGCGCCGGTCGCGCTCGAGGAGGCGCTGCGCGATCTCGGGCCGGCCGTAGAGCACCGCCCAGCCGAGCGGTCCCACGCGCATGCCGCTCAGCATGCCCTCGCGGTTTAGCGTTGCGAGCGCCTGGTGCGTGTCTGCGGTTCCGACGAGCATCCCGCTAGCTGCGGGAACGGCCATGAATTGCCCGGGATCGTCGACAGAATTCAAGGGCGGGATCGTCTTATCGAACTCGACGCGGCCTCCCGCGGCGATGAGCGCATCGATCATCGCGGGTGGCTTGCCGGGCGATCCCACTACGAGCATGAGCGGCGTGAACTGCTGGAACTTCCGGTTCGGGTCGGCGCCCGCGTCGAGCAGCGCCTTCATCCGCGCCGCGTTGTCGGGCGCAGGAATCACCTCCGTCGGTACGGGATTCTCGACCCGCGTGACCGATTGCTGGCCGCCGGGACCCACGCCGACACCGATCATCGTGCCTCCCCGGACCGCCTGGATCGCCATCGGCCGCTCGACGATGAGGGAAGTGAGCGCCGTGTGTCTCGAGGAGCTGACCGTGTCAAGGTCGAGTCCACGCGCCTTCAGCTTGACGAGAAATGGCGGATTGAACGTCGCGTCACGAGCGGCCTGGATGGATTCGCACGCGACGCCCTTCTCGCAACCGGGAGAGTCCGGGATCTTCAGGCTGGCGCCCGCGTCGAGAAGCGCCTCGGCGATCTCCCACTGCTTGCGGAATAGCGCGCGCAGCACGATTCGCTCGCGACCGTCGAAAGCATTGGGATCCGCGCCGTTCTGGATGAGAAGCTTCGCGTTCGCGACATCGCCCTTGTCGACCAGCGGCCAAAGCGCCCTGGTCGGCGGCGATCGCGGATCGGCGCCGCGCTGCAGGAGTGCCGCGATGAGCTCGGGTTTTCTCGCCTCGACCACGCGCGTGAAAAGATCCGGCGGCCGCGAGGAAGCGTCGAAGCGCGCGCCACTCGCGAGCAATGCCTCGAGCAGCGGAAGATTCCCGGCTTCCGCCGCCTTCGCCACCGCGGTTTGGTCATAGGCGCCTGGAGCATTGGGATCGGCGCCCCGCTGGACGAGCAGGCGCACCATCTCGGGAGCCTGCGCCGCACCGATCGCATTGTTTCCGAAGCCGTCCTTGCGTCGCGCGTCCGCTCCCGCCTCGATCAGCATCCGAACGATGTCGAGATGGCCGCGACGCGCCGCCATCGTGAGCGGCGATTCGCTGCTGCGCCCGCGCAGCTCGACGTCGAAGTTGAAATCGACCGCCATGCCGCCGCGAATGAGCTCCGCCACCCTGCCCGCATCGTTCTTCGCGACCGCCGTCATGAAGGCATCACGCTGGACCTGCTGGGCGGAGGGCGGGCGCTCTTCCACCGCCCTGGCGGGCGGCAGGTTCGAATAGCCCTGCGGCTGCTGCGCGTACGCTGCGGGCGCGGCCAGGGTGGCGAGCAATGCCAGGAACGCGAGAAAACGGAGTCCAAGCATGGGGTCAGATTAGCCCAAAAAGAGGGAGGCCGAAGCCTCCCAAGGTTTGTTGCACCTCTGATGAAATGGAATCAGCCCGGCATCAGCGCATCGGCCTCATGAGGATCGTGCCCTTCGGCATTATGACCGTGTCGATGGCGTGAATCACCCCGTTGCTCGCCTCGATCTCCTGCTTCGAGATGCGCGCGCCGTTCACGTCGAAGCCGGAATCGTTGGCGGCGAACGTGAGCGTTTCGCCCTGGATGCTGGGCGAGGTGCTCGCCTTGATGTCCTTGGCGAGCAGCGATCCTTCGATCGCATGCAGGTTGATGACCGACTGGAGCGCCGCCTTGTCGCGGAGAAGCGCTTCGAGCTTGCCCTTGGGCAGCTTGTCGAACGCGGCGTCGGTGGGCGCGAAGAGCGTGAAGGGGCCGATGCCCTTGTAGTTGGTCACCAGGCCCGCGGCTTTCATCGCGTTGTTCAGCTTCGTGAAATTGCCCGCGTTGGCCACGTTGACCATGATGTCCTTGTCTTGCGTGTTCAGGTCCATTTGAATCCTTCGGGATAGAGGGGCAGCATGCCCCAGCATGGACTTGGCTCCGTCGATCTCCTAGGGAAATACTTAATTAAATGCGTTGACTTTCGGTGATCGGCCCCCGGTCCCCCACCTTGAAGATAGCCGGGGCAGGCTCTGCCGCAGTTGCGGCGCCCGGGGCGACAAGCACTCTCAAGGGCATGCCGCCTTTGGGAGCGAGTGTCACGCGTGCGACCGGCAGGGGATCGTGCCCTTCGACGGTTTCGAAGCGCGCGCTCCGAAGAATGGTAGCCAGCATCGCGGTCGCCTCCAGCATCGCGAACGCCATGCCGATGCAGACGCGCGGGCCCGCGCCGAACGGCATGAACTGGTAGCGCGGCATCTGCGCCTCGCGCTCCGGCGAGAAGCGCTCGGGATCGAACGCGTCCGGATTCTCCCAGCGTCGCGTGTGGCGGTGGATCGCGTAGATCGGCATCAGGATCGAGGCGCCCGCTTTCACGTCGTGCTCGCCGATGCGCGCGTCGGTCACCGCCTGGCGGCTCATCATCGGCACCGGTGGATAAAGACGCATCGCCTCCCGCAGCACCTGGCGCACGCGCACAAGTCCCTCGATGTGCGCGGCGGCAATCGGCGCATCGCCCGTCACGCGCGCGATCTCTTCCTTGAGCGCTGCGGTCCACTCCGGCGATCGCGCCAATAGATAGAGCGTCCAGGTGAGCGCCTTAGCGGTCGTCTCATGGCCGGCAAGGTAGAACGTGAGCGCGTTGTCGATCAACTGCTCGTCGTTCATCGACTGCCCGGTCTCCGGATCGTGCGCGGCGATCAAACGGCGCATGAGGTCGTCGGGCTCCGCCTTGCCCTCCTTCTGCAGCCGGCGCCGCTCGTGGATCATCCGTGCCACCGCACCGCGCATCACGTCGATCGCGCGCTTCGCCGCAAGGAATCCGGGGTGCGGCACCCAACGCGGCACGTTCATCGCGGCGTAGAGCTGGCCCCACCCGCCCGACCTCTGGAACAATTCCATCGACCGCTCGAAAGCGGGTGCATCCGCGGATGGCAGCAGGGTCGCCGAGACGACATCGAAGGTCGCACGCGTCATGTCCAGGTCGATCCGTTGCGTCGAGCCCGGAGGCGCCGCGCGCCATTTCTTCACCACGTCCTCGGCGACGCGCACGAATGTGGGCACGAAGCCCGCCAGCTCCTGCGGGCGGAACATCGACGCCGACGCCTGGCGCTGCCACTTCCAATCCGCGCCTTCGCTGGTGAGAATGCCCTTGCCGAGGAGCGGACGAAGCAGCCGGATCTGCGTGATCTTCTGGAACTTGTCGCGCTCGTCGAGGAGCACCGCCTTGATGAGCGCGGGCGACGTGACCCAGATGCGCGAGACGCCCCTGCCGCCCAACGAGACGAAATCCTCTTCGAAAGCCGCCTGCGGAACCGCTTCGAGCGGATTGCGCAGGAAAGCGGCGACGAAGCCGAGCCGCCCAAGCGGGCGGGACGCGGGAACGATGCGCGGCGGCGTGAAACGTGAGATGGCGGTCGTCATTGGGACAGGAGTGTAGGCTAACGCGGTGATCGAGGATCGACCCAAGTACTACGTCGAGTTCCAGGGCGCCGGACACTTCGCGTGGACCGATCTGCGCAAGACCTTTCACGAGTCCATCGCGGACTATAGCGTCGCCTTCATGGATCAGTACGTCAAAGGCGAGCCCGCCTCCAGCGCGCTCGGGCGCACGTTACGCGATGTCGCTGTACTGCGTTACGAGGAAAGGTCCACGCAAGGTTCGTAAGAGATTGTAAGGGCCGTCCTCCATTCGGGAACCCGGACGTTGCGAGAACATCGGACAGCTCGGGAGGCTCGATATGTGGATGCTCATCGTTTCCGTCGTCGGCATCATCGTGATCGCCTTCGGCGTCGCGTACTTTCTGATGTCGCCCGCAGGCGACGAACCGCCCCGGCATCGCACCCGGCGGTTCCATCCGAGCGAAACCGGCAGGTGGGACGGCGCCGGGTCGGATCGCCGCAGCGCCAAGTAACTTACCAACCGACCGCTTGACCGTCCTTGCGGAAATCCGACGCGCCGCGATAGCCGCCGTTCGGATTGACCATGATCGTCTGCGCCCCTCCGACTTGCCCGCCGTCGATCGAGCGCACCGCGTGGCCCATGGCCTTCAACTGAGCGCCGACGCGATCGTGCAGTGCGGATTCCAGGTACAGCACGTTGGGAACCTGCGCGTGCCGGAAGCGCGCGAGATCGGCGGCGGCCTGCAGGTTGGCGCCGAGATCGAAAATGCTCACCAGCATCTGCGCATGGCCCTGCGCCTGCATGTCGCCACCCATCAATGTGACCGTCATCAGCGGCTCGCCCTTGTGCATCACGAATCCGGCCGAGAGCGTGTTGAAAGGCCGCTTGTGGGGAGCGATCGCATTCGGGCTCTTCGGATCGAGGCTGAACAGCGCGCCGCGATTGTGCAGCACCATCCCGTAGCCCGGGACGGTGATGCCGGATCCGAAGCCCGCGTAGTTGCTGTTGACCCACGACACCATGTTGCCCTCGCCGTCCGCGGCGGAGAGCACGATGGTGTCGCCGGTTCCGTCCGCCTTGCCCGCGGGCCCGGTGGCCGATGCGCGCTCCGCGCTCACGTTGCCGCACAGCGTTTCCGCGTGCTCCTTCGAGAGCAGCCTTGCGAGCGGGACCGGGGTGAAATTCGGATCCGCGTTGTAGGTGTAGAGGTCGCGATAGGCCAGCTTCTTCGCCTCGACGAGAAAGTGCCAATACTTCGCATCCAGCGGCCCGATCGACGCGAGAGTCTGTCCCGGCGCCCACTTCGGCATGCACACCTCGAGAATGTTCAACATCTCGTTGGCCGCCCACGTCTGCGCGGGCGGCGGCAGCTCGAAGACGTCATAGCCGCGGTAGCGGGTCTTCGCGGGATCGACCCACTCGCCCTGGTATCGCGCGAGGTCCTCGAGCGTCATCGTGCCGCCCAACGCGTCGGACTTGGCGACGATCGCCTTCGCGATTTCTCCCTTGTAAAAGGCATCGCGTCCACTCTTCTGCAGCAGGCGGAAAGTCTTCGCGAGATCGGGATTGCGGAATAACTGTCCCGCGACCGGAGGCCTGCCGTCGATGTACCACGTCTTGATCGAGTCGGGATCGGGCTCAGTGCAACACTTGCGCAGCGGCAGCGCGTTCGGCATGCGCCAGTCTTTGGCGATGCGCTCCGATACCGGGAATCCATTCTCCGCATAGTCGATCGCGGGCTGCAGGACTTCCTTGAAGGTGAGCTTGCCGAAGCGCTTGAGGACTTCTTCCCATCCCCACACGCTGCCCGGTACCGTGACGGGCAGGATTCCGAACACGGGCATTCCCGATCCCGGGCCCCAGTTCTGCGGGTTGCGCTGGTAGCCCAGATCGGCGAATCGCTCGATCGTGGCACCGCTCGGCGCCTTGCCCGTTTCCGCCCTGCATGAGAATTCGCAGCCCCGCCTGCGCCGCCAGGGGCTGGCTCGTCACGACCATGCCGTGCCGCGCCATCACTTCGGATCGGCTCTGTTGCAGCCACCCTTCGGCGCGATCGCCGCGCAGCCCACTGCAAAACGGCGGCTTGACCGCGGCGTTGCAGGTCGCGGCCGATGGATCCCACTGCGCCGATGCGCTTGCCGCAGCGACAATCAAGGTGATGAAGGCGAAGGCGCCGCGCGCGAATGCCACTTCAGTACTTGCCTTGCTTCGGCGGCTCCTTGTCGGGCGGCAGAGGCGGCGCCGGCGTGGCGCACGCGGCCAGGAACGAACACAGGACGATCAACGCGAGGCTACGGCTGATATTTGATTGCACGGCCTTTTCCCTCCAGGCTTCCCCAGCTCAACAGGCTCATCCCGCCCTCGCCATAGCGCACCAGGATCACGGCGTCGGCGCCCAGCTCGGCGGCCTTCTCCTTCAGCTTGTCGTTCACCATCGCCCGCGTTGGATCGACGTTGAACACGGTGGTCTTGTTGACCGTCACCGTGATGTCGCCGAGCGAAACATACTTGCGGCTCGAATCGCTCTCGCTCACCGTGATCTTCGCGGGATCGGTCCGCGAGACCTGGCCGGCGTATTCCTTGCGATCGACCGAGCCCGTGGACCAGGTAGCGCAGCCTGCCAACAGCGCGAGGCAGGCGATTGCGGCGCAACGAAATGTCTTATCCGACATGGCTTTCCCTCCTCCCCTTGTGCGAGCCGCACTTTACGACAAATGGGGATTTGGCGAACTGCGGGGCCAAGCCACTGTCGCACTGCTTGAAACCGGGCGGTCCCGCCCACACGTTCCTGTCATGCCCGACACCGTGCTCGTCGTCTGTCCCCACTGCAACACGACCAATCGCGTGGCACGCGCACGCCTGGGCGACGGCGCCACGTGCGGCAACTGCAAGCGCCCGCTCCTCGAGGGACATCCGTTCGAGCTCAACGGGGAGAATTTCGACCGCCAGGTGGGCGCCAGCGAGCTGCCGCTCGTGGTCGATTTCTGGGCGCCGTGGTGCGGGCCTTGCCGGACGATGGCGCCCGCGTACGAAGAGGCGGCGGCAAAGCTCGCCCCGAAGGTGCGCCTGGCCAGGCTCGACACCGAGGCCGAGCCGCAGATCGCCGGACGCTTCAACATCCGCAGCATTCCGACAATCGTCGCCTTCAGGAACGGGCGCGAGATCGCACGCCAATCGGGCGCGCTCGCCCTTCCCCAACTCCTGCAATGGGTCAACGCCAATGTCGCGCAGAGCTGATCCGACCGACTGGATGTGGGCGCAGGCGTGCGATTTCATCGCGCAGGCCGAGCGCATGCACCGCCAATTCTTCCGGCTGTCATCGGCGCACTCGCAGGCGCTGTGGGAGCCGCCGGTCGACGTGTTCGAGGACGAGCGCGAGGTGGTGATCGTCATCGCCATGCCGGGCGTGACGGCCGACGCGGTGGAGATCGCGCGCGAGCCGGACGCGCTGGTGGTGCGCGCGGAGCGCCCGCTTCCCTTCGCCGGCACGAGCCACGCGGTCCGCCAGCTGGAGATTCCCTACGGCTACTTCGAACGCCGCATTCCCCTTCCCCACGCGCCCCTGGAAGCCGCTTCGCGCGAGCTCACCCATGGGTGCCTCATCCTGCGGCTTCGCAAGGCCGCCTGAAGACTCATGAACGATCTGACCCAACCCGATCCGCGGCAAGCGGATGGCGCCCAGCGCAGGGATTCGCCCGCCAACGACGAGCAACAGCCGCGGCGCGAGGCGCCGCTGCGCCCGCTTCCCGAAGACGCGGTCATCATGCTGCCGGTTCGCAACGTCGTGCTCTTCCCCGGCATCGTGATTCCGCTGGCGATCGGCCGCGAGCGCTCGCAGGCCGCGGCGCAGGAAGCGGTGCGCCTGCAGCGCCCCGTGGGCATCCTGCTGCAGAGCAAACCCGACGTCGACGAGCCGAAAGCCGATGACCTGCACTGGGTCGGCACGACCGCGGGCGTGCTGCGCTACATCACGACCGACGGTACGCACCACGCGATCCTGAAGGGCCTGCAGCGCTTCCGCGTGCTGCAGTTCCTCGAGGGCTATCCGTTCGCCGTCGCGCGCGTGCAGATGATCGAGGAGCCGGGCAAGGGCGACCCGCAGGTCGAGGGCCGTGCACGCACGCTGAAGGAACGCGCCACCGAAATCCTGCAGATGCTGCCGCAGGTTCCGCAGGAAGTCGCGGCGGCATTCGAGGGCGTCGAAGGTCCCGGGCAGCTCGCGGACTTCATCGCCGGAATGATGGACATCAGCGCCGAGGAGAAGCAGGCGCTGTTGGAGACCTTCGACCTGAAGACGCGCCTCGACAAGCTGCTCGAGCTGCTCTCGCACCGCATCGAGGTGCTCAAGGTCTCCAAGGAGATCAACGACCGCACGCGCGAGACCATCGACGATGCCAACCGCAAGCACCTGCTGCGCGAGCAGATGCGCTCGATCCAGAAGGAGCTGGGCGAAGGCGACGAGGGCGCGGCGGAGATCGCCGAGCTCGACAAGGCGATCACCGAAGCCAAAATGCCCGAGGAAGTCGAGAAGCACGCGCGCAAGGAGCTCAAGCGCCTCGAGCGCATGCCGGAAGCGGCGGGCGAGTACTCGATGATCCGCACCTACCTCGAGTGGCTGATCGAATTGCCGTGGGCGGACGAGCCCGCCCCGGCGATCGACATCGCCGAAGCGCGCCGTATTCTCGACGAGGACCACTACGGCCTGGAGAAGATCAAGCGCCGCATCCTCGAGTATCTCGCGGTGCGCAAGCTCAATCCTTCGGGGCGCAGCCCCATCCTGTGCTTCGTCGGCCCGCCCGGCGTGGGCAAGACTTCGCTCGGCCAGAGCATCGCCAAGGCGACGGGGCGCAAGTTCGCGCGCGTGAGCCTGGGTGGAGTGCATGACGAGGCGGAGATCCGCGGGCACCGCCGCACTTACGTCGGCGCCCTGCCCGGCAACATCATCCAGAACCTGCGCAAGGTGGATACGCGCAACGCCGTGATGATGCTCGACGAGGTCGACAAGCTCGGCGCGGGCGGCTTTCACGGCGATCCGTCGTCCGCGCTCCTCGAAGTGCTCGACCCGGAACAGAACTCGACGTTCCGCGACAACTATCTCGCGGTGCCGTTCGACCTGTCGCGCGTGATGTTCATCTGCACCGCGAACGTGCTCGACACGATCCCGGGGCCGCTGCGCGACCGCATGGAAATCATCCAGCTGCCGGGCTATACCGCGCAGGAGAAGCTGCAGATCGCGCGGCGCTACCTCGTGGCGCGCCAGCTCGCCGCGTCGGGGCTCACCGCCGAGCAGTGCGCGATCGGCGACGATGCGCTGATGGCGATCATCAACGACTACACTCGCGAGGCGGGCGTGCGCAACCTCGAGCGCGAGATCGGCAATGTCTGCCGCCACGTGGCGATGCGCATCGCCGAAGGCACCGTGCGGCAAGTGAAGATCGCCGAAGCGGATCTCGCCGCGATCCTCGGGCCGCGCAAGTTCGAGGCCGAGGTCGCGATGCGCAGCGGCATTCCCGGCGTTGCGACGGGTCTCGCGTGGACTCCCGTCGGAGGCGACATCCTCTTCGTCGAAGCCGCGCGGATGCCGGGCGGCGGCAAGCTCATCCTGACCGGGCAACTCGGCGACGTGATGAAGGAGAGCGCCCAGGCCGCGCTCTCGTTGATCAAGGCGCGCTCGAAGCAGCTCGGCATCGAGCCGGATGCGCTCGAGAAGTCCGACATCCACATCCACGTTCCCGCGGGCGCCACGCCCAAGGATGGACCCAGCGCGGGCGTTGCGATGTTCACCGCCCTCGCCTCGCTGCTGACCGGGCGCCCGGTGCGCAACGACGTCGCGATGACGGGCGAGATCAGCCTGCGCGGCCTCGTGCTGCCGATCGGCGGCGTGAAGGAGAAGGTGCTCGCCGCGCTGCGCGCCGGCATCAAGACCGTGATGCTTCCGGAGCGCAATCGCCGCGACCTGGAAGAGATCCCCGCCGATGCGCGCGAACAGCTTCAGTTCGTGTGGGTCGCCGACGTCGACCAGGCGGTCGCTACGGCACTTTCCGCGGTTCCTGTGGCCGCGACAGCCGACTGAAAATCTCCCTCTCCCTTGGGAGAGGGCCGGGGAGAGGGTTCACCATGGACATCACCGCAATCAACCCCGCCACCGGCCAACCGGTCAAGATCTATCGCGAGATGACGCCCGGGGAAACGGCGGCGGTGGTCGCGCAAGCGCACGAAGCGTGGAAGTCGTGGCGCGCGACTTCGTTCAGCGAGCGATCCGCGCTCATGAAGAAGGCTGCCGCGATCCTGCGCAACCGCAAGGACGAGCTCGCGCGCCTCATGGCCACCGAGATGGGCAAGCCGCTCAAGCAAGGCGTCGCCGAGGCCGAGAAGTGCGCCTGGGTCTGCGACTATTACGCGGACAATGCCGCGTCCATCCTGCAGCCGCAGGCAGTCAAGACCGAGGCGAATCGCTCCTACGTCGCTTTCGAGCCGCTCGGCGTGGTCCTCGCCGTCATGCCGTGGAATTTTCCGCTGTGGCAGGTTTATCGCTTCGCCGCGCCCGCGCTGATGGCAGGCAACGCCGGAGTGCTGAAGCATGCGTCGAATGTGCCGGGCAGCGCGCTCGCGATCGAGGAAATGTTCGCGCAGGCGGGATTCCCCACGAACATCTTCCGCACGCTGCTCATCGGCTCGGGCCAGGTGCGAAGCGTGATCGAGCATCCCCTGGTGCGCGCGGTGACGCTCACCGGAAGCACGCCGGCCGGAAGATCGGTGGCCTCGCAGGCGGGCCAGGTGTTGAAGAAGACAGTGCTCGAGCTCGGAGGCTCCGACGCGTACGTCGTGTTGGAAGACGCCGACCTGGAGCACGCGGCGCAGACCTGTGTGGCCTCGCGGCTCATCAACGCGGGCCAGAGCTGCATCGCGGCGAAGCGATTCATCGCCGTGGCACCCATCGCGCGTGCGTTCACCGAACGCTTCGTCGCGCTGATGAAGGCCAGGAAAGTTGGCGATCCCTTCGCGGAAGGAACCGACGTTGGCCCGCTTGCGCGGCGCGACTTGCGCGACGCCCTGCACAAGCAGGTTGTCGCATCGGTCGAACGCGGGGCGAAGCTGCTGCTCGGCGGCGAGACTCCTCCCGGCGAGGGCGCCTACTACCCGCCCACCGTTCTCGCACAGGTCAAACCCGGCATGCCCGCCTTCGATGAGGAATTGTTCGGACCGGCCGCCGCGATCATCGAAGCGAAGGACGAGGCCGACGCGATTCGGCTCGCGAACGCCACCCAGTTCGGCCTTGGCGCCGCCGTCTTCACGCAAGACATTGCGCGCGGCGAGCGCGTCGCGCGGCAACTGGAGGCCGGCGCCGCGCACGTGAACAGCCTCGTTGCCTCCGACCCGCGGCTGCCCTTCGGCGGCGTCAAGGAATCGGGTTACGGAAGGGAGCTGGGCACCTTCGGGATCAAGGAATTCGTGAACGTGAAGAGCGTTTACATCAAGGACGGACCGCACGCCGTGTCGGGAGTCATGGAGTGAGAGGCGGTTCACTTACGGTGAACATCGGCGTATAGCAGCATTCGCCCCAGCATTTCCTCCTTCTCCGCGTCGAATCCGCATGCCGCGGTGAAGAGCTCCGGGTTCTCGTAGGTGCCGAACAACATGTCCCACCAGACGATATCGCCGTAGTTGTTCTTGTGGCGG
>WNFI01181869.1_pt1 | contig 34121 bp, 42 predicted proteins | sample 5400471 | NCBI WGS metagenome assembly WNFI01 (sample SAMN13153348, study PRJNA577476) | soil metagenome | isolation source: 100 cm saprolite on Douglas fir-dominated hillslope | place: USA:California | collected 2013-09-17 | reverse complement strand
TCGCCGCATTTGCGGTCAGCATTTCCGCGTTTGCCCTCGACCAATCCCACAAGGCCTGGGACGACCTGCTCAAGAAGCACGTGAAGTACGTGCAGAACGGCAACGCGTCGCGGGTCGACTACGCCGGATTCGCGAAGGACCGCACGCAGCTCAAGTCCGTCCTCGACGAGTACCAGAAGGCCACCAGGGCGGAGTTCGACTCCTGGACCAAGCCGCAGCAGCAGGCCTTCCTCATCAACGCGTACAACGCCTTCACGGTCGAGCTCATCCTCACCAAGTACCCGGACCTGAAGTCGATCCGCGACCTGGGCGGCTTCCTCTCCAAGCCGTGGAGCAGGAAGTTCTTCACGCTCTTCGGCCAGGAGTCGTACCTCGACTTCATCGAGCACGAGGTGCTGCGCAAGGAGGGGGTCTACGACGATCCGCGCGTGCACGTCGCGGTGGTCTGCGCCTCGATCGGCTGCCCGATGCTGCGCAACGAAGCGTTCACCGCGGCCAACCTCGAGGCGAGCCTGGACGACGGCATGCGGCGCTTCCTCTCGGATCGCACGCGCAATCGCTACAATCCGCAATCGCGCATGCTCGAGATCTCGAAGATCTTCGACTGGTACGGCAAGGATTTCGAGAAGGGCCACAGGGGCTTCACCTCGGTGAAGGCGACCATGGCGAAGTACGCCGACGTCCTGGCCGACAAGCCCGAGGACCGCGCCGCGGTGCGCGAGCAGAAGGCCGACGTCACCTTCCTCGACTACGACTGGTCCCTCAACGACGCGAAGTGACGCTCTCCATCATCGTTCCGGTTCTCGATGAGGCGCGGGCGATCGGGCCAACGCTCGCGGCGCTGCAGGCGTTGCGCGGACAGGGCGCGGAGGTGATCGTGGTCGACGGCGGGAGCCGCGATGCGACCGCGGCACTCGCCGCACCCCTCGCCGATCGCGTGATGGCCGCGCCACGGGGCCGCGCAGCGCAGATGAACGCGGGCGCGCATGCAGCGCGCGGAGAGGTGCTCCTCTTCCTGCATGCCGATACGCTCCTTCCCGCCGCGGCGGCCGCGGATCTCGCCGGCGAGCTCGATCGCCACGGGCGCGTGTGGGGTCGGTTCGACGTCGCCATCGACGCACGCGGCGCGCTGCTGGCGCTCGTCGGCTGGTTCATGAACGCGCGCTCACGCTTGACCGGGATCGCGACCGGAGACCAGGCGATCTTCGTGCGCGCGAGCGCATTCGCGGCCGCCGGAGGTTTCCCGGAAATTCCGCTCATGGAAGACGTGGCACTCTCCAAGGCGCTCAAGCGCCAGTCGCCGCCGCTCTGCCTTCGCGATCGCGTCGTCACCTCGGCGCGGCGCTGGAAGCGCCACGGGACGCTCAACACGATCTTCCTCATGTGGCGGCTGCGGCTCGCCTACGCGCTGGGCGCGGATCCGCAACGGCTCGCGCGCCGCTATGACGCCGAGCGCCCCTCGCCCTGAGGCCGCGCGCGTCGCCGTCTTCGCCAAGGCCCCAGTTGCCGGCGAGGTGAAGACGCGACTCGCCGCCCTTCTCGGCCCCGACGGCGCGGCCGGGCTGCACGCCGGGCTCGTGCGCCACGCGCTCTCGACCGCGGTGCAATCGCGCATCGGCGCCGTGGAGCTCTGGTGTTCTCCCGACGAAACCCACTCGTTCTTCGAGCGCTGCGCGAAGGATTTCGGCGCCACGCTCAGGCGCCAGGAAGGCGCGAATCTCGGCGAGCGAATGCAAGAGGCATTCGCGCGAACGCTCGCCGCCGGATCCAGCCTCATTATCATAGGCAGCGATTGCCCTGCGCTCGGCATCCGCCACCTGCAGGAAGCGGCCACGGCGTTGCGCTCCCACGACGCCGCGATCGCTCCCGCGGAAGACGGCGGGTACGTGCTCATCGGGCTTTCGCGGGAGATTCCGGCGCTGTTCGAGGGGATCGAATGGGGCGGGAGCGCGGTGATGCGCGAGACGCGGCGCAAGCTCGCGGCGCAACGCATCGGCTGGAAGGAGCTCGCCATACTATGGGATGTCGATCGGCCGGAAGACTACGCGCGGCTCCAGCGGGAGGGCCTGCTCGCCGAGGTCTTGTCCTGAGGGCGGGCGCGATACTTGCGCTGGCGCTGTTGCTCACCGGCGCGCTCGCGCTCGAGCCCGTCGCCATTCCCCCTTTCTCCGCGGCGCGACCGGGCGGAGCGTTGCCGCACGGGTGGCGCGAGGCGCTGCTGCCGAACAAGAAGCCGCCCGAATTCGCGCTGGTGGCCGACGAGGGAACGACCGTGCTGCGCGTGCGCTCGAGTGCGGCGGTCGGCTCGCTGACCCATCGGTTTCTCCTCCCGGCGGACGAGACGACTACGCTCTCCTGGCGCTGGAAGGTCGAGCACGTGCTCGAAAAGGCGCGGCTGGGCACCAAGGAGGGCGACGATTTCGCGGCGCGCGTTTACGTTTCCTTCGACGTCCCCATGGAGAGCCTTTCGCTCAGCGAGCGCGCGCGGATCAAGCTCGCGAAGCTGATCTACGGCGCCGACCTTCCGACCGCCGCGATCTGCTACGTGTGGGACAACCATAGTCCCGTGGGAACCAGCATCTGGAATCCCTACACGGATCGATTGCGGATGGTCGTGCTGGAGAGCGGCAACGCGCGCGCGCGGCAGTGGGTTGCCGAGACGCGCAACCTCGACGCCGATTTCCAGGCGGCATTCGGCGCGCAATGGGGGAAGGCCACGCCGCGCATCACCGGCGTGGCCGTGTCCGTGGACACCGACCAGACGCTCGAGAGCGCAACCGCCTGGTTCGGCGACTTTCGCATCGAGGCGCGCCGTTGAAGCACCTGCTGCTCCTCGGCGCGGGGCACGCGCACATCCAGGTGCTGAAGGACCTGGGCGAGCGGCCCCACGACCTGTGGGCGGTGACGCTGGTCACGCCGTTTCCCTGGCTCACCTATTCGGGAATGGTCCCGGGACATGTCGCCGGCCACTACACGATCGAGGAATGCACCATCGACATCGCGGGGCTGGCGGCGCGCGCCCTGGCGCAGACGCGCTGGACCGCGGTGGTTCGCATCGACGCGCTGGCGCGGCGCGTCTACTGCGCGAGCGGCCCGCCGCTTCCCTACGACATCCTCTCGATCGACGTGGGCTCGCTGGCGGCGAACGTCGACGTGCCCGGCGTTGCGCACCACGCGATCGCGATGCGGCCGCTCGAGCGCGCCATCAAGGGCTGGAACGAAGTGCTGTCGCATGCGCGCGACGGAAAAGTCGGCGCCGTGACCGTGGCCGGCGCGGGGGCCGCCGGCATCGAGATGGCGCTCGCGATGGAGCATCGCCTGCGCGGCGAGCTCGGTGCCGCCGCCCCGCACGTGCGCGTGGTCACCGACGCGCCGCGTCCGATGCCGGAGTTTCCCTTCGGCGCGCGGCGGCGCCTGCAGAAATGGCTGCGGCGCCGCGGGATCGGCCTGCACCTCGCCAACGCGGTGACCGAAGTAGGCCCGGGCTTCGTGCGTACCGCGCACGGATTCGAATTCGTGTCCGACGCGGTGTTCTGGGCCGCGGGTTCCGCCGCGCACCCGTGGATTCGCACCGCGGGCTTCACGACCGACGACCGCGGCTACCTGCTCACCAACGACTTCCTGCAATCGGTGTCGCATCCGGAAGTGTTCGGCGCCGGCGACTGCGCGTCCCAACAGGGCCGCGCGTATCCGAAGGCGGGGGTCTTCGCGGTGCGCGCGGCGCCGATCCTCGCGGCCAACCTGCGCGCCGCGATCGCCGGTGGACAGATGCAGCCGCACGCCTCGGGCCGCAGGTATCTCGCGCTCGTCTCCACGGGCAAGCGCCACGCGGTGGGAGTGTGGAACGGCGCGGCGTGGGAAGGCGACTGGGTGTGGCGCTGGAAGGACCGCATCGACCGGCGCTTCGTCGCGAGCTACGCGCCGCCGGGCTAGGCGGCTTCGGCTTCGGGCGCCTCGACGACTTTCGGCAGGATGCGCACGACTTTCACCATGCGGTCCTGCACCTGCAGGATCTCGATCGGATGCCCGGCCACCAGAAGGCTCACGCCCGCTTCGGGAATATCCTCGAGCTGCTCGAGCAGCAACCCGTTGATCGTCTTCGGGCCTTCGAGGGGGAATTCGAAACCCGCCTTGCGGTTGAGCACGCGCAGCGAGCACGTGCCGTCGGCGATGACGGTCCCGTCGGGCTCCTTGTGGAAGAGCGTGGAGCTGCCGATCGCCTGGCTGGTGAACTCACCCACGATCTCCTCGAGGATGTCCTTCATCGTCACCAGCCCCAGGATCTCGCCGTATTCGTCCACGACGAGCCCCATGTGGCGCTGGTTCTCCTGGAAGTTGGTGAGCTGGTTGAGGAGCGGCGTGCCCTCGGGCACGTAGTAGGGCTCGCGCATGATGGTGCGCAGCGTCTCGATGTCGATCTGCTCGCGCCGCGTCGCGTTGAGAACCTTGCGCACGTGCAGGATGCCGACCGCATTGTCGAGCCCGCCCTCGCAGACCACGAGCCGCGTGTGATGGGCCGTGGCGAGCGCGTTGCGGATCTCCTCGAGGTCGTCCTTCAGGTCGAGGTGCTCGATCTGGCCGCGCGGGGTCATCGTGTCGTCGACCGTCATGTCCTCGAGCTCGAAGAGGTTCAGGAAGATCGACTGGTGCTTCTTGGGAATGAACTTTCCGCCCTCGAGCACCAGGGTGCGCAGCTCCGCCATGCTCAGTTGGTGGCCGCCTTGTGCCGTGGCCTGGCGAATGCGCAGCACCTTCAGCAGCCCCTTCACGATCACGTTGATGATCCACATCAGCGGCTGCGTGATGCGGATCAGCGGCGTGAGCACGTAGGAGGCGCCGAGGGCGAACGGCTCGGAATACGTCGCGCCAATCACCTTGGGGAGGATCTCGGCGAACACCAGGATGAAAAAGCTCGCGGCGGCTGTCGCGATCGCGAGGACGTACTCCCCCGTGCCCAATAGGCGGCGCGCGATCTCCGCCACGAGGATGGTTGTGACCGCATTGATGACGGTATTGCCCGCGAGGATGAAGGACAACAGCTCGTCCGTCTTGTCGAGCAGCGCGCCCGCGAGGCGCGCCCCGCGGCTCCCCTCGCGGATGAGATGCTTGAGGCGATAGCGATTTACCGCCATGAGGCACGTTTCGGAACCGGAAAAGAAGCCCGACAGTGCGAGCAGCCCGACGAGCGCGGCGAACAGCCAACCTAATGGAATGTTGTCGGTCATGCGCGGCGCGGCTTTCTCAGCCGCGCTTCAGGATCAGCTCGAGCACGACCTTGCTGCCGACGTAGGCGAGCAGCAGCATCGTGAACCCGGCGAGCGTCCAGTGGACGGCGGTGCGCCCGCGCCAGCCGCGGAAATAGTGGCCGACGAGCAGCCCGCCGAAGATGAACCACGAAAGGATCGCGAAGACGATCTTGTGGGTGAAGGTGAGCGCCTTGCCGAAGAGCTGCTCGGAGAAGAAGACACCGCTCACGACGGTCAGCGTCAGCAGCACGAACGCCGCGAAGAGGATGCGAAACAGCAGCGCCTCCATCTCGAGCAGCGGCGGCAGGCTCCTCAGGAACGGCGGCAGCACGCCGCGGTGCAGCCATTTCTCCTCGGCGAGCATCACCAGCGCGTGCACCGTCGCGACGATGAAGAGGCTGTAGGCGAGCATCGCGATGGCGAAGTGCAGCGCGAAGAGCGGGTCGCCGCCGTAGGTGACCACGTGGTGCGTGCCGCTCACCGCCTGCAGCAGCACGGCGACGAACGCCACCGGTGCCACGAGTCCGAGGATCCCCGCGAGACCCTGGAACGCGAGGCTCGCGAGCCAGTAGATGACGACGGTGAGCCACACCAGCATCGAGATCGCGTTCGCCACGCCGAGGTCGAGCCCGTCGGGAACGACGACGCGCCGGTAGAGGAGCATGCCGTGCAGGACGAGTGCGACAGGGACCACGACCGTCTCGATGCGCAGGTCGCTTCGGATCTGCGCCGGCCCTGCCGCGACGGCCGGGCGCGACGCTCGCCAGGCCATGCCCGACAGCAGGAGCCAGCAGGCGGCGGTGCTAAAATACAAAAGCAAATCAGGCATTTCGACGCCGTTTTCGCGAACGTTCACCAGTTTACCAATTCCGCATGCTCGACGCCCTGACCCAACGCCTGTCCTCCGTGGTGAAAACGCTGCGCGGACACTCGCGGCTCACCGAGGACAACATCCAGGAGATGCTGCGCGAGGTTCGCCTGGCGCTCCTCGATGCCGACGCCGGCTTGCCGGTGGTGAAGGAGTTTGTCGCCAAGGTGAAGGAGAAGGCGCTCGGCAAGGAAGTCGCCGGGAGCCTCACGCCGGGCCAGGCGCTGGTGGGCATCGTCCACCAGGAGCTGGTCGCGCTCATGGGCGGGACCAACGCCGCGCTCAATTTCGCCACCACGCCTCCGGCCGTGATCCTGCTCGCGGGCCTGCAGGGTTCCGGCAAGACGACCAGCGCCGGAAAGCTCGCGCGCCTCGTCAAGAACACGACGAAGAAAAAGGTGCTGCTGGTCTCCACCGACATCTACCGCCCGGCGGCCATCGAGCAGCTCGCGACGCTCGCGCGCAACCTCGACGTCGAGCTCTTTCCGTCGGACCCGTCGCAGAAGCCGGTCGAGATCGCGGCGAGCGCGCTCGACTGGGCGAAACGCCACTACCACGACGTGCTCATCGTCGATACCGCGGGGCGGCTCGGCATCGACGAGATGATGATGGCCGAGGTGAAAGCGATCCACGCCGCGGTGAAACCGATCGAAACGCTCTTCGTCGTCGACTCGATGCAGGGCCAGGACGCGGTGAACGTCGCGAAAGCCTTCAACGAGACGCTGCCGATCACCGGCATCGTGCTTACCAAGCTGGACGGAGACGCGCGCGGCGGCGCCGCGCTCTCGGTGCGCCACGTCACGGGCAAGCCGATCAAGTTCGTCGGCGTCTCGGAGAAGATGGACGGGCTCGAGGCGTTCCACCCCGAGCGCATGGCCTCGCGGATCCTCGGCATGGGCGACATCGTCTCGCTCGTCGAGGAGGCGCACGCCAGGGTCGACGCGAAGGAAGCGCAGAAGCTCGCCGACAAGTTCAAGAAGGGCAAGGACTTCGACCTCGAGGACTTCAAGAGCCAGCTGCAGCAGATGAAGAACATGGGCGGCATCTCCAGCCTCGCCGACAAGCTGCCGCTGCAGCTCACACAGATGGCGCAGTCCTCGCCGGAGCTGCAGGAAAAGGCGTTGAAGCGCACCGAGGCGATCATCAACTCGATGACCCCGCAGGAGCGCCGCAAGCCCGAATTGCTCAAGGCCTCGCGCAAGCGGCGCATCGCCGCGGGCGCGGGCGTGCAGGTGCAGGAGGTCAACCGCCTGCTCGCGCAGTTCGAGCAGATGCAGAAGATGATGAAGATGATGCGCGGCGGCAACCTGCAGAAGATGCTGCGCAACATGAAGGGAATGCTGCCGGGAATGCGATGATGAAGAAATTCTGCCTTGTTGCCGTTTCGTTCTGGGCAACGGGGAATGGATGACAAGAGCCCTTTTTGTCCCTGCCGTTTCATTGGCGAAAAGCCTCGATAAGCTGCTATAATTCAAGGCTTTTCAAATTAACTGTTGCCCGTTCATTGTTTCATTGTTGCCCGTTGTCAACGGGAAAGGAGCCGAACGTTGGTCGTCATCAGAATGGCGCGAGGCGGTGCCAGGAACCGCCCCTTCTACAACATCGTCGTCGCCGACTCACGCATGCCGCGTGACGGGCGCTTCATCGAGCGCATCGGCTTCTACAACCCCAAGGCCGCCGAATCCGAGCCCAAGTTCCGCCTGGCGCTCGACCGCGTCTCGCATTGGGTTTCCCAGGGCGCGCAGCCCTCGGCCGCGGTGAAGAAGCTGATCAAGCGTGGCAAGCACGAAGTCGCCGGGACGCCGCAAAGCGCCGCCAAGTAAGGCGCCGGGTTACGCTGGACGAGGGAAAAGCCTCGTCGACCGAGACGATGACTTGGTGGTGATGGGCCGCATCGTCGGTCCGTTCGGCGTGCAAGGCTGGATCAAGGTGAAGCCCTTCACCGAGAAACCGGGCGGGCTCGGGGCGTTTTCCCGCTGGCTCGTGGCTTCGACCGAAGGCTGGCGCGAGATCGCGGTCGAGGATTTCGAGCTGCACTCGAAGGGCCCGGTCGCCAAGCTCGCGGGCTGCGACGACCGCGAGGCCGCCGAGGCCATGCGCAACCGCGATGTCGCGGTGCGGCGCGAATCGCTCGGCAAGGCCGAAGACGGAACGCTGTACTGGGTCGACCTGGTGGGCCTGGAAGTGGTGAACGAGGAAGGGAGGCTTCTCGGCAAGGTCGAGGGGCTTTTCGAGACGGGTGATACGAGCGTGCTCGTCGTGCACGGGGAAAAGGAACGCATGATTCCCTTCGTCGCCGAGTACGTGAGGTCGGTGGATCGGGAGGCGGGCCGCATCATCGTCGACTGGAAGGCGGATTACGACGCGTGAAGCACTTCGACGTGATCACGATCTTTCCCGAGATGCTCGATGCCTTGATCGACCACGGCATCACGCGCAGGGCGCTCGACGAGAAGCTCTTCGAGCTGAAGGCGTGGGATCCGCGCGATTTCACGACGGACGCGTATCGCAGGGTCGACGACCGGCCCTACGGCGGCGGTCCGGGAATGGTGATGATGGCCGAGCCGCTCAAGGCCTGCATCGATGCCGCGAAAGCGCGGCAGCGCGCGGCGGGAGTGGAACGGCCGAAGGCCGTGCTGATGTCGCCGCAGGGCGAAAGGCTCGACGAGAAGTTGGTGCGGGAGCTCGCCGGCGAGCCCGGCCTGGTGCTCGTCGCCGGGAGATACGAGGGCGTGGATGAGCGCCTCGTCGATGGATACGTCGATCGCGAAGTCTCGATCGGCGATTACGTCACCTCGGGCGGCGAGCTCGCGGCGATGGTGGTGATCGATTGCGTGGTGAGGCGCCTTCCGGGCAGCCTCAACGATGCCGGGAGCGCGGCGCAGGATTCGTTCTCGGAAGGGTTGCTCGACTGGCCGCACTACACGCGGCCCGAAGAGTGGAGCGAGGCGCGCGTGCCCGACGTGCTGTTGTCGGGAAACCACGCGGCGATCGCGCGCTGGCGCCGCAAGCAGGCGCTGGGGCGCACGTGGGACCGCAGGCCCGATCTGATCGACGAGGCGAAGCTCTCGCGGGAGGATCGGCGGCTGTTGGAGGAATACCGCCGCGAGCAGCAGATTCAGCAGCAGCAATGACGGGGACAGATCACAACTCGAAGCCGGATGTGCTCTGTCCCCCAAAACAAACCGCGCGCATCCGCATCGACGGCTCTGCGCGAAAGGCCAGACGGCCGGAACCTGAAAGGAACGAAGATGGACCTGATTACGAAACTCGAGCAGGAAGAAATCGCCCGCCTCGGGCGCAAGATCCCGGAATTCGCGCCGGGCGACACGGTCATCGTGAAGGTCGCGGTGGTCGAGGGCGACAAGAAGCGCGAGCAGGCCTACGAAGGGGTGGTGATCGCCAAGCGCAACCGCGGCCTCAACTCCAACTTCATCGTGCGCAAGATCTCCAGCGGCGAGGGCGTGGAGCGCACGTTCCAGACCTACTCGCCGTCGCTCGCCTCCATCGAGGTGAAGCGCAAGGGCGACGTGCGCCGCTCCAAGCTCTACTACCTGCGCGGCCTCACGGGTAAGAAGGCACGCATTCGCGAGAAGCTGGAAGGCATCGACCGCGACGTGCTGCCGCCGATCGAGGAAGAGGCGGCCGAGCCGAAGAAGTAGCGGCTACAGGGACGCCGCCGCAAACGTATCGCAGTCCTGCGGGCGACCTGAGTCCATGCCGCGCTTGAACCAGCGCACGCGCTGGGCCGACGAGCCGTGCGTGAAGGATTCCGGCACCACGTAGCCCTGCGATTGCTTCTGCAGGCGGTCGTCGCCGATCGCGGTGGCGGCGGTCAGCGCCTCCTCGACGTCGCCCGGGTCGAGCTGCTTGCGCCCCTGCGCCGAATGGCCCCAGACGCCCGCGTAGCAGTCCGCCTGCAGCTCCATGCGCACCGAGACCTGGTTGAATTCGCTCCGCGAGCCGCTGCGCTGCGCGGCTTCCATCTTCGCGAATCCGCCGCTCAGGTTCTGCACGTGATGGCCCACCTCATGGGCGATTACGTAGGCCTGGGCGAAGTCGCCGGGAGCGTGGAAGCGGTCCTTGAGGTCCTGATAGAAGGAAAGGTCGATGTAGACCTGCTCGTCGTTGGGGCAATAGAACGGCCCCATCGCCGACCGGCCCAACCCGCAGGCCGAGCGCACCGCGCCGCTGTACAGGACGAGCTTCGGGGGGCGGTACTCCTTGCCCGACCTGCGGAAGATTTCCATCCAGACATCCTCGGTGCTGCCGAGCACTTTGGAGACGAAATGCCCCATCTCGTCGGTGGGCACGCCTTCGACCGGCGTCCCGGTCTCCCGCGGGGGCGACACCTGCTGCACCGTGCTCAGGATCTGACCCGGGTCGTAGCCCAGGAATGCCGCGATGATGACGATCACCACGCCGCCGATTCCCAGCCCGCCACCAATGCTCATCCCGCGGCGATCCTCGATGTTCGAGCTCTCCCTCTGATCGCCTAGTTCCATGGGGTTTCTCCGAGAACGTTGGGGACAGACCACAACTCCAAGGCGGATGCGCTCTGTCCCCTGAGGGACCCCGGGGCGCCACCCAAGTTGCATTCGCACGGGTCTATTTTCGTAATTCCAGTAGGATCGATGGTTCGAGATTCGCGCCGGACAGGAGGCAGGCGGATGATTCATTTCGTGGTTCACGACGAGAACGACTCGGTCGGCGTCGTCGTGGTCGAGGGCGTGAAGGCCGGGCAGGAAATCACCGGCTGGATCATGGACCAGGACAAGGACATCAAGGTGAAGGCGATGTCGGACATCCCGATCGGGCACAAGCTCGCGATCAGGCCGCTCGCCAAGGACGCGACGGTGATCAAGTACGGCGTGGATATCGGGCGCGTTGTTGCCCCCATTCAGGTCGGCGAGCATGCGCATGTCCACAACATCAAGACGAAGAGGTGGTGAGTGACGCGGGCGCAGATCTTTGGAACACAGATGAACACGGATGCAAGCACACAGATGAACACAGAAAACCCTGGAGCGTGTCATGGATCTCGGTAAATCAAGTTTCATGGGCTACAAGCGGGAAAATGGAAGGGTCGGAGTGCGCAATCACGTGATCATCCTGCCGGTCGACGATCTTTCGAACGCGGCGAGCGAGGCGGTGGCGAACAACATCAAGGGCGCGATGGCGATCCCGCATCCGTACGGGCGGCTGCAGTTCGGCGCGGATCTCGACCTGCACTTCCGCACGTTGATCGGCACGGGGTCGAATCCGAACGTCGCGGCGGTGGTGGTGATCGGCATCGAGGACGGCTGGACGAAGAGGGTGGTCGACGGCATCGCGAAGACCGGCAAGCCGGTGACGGGCTTCGGCATCGAGGGCCACGGCGATCACGAGACCATCATGAAGGCCTCGCGCGCCGCGCGCGAGTACGTGCAGTGGGCGAGCGAGTTGAAGCGCGAGGAGCGGGCGCTGAAAGACCTGTGGGTCTCGACCAAGTGCGGCGAGTCCGACACGACATCGGGGTGCGGCGCGAATCCCACGGTCGGCAACGCGTTCGACAAGCTCTACCCGCACGGCGTGACGATGGTGTTCGGCGAGACCACCGAATTGACCGGCGGCGAGCACCTCGTGGCCGCGCGCTGCCGCACCGCCACAAGACGAGCGACCTGTCGGACTCGCAGCCGACCAAGGGCAACATCGCGGGGGGCCTCACGACGATCGAGGAGAAGGCGCTCGGCAACATCCAGAAGATCGGCCGCAAGTGCGTGGTCGACGGCGTCCTCGAAAAAGGCGAGATGCCCACCGGCCCGGGGCTGTGGTTCATGGATTCGTCGTCGGCGGCGGCCGAGATGGTGACGCTGTGCGCGGCCGCGGGCTACGTGGTGCATCTGTTCCCGACGGGCCAGGGCAACGTCATCGGCAACCCGATCCTGCCGGTGATCAAGCTGTGTGCCAATCCGCGCACCGTGAAGCTGATGAGCGATCACATCGACGTCGACGTCTCGGGCCTGCTGCGCAAGGAGATGACGCCCGACCAAGCCGGCGACAAGCTGCTCGAGTGCATGTTCCGCACCGCCAACGGCCGCCTCACCGCCGCCGAGGCGCTCGGCCACCGCGAGTTCGTCCTCACCCGCCTCTACGAGAGCGCCTGAGCACGCTGCGCCTGGATTGGCGGGAGGTGTCGCCCGGCTTGTCGGTCGCGGCGGTGGTGGGGATCGCGGCGACTTTCCTTTCGCTGCACTACAACGCCTCGGCGATGCTGTTCGCGCTGCTGCTGGGGATGGCGCTCAATTTTCTCGCCGAGGAAGGGCGCTGCCTGCCGGGAATCCAGCTCGCCTCGACGACGCTGCTGCGCGCGGGCGTGGCCCTCCTCGGATTGCGCATCACGATCGCGCAGGTCGAGGCGCTGGGCTGGGGCACGATCGCCATCGATCCTGCCCAAGCACGCGAACGCCGAGCGCGACGCGAGCTTCACCGTGATCGGCGTGACCGCGCTCTCCACCCTCGCGATGATCATCTATCCGATCGCCGTGAGCGTTCTCGGACTCGACCATCGCGCCGCGGGTGTCTTCCTCGGCGGCACGATCCACGACGTCGCTCAAGTGGTAGGCGCGGGGTACAGCATGTCGCATGAAACCGGCGACACCGCGACGATCGTCAAGCTCCTGCGCGTGTCGATGCTGCTGCCGGTTTGCCTCGCCATCGGGCTGGCGCTGCACGTGCGCGGCGCCGCCGCGGTACGCGCCGCCCCCGTTTTGCCCTGGTTCGCAGTAGTCTTTGCAATCCTGGTCGTCGTCACGAGCGTGGGCTGGATCCCCGCCGCGGTCGTCGATGCCGGCTCGATCGTCTCGCGCTGGTGCCTGGTCACGGCGATCGCGGCGATCGGCATCAAGACGTCGCTCAAGTCGCTCGTCGACATGGGAATGAAACCGGTGATGCTGGTGGTGCTCGAAACGATCTTCCTCGCCGCGATGGTGCTGGGGGCGCTCGCATGGAAGTGATGAACGATTGGGCGACCGCGACCGCGGAGGCGACCTCTCCCGCGGGAGCCACCATGCTGCGCGTCTCCGTGTGGCGCGGCGGCGCCGACGGAAAATTCCAGGAATTCCGGGTGCCGCGGCGCGAAAGCCAGACGGTGCTCGACATCGTCACCCATATCCAGCGCCGCATCGACCCCACGCTCGCGTATCGCTTCGCCTGCCGCGTGGGCATGTGCGGCTCGTGCGCGATGACAGTGAACGGCGCCCCGCGCTGGACCTGCCGCACGCACGTCGACGAGGTCGCGGTCGCCGGACGGCTCCAGATCGGCCCGCTCGCGAACCTTCCGGTGGTGCGCGACCTGGTCGCCGACATGCGCGAGTTCTTCGACAAGTGGGCGCGCGCCAGGGGCCACTTCAAGCCGAGCGCCACGCGCAACGACGACTTCGCGAAGGTGAGCCCCCAGGGGCGCGAGCGCATCGAGGCCGACGCCGGCATCGAATGCATCGGCTGCGGCGTCTGCTACGCCGCCTGCGACATCGTGAAGTGGAATCGCGACTACCTCGGGCCCGCGGCGCTCAATCGCGCCTGGACGCTGGCGAACGACGTGCGCGACGCGGGGAGCGTGGAGCGCCTCCTCGCGGTGAGCGGCGACGCCGGCTGCCATTCCTGCCACACGCTCGGCAGCTGCACCGAGCTCTGTCCCAAGAAGCTCTCGCCGACGCGTTCCATCGCGGGGTTGAAGCGCGCGACACTCGCCGTGGCGCTCGGGCGCAAGGAGCGCGGCGAATGAGCGTTTGCCTCGAGGCGCGCCTGTGGCTGGTACAACGCGTGACGGCGGCGATCCTCGCCGCCTGCGTGATCGTGCACCTCATCACCATCGTCTACGCCGTGCGCGGCGGGCTCTCGGCGGGAGAGATCCTCGGCAGGACGCGCGGCAGCCTCGCGTGGGGCTCGTTCTACACCGTCTTCGTGCTCGCCGCCGCCGCCCACGGAGCGATCGGGTTGCGGACCGTCGCCGCCGAGTGGCTGGGGTTCCGCGGGGCGGCTGCGGCATGGACGATGGCGGCGATCGCGCTCGTTCTCGCGGCTACGGGCCTGCGCGCCGTGGTCGCCGTGGTGGCGACATGACTCCGAGAGCCCGCAACCACCCCGCGTGGTGGGCGTTCATCGCGCATCGCATCTCGGGAATATCCCTGGCGCTCTTCCTGCCGGCGCACTTCATGGCGCTCGCGAGCGCGCTTCGCGGCGAGGCCGCCCTCGACGATTTCCTGCGCTGGAGCGCGCAGCCGCTGGTCATCGCCGGCGAATACATCCTCATCGTGCTCCTCGCCCTGCACCTGGCCGGCGGCCTTCGCCTGCTCGCGCTCGAATTCCTGCCTTGGCGCGATTGGCAGAAGACGCTCGCGGCGGTGGCGGCGGCATTCGCCCTCATCTGCGGGCTCGCCTTCGCGCTCGCCCGATGAGGGCTATCCTGAACACGTCAGAGGAGGAGCGAATCATGACTCGAATCCTCGCGCGCCTCGCCGCTGCCGTGCTCGTCGCCGTAATGCCCGCGGCCGCCCTCGCGCAGGCCTGGCCCGCGAAGCCGGTGAAGATGGTCGTGCCGTTCGCCGCCGGAGGCGCGACCGACGTGGTGGCGCGGCTTCTCGCGCAGAAGCTCACGGAAGAATGGAGACAGCCGGTGTTCGTCGAGAACCGCACCGGAGCGGGCGGAAATATCGGCGCCGACGCGGTCGCCAAGTCGTCCGCGGACGGCTACACGCTGCTCATGGCCTCGGGCGCGATCGTCATCGCGGGCCCGCACATGTACAAGTCGTTGCCCTATGACCCGGCGCGCGACCTCGTCGCCATCACCAACGTGGCGACCGGACCGCAGGTGATCGCAGTGGCGACGGACGTGCCGGCGAAGGACCTGCGCGAGCTCATCGCCTACGCCAAGGCCAACCCGAAGAAACTGAACTACGGCAGCGCCGGCATCGGCGCCCAGACGCACCTTGCGGCGGAGAATTTCGCGCACGCCGCGGGCATCGAGCTCACGCACGTTCCCTATAAGGGCGAATCCGCGGCGCTCACCGATCTCATGGGCGGGCAGATCCAGCTCGTCACGGCGAACCTGAGCGCCGCGCTTGCGTTCATCCGCGACGGCAAGATGCGCGCTCTCGCCGTCACCAGCCGCGAACGCAATCCGGCGCTGCCCGACGTGCCTGCGGCCTCCGAAGTGTTGCCCGGGTTCGAGAACTCCGGATGGTTCGGCCTCCTCGCGCCCACGGGCACGCCGAAGGAAGTCATCGAGAAGATCTATCGCGATACCGCGAAGATCGCGTTGTCGGAAGAATTTCGCGGCAAGCTCGCGCAGCTGGGCATGACACCCGTCGCGAACTCGCCCGCGGATTTCAGCGCCTCGAACCGCAGGGAAAGCGCACGCTGGGAGCGCGTGATTCGCGAACGGGGCATGGTCGTCAATTAAAGCCGATGCATCCGCAGATAAACGCAGATGAACGCCGATACTTCATCTAGATGAGAATCGATCCCGCGCAAGTCGAGGAAGTTGCTCGCGAGCTCTATATCCGTGCGCTGAAGATCCTGCCGCCGGACGTGAAGGAGGGCTTCGCGCGCGGCGTCGAGGTCGCCGGCACCGAGCTCAAGCGCGCGATCCGCAAGGGTTGCGAGCGCGCCACGCGCGAGCATCCGCTGCGCTCCTCGATCGTGCACCCCATCACGCGCAAGAACGAGCACACCTCGTGCGGCCCGGGCGTGCCGGCGATCCACTTCGACTACAGCGACGAGGCGGAAACCCTCGTGATCGAGATGGTGCCCAAGGGCAGCGGCTCGGAGAACAACTCGTGGCTGAAGATGGCGATCCCCGCCGAGGGCGTGAGCGCGATCAAGACCTTCGTGATCGATTGCGTGCTCGAGGCCGGCGGCAGGACCTGCCCGCCCACCATCGTCGGCGTGGGCATCGGCGGCACCTCGGATCTTTGCGTGGCGCTCGCCAAGCGGGCGGCCACGCGGCCGCTCGGCACTTCGAGCCCGGACGCCGAGGGTGCCGTGCTCGAGAAAAGCCTCACCGAAGCGGTCAACAGCCTGGGCGTAGGGCCCCAGGGGCTCGGCGGCGATTCCACCGCCTTCGCGGTCCACGTCGAGATCGCCGCCACGCACATCACGATGAATCCCGTCGCGGTGAACATGCAGTGCCACTCGGCGCGCCGCGCCTCGGCCTCCTTCACGCCGGCCGGTGTCGCGTACGGCTTCTAGGGGCCATGACCCATCACGCCTTCACCATGCCGATCACCGAAGCGCAGGCGCGCGCGCTGCGGGTGAACGACACCGTGACCCTCGAGGGCGCGCTCTACGGCATCCGCGACGCGAACCTGATCGCGCTCTTCGACAAGGGGCGCAAGACGCGCTTCGACATGAACGGCCACGCCGCGATCCACACCGCGCCCAACGTGAAAAAAGTGCCGGTCTCCGCGCGCAATCCCGCCGGATACGCGCCGATGTGCGTGGGCACTACCACCTCGGCGAGGATGGAGCGCTTCACCGCCCCGCTCCTCGAGCGGCACGGGCTGCGCCTCATCATCGGCAAAGGGGGGCTGGGCGCCAGCTCGCTCGCGGCTTTCGGGAAATGGGGCGGCGCGTACCTCGCGATCATCGGCGGCACCGCGGCGCTGGAGACGACCTGGGTGGAGGCGATCGAGGACGTGGATCTCGACGACCTGAACCCGGAATCGATCTGGAAATTCCGCGTGCGCGGCTTCGGTCCGCTGCTGGTCGCCATGGACAGCCACGGCGCCAGCCTCTACGACGAGGTGGACCGCAAAGCGCGCGCCCGGAGGGAGAACACACTGGCCCGGTTGGGTGTCAAATAGCCGGCTTGGAGTCCGTTTTGGGGGAAGGAACTCCCGCGTGCCATTGTGCGGCGGAATAGGGTAAACTCGCGCGTTTTGTAAAACCCCGCCGGGCCCAAACCGCTGAAGTCCGGCCCCGAATTTCCGCCTCCCCACGAGGGAAGGCCCGCAGGGCGAGACCGTCCAACGATGGTCCGCGGCAGCAACCAGGAGGTCTTGGAAGTGGATTACGCGCAACGCGAGCGAAACCCGGCGAGGCACCTGCCGAGCATCACCATGGTCATCGTGCTTCACCTGGCGCTGGGCTACGCGCTGGTGACAGGGCTCGCGCGCAAGGTGGTCGAGGTCATGAAGGCCCCCATCGAGACGAAGATCATCGAGGAGATGAAGAAGCCGCCGCCCGACGCTCCTCCGCCCCCGCCGCCCAAGCTCGCCACGCCGCCGCCGCCGTTCATTCCCCCGCCCGAGATCAACATCCAGGTGCCGATCACGCAGGTGGCGCCGACCATTACGACGGTGACCACCACGCCCCCGCCCCCGGCGCCCCCGGTCGTGGCCCCGCCCGCCCCGCCGCAGCCCGCCGTGCGCAAGGAGTACAAGGCGCTCACGCGAGTCGAAGTTCCCTATCCGCGCGCTGCGCTGCAACAAGGCATCACGGGGCGCGTGGTCGCGCACGTGGTGGTGGCGCCCAGCGGAGGGGTCACGGAAGTGCGCATCATCTCGTCGACCAACCGACTCTTCGATCGCGAAGTGATCCGCGCGCTTTCGCAGTGGCGCTACAACCCCGAGCCGGTGGGATTCATCGGCGAATACGAGCTCGTCTTCAACCTCAAGGACTGAAACGTCCCAGTGCCCTAGCTTTGTCTGGCCACCATCAGGAGAACCAATAATGAATCCATTCCACCGCCTGCCTGCGTTCGCCGCGGCCGTGATCATCGGCTGCGCCGGCGCCGCCCTTTACATGGCGCCGAACACCGCGCTCGCCCAGGCGACTCCCCCGGCCGCGTCCCCAGCGACGCCGGCGCCGGCGCCGGCGGCACGCTCATCATCCTGGTGATCATGTCGATGGGCAGCTGGTACATCATGTTCGTGAAGGTGTACGAGCAGGCCAAGGTCTTCAAGCAGGCGAAGCAGGTCCAGGAGACCTTCTGGTCCAAGGGCTCGGTCAACGAGGGCATCACGACCCTCAAGGACGGCACGCCCTATCGCTACATCGCCGAGAGCGGAGTCAAGGCGACCCAGCACCACGAGGGCAAGCTCCTCGACCAGATCGACTTGAACACCTGGATCACGATGTCGATCACGCGCGCCGTCGAGAACGTTTCCTCGCGCCTCCAGGACGGCCTCGCGTTCCTCGCGACGGTGGGCTCGACCTCCCCGTTCGTCGGCCTCTTCGGCACGGTGTGGGGCATCTATCACGCATTGACCGCGATCGGCATCGCGGGCCAGGCGTCCATCGACAAGGTGGCCGGCCCCGTGGGCGAGGCGCTCATCATGACCGCCTTCGGCCTCGCGGTCGCGGTTCCCGCGGTGCTCGGCTACAACTGGCTGGTGCGCCGCAACAAGGTCGCGATGGAGCAGCTGAGGGCCTTCGGCGCCGACCTGCACATGGTGATCATGAGCGGCAACGTGAAGCGCGTCGCACCCGCTCCCGCCGCCGCGGCAAGGTAAGCAACCATGGCGATCACCGTCGGCCAGGCCGAAGGCGACGAGCAGGAGGTCATGGCCGCCATCAACACCACGCCGCTCGTCGACGTGATGCTGGTCCTGCTCATCATCTTCCTCATCACGATCCCGGCGATCGTTCAGCAGGTTCCGCTCGAGCTGCCCAAGGAGCGCAACGTCCCGACGCAGACCAAGCCCGAGAACATCGTCATCGCGATCAACAAGGACGGGGACGTGTTCTGGGGGATGGAGTACCTGAAGGATTCCAGGGCGCTCTTCGAGAAGCTGAAGAAAGTCGCGGTGATGGTGCCGCAGCCCGAGGTGCACATCCGCGCCGACGAGAACACGCGCTACGAGTCGGTCGGCCGCGTGGTGGCCACGTGCCAGCGCGCCTCCATCCTGAAGATCGGCTTCATCACCGAGCCGCCCGCGCGCAGCCTCGCCGGCGGCTAGCGATGAAAAGGAACTGATCCATGGCCATGAACGTAGGCTCCGGAGCCGGCGGCGATCCCGAAGTGATGGTGGACATAAACACCACGCCGCTGATCGACGTGATGCTGGTGCTGCTGATCATGCTGATCATCACGATCCCGATCCAGACGCACGCGGTGAAGCTCAACATGCCGGTGGGCAACCCGCCGCCCCCGCCCACCCCGCCGGTGGTGCACACGATCGAGGTCGATTTCGACGGCACCGTTCTCTGGGACGGCGATACCGTTCCCGACCGGCCGACGCTCGAAGCCAAGTTCCGCGCCGCCGCCGCCGAGCCCATCCAGCCGGAATTCCACCTGCGGCCGAACAAGCTTGTCACCTATAAGCACGTGGCGGGCGTTATGGCTTCTGCACAGCGCCTCGGCATCACCAAGATCGGGCTGATCGGCGCCGAGCAGTTCCTCGACTAGCCGGAGATCGAAATGAACCTGCATCGCTTGAGTGCGGCCGCTTGCGCGGCACTCGTGCTCGGCCTGGGCCTGGGTTTGGCCTTCGACGTCACCGCGCAGAAGGCCGACGCGGTTCGCCCCGAGGTCGGCAAGCCGCTCCAGGATGCGCAGAACCTGATGCGCACCGGCAAGTATCGCGAGGCGATGAACAAGGTGAACGATGCGGACGCGGTGGCCAACAAGACCGCCAGCGAATCCTTCCTCATCCAGCGCATGCGCGGCAGCGTGGCCTCGGCCTCGGGCGACACCGAGGGCGCCATCCGGGCGTTCGAGGCGGTGCTCAATTCGGGGCGCGTCAGCGGGCGCGACGCGCTGCAGATGGTCCAGGCCGTCGCCGTCGGCTACTACAAGGCGAAGGACTATGCGAAGGCGGCGCAATGGACACAGCGCTACTTCAAGGAAGGCGGCAGCGATCCGGCGATGCGCACCATGCTGCTGCAAAGCTACTACCTCAGCCACGATTGCGCGAGCGTCAACAAGATGCTCGGCTCGGCCGCCGCCGAGGATTCGAGCCGCAAGGCCTCGGAAGAAGAGCTGCAGATCCTCGCCAACTGCTACCTGCAGCAGAGGGACACGGGCGGCTACGTGGCCGCGATCGAGAAGCTGGTCGTCTACTACCCGAAGAAGGAGTACTGGACCGATCTGCTCGCGCGCGTGCAGAAAAAGCCGGGATTCTCGGATCGCCTGTCGCTGCACGTCTATCGCCTGCGCTTCGCCACCGGGAACCTGACCAAGACCGACGATTACCTGGAGATGGCGCAGCTGGCACTCCAGGCCGGCGTCCCCGCCGAGGCGAAGGGGGTCGTCGACAAGGGCTACGAAGTGAAGCTCCTCGGCGCAGGCAAGGACGCCGAGCGCCACCAGCGCCTGCGCGACCTCGTCACCAAGAGCCTCGCCGAGTCGCAGAAGAACCGCGATAAGGAAGAGCAGGAGGCGCTCGCCGCGAAGGACGGTAACGACCTCGTGAAGATCGGCATGAACTACGTCTATGAGGGCAAGGCCGAGAAGGGCCTGTCTCTCATCGAGCAGGGCATCAAGAAGGGCGGGCTCAGGCGCCCCGACGACGCGAAGCTGCTCCTCGGCGAGGCGCAGATCTACGCCGGCCAGAGGGCCAGGGGCGCGCAGACCCTGAAGAACGTGCAGGGCAGCGACGGCACGGCGGACATGGCGCGGCTCTGGGTCCTGCACGCGCGCGCCTGAAGAAGTGACCGCGGAGCTCTCGCAGGAGCAGCTCCAGAAGGTCGGGGAGTTCATCGAGGAGGAGGAGGGGAGCTTCAACCGCTACCGCGGCTGGCTCGCCACCTTCCTCGCCGCCGCCGCCGCCGCGAGCTCCGCGTTCCACCTCTACGCCGCCTATGCGATCGTGCGCACCGACTGGCTGCGCTACATCCACGTCGGCATCGTGCTGTTCCTGTCGTACATGCTGTTCCCGATCGCCAGGCGCTATCGCCACCGCCTCATGTGGTGGGATGTGATTCTCGCGCTGGTGTCGGTGGCCATCGTCGTCTACATGATCCACGGCGGCGACGACTTCGCCGACCGCACGACGCGCCCGACGAACCTCGACATGATGTTCGGCATCGCGCTCGTCGCGCTCGTGATCGAGGCCACGCGGCGCACTTCCGGCTGGATCATGCCGGTCATCATCTGCGGCTTCATCGCCTACGCTTTCGCCGGCCCGTACCTGCCGTCGCCGTGGACGCACCGCGGTTACGACACCTCGCGGCTGGTGGGCCACATGTTCATGACCCTCGAGGGCATCTTCGGCACCGCGGTCGACGTCTCCGCGACACTCATCATCCTTTTCACCATCTACGGCGCGTTCCTCGAGTATTCGGGAGCGGGGCGCTTCTTCCTCGACTTCTCGTTCGCCCTCCTCGGCGGCAAGCCCACGAGCGCGGGACGCGCCGTGGTCCTCGCCTCTTTCCTCCTCGGCGGCCCGTCGGGCTCGGGGGTCGCGACCACGGTGACGATCGGATCGGTGGCGTGGCCGATGCTCGAGAAATCGGGCTACCAGAAGAACGCCGCGGGCGGGCTGCTCGCCGCCGGCGGCCTGGGCGCGATCCTGTCGCCGCCGGTGCTGGGGGCGGCCGCATTCATCATCGCCGAGTACCTGCAGGTCTCGTACCTCGAGGTCGTCAAGATGGCGACGATCCCGACGATCCTCTACTACTTCTCGCTTTTCCTCATGGTCGAGCTGGACGCGCGCAAGTACGGCATGAGCGAGGCCGCCTTCGTGGTGACCGAGACCGCGTGGGCCCTGTCGAAGAAATACTGGTACCACTTCCTCTCGCTCGTCTCGATCGTGGTCTTCATGGTGTGGGGATTCACGCCGGGGCTCGCGGTGTTCTGGGCGACGGTGACGGCGTTCGTGGTGAGCTTCTTCCGCCGCGAGACGGCGATGCGGCCGCGGCGTTTCGTCGCGGCGATGGCCGCGGGAACCAACGGCGTGCTGAACGTCGCGGCGACCTGCGCCGCCGCGGGAATTATCGTTGGCGTCGTGACACTCACGGGGCTCGGGCTCAAGTTCTCGTCGATCGTGCTCTCGTACGCGGGCGGAAGCCTGGCCCTCACCGCGCTCTACACCGCGCTCATCGTGTGGATCGTGGGCCTCGCGGTCCCGGTGACGGCTTCGTACATCATCTGCGCGGTGATCACGGCGCCCGCGCTCATCACGCTCGACGTTCCCCCGTTCGCCGCGCACATGTTCATCTTCTACTACGCGTTGCTCTCCGAAGTCTCGCCGCCGACGGCACTCTCGCCCTTCGCCGCCGCCGCGATCACCGGGGGAGATCCGTACAAGACCACGCTGCAGGCGTGGAAGTACACGATGCCCGCGTTCGTGGTGCCGTTCTTCTTCGTGCTCGATCCGCTCGGCGCCGGAGTGCTCTTGAAGCTGCCCGCGGGCGCCACGTGGCTGCAGGTCTCGTGGATCATCTTCATGTGCTTCGTGGCGATCGCGGGGCTCGCCGCGGGGCTGCAGGGATGGATATTGACGAAGACCAATGCACTCGAGCGCACGATGCTCATCGCCGGCGGGCTGCTGGTGATCGCGCCATCGGATCTGTTCGACTACGTCGGGCTGGGGATGTGCATCGGCGCGCTTTTGTTGCAACTTGCCCGCGGCAAGGTGGCCGCGCCCGCATAATGACCCTCTCCCCCCTGGGGGGCTCTCCGACCGGGAGAGGGAGAGCAAACGTGGAGAGCGTTTTCGAGCATGAAGCGCGTCAAGACAGACATTCTTATCCTCGGCGCGGGCGGCGCCGGGCTCTTCGCCGCGCTGCACGCCAAGCGCGCCGCCCCGCAGCTCGGCGTGACCATCGCGGTGAAGGGACTGCTCGGCAAGTGCGGCTGCACGCGCATGGTCCAGGGCGGATACAACGTGGCGCTGGCGCCCGGAGACTCGGTCGAGCGCCACTTCATGGACACGATCGAGGGCGGCAAGTGGCTGCCGGACCAGGACCTCGCGTGGACGCTGGTGACGAAAGCGGTCGAGCGCGTGCGCGAGCTCGAGAACGAGCTCGGCTGCTTCTTCGATCGCAACCCCGACGGCACGATCCACCAGAAGGCGTTCGCGGGCCAGACCTTCGACCGCACCGTGCACAAGGGAGACCTCACCGGCATCGAGATCATCAACCGCCTCGCCGAGCAGGTGTGGGTGGCGGGCGTCGATCGCCTCGAGGAGCACCGCGCGCTCGAGCTCGTGATGTCCGCCGACGGCCGCGCGCTCGCCGGTGTGGTCATGATCGACATTCGCGAGGGCGATTTCGTCTTCGTGCAGGCGAGGAGCGTGCTGCTCGCCACCGGCGGCGGGCCCACCATGTATCGCTTCCACACGCCCTCGGGCGACAAGAGCTGCGACGGGATGGCGATGGCGCTGCGCGCGGGATTGACGCTGCGCGACATGGAGATGGTGCAGTTCCATCCGACGGGACTGCTGGCGGGATCGGGGACGAGAATGACCGGCACCGTCCTCGAGGAGGGGCTGCGCGGCGCGGGAGGTTACCTCCTGAATGGAGCGCGCGAGCGATTCATGGAGCGCTACGACGCGCGCGCCGAGCGCGCCACGCGCGACATCGTTTGCCGCGCGATGATGACCGAGATGCGCGCCGGACGCGCCTCTCCCAACGGCGGCCTCTACATCGCGATGTCGCACCTGGGAGCGGCCAACGTGCGCGCGCAGTTCAAGGGCATGGTCGAGCGTTGCGCCGACTGCGGTTTCGATCTCGCCGGCGGGCTCGTCGAAGTCGTTCCCACCGCGCACTACATGATGGGAGGTGTGGAGTTCGCGGCCGACGGGCGCACCACGCTCGAAGGCCTGTTCGCCGCCGGCGAGGACACGGGCGGCGTGCACGGCGCCAATCGCCTCGGGGGCAACGGCGTCGCGAATTCGACCGTGTTCGGCGCGATCGCCGGCGATGCGATGGCGCAGTGGACCCGGCACGACGGCGAGTGGCGCGAGCCCGCCCCGGGCGATCTCGCCGCGGCGGAAACACGCGCGCGCCGCCCGATCGGCAAGAGGGCCGGCGACATCGAGCCGATTCGCGAGGCGCTCTACGACCTCATGTGGAACGACGTCGGCATCCTTCGCGACGCGAAGGGCCTGGCGCGCGCGGCCCGCGGCCTCGAGGAACTGCGCGCGCGGCTTCGCGAAACCGGCATCTCCGGCGAAGACCTTCGCTACAATCTGACCTGGCATGACTGGCTCAACCTCGATAGCCTCATCACCGTGAGCGAAGCGATCCGTTCGGCGGCCGAAGCGCGCACCGATTCGCGGGGCGCGCATTTTCGCGAGGACTTTCCGCAGACGGGGGATCTTGCGACGTCGCGGTTTTCGCGCGTGCGATTAATGCCCTCTCCCCGGGGAGAGGGTTACGAAGTCTCCTGGAAACCGGTGCAATTCACCCGCGTCCGGCCCGGCCAATCGTTGCTCACTCCATGAGCATTCCCGCCTCCGAGCTGGAACGCCTCATGCACGCGGCGCTGGTGCGATCGGGTGCGACCGCGGCGATGGCGGCGGCCACGGCGCGCGCGCTCGCCGCCGCGGAGATGGAAGGCATCGCCTCCCACGGGGCGTCGCGCATTCCGCAGTACTGCGGACACCTGCGCAACGGCCGCGCCAAAGGCTCGGCGGTCCCGGTGGTGGGCCGCGATTCGAAGGCCGCGTGCCTCGTCGATGCGAAGCAGGGCCTCGCGTTCGAAGCGTGCGCGCTCGCCGGGCGCGAGGCGATCCGGCGCGCGAAGGAATTCGGCGTGGCCTACGTCGCGGTCACCAACAGCAACCACTTCGGCGTGACCGCGTATCACCTCGAGGCGATCGCCGAGGCCGGTCTGGTCGGAATCGCATTCGGCAATTCCCCCGCGGCGATGCCGGCGTGGGGCGGCAAGAAGGCGCTCTTCGGCACCAATCCCGTGGCCGCGGTTTTTCCGCGCAGCTCCGGCGCCCCGCTCGTGATCGACCTTTCGCTCTCCGCGGTGGCACGCGGAAAGATCATGGTCGCGGCACGCGACGGCAAGCCGATTCCGGAAGGCTGGGCGATCGACAAGGACGGAGCATCGACCACCGACGCGCGCGCGGCACTCGAAGGCAGCATGCTGCCCGCGGGCGGCGTCAAGGGCGCGATGCTGGCACTCACGGTCGAGCTCCTCGTCTGCGCGCTGTCGGGCGCGGCGTTCGGCTTCGAATCCGACAGCTTCTTCACCGAGGAAGGGCGGCCCACGCGAATCGGCCAGGCCCTCATCGCGATCGACCCGGCGGCGCTCGCGGGCAACGACGTCTACTTCGAGCGCGTCGAGACGCTCATCGCCGCGATGTCGGAGGAGCCCGACGTGCGCCTGCCCGGCGAGCGAAGGCTGCGCAACCGGCAGCAGGCGCAGCGCGACGGCGTGCGCATTCCCGCGGATCTCATGGCGAAGATTCGCGATCTTGCCGGAGAGTCCCATGCCTGAAGGTGGATTGCACGTGGAAGCATTCTCGGCGTGCCTGCGCGCGCCCTTCGCCACGCTCGGCATCACAACCACGGACACGCACGTGACCGGCATTCGCTATCTCGCGCCCTCGACCGCCGCCAAGGCGCCGAAGCGCAACACGATCGCGCATCTTGCCTGCGTGCAGATCCAGTCGTACCTCGAGGATCCCGCGTTCGAATTCGACCTGCCCCTCAGGCTCTCCGGCACGCGCCACCGCCTCGCGGTGTGGGAGGCGATGCAGCGCATCCCCGCCGGCGCCACGCGCACCTATGGCGAGCTCGCGCGCGACCTCGGCTCCTCCCCGCGCGCGGTGGGCGGGGCGTGCGGCGCCAATCCCGTGCCGCTCGTCGTTCCGTGCCATCGCGTGATCGCAGCCGGTGGCGCGATCGGCGGCTTCATGGGCGCGAAGCGCGAGGGCTTCGAGCTCGCGATCAAGCGCTGGCTGCTGGAGCATGAAGGCGCTCTCTAGCGCGAACGCGAAGGCCCTCGACCGGTTCGCCGACGGCCTGTGGCTGAACGACGGCCTCGCACGCAACACGCTCGAAAGCTATCGCCGCGACGTGGCGCAGTTCGCGGCGTGGCTCGACGAGGCGCACGGCAAGCCGCTCCTCGAAGCGGGTGCGGCGGATCTGCAGCGCCATCTCGCGTGGCAAGTGGAGAAGAAGCGCGCGGCGCCGCGCACCACGGGACGCCTCATCTCGGCATTGAGGCGCTTCTTCCAGTTCGCCGTGCGCGAGGGACTGCGCAAGGATGATCCCGCGGCCGACCTCGATTCGCCCAAGCTGCCGCGCTCGCTGCCCAAGTCGCTCTCCGAGGCGCAGGTCGAGGCGCTGCTCGACGCGCCCGACGTCGCCACGGCGCTGGGCCTTCGCGACCGCGCGATGCTGGAAACGCTCTACGCGAGCGGCCTGCGCGTCTCCGAGCTCGTGAGCCTCAAGACGATGCAGGTGAGCCTCGACATGAACGTCGTGCGCATCCTCGGCAAGGGCTCGAAGGAGCGCCTCACGCCGCTGGGAGAAGAGGCCGCGGACTGGATCGCGCGCTACCAGCGCGAGGCGCGGCCCGAGCTGCTCGCGGGGCGCAAGTCGGATGCGCTCTTCGTCACGGCGCGCGGGGGTCCCATGACGCGCCAGGCGTTCTGGTCGCTGGTGAAGCGCTGCGCGGCGCAAGCCGGCATCGCGCAATCGATCTCGCCGCACACGCTGCGCCACGCGTTCGCGACCCATCTCATCAACCACGGCGCGGACCTGCGCGTCGTGCAGCTCCTCCTCGGGCACGCCGACATCTCCACGACCCAGATCTATACGCACGTCGCGCGCGAGAGGCTGAAGGCGCTGCACCGCAAGCACCACCCGCGCGGATGATCGACACCGCGAACCTTTCGCCATGGCTGCTGCTCGTCGCGCCGGTGATCATCATGGCCGCGTACACGGTGTTCGGCTTGAGCGGCTTCGGCTCGACACTCGTCTCGGTTCCGATCCTCGCGCATTTCCTTCCCGTGTCGTATCTCGTGCCGTTGATGGCGCTGCTCGACCTCGCCTCCGCGATCTTCGTCGGCACCACGGGCCGCGAGCACGTCTCGAAGCCGGAAATGAAGCGCATCGTGCCGTTCATGTTCGTGGGTTTCGTGATCGGGGCGACGGTGCTGGTCGGCGTTCCCGACAACTACCTGCGCGCGGCGCTCGGGACTTTCGCGGCGCTCATCGGGGCCTACAGCATCCTGAATCCCACGATGGCGCGCTCGATCTCGCGCTGGTGGTCGATCCCCGCGGGAATCGTGGCCGGCGCCTCTGCGACCGTCTTCGGCGCGGGCGGGCCGATCTACTCGGCATATCTCTCGGGACGCATGCTCGGCAAGGACGAGATTCGCGCGACGGTCTCGTCCCTCATCTCGATCTCGGCGTTCACGCGCGCGGTCATCTACGCGGCGACCGGGCTGCTCCTGCACGTGACGATCTTCGTCGGCGCCTTGCTCCTTTCCCCGTTCGTCTGGCTCGGATTGAAGATCGGGCACCGCATTCACCTGGGGCTCACGCAGCAGCAGATGCGCCGCGCCATCGGCACGCTGCTGTTGATCAGCGGAGTGAGCCTTCTCGTGCGTGCGCTCGTCTGATGGCGACCCCCGCGACGCTCTTCCTCGTGGAGCACGGCGTCGCATTCACCGAGCATCACTTCGAGTACCTCGAGCATGGGGGAACGGCGCACACCTCGAGCGCGCTCGGAGTGCCGGAGCACGAGGTGGTGAAGACGCTCATCATGGAGACCGATCGCGCAGAGCCGCTCGTGGTCCTCATGCACGGCGACCGCAAGGTCTCGACCAGGGAGCTCGCGCGCGCGGCGGGCGTGAAGCGCATCGTGCCGTGCAAGCCCGAGGTGGCGCAGCGCCACTCCGGCTACCTGATCGGCGGAGTGTCGCCTTTTGGCACGCGCAAGAAGATGCCGGTCTACCTCGAGCGCACGGTGCTCGAGCTGCCGCGCATCTACATCAACGGCGGGCGCCGCGGCTATCTCCTCGGCATGGACTCCGCGGAGCTGCAGCGCGTACTATCGCCGGTACTGGTCGAGGTGGGATTGGAGGAGGGAACATGAGCACACCCGGAATCGAATCGACGGCCGGCGCCGCTCCGGAGACCGACGTGAAGCTGGTGCTTCCGGGCAGGAGCCTGCCCGCGGGCGAAGGGGTCGCGTGGATCGCCGAAGGATGGCGGCTCTTCAAGGCCGCCCCGCTCATGTGGATCATTTCCCTGGTGGTCGTCTGCGTGGCGTTCGTCCTCCTGGGTCTCGTGCCGGGCGTGGGCGCGCTGGTGGCGTACTTCCTCAAGGTGATCTTCTTCGCCGGCTTCATGGTCGGATGCCGCGAGGTCGAGCGCACCGGCGCTTTCGACCTCGAGGACCTGCTCGCGGGATTCCGCAAGAATGTCGGGGGCCTGCTCATCGTCGGCGCCGTGACGCTCGCGTGCCTCTTCCTGATCCTCTTCATCACGGTCCTCTTCATGACGATCACGATCGGCATGCAGGTCCTGGTGCAGGATCCGAAGGACTTCTACACCGTCCTCGCGGCCTCGGGACTCTACGCGTTGATCGGATTGCTGCTGATGCTGGCGCTCATCACGCCGCTCGCGATGGCCTACTGGTTCGCGCCAGCGCTCATCGTGCTGAACGGCCTCGGCGCTTTCGCCGCGATGAAGGCGAGCTTCATGGCGTGCCTGCGCAACATCGTCCCGTTCCTCATCTACAGCGTGCTGATGACGCTGCTCGCCTTCGCGGCGGCGCTGCCGGTTTTCCTGGGATTCCTCGTCTGGGTTCCGGTGGCGATCGCATCGACGTACGCGGCGTATCGCGGGATCTTCATCGAGAAGCCGGCCGCACCCGAGACGGCCCCCGTCGGAACGACGCTTTAGGCAGTCACTCGCCCGGATCGCGCCGGCGCTCGAGCACGACGCCGACCTTGCGCACGTTGCGGATGTGGCCGAGCTTGGCCACCGAGAGCCGCACCCACGGAGCGCGAAAATGCCCGGTGATGACGCCGCACACATGCTCGGCGAGCGCCTCGAGCAACTTGAAGCGGCGCTCGGCGAGATCGGCGGCGATGCGCTCGACCACTTCGCCGTAGTGGACCGTGTCGTGGATGTTGTCGGTGCGCCCGACCTCGTTGCCTGGGATGCCGATCTCGATCTCCATCTCGAGCGTCTGCGGGCGCTGCTTCTCCCACTCGTAGATTCCCACCCAGGCATCGACGCGGAACTCGCGGATGAAGATCGTATCCATGGGCGCGTATTGTAGAGTATGGCCATGGCGACCTTCCTCTACGCCCTGGGCGGGTATCTCGCGGGATCGGTGCCGTTCGCGATCGTCGTGAGCCGGGCGCTCGGGCTGCCCGATCCGCGCACCTACGGCTCCGGGAATATCGGCGCGACCAATGTGCTGCGCTCGGGAAACCGTCTCGCGGCGCTCCTCACCCTCGCCGGCGACACCGCCAAGGGCTGGGCGGCGGTGCTCGCGGCGCGCGCTCTCGACGCGGGCGATGAAATGCTCGCCGTGGTCGCGATCGCCGCCCTCCTCGGGCACGTTTTCCCGGTGTGGCTGCGCTTTCGCGGCGGCAAGGGTGTCGCGACCGCGGCCGGGGTGCTCATCGCCCTCGACTGGCGCGTCGGCGTGGCGGTGATCGTGGTGTGGCTTACGGTCGCGGTCGTAAGCCGCTATTCTTCGCTCGCGGCGATCACGGCGGCGCTCGTCGCGCCGCTCGCCGCATGGTATTTTCTCGGCGCCGGGGCGCTGTTCGCCGCGGTGGCAGCGATGAGCGTGATTCTCATCGCGCGCCATCGCGACAACATCGCGAAGCTCGCGCGCGGCGAGGAGAGCCGGATTGGCGAAAAGAAAGGCGAGGCGCCGAGCGCCTCGCCGCATGAAAAGGTGACCAGCCCATGACGCACCCCGACGCCGACGACGATCTCGATTTCACGAGCGCGCCCGCGAAGCCCGTCCCGCCTCCGACTGCGGAGAAAGTCGCGAGCGCGCGCAAGGAGGCGAGCACCGGAAGCCCGCAGCTCGCCAAGACCGGCTTCTACGTCGCGATGGCGCGCCACGCCGGCGGCAAGGTCTCGCCGCGCAACGGCGAGCGCCACTCGATCTTCATCATCGAGGACGACAAGGACCTGACGGCACTCGTGGGCGAAGTGCTCGCCAAGGCGGGCTTCATGACGCGCTTCGCCAAGAGCCGCGCCGAGATCAACGCCGAATTCAACAATCCGCCGCTTCCCGACCTGGTGCTGCTCGACGTGGCGCTTCCCGATGCCGACGGCTTCCAGATCCTCGAGCGCATTCGCGCCAACCAGAAGATCGCCAAGCTGCCGGTGATCATGATGACCGGCAAGTCGGAAGTGACCGACGTGGCGCGGGGCCTGGCGCTCGGCGCCGACGGCTATGTGACCAAGCCGTTCAAGATCAGCGGGCTCGTCGCCGCGGTGAACACGGTGCTGGGATTGTCGTAGCTGTTCTCCCTCGTCCGGGGACAGATCACTACTCGAAGCCGGATGTGCTCCGTCCCCCGGAGGGCCGGGGAGAGGGTCGCGGAGGAAAACGGCACCACGTCGCCGCAACCAGCGCCCCGAATGCGACGTAGATCGCGGTGAACACCCACGCGGGCCAATCCCAATACAGCCACGCATGGATCCAGCGCTGGATGAATCCCTTCTGCGAGACTTCGCTGCGCAACGCGTCTTCCCAGATCGTCAAAGGGCACATGTAGCCGAAGATCGCCTCGCAGACGACAAAGGCGATCGCGGCGAGGTGCAGGCCGCGGAACCACGGATTGAACGCGAAGCGCAGCCCGAGCGCCACGCCGATCCAGGTCGCGACCAATCCGCCGACGACGAAGAGAACGAAGGCTGCGTGGACGACGAGGACGGCGTCGGCGGCATTCAGCACGCGTCAAGTAGCCGTGCCCGCGAGCTCGCCGACCCGCGCCATCGCTTCGCGGTACGCGGGCCGCGATTCGATGCGCTTCACGTACGCGACGATGTTCGCGTACGGGCGTTCTCACGGGGCTCTCTTTCGCTTCCGGCACGCGCGACAAGACCAGCGCGATCAGCATGAGCGACATCAGGCTGCCCTCGGCGAAATGCATCCAGTAGACATAGCGCGCGTAGTCCGGCGCTTGGGGGCGCACCGCGAGGCGCCCACCGCCATGGCGCTGCACGACGTATTCGACGATCGCACCCGATTCGGCGAGCACCGTGTCGCCATCGCGGATGACGGGAGCCTTGCCGATGGCGTGCAGAGCCTTGATCGGCTGCGGCGCCGCGCCGTTGGGCTCGCGCGGGAACACTTCCAGCTTGTATTCGATCCCCAGCTCCTCGGCGAGCCAGACGATGCGCTCGGAGCGGGACGTGGAGAGGTGGTAGATGGTGATCACGTTTGCGCGCCCCGCCGATTTGATCCAGCATGCCATTCTACCGAGAGCCGAGGAGTGAACATGCGAAACCTGACAGCCATTGCAGCGACCGTGGCCTTCTTCGCTTGCGGCGTGGCCGCGGCCGCGCCCATGACGCGGGACGACTACAAGGCGTCCAGGGCGCGAATCATCGCCGAGTACGAAGCCGAGCGGCAGAAGTGCGGCCCGAGCCTCGGCACCCCGACCGAGATCTGCGTGGCCCGGGCCCGCGGCGCGCGCAAGGTCGCCAACGCCGAGCTGCAAGCCGCCTACAAGCCCGGCCCGCGCACCTACTACGCGGCCGCGATGGCGCGTGCCGAGGCCGCATTCGCCATCGCGAAGGAAGAGTGCGACCGCCAGAAAGGCGAGGCCCGCAAGGCCTGCGACAAGGACGCGAAGGCGGCATTCGAGCGCGCCAAGGCCGAGGCGAAGGCGGCCCGGAAAGCGTCATAGTCCGCGGCCTTGTCTTCGTGGGGTAAAGTCCCCATATGACGATGGCAGCTTCAGACTGCCCAACTCTCTCGAAGGATGGCGCCATGAAACTCCCGATCCTGCTCCTCGCCGCCGCGCTGACCGTCGGACTCGCGACCGGCGACGCCGAAGCCGCCAAGCGCTTCGGCGGCGGAGGCAACCTCGGCAAGCAGCGCGCGACCCCGGCCATGAAGGAAGCGCCCAAGGCCGCGCCCGCGGGGCCTGCCGATGCGGCGAAGGCCGCTCCCGCCTCTCCCGCTGCCGCGCCCGCGGCAGCGGCCCCGCAGCCGAGCTTCATGAGCCGCTGGGGCGGAATGATCGCGGGCCTGGGCATCGGCGCGCTGCTGGGATCGATGTTCGGTGGCGGCTTCGGCGGCGCAGCCGGGGGCATCCTGATGCTCCTTGTTTTGGGCGTCCTCGTATTTGCAGGGATCCGCCTGCTCGCCGCGCGCGGCAGGCCTGCTGCGGAGACGAAACCCGTGGCGTTCGCGGGCATCGGGCAGAACGTTTCCGACCGTCCGGCCTTCGAACATCCGACCTTCGATCGTCCCGCCAGCGCGCTCGCATCGGCCGAGCCCGTGCGCGCGGCCCCGCGCGTGCCCGCGGACTTTCCCGTCGAGGCGTTTCTCCGGCAGGCGAAGATGGCGTTCATTCGCTTGCAGGCCGCCAACGACGCGAAGGACCTCGACGACATCCGCGACTACACCACTCCCGAGATGTACGCGGAGATCTCGATGCAGCTCGAGGAGCGCGGCGAGGCGCCGCAGAAGACCGAAGTCCTCAACGTGCACCCGACGCTCATCGAAGTGGCGAGCGAGGATGGCTACGAGATCGCAAGCGTGCGCTTTGCCGGGCTCCTTCGCGAGGCGGTGGACGCGAACCCCGAGTCCTTCGACGAGGTCTGGCACGTGCGCAAGAAGATCGGCGACAAGAGCTCGACCTGGCTCATCGCCGGCATCCAGCAGCTACCGCCGGAGGCCGCGGCCGCTTAGCGGTCGAGCGGACTCACCACGCCACGTCCTCCGCGGTTGAGGACGTGGGTGTAGATCATCGTCGTGCTCACGTCCTTGTGGCCGAGCAGCTCCTGCACCGTGCGAATGTCGTAGCCCGCTTCCATCAAGTGGGTGGCGAAGGAGTGGCGCAGGGTGTGGGTGGAAACCGGCTTGTCGATGCGCGCGGCGAAAGCCGCTCGAGCGACGGCGCGCTGCAATCCCTGCTCGTAGATGTGATGCCGCCGCCGCACTTCCGTGCGCGGATCCATCGAAATCTCATGCGCGGGGAAGACCCATTGCCACCCCCAGAGCTTTCCCGCATTGGGATGCTTGCGCGCATAAGCGTGAGGCAGCTCGACGCCGGGAAGGCCATCGGCGCGGTCGGTCATGAACCACTCGCGCACGCGCGCCAGGTGCTCGCGCAAGGGCCCGAGCAACGCTTCCGGAACGATCGTCACCCGATCGCGCCCGCCTTTGCCGGAACGCACGATGATCTCGCGACGTTCCAGGTCGAGGTCCTTGACGCGCAGGCGCACGCCCTCCATCAGCCGCATTCCCGTGCCATAGAGGAGGCGCGCGAGTAGCCCGTGGGTGCCTTCGATGTGCGCCAGCAGCGATCGCACCTCGGCTTGGCTCATCACCGTGGGCAATCGGCGCGGCTTCTTCGCCCTGCGGACCTCATCGAGCCACGGCAGCTCCACGCCCAGCACCTGCTGATAGAGAAAGAGAATGGCCGAGAGCGCCTGGTTCTGTGTTGCCGCCGCGACGTTTCGCTCCGTCGCGAGCGAGGAGAGGAAAGCCGTCACCTCGGGCGCACCCATCTCGCGCGGGTGCCGCATGCCGTGGAAGGCAATGAAGCGCTTCACCCAGTGTCCGTAGGTGCGCTCCGTCCGGATGCTGTAGTGCCGCATCCGGATGCAGTCGCGTAGCTGCTGGAGGAGGCGGGGTGGAGATTGGGGTGGGGTGGAGGCCATGGCGCACTTCGACCAACGCCCGCGCCCCGGCATCGTTGACCCGCGCTCGAGTCCCACCTTTACGGGTGGGTTTCGGAATGCGGACGGAGAGGAAAATCCAACCTGATGCCTTTGCCGAATCTTTTAACAGCACGAAACCGCAATTTGGTTGGCGGGTCAAAGAGTTCAAGTATTCAAACTAGTTTTTAACGGACACGGGTTCTACAATTACGTCACCTAATCCATCCATATCTTGTTAG
>WNFI01710886.1_pt1 | contig 34185 bp, 36 predicted proteins | sample 5400471 | NCBI WGS metagenome assembly WNFI01 (sample SAMN13153348, study PRJNA577476) | soil metagenome | isolation source: 100 cm saprolite on Douglas fir-dominated hillslope | place: USA:California | collected 2013-09-17 | reverse complement strand
CTCGATACCTTAGGGAACGTTCCCTAAGTAGTTTACCGGAGGTCGTCGCGGCGGCCCAACGCCACGGGCTGAGCTTCCTGAATGGCGCCCCGAATATGGCTTGCGAGGCTCTCCTCGAGATGAGGTTTCAACAGGACATGGTGTATGCCTGCCGCTGACGCCTTTTCCAGAATATGCTCGTCGGGATAGCCGGTAATGAGGATGATTGGCGCGTCGATGTCGCGCTTCCGCAGGCGGCTCGCAAGGTCAATACCGCTCATGGTCGGCATCTTGTAGTCGATTACAAAGCAATCGGCTTTGCCCGTCGCGATCCCATTCAGCAATGCCGCGCCGCTGTGAAACGTTTGAACGGAGAAGCCGTCTGTCTCAAGGAGAAATCGCAACGACCCAAGCACGTCCTGGTCGTCATCAACAACGTAGACAAGGGGTGTCGTGGTTGATGGGGCCATCACAGAGCGTCGCACGGATTGAGGGAGCACGGTTCATTCATGAGACCAACATAGCGCATTTGAGCGTCAGGGACTTGATTTGGCTCAATCTTTGAGCACGCCGGCACGGATCGCTAGGCGGACCAGCTCGGAGAGGCTTCCCGCCTGCATTTTGGTCATCACATTTGCCCGGTAAACCTCGATGGTACGAGGACTGATGTCGTAATCCCTGGCGATCAGTTTGTTCGAGAGGCCCGCGATCAGGCCGTCCATGACCTGACGCTCGCGAGGGCTGAGGCTCGCTATCCGCGCGGCGATATCGTGTGTCATCGCTTCGCCCTGCGCATTGGACTCCGCCTGTCTGAGCGCCACATCAATCATTCCGATAATCCGCTCATCCTCGAACGGCTTTTCCAGAAAATCGACCGCGCCCAACTTCATAGCTTCAACCGCGAGGGGGACGTCGCCATGTCCGGTCATGATCACAACCGGAAACACGTTGCTCCAGCGAATCCCGCATCGCCTCGTCGTCGTCGATGACATAGACCTTTCCCCTATGGGTCATGTGTCAAACTCTCAGCTGATGCCGCAGGCAAGGTGAAGCGAAAAGTTGCGCCGCCTGAAAGATTGGATTCGGCCCACATCTGTCCGCCATGGGCTTCGATGATCGAGCGGCTGATCGATAGCCCGACCCCCATGCCGGTTTCTTTCGTCGTGAAGAAAGTCTGAAACAGATTTGGCTTCACGTCATCATGGAATCCGTGCCCCGTATCGGAAACTGTAACCTCGATCGTGTCGTCCGCCAACAAAACATTTGATGCGACAAGCTCGCGTCGCGGTGACTGAGCCATCGCTTCCAGTGCGTTGCGAAACAGATTGACGAGAACCTGCTGAATTTGCACCCGATCCACCAACACCAGGTCGTGTTCGGGGTTGAGATTAAAGCGAAGTTGGACCCCTTGCTCGCGGGCGCCGGAGAGGCCGAGCGCACCGGCCTCTTCAATCAGCTTCGAGAGGCTTTCGACACGTTTTTCGCTTTCCCCCCGCGCAACGAAATCGCGAAGGCGCCGAATGATCTGACCGGCGCGGATCGCCTGTTCGGCGGCGCGATCGAGCGCATTCTCGATCTTCGCTCTGTTGGGGTCAGAACTCGCAGTCAACAGGCGGCGGGAGCCCTTCATGTAATTGCTGATAGCGGCAAGCGGTTGGTTGAGTTCGTGCGCAAGCGCCGACGCCATCTCTCCCATCGCGCTCAAACGCGAGACGTGAACAAGTTCGGATTGAAGCTCCTGAAGTCGTGCCTGCGTCTGCTGATGTTCCGTCAGATCGCGGACAAAGCCAGTAAAATATGGCACTCCGCCGGATTGCATTTCGCCGATTGAGAGATGCATCGGAAACGTCGTTCCGTCCTTGCGCCGACCGGTTACGATTCGTCCAATTCCGATGATATGCCGCTGACCCGTGGATAAGTACCGCGCCAGATAACCGTCGTGGCGTGAACGATCCGGGTTTGGCATCAGGATGCTGACGTTTTGGCCGATCGCTTCGTCTTCGAGATAACCAAATTGCCTCTCGGCGGCACTGCTAAAGAACTGCATGACGCCGCTGCCGTCGATTACAATCATCGCATCGGGGATAGTCTCCAGAATCGAACGGAGGTGACTTTCCCTGATCCTCAGCGCGTCTTCGACCTGCTTCTGATCGTCGATATCGATCATTAACCCGCTGAGGTGACGCGGGGCACCTTGTTCATCCCGCACAACGCTGCCCCGTGCGCGAATCCAACGATGCAATTGTGACCGGCCGTCAACATGGTATTGCATGTCGAAACTGCAGCCGGTCTCGACCGAGCGTCTTACGGCTTGATCGGTACGTTCGCGGTCCCGCGGTTCAAGCAGGGAAAGAAATAGCTCGTAGGTGAGGGGCAGGTCGCTAGGGACGCCAAAAAGCGTCCTCGTGATATTCGACCAAAGCAACCTATGCGTCGAAAGATCCAGATCCCAGATCCCGATGCCGGAACCTTCGATGCCCAGCCGAAAACGCTCATCTCTCGCGGGATCGTCGGACGCTGGATGTGGTGTGGTTGTCACGTTCCGCCTTCGCTTTTGATATTTTCGCAACACACGCTCGGCTCCCGCCGGAGCGCCTTAGCCTAGTTGCCGAGTGAGTATGGTCCAAATCGCAGCGTTCGCTCAAGCCAGAACGAGCCGTTTCCGCCAGCGTAGCAGGCATCTCGCAAGCATTTTTCCAGCATTTGGCGGATGATTTCGTCGACCAAAGGGGCCGCGACTTGATCTATCTCAGTCGTCTTTCCGCCTTTCGATCCTAAAAGGCTTTGGCGGATCGCAACGCAGGAGAGATCGATGACGTATGCGACGGTGATGGTCAGCCTGGCGCTCGACCGGTCAAATGACGCCCGCCTGGAGATCGCCGGGCAACTGGCGGAGCGGTTCGGCGCCCATGTCATCGGAGTTACCGCAGCCGAATTCAGTCCGCCGCTTTATTTCACGGACGGAGAGCAGGCCCAGAAGATCCTCGATGAGGGTCAGGCAGCGATCAGAAACCGCATCGCCAAGCTCGAAGCGCAGTTTCGGGCGGCGATGCAGAACCGCGCCGCGGCCGTGGAATGGCGCTGTGCGGAGGATTTTCCGACAAGATTTATCGTCCAGCAGGCCCGCGCTGCCGACATCATCATCGTCGGAGAGGGTGGTCGCGATGCGCTTGGCGACCCATTCATGCAGGCCGATCCGGGCGATCTCCTGATGCAGACGGGAAGGCCGCTGCTGGTAGTTCCCGAAACCAGCAACTGGCTTGATATGCGCAATGTTGTGATTGCCTGGAAAGACGCGCCCGAGGCCCGGCGGGCTGTGGTCGACGCGTTGCCCATGCTTCGCGAGGCCAAGGACGTGATCGTTGCAGAGATTGCCGAGGACGAGGCCGGTAGGGCGGCGGCATTGTCAGGGGTCAGGGACGTCGTCGCTTGGTTGTTGCGCCACGGCGTGCTTGCCTCCAGTCAGGTTCCGGATGAATGCGGCCATGCCGCCGCGCAACTCGGAAGGATTGCCTCGGAGGTTGCTGCCGGGCTCGTCGTTGCCGGCGCTTACGGTCACTCGCGGCTTCGCGAATGGGTTTTCGGGGGAGTAACGAAGGAACTCATCAACCCGTCGAAGTGCTGTTCGCTGCTGTCGCGCTGAAGTTATCGGGAATTGATCTTGGTCAAAACGACTTTCGTGGAAGCGTGGTGCAATAACATTTCAACCCCAATCCAACCGAGCGGATCGCGCTATGTACAAGTTCCTCGAGCAGGTAACTGTCGACGCCATGACGCCGAACACCAAGACGGTGTCGCGCCATGTCACGCTACGCGAACTCGGTGATTTGTTCGAGAAAGAGGACTTCAACGCTTTTCCCGTCGAGGAAAACTCACAGGTGGTGGGGGTGGTTTCCAAGTTCGACTATCTTGCAAACTTCATCTTTACCCCAGCTCACATGATTCCACGCTATGAAGATCTGATGCAGCGAACCGTGGCGGACATCATGACCCCGGAGTTCATTTACGTCCGGCCGGAAACGAAGCTGACCAGGGTGCTTCAACTCATGGTCGATCATCGGCTCAAGAGCATGCCGGTGATTGAGGCCGATCAGCGGCTCGCCGGCATGATCTCGCGCGAAGACGTGATGCGTGCGCTACAGCGCTGCATACAGACGTAATCTCATTCTGACAACCGCATGGTGGATTTCCGCTCGCGTCGTGTCTGCTCGACGTCCGCGCGCGGGCTCGATCAGCTCGCCTTTGCGAGACCGTCGTCTTCCGGCGAGTTCAGATACATCCCCGACATGGTGTCGACCCAGCATAGATGATCGTGAACCTTGACCACCCCGCTGACGTTCTCCGCGGCGACTATAGCGGCTTGCCGAGAACGCTCGTCGGTGATGACGCCGCTCAGATGAACGATACCGTCGCGCACGATGACGCTGAGGCCGAACGGACACCAGTCGTTCTTCTCAATCGCATCGATGACCCGGTTACGAATGTGATCATCGTCGGCGGTCGGATCGGGGATCTGACGGGCTAGGCTCGCCACCGCCTGCAGCAAATTGGCGCGTGAAATGATGCCGACGACTTTATTGTCGCGGATCACCGGCAGCCGTTTGACCTTGTTCTTCTCCATCAGCTCAACGATCTCCTCAAGTGCGGTGTCTTCGGTGATGGTGAGCGGCTCCTGCGTCATGATCTCGGCGACCTTGCGGCCGTGTTCGTGAACGAAATCATTTGCCTCCTTGCCGGAGCCGAGAATGAATCTCAAAAATTGACCGCGTCTGCGCTGGGTTCCGATTTCGCTGCGGCGAATGAAGTCGCCCTCGGAGATAATGCCGACCAGTTTGCCGGCCTCATTGACTACGGGGAGCCCGCTGACGTGCTTCTGAAGCATGGTATTTGCGGCTTCGACGATTGTGGTCTCAGGCGCAACGGTGATGACGGGCCGGGTCATGATCTGGTGGGCGCGCATTCGGGGGTCTCCGGGGTTCGAGATTAAGTCTCGGCAGGTTATTTCCAGCCGGAGTTCTGCGTTTTGACACAGGTCAAACAGCGGCCGGGTTGATCGGCTTGCTTGATGCAGCTCAATACGACCGCGGAACGAGATCGTATTCTTTCAGGCATTCAAGACCGGAGGTCATCATGACAGCACTTTCTGAGCCGGCCGCCGCGCTCGTTGAGCAATCAGCGGCCGATGCCGCGACGCGAATTGCCAAAGCCAACACGCAGGCTCTGGATTTCACGTTCGGCGCACAGAAAATAATTCTCGAGGAGATCGTGTTCGCCGGCAGTGAAACGCTCGACCGGGCCCGAACGGAAACTCACCTGTTGTCCGAATTCATATCGAAAATGGCCGGATCGCACTCCGCCAAAGACCTCAAGACGATGTGGCAGGAATGCGGCCAGCACCAGATCGACTTTATCCGCCGCGACTGCGAACGGCTGTTCAAGCATGGCGAACGGATGATCGAAACCACGTCGAAGCTGTTTAGCAACCGGCCGCAAACCTGATTGACATTCCCTATCCCGGATTGAAGGCCGATCATCTGGCAAGAAGCAGAAGAGATGGATTCCATGCTGCAACCGATATCGACCTTACCAAGGGCTGAAGGACGGAGGCTGCCGTGCCGCGCTCATGCCGCAGGTTACGGGGAAGATCGCCGCGCCGTCGTTTCCGCCGCCTCCCTGACCGCACAGCCGTCCGGAACCCGCCAAGGGCAGCAGCCAGAGGCGTATCCGGCCGATCACGCGTTCCACGCGATGCTGGCGCGCCTGACCGGAGGCATATCGCCAATTGCCCTGTCGCTTGCCTATATCGACTGGGCGTCGCATTTGGCCTCGGCGCCACAGCGGCAAATGGAGATCTCGCAGGACGCATTGCGGAATGCGAGACAGCTTTTCGAAACCGCGCTCCATTGGTTCTCGTCGAACCAGGGCCCGTGGTCCCTAATCAAGCCCCAGCCGCAGGATCGACGCTTTGCCGGGCCGGAGTGGGAAAATCCGGCATTCAACCTGCTTGCGCAAGCGTTTCTGCTGAACGAGCGATGGTGGCACGACGCGACCACCGGCGTGCGCGGCGCGGCACCGTCGAACCAGGCGATCGTCGAGTTCTCGGTTAGGCAGGTCCTCGATATGCTGGCGCCATCCAACTTCGCCGCTACCAATCCTGAAGTGTTGCAGAAGGTGTTCCGGAGCGGCGGCGAGAATTTCGTATTCGGCTGGCAGAACCGGTACAGCGACTGGATGCGTATGCTGGCCGCCGGCAAGCAGCCCGCCAAGGATCGGGATTTCGTCGTCGGCGAAACCGTCGCGACATCACGCGGCAAGGTCGTCTTCCGCAACGAGTTGATCGAACTGATCCAGTACTACCCAGCCACCGGCAAGGTGCGTCCGGAGCCGATCCTGATCGTGCCGGCCTGGATCATGAAATACTATATTCTCGATCTGTCGCCACAAAATTCATTGGTGAAGTTCCTGACCGGTGAAGGCTTTACCGTATTCATGATCTCCTGGCGCAATCCGGGGGCAGAGGACCGCGATATCGCCTTCGACGACTATCGCAAGCTTGGCGTGGAAGCCGCGCTCGCGACGATCGGGGACATCGTGCCGGGCCGGCAAATTCATGCGCTTGGCTATTGCCTTGGCGGGACACTGCTGTCGATTGCTGCCGCAGCGATGGCACGGGACGGTGACACCAGATTGAAATCGATCACGCTGCTTGCAGCGCAGACGGATTTTACGGAAGCTGGCGAACTGACCTTGTTTATCAACGAAAGCCAAGTCGCGCTTCTCGAAGACATGATGTGGGAACGCGGCGTCCTCGACACCACGCAAATGGCGGGCGCATTCCAGTTGCTGCGCTCGAACGACCTGATCTGGTCGCAGATCACCCGCGACTATCTGATGGGAGAACGGGCGCCGCCCAGCGATCTGATGGCCTGGAACGCCGACGCCACGCGCTTGCCATATCGGATGCATTCCGAATATCTGCGCAAGTTGTTCCTCAACAATGATCTCGCCGAAGGACGCTACCTCGTCGAAGGAAGGCCGATTGCGCTGTCGGATATTCACGCCCCGATGTTCGTGGTCGGGACCGTTCGCGATCACGTAGCGCCTTGGAAGTCCACCTACAAAATACATTATCAGGTGGATGCCGATGTTACATACGTTCTGACCAGCGGCGGCCACAATGCCGGCATCGTCGCGCCGCCGAGCCAGCCGGGCCATAGCTATCAGGTCAAGACAACGGCAGCGGATGCTGTGTACATCGGCCCTGACCAATGGCTGAAGGCGGCGCCACACGTCGAAGGATCGTGGTGGCCAGAATGGGCCAAGTGGCTGACCGTGCAATCCGGTGAGCCATGCGAGCCGCCGCGTATGGGTATCGAACACGCGGACGGTCAAAATCTGCCCGATGCGCCCGGGGATTACGTTCGCCAGTGATTTCGGCGGGCCCGCTTCATTCAAGGCCAGCGATTTGCGCCTGGCATCGCTCGAGAGCCTGCTCGGCCGTGCCGGACGCATCGATGATCGTCCAATCGACCGCGCCGATCTGATATTTCTCTTGAAGCCCGGCGATCTCCGGCGTCGCGTCGGATGCGTCGCCCTCACGAAGACCGATACGGCTCAATCTGGTCGCAAGGTCCGCTACGAGAAAGAGGCCGATAAACCGCATATTCAGCCTGCGCGCGGCATCGCCGATCGCGGCTCGCTCCGATTCCCGGGCAAACACCGCATCGACCACGGCAGAAGGACCTTGCGAAAGGATCCGCACAACGCGTTGCACAAGCGTCTCGTAGATGCGCTCGGTAATTTCGGGTCTGTATGCGGCCTTGGGCAATCGATCGGTCTCGTCGACCCTGAATTGCTGCTTTCGCAGCACGTCGCTGCGCAATACGACAGCTCCCGGCTGCGGCATGACGTGAGGGGCGAGGGCGCGCGCCAATACGGATTTGCCGGTTCCGGACAGCCCGCCAATTGCGACGAGCGTGGGCGCCGGAGGATGGATCAATCGTTGCGCGAGCCCGAAATAGGCCCGTGCTGACTGCCTGACGTCGGGTTCGGCGTGACAATTCTGCCCAATGCGAGCAAGCAGCACCTTGGCACGGATCGCGGCGCGCAGCGACAGGAACAAAGGAAGCGTTGCGAGCGCATCGAGATTTTCGCTCGGTGTCTTGCCAAGATATCTGTTGAAGAGGGCGTTCGCAGCGGCAGGCCGGCCATAGTGGATGAAATCCATGATCGGGAACGCAAGATCGTAGAGGACATCGATCGAAGCGATTATCGGATCGAACTCGATTGCATCGAATAGAACGGGCTTGCCGCTGATCAGGACGATGTTCGCCAGATGCATGTCACCGTGGCAACGCCGCACAAATCCCTCTCTGCCGCGCCGCCCCAGCAACCCGCGAATCCGAAGAAATGCAGACAGAGAGGCCTGCTCGAGCTCATCGACGTTGCTTTTTGCAAAGCAGCCTGCGGCCCGGAACGCCTTGGTGTTGTCCTCGATGAATGCCGGGATCGACTCGATCCAGGGTTCGGCCGGCGCAAGCGGCGCGACGACGTGGGAGGCTGCGATCGCGTCGGCAATGGCGTCCACGACATCGGAAGCGGGCGGACCAGCCTCAGCCAGGTGATCGAAGGTCTGGCGCTCGTCGAAGCGCGTCATTTCGATCGCAAATTCAATCGGCTTACCTTGTCCGTCGATATCAAGCGATCCATCGGTACCTTCCGTGATCGCGACGACCCGACGATAGATTTCCGGTGCGAATGGCCGGTTTATCTTCATCTCTTGTTCGCATGCTGCCTTCCGTCTCTCAAGCGTCGAATAGTCGAGATATGGAAAGCGGACGGCGCGCTTGATCTTCAGCGCGCGGTCGCCTTCAAGAAAAACCGACGCCGCGTGGGTATCGATCCGATGGACATGAGGATGGGTTGCCGGGTCGGTCAGAAAGGCGAAGACGCGCTCCTGCATCCTGGACTCGGCGGCTGTCATTGAGTCTGCCATCTCCGGAAGGGTCCATACGGCGGACAGAATAATCGATACGGCCAGGAACCGGGGAGCTCTTGACCTCGATCAAATCCACAACCGTGAAACCATCTATGCACAGGAAAGAGCTTTTGTTGCTCTGATGAAGATCAACAACTGACGCGTCCGAGAACCTATCGTGATCATCAAAGGAGAGCGCACATGGCGATCAAGGATATCCTTTTGCCCCTTGTCGGGGAGCCGAATGCGGCCGCGATTGCTGCGATCGACAAATGCATCGCGATGGCCGGGAATATCGGTGCCCGCGTTACTGCAGCGGCGGCCGAGGCGGTGCGGAGCGTATCGAACGCGGATGGCTTGTTGAAGGCGTTCGAGGCTACTGCAATTCGCTTTGGCGTCCGTAACGAACAAAGAATTTACCGGCTTGCTGAAGAGGATATTCCAGCGAATTTTGCGGTATGTGCGCGGCTCAAGGATCTGTCGATCGTTCCGGTCAAGCCGCATGATGACCGGACGGAAAAGATCGTCGAGCGGCTGATCTTCGGGTCGGGCCGGCCGATCCTGATGTGCCCGGAGGAATTCGCCGCCGACCTGGCGGTGACACTCGATCAAGCCGTCATCGCTTGGGATCATTCCGCACCCGCCGCCAGAGCCGTTGCCGACGCGCTGCCGTTGCTTCAGGCGGCCGCGAACGTGCGCATCATCACTGCAACCGACAACAAGACACCGTCGGAACTGGAATCCGGAGCGGCCCTTGTGAGCCATCTCGCCGAGCATGGAATCAAGGCGAGCTTTGAGACCGTGAAGATCGGCGGCAGTTCCGTCGGAAAAGTGTTCGAGGCCTATGTCAACGCCAACTCGATCGACCTGCTGGTCATGGGTGCCTACCGCCACTCCCGACTGAACGAAATCGTCTGGGGCGGCGCGACCAAAACTGTCATCGGGCGGCCACCGTGCTGGGTCATGATGTCGCGTTAGCGACCAGTCACGCGCGGAACCGCGTCAATTTAAGATCCGACCAGTGTCAAGCCGGGCAGTCAGACCGATGTCGACCTATCGTTTGAAGAACCTGCTTTCGCCCCGTTCGGTCGCGCTGGTCGGGGCGAGCCCACGGCAGGGATCAGTCGGGCGGGCCGTCCTACAGAATATCCTCAAAGCGAAATTCGACGGCGAATTTGGACTGGTGAATCCGCGTCATACCGAGATCGATGGCGTCGCCACGGTCCGCAGCCTCGCCGAATTGCCGTTTGTGCCTGAACTCGTAGTGATCACTGCGCCGGCAACAGCGGTTGCGGACACCATCGATGAAGCCGGAGAACGGGGCGCAGCGGGCGCGCTGATTATCACTGCCGGGCTTGGCCACGGCGCAGGGTCGCTGGCGGACGCGGCAGAGCGTGCCGCGAAAAAATATGGAATGAGGCTGATAGGACCCAATTGTCTTGGCATCCTGATGCCCGGCGCAAATCTCAACGCCAGTTTCTCGGCGCACACGCCAAACGCGGGAAATCTGGCGCTGATCTCTCAATCGGGCGCCATTGCCACGGGCATGGTGGACTGGGCGACGCAGCGCGGGGTGGGCTTTTCCGGAATCGTCTCCATCGGCGACCAGCTCGACGTCGATATCGCCGATCTGCTTGATTATTTCGCGCTTGATGGCAAGACCCGCGCGATCCTGCTCTATGTCGAGGCGATCAAGGACGCTCGCAAATTTATGTCCGCGGCGCGCGCCGCCGCCAGGATCAAGCCCGTCGTCGTGGTCAAATCCGGCCGCATGGCGCAGGGGGCGAAGGCCGCTGCGACCCACACCGGCGCGCTGGCCGGTTCGGATGCGGTCTACGATGCCGCGTTCCGTCGTGCAGGCGTCCTGCGGGTGTCGGATCTTCGCGAGCTGTTCGACTGTGCCGAGACACTCGGGCGTGTCGAATCGCCCCCGGGAAAGCGGCTGGCGATTCTGACCAACGGCGGGGGCATCGGTGTACTGGCGGTCGATCGGCTGGTCGAGCTCGGGGGAATTCCCGCTGCAATCACGACCGACATTCGCGCGACGCTCGACGCGGTCTTGCCGCCGACCTGGTCCGGATCAAATCCTGTCGATATCGTTGGCGACGCCGATCCCGCACGTTATGCCGCGGCGCTCGAGGTGTTGCTGGCCGATCCCAGCAACGACGCGATCCTGGTGATGAACGTTCAGACCGCGATCGCGCCGGCCGGCGACATCGCCGCGACCGTGACCGGCCTGGTCAATAAGTACCGCCAACAGCACCGTGGCTCGGCAAAGCCGGTGCTCGCGGTTTGGGTCGGCGCGGACCAGAACATCATCGATTTGCTGAGCGGCGCCGGCATTCCGAACTACCCCACCGAAGACGACGCGGTGCGGGGCTTCATGCACCTGGTGCGGCATCGCGAGGTGGTGGCGACATTGGCTCAGGTCCCGCCGGCCATGCCCAGCGAGTTTGCGCCTGACATCGATGCCGCCCGGCAGATCGTTGTCGCGGCCCTTGCCGAGGGCCGCCATTGGCTTGATCCGGTCGAGATCAAGCGGCTGCTTGAGGCCTACGAAATCCCTATGGTGCCGACCCTTGCGGCGGCGGACGCCGAGCAAGCCGTCGCTCGCGCTTCAGAGCTGCAAGGCGCGACCGTGGTACTGAAGATCATGTCGCGCGACATTGTCCATAAATCCGACGTCGGCGGCGTCGTGCTCAATCTCACCAGTGCCGATGCAGTGCGTTCGGCGACGGCCGATATCCTCGCGCGGGCGAAGGCGCTCCGCCCGGAGGCGTTGATTTCCGGCGTCATCGTGCAGGCGATGGTGGTGCGGCCGAAGGCCCGTGAACTGATTCTTGGCCTCGCCGACGATCCGACCTTTGGCACCGTCATCGTGTTCGGCCGCGGCGGCACGGCGGTCGAGATCATCAACGACAAGGCGCTGGCGCTTCCGCCGCTCGATCTGCAATTGGCCCGTGACCTTATCGAGCGCACCCGCGTCTCGCGGCTATTACGCGCCTACCGGGACGTGGCTGCGGTCAAGGAAGATTCGGTCGCGATGGTCCTGGTCAAGCTGGCGCAAATGGCCGCGGATATTCCGGAGATCCGCGAACTCGACATCAATCCGCTGTTGGCGGATGAGAACGGGGTGCTGGCGGTCGATGCGCGCGTCGCCGTCGGGCCCGCGGTGCGCAAGTTCGCAGGTTCCGGCCCCGCCAACTTCGCGGTGCGGCCCTATCCGTCGCATTGGCAGCGGCACCTCGAGATGAGGGATGGCTTGAGGATCCTTGTGCGGCCGATCCGCCCCGAGGACGAACCGGCGATCCATGAATTATTGCGGCACGTCACCAGCCGGGATCTGCGGCTGCGGTTCTTCGCGCCGATGAAGGAGTTTACCCATGAGTTCATTGCCCGGTTGACGCAGCTCGACTACGCCCGCGCGATGGCCTTTGTCGCGTTCGAGGAAGCCACGAACGAACTGGTTGGCGTGGTTCGGATTCATTCAGATTCGATCTACGAGAGCGGCGAATATGCGGTGCTGCTTCGATCCGACCTCAAGGGCAGGGGGCTTGGCTGGGCATTGATGCAACTGATCATCGAATACGCCAAGTCCGAGGGACTAAAACGAATATCCGGTCAGGTGCTCCAGGAAAATTCGGCGATGTTGAGCATGTGCCGGGAACTTGGCTTCACGATCAAGTCGGATCCGGTGGAATATTCGCTTTGCGATGTGACGCTGGAATTGTGATGTGTTCGAAGCCAGCAGGAACAGATCAGCGCTGAGCGGTGCAATGTTCGCCGGGCATTTATTGCACGGTCAGCCTTTTGAGTTGGCTCGACAGTGCGAGCAGCACGACAACGGCCATTCCCATTAACCCGATATTTTGCACCGAGCTCAGGGCGAAGGCGACTTGAACCTGCCAGCCCGGCTGTTCGCCGTCTGCGATCGGCACGACATTGGGGACGATCGTGACCCGAGCGACATACGCGGCTGAAAAGATCAAGGCGAACAACAGCAGGGATCTAAGAAAAGGACGCATCTGACCGTCCCCTACAAGCGAGTTACCGAGGCGACACGGTAGGTGTGCATCTTGCTGCCCTCGTTGATCGAGACATATTCGCCGAGTGCGAAACGTTCGTTCGCGAAGTGAAGCCCGACGTCGTCCGGCACATGGGCGCCGCTCTCGTAGTGGAACGCCCAGCCGCCGCCGGGGCGGTGGACGAGATAACCGTGGGTGTCCTCCCTGTCCGGCCGCGATCGCGCGATCCGGCACTCCTCGCGATGCTCCCGCCAAAGCGCCGGATCGATCCGATCGTTGGCGTCGAGCGGTGCGATTATGAGAGAGGCGACGCCAGAATCCCCTTCGGGGTGACCGCGTTCGCGCGCAAGCTCGATCCGAATCTGCCGAAACTGGATCGGAAGGGAGGTATTGAGGATCGTTTTGGGATGTGCGCTTTGCATGTTGTTTTGCTCTTTCTCGGTCGAAGGGCTCAGGGGCTTGCGCCCGCTCCAATTATTTCTCGTCTGTTGCGGTTGGCGCCGCTTGAGCAGCGGTTGCTGCCGGCTTCTTCAGGCTCCGGATGATGATGGTGATCAGCGGCGCGATCAGCAGCGGCAAGAGTCCATTTAGGGGATGGTGGATCATTCCCGTCAGCCCCAACTGCAGCGATCGTGCTTCAAGTTGCAGCGCCTCGGCCGAGGAACCGTGAATTTCGTTGGCGAGTTCGAGCTCTCGGCCCCTTGGTGGCCTCCCGGCAATCAGCAGCAGGATCGCGGCGATCACGAAGTTGATCGCACCGAGAATGGCGGCTGCTAAAATGGCGCTCCAGATCTGGATCAGCGCGAAATAGGCGGATAGTTCCAGCATCAAGAGGCCGAACGTCGCGATTAGCGCCGCAAGTACTCGCAAACCCAACCCAAACAGCAGATGCCGCATCCTTATATCGGCGATAATTCTGTCGGTTCGCCACAGCACACGCAGGTGCCTGACGACGTTCTCGGTGTTCACCTCAGTGTCTCCTCAGCATGAAGCCGACAACGACGCCAAGGGCGAATGCTGACGCAAGCGACGTCATCGGCCGATCCGATATGAGATTTTCGACGTGATCTTCCTGCTTGTTCAAGGTCTCGGCGAGATCGTTCAACGCCGCTTTGATCTGATCGGCGAGAGAATCGGCGCGGTCCTTGGCGGCGTCGAACATGCCCTCGCTCGTCGTGTTCAAGAGGCGCGACACGTCCGCTTTGAGTGCCTGCAGCTCATCTCTCAACTCGCCTGGGTGGAACATCGTCCTGCCTTGTTGAATAATCCTGGTGGCATTCTATGCGAGCTGACGGCGTGGCTATTGATTTTGGGTCAACAGCGTCAGGCTAGGCCGTTGACTGATTTGAGGCAGGTCAACATGCGTTTCGCGCCAAGGCTTAGGATGGTTCCATCGAAAAGGAATACAGATCTTGGCAATCGCACCCCTTCTAACGGCTACCCCATCAGGCGATGTGCTTGAGTTGCGCCCGGGTGGGTCCTGGACGGCGGCCAACGTGACGACGCTGGAGACTCTCTCCGACACCGTCGCGTCGCAGCTTGCTCGGTCGAAGGCCGTGAAGGTAGATATGGCCGAGGTGCGCGAACTCGACACGCTCGGGGCCTGGCTGCTTGAGAAGATGTCGCGGCGCGTGACGTCAGCCGGTCATCACGCCGCTATCGTCGGTGTTGCCGACAAATATGCCGGCCTGATCGAGGAGGTCCGCCAGGTCAATCGTCACAATCCGGCGCCGGCGCCGGCGCGAAATCCGGTCCTGGTCAAGGTGAGCGACATCGGCCGTTCCACCGTCGATGCCACCGAGGACCTGGCTGTGTTCCTGCAGATGCTGGGCTCGCTCTTTATGGCGATCTTCGGTGTGCTGCGCAGGCCGAGATCGCTGCGGCTGACATCTCTGGTCTACCAGCTCTACCGAGTCGGCTGGCAGGCCATACCGATCATCGTGCTGATCACCTTCCTGATCGGTCGCTGGCCGCTCGGGAAGCGCGTATACCGCCGAGCTTGGCTCCATGAAAATGCGCGAGGAGATCGACGCGTTGTCGACCATGGGGCTCGATCCCGTCGAAGTCCTGATCCTGCCCCGCGTGATCGCCTTGATTTGCGCGCTGCCGATCCTGGGTTTCATCGGGTCGATGGCGGCGCTCTATGGCGGCGGTCTGGTGGCTTGGTTCTATGGCGGCATGGGGCCGGCCATCTTCATCGCGCGGCTGCACGATGCCGTATCCGTCACCCACTTTGAAGTCGGGATCATCAAGGCGCCGTTTATGGCGCTGGTGATAGGCGTCGTCGCCTGCAGTGAAGGGCTGCGGGTGAAGGGAAGTGCCGAGTCGCTCGGTAAGCAGACCACGACCTCCGTGGTAAAGTCGATCTTCCTGGTGATCGTACTCGACGGGTTATTCGCCGTCTTCTTCGCATCGATCGGAATGTAGCGATGCAGGAAGCAACCGGGCCGTTCGCTATTCGCGTACATGACCTTGTGGTCGGCTTCGGCCGGCATGTCGTGATCAACCAGCTGTCGCTGGATGTCCGACGGGGCGAGATCCTCGGTCTGGTCGGCGCTTCCGGCGGCGGCAAGTCGGTCTTGATGCGAACCATCATCGGGCTCATTCCACGGCAGAGCGGGACAATCGAGGTGATGGGCGCTGCGATCGGCGACACCAATGATCGCAGCACCCAGAGTGCTGCGGGGAGATGGGGCATTCTGTTCCAGCAGGGAGCGCTGTTTTCTTCCCTCACGGTGCGACAGAACATCCAGTTTCCACTGCGCGAAAATCTGGTGATGTCTCCCGAATTGATGGACGAAATCGCTACCGCCAAGCTCGAAATGGTCGGGCTGGTACCGGAGGATGGCGACAAGTTTCCTTCCGAATTGTCGGGCGGCATGACCAAACGCGTGGCGCTGGCCCGCGCGCTCGCGCTCGATCCCGCGATCGTGTTTCTCGACGAGCCGACCTCGGGTCTGGATCCCATTGCGGCGGGCGAATTCGATGTCCTGATCAAGACATTGCAAAAAACACTGGGGCTGACGGTGTTCATGGTCACCCATGACCTCGCCAGCCTGAATACCGTCAGCGACCGCGTCGCGGCGCTGGCGGACGGCAAGATCGTCGCCATCGGACCGATGCGCGAATTGCTTCAATCCGAGCATCCCTGGGTACGGGCCTATTTCCACGGCAAGCGTTCCCAGATGCTGCAACCCAAAGCGAGCTGAAGAGATGGAAACCCGCGCTCCTTTCGTCATTGTCGGCGCCTTCGTGCTGGCGGCTATCGCCGCCGTGTTCGGCTTCGTGTACTGGCTTCACAATACTGGGGGGCTCGGTCCGCGCGCCATCTATCACGTTCAGTTCGAAGGCTCGGTGCCGGGCCTTTTGGTCGGTGCTGCCGTGCTGTTCAATGGAATCCGGGTCGGCGAGGTGGCCGATCTCGGCCTCGCGCCGGACAATCCGCGCCGTGTAGATGCGACGATCTCGGTAGCCTCGACGACGCCGGTGCGGTCGGACACCAAGGTCGGTCTGGACTTCCAGGGCCTGACTGGGGTCCCCGTGATCGCGCTGGAAGGCGGCGTGATGCTTTCCAATTCCGGAGCGGTGCCGACGCTGATTGCCGATCCCGGGGCGGGCCAGAGCACGACCCAGGCCGCGCGCGATGCGTTACGGCGGGTCGATTCGGTATTGGCGGAGAATTCCGAGCCATTGAAAAATACCATCGCCAACCTGCAGGTTTTTTCGGAAGGCCTCGCGCGGAACACCGGCAAACTCGATGGCATCGTTTCCGGCCTCGAAAAGATGACCGGTGGTGGCACTCCGGCGCAAAAAATCACCTACGATCTGCGTGCCCCGCAAGATCTCGGGCCGGCGGGCAAAACCATCAAGGGACAATTGGCGATCCCGGATCCGACGGCGGTTGCGATGCTCGAGACCCAGCGAATGCTGTTTTCGCCGGCCAAGGATTACCCGGATTTCGCGGAGTTTCTCTGGGCCGACAGCATTCCGAAGCTGCTGCAGGCGAGATTGATCGAGAGTTTTGAGAATTACGACATCGCTCACGCTCCGTTACGCGTCGCAGATCTCGGGCAGGCCGATTTCCAGCTTCTCATCGATGTCAGGCGCTTCCGGATCACAACAGATTCGGAACCCTCGGCCGAGGTTGGCTTGTCGGCGCGAATTGTCGACAAGAATGGAAAGGTCATCGCATCGCGCCTGTTCGACGATAGCCAAAAGTTCGACAAGGTCGAGCCGCCGGCGGCCGTCGCAGCCTTCAACGATGCGTTCGGCCGGATTGCCAAGGAGCTGATCGCCTGGACCGTGCAGGCTCTTTAGGAGCGCGTTTGGAGTAGTGTTCCTAACGCGCTTCGCGCCATTCTTGCGCATAATGCCCAACCAACGGGATCTCGTCGCCTCAGACGCGTTCTCGACCATGCCGAACATCGTGGTCCGGACCGGTGAGAAGCCGACAAACTTGAACACGTTTCGGCGCAGCCCACGAATGCCATGGCTGCAATAGAATGTTCGATACAGCCAGGCCGGCATCCCCAGCGTGACGACGATGTGCGCGGAGCGGCCGGCCAGCAGTTTTTTGGCGCCGTACTTTTCGTAACTAAAGGCCACGCCGGGACGGATCACCTGCTCAAGAAAAGCCTTGGCCAGCGCGGGCACGGTGCCGAGCCACAACGGAAACACCAAAACGATATGGTCAGCCCCGACGATAGCATCGGCCGCAGGCTTGAGAGGGGCCGGGGGCGTGCCCGATTTGAATTCTTCCTGGGTTCGCAGCACCGGGAATTCAACGTCGGCGATCTCAACGCGCCCGACTTCGTGACCTGCTTGCTCCGCCGCGTCGGCATAGGCGTCAGCCAGTGCATGACAAAGGTGGCGGCGTGAAGAATCCGGATGCCCCTGAATGATCGTAATTTTGCTGGGCATGGCCGCGGCCCTATTCGAGGCTCTTGAGATAGGAGAGCAGATCGTGAATCTGGTCAGGGTCGAGTTCGAACGCCGGCATTGATGGATGACCGGTGTAAATGCCCTCGGCGAGCGCCTCGCCCAGCGTTTCGACGGGGTAGCGCAGATGCAGGGTTCGGAATGGTGGCGCGATCTTGAGCGGACTCTCAGTAACCCGATCGATGGAGTGGCACCGCGCGCAATTGGTCAGCGCGAAAGTCTTGCCGCGCTGCTCGGCAGGCGACGCGGCGAGCGCCGGCGATATCAGCATCAGCGTGACGAGCGTTTGGCTCAGGGCAAATCGCAGCATTGCGGAACGACCTTCTCAAACTGTGGCTACGGAACCTTGATAGGGCGACGAAGTCGATCGAGAGTTTCGTGCCGACCGCCAGGGTCTAAGCAAAAACGGCTTCCTCGTGGATCCGCTCGCGGCCCTCAGAGACGACCTGAATGGATAGCTGCGGCCTGATGTAGGGCTCAAGGCAACGCAGGTCGGCGGCTAGGTATTTTGCATACACGACGGCTTCTGAAGCCAATTTGAAGTCGCGACCGACCTCATCGAGGATGGCAAGTCTGTCGCGTATGTCGAAATAGAATCTCATGTGGCATCTCCTCTTCCACGAACCATACGCCCGGACCCGGCCGGCATTTTGATATTCATCAAAGTCGACGGTCGACGGCGAGCCGGGCGCGCCCATCTGCAAACTTCATGGAGTTTGATCTCGATCAAACCGGCGGCGACAAAATCAGGGCTGATGGGGCAGTCGCGGCTGCGAAGAGAATCAAAACATGAACCAGTCTCAATCCACCAAATGGATGACCAACGGCGAAGCAGGCTTGGCCGTATTCTTCTCGGTATCAGCCTTTCTTTGCTTGATCGCTGCGGCCAAAGCCCTGGATACGGCGTTCGCGTTCCACGCCTTTCTCGGTTCCGCGGCGAGCCTGGCGGCGCTGTTCGCCATCCTCAACCGCTATTTCGACCGTCCGTCCCACCTGCCTCTCCAGGAAATCAACGGTCGGCCCAACTACAATTTGGGCCCGATCAAGTTCGCGGCGTCAATATCGGTATTCTGGGGAATCGCCGGTTTTGCCGTCGGTCTATTGATTGCCTCTCAGCTGGCGTGGCCGGCGCTCAATTTCGATCTGCCATGGACCAGTTTTGGCCGGCTGCGCCCGTTGCACACGTCGGCGGTGATTTTCGCGTTCGGCGGAAATGTTCTGATCGCGACGTCATTCTACGTTGTTCAAAAGACCTGCCGGGTTCGGCTCGCAGGCGATCTCGCGCCCTGGTTCGTCGTCCTCGGCTACAACTTTTTCATTTTGATCGCGGGCACCGGATACCTGCTCGGGGTCACTCAATCGAAGGAATATGCCGAGCCCGAGTGGTACGCTGACCTCTGGCTGACGATCGTCTGGGTGACCTATCTGCTGGTGTTCCTGATGACGCTGGTGAAGCGCAAGGAACCGCACATCTTCGTGGCCAACTGGTTCTATCTTGCCTTCATCGTCACCATCGCGGTGCTTCACCTTGGAAATAATCCCGCTCTGCCGGTGTCGGTGTTCAGCTCGAAGTCGTATATCGCCTGGGGCGGTGTTCAGGATGCGATGTTCCAGTGGTGGTACGGACACAACGCCGTTGGCTTCTTCCTGACCGCCGGTTTCCTTGCCATCATGTATTATTTCATCCCCAAGCGCGCCGAGCGGCCGGTCTATTCCTATCGCCTGTCGATCATCCACTTCTGGGCGATCATCTTTCTCTACATTTGGGCCGGGCCGCATCACCTGCACTACACGGCCTTGCCGGACTGGGCGCAGACGCTTGGAATGACCTTCTCGATCATGCTCTGGATGCCGTCCTGGGGCGGCATGATCAATGGGCTGATGACGCTATCGGGCGCCTGGGACAAGTTGCGGACCGATCCCGTTCTCCGGATGCTCGTCGTGTCGGTCGCATTTTACGGCATGGCCACATTCGAAGGCCCGCTGATGTCGATCAAGGTCGTCAACTCGCTCAGCCATTATACCGACTGGACTATCGGTCACGTTCATTCCGGCGCTCTCGGCTGGGTCGGGTTCGTCTCGTTCGGCGCGTTGTATTGCCTGGTGCCATGGCTGTGGGATCGCAAGGGGCTCTACAGCCTCAAGCTCGTGAACTGGCATTTCTGGATCGCGACCATCGGTATCGTCCTCTACATCTCCTCGATGTGGGTGTCCGGAATTCTGCAGGGCCTGATGTGGCGCGCCTACACCTCGCTCGGCTTCCTCGAATACTCCTTCATCGAGACCGTGGAAGCGATGCATCCATTCTACATCATCCGCGCGGCAGGAGGGGCACTGTTCCTGATCGGCGCACTGATCATGGCCTACAATCTCTGGATGACGGTGCGTGTCGGTGAGGCCGAAGTACGGTCACCCGTCGCTCTTCAGCCGGCGGAATGAGGAGCGGCGATATGTCATTCTGGACACGGCATCACATCTTCGAAAAGAACTCGATCATCCTCGTCGTCGGAATTCTCGCGGTCATCGCGATCGGCGGTCTGGTCGAGATCACTCCGTTGTTTTACCTGAAGAGCACGATCGAGGTGGTCGATGGCGTGCGACCCTACACGCCGCTGGAGCTTACGGGGCGCAACATCTATGTCCGCGAGGGGTGCTATCTCTGCCACTCTCAGATGATCCGCCCCCTGCGCGACGAAGTCGAGCGCTACGGTCACTTCTCGCTCGCCGCCGAGAGTATGTACGACCACCCGTTCCAATGGGGATCGAAGCGAACCGGGCCTGATCTTGCGCGCGTCGGCGCCAAATATTCCGATGACTGGCATGTTACGCATCTGACGAATCCGCGTGCGATCGTTCCCCAATCGGTGATGCCCGGATATCCGTTCTTGGCCGAGACCGAAGTCGATGCCACCACGATCGCAGACCATCTGCGGACGAACCGTGCTGTCGGCGTACCCTATTCGGATGATCAGATTGCCAACGCGGTTGCCGATCTCAAAGCGCAGGCCGATCCGGACAGTGCCGGGGCGGATGCGTTTGCAAAGCGCTATCCGAAGGCCGTCGTGCGCAATTTCGACGGCAAGCCGGGTGCGCCCTCTGAAATGGACGCGCTGATCGCGTACCTGCAGATGCTCGGCACCCTGGTCGATTTCAAGCTTTACAACGAAAAAGCCAATCTTCGCTGAAAAGGCATCAACGATGAGTGTAATCCTAACCCTCCAGAATTTTACGTCTAACTTCGTTGCGAATTTCTGGACACCGATCTTTGTCGGAATATTTCTCGCAATCGTGGCTTATGCGCTTTGGCCTCGCAACCAGAAGGCTTTCGACGAGGCGTCGAGCATGCCGCAGCGGGAGGAATGAAAAATTATGACCGATCATAGCGAAATCGACCACGTCACCGGTACAGGGACTACAGGTCATGAGTGGGACGGCATCAAGGAATTGAACACGCCGCTGCCGCGCTGGTGGGTCATCACTTTTTACCTGACCATCGCCTGGGCTATCGGGTACTGGGTCGTGTATCCGGCGTGGCCGCTGCTGTGGAGCAACACCACGGGCATCTTGCACTACTCCTCGCGCGCCGACGTTGCCGTGGAATTGGCAAACCTGGAAAAGGTACGCGGCGAAAAGATGGTTGCGCTCGGTGCGACTCCGCTTGCCGACATCGAGAAAGATCCGGCATTGCTCGCGCTCGCGCGCGCCCGCGGCAAGGCGGTGTTTGGTGATAATTGCGCGCCATGTCATGGAACCGGCGCCGCTGGCGCAAAGGGCTATCCTAACCTCAACGATGACGATTGGCTCTGGGGTGGCACGCTTGACCAGATCATGCAGACGATTCAGTTCGGCGTCCGCTCCGGGCACGCGAAGACCCACGAGGGTCAGATGTTGGCCTTCGGCAAGGACGGGATCTTGAAACAGGATCAGATCGTCAGCGTTGCCAATTACGTTCGATCGTTGTCGGGATTGTCCACTAGCGCGGGATTTGACGGGGCCGCTGGCGCGAAGATTTTCGCTGAGAATTGCGCGGTATGTCACGGCGACGCGGGGAAAGGGAATCAGGAGCTCGGCGCGCCGAACCTCACAGACAAGATCTGGCTCTATGGTTCCGACGAGGCGACCATCATCGACACCATCACCAACGGCCGCGCCGGCGTGATGCCAGCATGGGTGGGGCGCCTCGATCCCTCCACGATCAAGGCGATGGCGGTCTACGTTCACTCGCTCGGCGGGGGGAAGTGACCTGCGGGCGGGCAGCTAAGTCCTCGGGCACCGTTTGAGGTGGATCAACTGCGGGTCTGAAGTTTGCGTCTACGCTCAACGGCAAATGTGAGACCCGCCGATGAACAAGCCGGTGCGCCCGATGGATTTGGACCTTGACGATTACGGCCCGCTCTACGCGGCCCATAAGAAAGTCTATCCGCAGAGCGTCTCCGGAACATTCCGCCGGATCAAATGGGGCCTGATGGCGTTCTGCCTCGGCGTCTATTATTTGTTGCCGTTCGTGCGGTGGAATCGCGGTCTTGGCGCGCCCGATCAGGCCGTGCTGGTCGATCTTCCCAACAGCCGGTTCTATTTCTTCTTCATCGAGCTGTGGCCGCAAGAAGTCTACTATTTCACCGGGCTATTAATCGTTGCCGCCATCACCCTGTTTCTGATGAATTCCGTGGGCGGTCGCATCTGGTGCGGATATCTCTGCCCGCAGACCGTGTGGACGGATCTGTTCTACGCTGTCGAGCGCATGGTCGAGGGTGACCGGCGTGAGCGGATGAGAAAGGATGCTGCGCGCGGCACGATGAAGCTGCAGCGTTTCGCGGAGATTACGCTGAAGCACTCGATCTGGTTGATGATCGCATGGTGGACTGGCGGCGCCTGGGTCCTTTATTTTAACGACGCGCCGACGCTGGTGAAGCAGCTTGCGACCTTTCAGGCGCCGATGCTGGCCTATATCTGGATCGGGATATTGACGGCGACGACCTACGTGCTCGCCGGCTTCATGCGCGTGCAGATCTGCGTTTACATGTGCCCGTGGCCGCGCATCCAGGCGGCACTTACCGACGAATGGGCGCTCAACGTCACATACAAATACGACCGTGGCGAGCAACGCACGTCGCTGAAAAAGGCGAACGAACTGCGCGCGCTCGGCGAGCAGGTCGGCGACTGCATCGATTGCTACCAGTGTGTCGCCGTTTGTCCGACCGGGATAGATATCCGCAATGGCGCGCAACTCGACTGCATCCAGTGTGGCCTGTGCATCGATGCCTGCGATACCGTGATGACAAAGATCGGCAGGGAAAACCGCCTGATCGGATACGACAACGATATCAATATCGCGCGGCGCCACGCCGGCAAGCCGCCGATCTATCGCTTGGTCAGGCCGCGCACCATCGTCTATACCGCCATGATCGCCGCCGTCGGCGCGATCATGCTGTATGCTCTGCTGACGCGATCGCTGCTCGATGTCAACGTGCTGCACGACCGCAATCCCGTGGCAGTGAAGCTGAGCGACGGCTCTATCCGTAACGCCTATACCGTCCGCCTTCTGAACAAGCGCGGTTTCGATCGCGTCATCGCGATCGACATCGACGGCCCCAGCAACGCCACGGTGCACGTCGTCGGCATCGACTCCGTTACACCGGACCGGCCCATGATCGTTCTCGGACGCGATCAGACTACCGAGCTGAGGCTTCTGGTGACGGCGCCCTCCGAGAACAACACCGAGAAATCGATTCCCGTGAAATTCCGGGTGACCGATATCGGGCTCGGTGAGGTGGCATCTGCGACCGACAACTTCGTCACGCCATAAGAACCAGCGGAGCATCACATGACCAGATCGATTGTTTCACCGAGGCAGCTGACCGGACGCATGGTGCTGTTCTCGCTGCTAACGTTCTTCGGTGTGGTGATCGGCGTCAACATGATCATGATGCGACTCGCGATCCAGACATTGCCCGGCACCGAGGTCGACAGCGCCTATAGCGCGAGCCTTGCCTATGAAAAGGAGATTGCGGCGGCCCACGATCAGAACGCGCGCAACTGGAAGGTCGACGCCCATATTCAGCGCGGGGCGGACGGCGGCGCCACATTGCAGGTGGAGGTGCGCGACAATGGCGGGATGCCGGTGTTGGGCTTGAGGTTTCAAGGCGGCTTCGAGCGGCCGACCGACAGGCGAGCAGATCATCAGGTTGTTCTCGTAGAGGAGGCAAACGGCGTCTATCGCGGCAGCGCGCCGATGATCGAGCCAGGACAATGGGATCTGGTGCTCGAAGGCGACGCGGCCGGACAGCGGATGTTCCTGTCAAAGAACCGTGTGCTGTTGAACTAGGCGGGTGGCATCATGCAGGCGAGGCGGGATTTTTCACATTATGTTAGGCACTTGGGCTCGGGCCTTTCGCAAATCGATCTCGCTGTTGAAGGCGTCAACTGTGCCGGATGCATGTCGAAGATCGAGCGGGGATTGTCGGCGATACCCGACGTAACGCTGGCACGCGTCAATCTTACCGACCGCCGCGTGGCGCTGGAATGGAAGGACGGTGCGCTCGACCCGGCCGGCTTCATCGACCGGCTCGCCGAACTCGGATACAAGGCCTATCCATTCGAAACGGTGCGTGCGGAGGTGGTGGAAGCGGAGAACTCTCGCTTCCTGCTGCGCTGTCTCGGCGTCGCAGCCTTCGCCACGATGAATGTGATGATGCTGTCTATTCCGGTATGGTCCGGCAATGTCAGTGACATGCTGCCCGAGCAGCGCGATTTTTTCCACTGGCTCTCAGCGCTGATCGCGCTGCCGGCGGCCGCTTATGCCGGTCAGCCGTTTTTCCGATCCGCATTCCGGGCATTACGCGCGCGCAGTATCAATATGGACGTTCCGATCAGCATCGGCGTCACGCTTGCCCTTGCAATGTCGGTTGTCGAGACCATCCGCCATGCCGAGCACGCTTATTTCGATGCCGCCATCATGCTGCTGACCTTCCTGCTGGTGGGACGCTATCTCGACCAGAGCATGCGGCGGCGAACACGGGCGGTGGCCGGAAACCTCGCCGCGCTCAAGGCTGAAACCGCGACTAAGTTCGTTGGCACCGACGAAATCTCCGAAGTGCCGGTGGCGGCGATCCGACCTGGTGATATTGTTCTGCTGCGCCCGGGCGAACGCTGTGCCGTCGACGGCGTGGTGATCGATGGGCGTTCGGAAATCGATCAGAGCCTCATCACCGGCGAGACGCTTTACGCGCCGGCGGAACATGGCACCGCGGTGTACGCGGGGTCGCTCAATATCTCGGGCACGCTGCGTGTTCGGGTTTCCGCCGCTTCGCAGGGTACGCTGCTGGCGGAGATTACCCGGCTGCTTGATAATGCGCTGCAGGCGCGATCCCGCTACGTGCAGCTGGCGGATCGGGCGTCGCGGCTCTATGCGCCGGTCGTCCATGCCGCCGCATTGCTGACGATGCTTGGCTGGATCCTCGCCGGCGCGACCTGGCACGATGCCGTCGGAACGGCGATCGCGGTTCTGATCATCACCTGCCCCTGTGCGCTCGGCCTTGCGATCCCGACGGTGCAAACTGTTGCGTCCGGCGCGATGTTCCGGGCCGGCGTGTTGCTCAATTCGGGCGATTCCATCGAACGCTTGGCCGAGGTCGACCGGATCATTTTCGACAAGACGGGAACGCTCACCTTGCCTGAACTCGATGTCGTGAATTCAGCCGGTGTTCCCAAGGATGTGTTTGATCTCGCCGGTCGGCTTGCGCTTGCCAGTCATCATCCGGTCGCCGCGGCGGTGGCACGCGCCTCGAATGCGAAATCGCCGCTCGCTGGAATTGTCGAGGAGCCGGGGCAGGGCGTTCGCGGCATTATCGACGGCGAAGAGGTGAGGCTGGGAAGGCCGTCGTTCTGCAAGGCGGACGCGCTGGCAAATGAGATCTTGAGTCTCGATCCGGAAGTATCAGTCGTCGCCTTTAGCCGAGGTGAGGTGCGGCATGTGCTTTCGGTTCGGCAGCGCCTGCGCCCGGACGCGCAAGCCACCATCTCATCGCTTCAAGCCCGTGGCCTCAGCGTCGAGATTCTCTCGGGCGACCGGGAGCCGGCGGTCAGGGCCGCGGCCCAAGCGCTTGGGATCGCGGATTGGCGCGCCGGCGTTACGCCCGCGGACAAGATCGCGCGCATCAATGATTTGAAGCGACAAGGCTTCAAGGTAATGATGATCGGCGATGGTTTGAACGATGCCCCCTCGCTCGCCGCTGCCCACGTTTCGATGTCGCCGATAAGCGCAACTCATTTGAGCCAGGCAACGGCCGACCTGGTGTTCCTCGGCAAGCCGCTCACTCCCGTGGTTGCCGCAATCGACCTATCACGGAAAGCATTACGTTTGATGCGGCAAAATCTCTGGCTCGCGGTCGGATACAATCTTCTGGCAGTTCCGATCGCGATTGCAGGATTTGTAACGCCGCTGGTCGCGGCGGCATCGATGTCCGGCTCTTCGCTGCTCGTGATGCTGAATGCGCTTCGAGCGCGTCGCGCTGCGCAATGGAGATCGTGATGGAAGTGCTGGTGATTCTCGTGCCTTTAGCCCTTGGCCTCGGGCTTATCGGGTTGCTCGGTTTCCTCTGGTCCCTCAAGAGCGGTCAGTATGACGACCTCGAAGGGGCGGCCTGGCGCGCCATCGCGGAAGATGATTGACCGGGACAGGCATCATCGCGCCCTGCGGGTTTACAACGAAGTGCAGTACTCCCCGCCAAGTAGATGATCCGGATCAACATCCCCTGCGTTCAGGCATGGTCAGATAAGGCAACGTTGAACCGAGGACGACGATAATGAAAATGAAAGCAGCGGTGTTTGTCGAACCCGGCCGTATCGTTCTCGATGAGAAGCCGATCCCGGACATAGGTCCGCTGGACGCACTCGTCCGGATCACGACGACTACGATTTGTGGAACCGACATTCATATCCTGAAAGGGGAATACCCGGTCGAGCGCGGCCTGACCATCGGCCATGAGCCGGTCGGTGTGATCGAGAAGCTCGGCTCGGCCGTGCAGGGTTACCGCGAGGGGCAGCGCGTGATTGCCGGCGCTATCACGCCCAGTGGCTACAGTAATGCCTGTCTATGCGGTTGCCTGAGCCAGGATGGCGCCGGCACCAAGCACGGCTTCAAGGCGATCGGTGGCTGGAAATTCGGCAATACTATCGATGGCTGCCAGGCGGAATATGTCCGGGTGCCGGACGCCATGGCAAATCTCGCGCCGGTTCCCGACGAACTGACCGACGAGCAGGTGCTGATGTGTCCTGACATCATGTCGACCGGCTTCAGCGGTGCGGAGAGCGGCAGGGTTCGTATCGGTGACACGGTGGTGGTCTTCGCACAGGGACCGATCGGCCTGTGCGCCACCGCTGGCGCGCGCCTCTCTGGCGCTTCCATGATAATCGCTGTCGATGGCCTGCCGGAGCGCATGGAGGTATCTCGCAAGCTTGGAGCCGATCATTGTGTGGATTTCAGAAAGGTCGATCCTGTTGATGAAATTATGCGCCTGACCGACGGCCGCGGTGTGGACGTAGCCATCGAGGCGCTGGGAACGCAGGCGACCTTTGAAGCAGCTCTGCGTGTCTTGCGTCCTGGGGGAACCCTATCCAGCCTCGGCGTCTACTCTTCGGACCTGAAAATTCCGCTTGGTCCGTTTGCTGCCGGCTTGGCCGATACGACGATTGTGACGACCCTATGCCCCGGCGGCAAGGAGCGCATGCGTCGCCTGATGGCGGCTATCGCCTCAAGGCGCGTGGACCTCAAGCCGCTGGTAACGCACCGCTTCAAGCTGGACGAAATCGAGGAGGCCTATGATCTCTTCGGTCATCAGCGCGATGGCGTACTGAAAGTTGCGATCACACCCTAGCTCACAACAGGCCGCCGGTCTTTGCAGAACCAGTTTGATTCATCTCAATGCGGTCATCTTCGTCTTCTGCAATCCTGCTCACGGAGACTGGCACTGGAGATCCGAAAATGTCCAAATTCCGCGTAAGCTTCTACAAGACACTGCGTCATGCGAGTGGGCACAGTTCAAAGCATCTTCTGAGGCAACTTGATTTGACTTCTGATAGCCCGTCAGGGGCGCTGGTCGCGGCAGAACGGCTGTTTGATCCGCGTGGCTCGGAGATCGACTGCGTTGAAGTGGTGAATATTTCACCTGCGAGCCATGGCGCGGCGAACACGGTATCTGCCTGATCATAGGTAATTAGGATCTTGGTAATGATGGCGGGGAACATGGGCGCGACCTGTGTGCTGAAATCTCGCGGCGTATCGTCCAGCCGACTGCGATGACTGCCACGCCAGCGACCAAAGTGGCCGTCACCAGGATTTCGATAATCCCGAAATTCTAGGCGTCGCGCGCGACGAACAGCGAGGTGATCGCCGCGGCGAGGACTGAGAGAAGGCGAAGTAACCAAGCCATGGTAAGCGCTCTCGTGCAAAGAAAAACAGGCCGTTAGCTGGCGATTCCATCGTACTTAGTCTTTAGTCGCTTGGGCGCTGCAACGGGTTGATGCAGGTCAAGGCGCGCGGGCCGGGAAAGCGTTCTGCCCCGACCAAATTACAAGATGGTGCGTTGGACAGCTCTTCGGAGGCGAGATCGCCGCCTGGCTCGTCAAGCGCATGTCCGAGCTTTGCACGCGCCGCTTCCTGGATCCGCGCCGCAAGTTCCGGCTGGCGATCCATCAGGTCGTGAAGATCGAAGGCGTCCAATACCAGGAGCCGCGTGGGCATCACGGCCGTTACCGTCGCCGAACGCCGCGCGCGGCGCAGCACCGAAATCTTGCCGAAGAAGTGCCGGTGCAAAGCCGTACGTGCTTATGTCGTAACTTAATTTCCACTTCTCCGTCGGCGATCAAATACATCGCGTGGGCGGGCTCGCCGCGGCGGGCAATCACCGTCCCGCTGTCAACTTTCTGTGCGCGCAACATCGTCATCACGTCCGCGACCTCGGTCGCGGTCAAGGTGCTGAATAAGGGAATACGCGCGACCAGCCCCCAGGTGATGATGAAATCCCTGCGGTGTACTTCGTTGGCGAAGGCGGTGGCGAAAATGCCGACCGGCAACGCCATCATGAGCAGTCCGGCGTAGATGGTAAGGCTCGCCAAAAAGCGACCGAGGGTGGTGACCGGGACCATATCGCCGTAACCGATGGTCCCGAGCGTCACAATCGCCCACCATAGGGCATCGGGAATCGTTCCGAAGCGTTCGGGTTGCGCCGTGCGTTCGGCCAGATGCATGAGCGCCGCAGCTATAAGCGCGGTTCCAATTAAAATGACGAAGCAACCGGCCAACGCGCGGCGCTCGGCATACAAGGCGTTCAAGAGCGAACGCATGGCAGGCGAATAGCGCGTTAGCTTGAAAAATCGCACCAGGCGCAGGACGAGCAACACCCTGAAATCAGACGCGATGAACACGCTCAGACAAAACGGCACGATGGCCACGAGATCGACCAGTCCCGGAAAGCTTAGCGCAAAGCGGAGTCGTCCGAAGAATGCGCCATGGTGCATCAACAAAGGATGTTCAGCCGCGCTCCAGAGCCTTGCCGCATACTCGAGCGAGAAGATCAGCGTCGCGGTCCACTCGACCACGCTGAGCGGCAGCGCGTAGGTGCTCGCCATGTTCGGCACCGATTCGATCACGGTCGCGGTGAGGGTCGCCACGATCAGCAAGATCAAGAACCGGTTCAGAGCAAGGCTTACGCCATCGGCGCCGTTACCCTGTTCAAGAACAGCGTAGACGCGGCGACGCAAGGCGCGGCCGCGCTTCTTTGTCCGCGGCGCAGTTTGTGCGGCGGCGGTCAATGGGACATCAGCGTCGGGACGGTCATGGATTGTAGCATGCCGCGCGTGACTCCGCCCAGTAGGCGCTCTTGCAAGCGAGAATGGCCGTAGCCGCCCATGACAATCAGATCGAGACCGGCATCGGCTGCGATCGACAGGATCGCCGGCTGGATCGAGGCGCGGTCTGCACTCATGCGCTCGATCTGCGCGGGAACCCCACGCCGCGCCAGCTGCGCCGCCAATGCCGCAGAGGATACTTCCGGATTAGGCAGCTCCTCGTTGAGGCAGATCATGGTGACGGCCTGCGCCCGTGCCTGGAAAGGCGCGGCGTCACGAACCGCGCGCGCCGCAACACGGCTTCCGTCCCACGCAATGCCGACACGTTTGGGATCATACGGACCCTTATGCGTGTAGGGAATGAAAAGGACCGGCCCGCCCGATTGAAACAGGATTTCCTGCGGTATGGCATTGTCGAAGGTGCTGGCCTGGGAATCGGGCTGCAGCACGATCGTCAAATCGTAGAGCCGCGCCATCGTGCCGATGGTCTCGGCAGCTTCGGCAGGTATTTCTGCCAACGCCTTCAGGCTATAGCTAATTCCTGCGCTCCGGGCTTCGGTTTCGAAAACTCCAAGCGCGGTTTCGGCCCGCGCCAATGCGCGTTCACGTTCGACCTCGAACACCGCCGCGACCGCTGCGCCGCCATCAACCGCCAATCCGACGCCTACGGTTTCATAACCGATCGAAACCGCATCGAGATGTGCGGCGCGCGCCATCGCCAACGAAACGGCACCATCGACGACCGGGCGAGCCAGCCGCTCGGAGGGAATATAGACGAGAAGATTCTTCAGCATGATCGATCTCCGCGCTTCCGGAAAAGCGTCCGCCGCTGCGGCCGTATAGCCAATAAAAACTGAAAAGCGTGCGGGTGTCTTGATCCAGCGCAAGTCGCGTGAGCTCCCGCGCTAAAATGTTTTCCGCGTTAATCCAGCGGTGGTAGATGGCGCGGGGGTTGTATTCATCGCGGCCTGGGATGAAAACCGGCCGGATGCCACACTGGCGCGTCCTTGAGCTGCAGAATTCCGTAGGTCAGCTTATGGTGCATGGCGCACGAAACTAACCGAGCGAATGCACCTGGATTGTCGTGAAAATTGATTTGCCAGACGTTCTCGGCAAGCCTCAACACACCGTCCTGATCCTCCAGCGAACTGAGCATCGGTTCGGATGCTCGACTGAGATCCGCCAGGCAGGCAACCCATTTGGGGTGGTGGCCTTCCAATTCATGCTTTTCGGGCATGTTGACTACGATGATGGCGCTGTGCACGAGGAACGATCTCCCATCGGCTCGGCTTGATTTTGATGAAGGCGGCGCCTGATTTCGCAGGCGCCGCCGTCCAGATTCAGAAAAACCCAAGCGCTTTGTTGGAGTAGCTGACCAGGATATTCTTTGTTTCCTGATAGTGGTCGAGCATCATTTTGTGGGTCTCGCGGCCGAAGCCCGATTCCTTGTAACCGCCGAAAGCGGCGTGGGCGGGATAGGCGTGATAGCAGTTCGTCCATACGCGACCCGCCTGGATACCGCGGCCGACCCTGTAGGCATTCGTCCCGTTGCGCGACCAGATGCCTGCCCCGAGGCCGTACACGGTATCATTGCCGATCCGTATTGCGTCTTCGACCGTCTTGAAGGTAGTCACCGACAATACCGGGCCGAAGATTTCTTCCTGGAATATCCGCATGCTGTTATCGCCGACAAACACCGTCGGTTTCAGGAAGTAACCCTTCTCCAGATCGCCGCCGAGATGGGCGCGCTCTCCCCCGGTCACGCATTTAGCGCCTTCCTGCTTGCCGATTTCGATGTAACCTAGAATCTTCTTCAGCTGTTCCTCGGAGGCTTGGGCGCCCATTTGCGTTGCCGGGTCGAGCGGGTCACCAACCTTGATCCGGGCGACGCGGGCAACCGCGCGCTCCATGAACTTGTCGAAGATCGTTTCCTGGATGAGCGCGCGCGATGGGCAGGTACAGACCTCGCCTTTGTTGAACGCGAACAGCGCAAAGCCTTCGAGCGCCTTATCGAAGAAATCGTCGTCGGCATCCATTACATCCGCCATGAAGATGTTCGGCGACTTGCCGCCGAGCTCCATGGTCTGCGGGATCAGATGCTCGGCAGCGTAGCGCATGATCTGTTTGCCGGTCGTTGTTTCGCCGGTAAAGGAAATTTTCGAGATGCGCGGGTTGGCCGCGATTGCTTGACCGACCGACCCGCCAGGCCCGGTGACTACGTTGAGCACGCCGGGAGGCAGGATATCTGCGGTGAGGCCGGCCAGTATCAGAAGAGTTAACGGTGTATTAGACGCGGGCTTGATGACCGCGCAGTTGCCGGCGGCAAGCGCCGGGGCGATCTTCCATGCCGCCATCAGCAACGGAAAATTCCAGGGAATGATTTGGCCGACGACGCCGAGGGGCTCCTTGAAATGGTATGCGATCGTATCGTTGTCGATCGTGGAGATCGCGCCTTCCTCGGCCCGGATGCAGCCGGCGAAATAGCGGAAATGATCGATGGCAAGCGGAACGTCGGCGGCTCGCGTCTCGCGGATCGGCTTGCCGTTGTCGAGCGTCTCCGCGAGCGCCAGAAGCTCCAGGTTGTCTTCCATGCGGTCGGCGACCTTGTTGAGAAGCAACGATCGTTCAGCCGGCGACAAGCGTGCCCAACCGTCTTTGGCCTTGTGGGCCGCGTCGAGCGCTATTTCGACATCTTGCGGGGTCGACTTCGCCACATCCACCAGTCGCGCGCCGTTGATCGGGCTGTAATCGTTAAAATACTGGCCATCGGTAGGCTCGACCCATCTGCCACCGATGAAATTGCCGTAGCGGGCGGGAAGCTTTCCTTTCGAGCGGACGAGATCGAGAGCATGCTGAGACATGGCGTTTTCCTTTTCGAAGGTTGGCGGCGTAACTTTGAAGCCGTCATCGTTTCAACATCGCACTGTCATCCAACGCTCGGGTTGATCTAGCTCAAGGCACGCACGTCCCACCTATCTAGCCTGGCCGCTATCGAAAACTGGAGTTCAGCAAATGACGAAGATGATGAAGGCTGCGGTAGTGCGCCAGTTCGGCAAGCCGCTGGTGATGGAGGACGTGCCCGTACCTGTGCCGGGTCCGGGAGAGATCCTGGTCAAGGTGATGGCCTGCGGCGTGTGCCACACGGATTTGCATGCGGCCGAAGGCAACTGGCCGGTAAAACCCTCATTGCCATTCATTCCGGGTCACGAAGTTGCCGGCATAGTCGCTGCGCTCGGTCCTGGGGTCACGGATTTCATGCCGGGCGATCCCGTCGGCGTGGCGTGGTTGCACGATGCCTGCATGCGTTGTGAATATTGCGAGACCGGTTGGGAAACCGTGTGCGAGCACCAGCACAACACCGGCTACAGCTGCGACGGCGGCTTCGCGGAATATGTTATCGCCGCTGCGCCATTTGCGGCGCGGCTTCCGGTCGGAGTCGATTTTGCGCATATCGCACCGATCCTTTGTGCCGGCGTCACCACCTACAAGGGCCTTAAGGAAACCGAGGCGCGGCCGGGTGAGTGGGTTGCCATCTCCGGCATCGGTGGCCTCGGACATGTCGCCATCCAATATGCCAAGGCGATGGGATTGTACGTTGCGGCGCTTGATATCGCTCCAGAAAAACTCGCGCTTGCCCGATCAGCCGGTGCCGACATCGCGGTTGATGCGCGCTCACCGGATGCGGTGGCCGACATTCTCCAGGCGACCGTCGGTGGTGCCCACGGTGTTCTAGTCACGGCGGTGTCTCCGCCTGCCTTTTCTCAGGCGTTGCGCGTGGTGCGTCGCAAGGGAACGGTCGGCCTGGTCGGTCTGCCGCCCGGTGAGTTTCCCACCCCGATCTTCGATGTTGTCCTGAAGCGCATCACTGTACGCGGCTCGATCGTTGGAACTCGTCGTGACCTCGACGAAGCCATCGCATTTGCTGTCGCGGGCAAGGTGCGGGCTGATATCAAGACCGCGCCGTTGAGCGACATCAACACGATCTTCGCCAACCTCAAGGCCGGCAAGATCGAGGGGCGCGTGGTGCTGGATTTCAGCCAACCGGCCAAGACCCAATTGGAAACCGGCGAACTGGCGCACGCCTGAAATGTAGACCCGGCAGAGATTATCGAGACTCTGGGCTCGCCATCGCGATGGTGGCGAGCCGGCTAGGTGCGGCTATTTGCGAAGCGACCCGATGTAAGCGGCGATATCGGCGGCCTCGTTTCAGCTCAACGGAAAATTCGGCTGTTAATCGGCGTGGGGTCCCGACGCTGATCGGCGAGCTAAGCTATTGATCTACCTTACGGTGGAGGGGGCCGTCTCCCATGCTTATTTACAATCCGGCCCGAGACGCTCGTGCGGTGGCATCGGGCCGGCTTTCGTTGTTATTGGCGTTGGAAATCATTGGGACGGGGAGGGCGGCCGCAGATCGAGACC
>WNFI01027641.1_pt1 | contig 34190 bp, 30 predicted proteins | sample 5400471 | NCBI WGS metagenome assembly WNFI01 (sample SAMN13153348, study PRJNA577476) | soil metagenome | isolation source: 100 cm saprolite on Douglas fir-dominated hillslope | place: USA:California | collected 2013-09-17 | reverse complement strand
GGCGGCGATCATCGAACATCCGGGGATCGGCGTCGCCGATCTCGCGCGCATTGAAAAATTGCGCGGACCGACCATCAGCGGACACGTCAAGAGACTGGAGTCGGCCGGCCTGATCGCACGCGCCGCGCCGCTTTCCGAGGACAGGCGGCGGGTCGGCCTCATGGCCACCGCCCGCGGCCGCGGCAGCATCGAGGCCATCAAGCGGCGCCGCAGAGATTGGCTCGCGCATCAACTGGGGCATATGTCGTTCGCCGCGCGCCGGGCCATCCGCAAGGCGCTCGGACCCTTGAGCGAGATCGGGGGCGGATGAGCGCGGTGTCGCCGCGGTAGCTTCGCGCCGCGAAAACGAAGGTAGCACGCGGGCGGCAAATTGATTATATTGATATGATCAATTGTCTACGCCGAAGGGAGAGCTGCGATGCGAATTCAAGCGAGAGGGGGTCGGCTTGGCCTCGCCGGCGGGGCAGTTTTTCTCAGTGCAATGACCTGCGCGCCGCACGCATTGGCGCAACAGGCGGCGGTGACGGGCGAGCCATCGGGCACGCTCGAAGAGCATCGATCCGGATCTCTATGATCTCGCCCGCGTCGAGGTCCTGCGCGGCCCGCAGGGCACTCTCTACGGCGCAAGCAGCTGTACTACATCAGCGCCTCGAAGGGCGTGCGCCCGGGCGGCGTGAACACCAGCAATCTCGCCGCCAAGGGCTGCGGCCAGGACTACGGTCCGTATCAACCCGACAGCTTGTGGAACTATGAGGGCGGCGCCAAGACGCGCTGGCTCGACGGGGCGCTCACCGTCAACGGCGCTCGATCTGCGCGCCGGGATAATCCACGGTGCCTGGGAAGCGAATCTGTTCGTGAGCAATGTGTTCGACAAGCAGGCGACGCTGTCGCGGTTCAACTCCGACAATTACGATGCGTCGACGCGTTCACGAATCTTCACCAATCGGCCGCGCACCGCCGGAGTGTCGCTGCAGTGGAAATTCTGAGCCCGTTGCAACCGGTGCCGCTCGTGGATTAGATCCCCGCCCCCTTCGTCGATTCCGGCAGGCCGATTGTTAGTTTAAAGTGCGCCTGTCCAAGGGAGATTCGAGGGAACATCGTGACGCCATCGTGGAGAGGGTTCAGATCGCTCATGGGGCCGGCAACCCCGGACTTGATCTGGCGCGCGGGTATATTCATCGTTGCCCTGGGCGTCCTCATCGTCATCACCACGCGCTGGACTCTCTGGGAGGGCAACGCAGAGTGGCAAACCACGGATGACGCCTATCTTCAGGCGGACCTGACCCCGATCGCGGCCAAGGTCGCGGGCTACGTCCGCGACCTCCCGGTACAAGACTTTGATCGGGTCCACGCCGGCGATGTGCTGGCTCAAATCGTCGACGATGACTATCGCGCAACGGTCGCGCAGCTCGAAGCGAGCGTGGCGGCCGCGGCCGCGCAGATCCAGGCTCTCAAAGCGCAGCGCGAGCTTCAAGAGGCGAATGTCCAGGCGGCCAGGGCGACCATCGACGCTACGATCGCCAATGTCGAGCAGAACAGTCGGGACGTCGCGCGCCAGCAGCGATTGCTCAAAACCGGGTCCTCTTCCACCGAGGCCGAGGAGAAGCTGCAAACGCTCCGCGCCCAGCTTGCCGCGCAACTCGCTCAGAACCGCGCCCAGGCGACCGCGGCCGCCCGCCAGCTCGGCGTCCTCACCGCCCAGCAGGCCCAGGCCGAAGCGTCGATGGCCGCGCAGATGGCCAGTCTCGAGATCGCCCGGATCAACCTTGGTTACACGCGCATTCTCGCACCCCAGGACGGGGTGATCGGTCAGCGGCAAATCAAGCCGGGCCAGTATGTGGGGGTCGGAGGCCAGATCACCACGCTCACTCCCCTGCCGCACGTCTGGGTCATCGCAAACTACAAGGAAACCCAATTGACGCACGTGGCTGTCGGCGAGCCGGCCGAGATCACCGTGGACACGTTCCCGGGCCACCGGCTGCACGGCCACGTGCTCGCGTTTGCGCCGGGTGCCGGCTCGCAGTTCGCGCTGCTGCCGCCCGACAATGCGACCGGAAATTTCACCAAGGTGGTCCAGCGCATTGCCGTTAAAATCGTGATCGACGATGCGGACGGCCTCCTCGACCGGCTCCGCCCCGGCATGTCCGTCGTCGCCCGGGTCGACACGCGGCCCCGCGATCGTCGATGAGCGCGCAGGATCAGCCCCCCGCCCCGGCCGCGCCACCGGCGGCACCCGCGCCACCCACTAGTATTCCCTGGATGGGGCTATTTGCCGTCTTGCTCGGTACATTCATCTCGACGTTAACCACTCGGCTCTCTACGTTCGGCCTCGCCGACATTCGCGGCGCCGTGCATGCCGGCTTCGATGAGGGCGCCTGGATCACGACGGCGCAAACCGTCGGTCAAATGCTCGTTGCGCCGCTGGCAATCTGGTTGGGCGGCGTTTACGGACCGAGGCAGGTGCTGATCAAGGCGGCGACGGCAATGGCCGTCGTGTCCGTGATCGAGCCGTTCTCGCCGAATTTGCACACGCTATTGGGCATGCAATTTGCGAGCGGCCTTGCGTCGGGCTTCTTCGTGCCGCTGACGTTGAGCTTCATCCTGCGCAACACGCCGCCCAAGGCGTGGGCCTATGGTGTTGCCATCTACGCCTTGAACTTGGAAGTGTCGCTCAATGTCTCCGCCTCGCTGGAGGGTTGGTACCTCGAACATCTCTCATGGGCATGGATCTTTTGGCAAAATGTGCCGCTCGCCGCGAGCATGGCCCTGTGCCTGCATTTCGGCGTCAGTCCCGACCCCGCCAACCCCGCGCGCCCGCCCCCCGATGTTTTCGGTCTGGCCTCCGGGGGCATTGCCTTGGCTTTGATCTACGCTGCTTTGGACCAAGGCAACCGGCTCGACTGGAGCAATTCGGGATTGGTGTGGGGTCTCGTGCTGGCCGGCACAGTGCTGCTGATCGCATTCCTGGTGCACGAGTTGCATACACCCCACCCCGGAATCGATCTCAGGGTGGTCCTTACATCGCCGATGCCACGCCTGCTGCTGTTGATCGCCTTCCTGCGGCTTACCATCCTGTCCACCTCCTATGCTATCCCGCAGTTTCTCCAGGTCGTCCGGGGATTCCGTGCGCTCGAGGTCGGCCAGACCTTGGTGTGGATTGCGGTGCCGCAGCTGCTCGTGGGCTTCACGGCGGGCTATTTGCTGCGCCGGGCCGACCCGCGGCTGATCGCTTCGGTTGGCTTCATCTGCATCTGCAGCGCCTGCCTCTTGGTCGCGCACGGTCTCACACCGGTGTGGGGCACGGACCAGTTTCTTGCGTCCTCGCTTTTACAATCCGTCGGCCAAGGCTTCGCCCTCTCGTCAATCGTATTCTTCGCAGTACTGCATCTGCGCCCGCAGGACGCGATCACCTTCGGCGCCGGGACACAGGTCGCGCGTCTCATGGGCGGTGAAGTCGGTACGGCATTCATCGTCACTTTCATTCGAGTACGCAGCCAGATCGCGTCCAACCATCTTGGCCTGCATGTGCAGATCGGGGACGGACAGGTGGCTCAGAGGCTGCAGATCTACGCCGCGGTCACGGCGCCCGCGGGTAATTCAGGGCCCGCTCGCGGCGCTGCCGTGCTGGGCAGCGTGGTCCACAGCATGGCGGTCACTCAGGGAATCATCGATGCTTTCGTGGTGATCGCGGCGCTCACCGCCGTGACGCTCATTCTCATCGTGACCCGCAAGGCCGCGCCGCCCGGACCCGCCTCCCCTGTATCGCCATTCGCGCGGCGCGTCGCATGATTCGCATGCTGCGTCCTGTGATTCCCACCCTGCGTCCCATGATTGGCGTTCTGCATCCCATGATCCGGTTCTCCCGTACCGTCGGACTTCTGGCAGCGCTCCATATTCTGAGCGGCTGCGCCGTGGGACCCGATTATCGAGCGCCGACACCCGCGGACGGCGCGAATGCGCCGCTGATCTCGCGGACGCCGACCGCAGAAACGACCGCAGAGCCTCCCGATGACTGGTGGCATCTCTATCATGATGCGCTGCTCGATCGGCTGCTGCAGGAGGCATTCGCCGCCAACACCGATTTGCGGGCCGCCGAAGCGAATCTCTCGGCGGCTCGCGCGGTGCTGGAAGCGGCGAAGAGCGGCCGCTATCCGCAGACGAAGGCCGAGGCCGCGGGGACGTACGGCCGCGACCCGGTCACGGAGGAAATCTTGGAGCTCGGAGGTCATCGCCCCGAGAACCTTTGGATCTTCGATGCGCTCTTGGATGTTTCCTATGAGGTCGACTTGTTCGGCCATGTGCGCCGGTCCGTCGAAGCCTCGCGTGCGGACACCGCGGCCAACGCCGCCGCGCGCGACGGCGTCAAGGTGACGCTCGCGGCCGAGACCGCGCGGGCTTATGCGCAAATCTGCGCGCTCGGCGAAGAGCTCGCCGTGGCCCGTCATTCCCTCGACGTGGTCAGCCGCGAAGCCGACATTACCGTGCGCCGTCACGAAGCCGGCGGGAACTCGGAGTTCGATGTCGTGAGAGCCGAAGGGTTGGTCGCGCAGGTGCGCGCCGGCATCCCGCCCTTGGAAGGTCAGCGGCAGGCGGCGCTGTTCCAACTCGCCGCCCTGTTGGGTCGGACCCCCGCTCACGCACCGACCGATGTCGACGCCTGCGTGACGCCGCCTCGCCTCGACGCACTGATCCCCATAGGTGACGGCGCTGCGCTCCTCAGGCGGCGCCCTGATGTGCGCCAGGCCGAACGGCGGGTCGCCGCCGCCACGGCGCGCATCGGCGTCGCCACCGCCGACCTGTATCCGCGCATCAGCCTCACGGGCTTCTACGGCGGCGTGAGCACACAGTTCGACCAGCTCACCACGAATAACGCGCGTGCCTGGGGAGTGGGTCCCAGCATCAGCTGGAGTTTCCCGAACCAATCCCTGCCGCGGGCGCGCGTTGCCCAAGCCAAGGCCGCCGCGGCCGCCGCGCTCGCGGGCTTCGACGCCGCCGTGCTGCAGGCCCTCAAGGAGACCGAACAGTCGCTGGCAACTTACGGCGCGGAACTCGATCGCCGCCAAGCCCTGGCGGACGCGCAGAACAGCGCTCAGAAGGCGTTCGATCTGGCCCATGACCAGTTCGTCGCGGGTTCATTGACCAATCTCGAGCTGCTGATCACCGAGCAATCTCTAGTCGCCGCGGACGCGGCCGTTGCGGCCTCCGACGCCGCGCTCGTTCAGGATCAGGTTGCCGTGTTCAAGGCTCTCGGCGGCGGGTGGCATACTTTGTAGATCACCTCGTGAGCAGCACCACGATCAATGCGGTCACAATGGAAACAGCGACTGTCGTGACCATGCCGAGGATGCCGTCCTTGTGCTCTCTGTACCACAGGTCCATGCGCCCGCGCCGCGTGTGCAGACGAATCGCCCGATCGGCGCCGGCAAACGTCACGGCAATGGAGAGAGTAGCGTCGTTGCGGCGCGTGTACTTGATCAACCTTCGGTACTCCAGGTAGCGGAGGGGCAATTCCAGCTTCGCGGTGACCAGCTTGGATCGGATTTCGTCCGGAAAGGCCGACGTGTCGACACTTTGCAGCTGACCCTCCTGGTTCCAGGATTCACCCTCTCGCAGCGGATGCATCGCAAGCCACAGCACCTGTTCGCCGCTGACCGGCACTTCCTCGTCAATGTTCTCGCGATGGTAGTACAGACCGTGCAAGATCCGGTCTTCGTCGTCTCGACTCATTTCGATTGGGCGCCGCTGCTATATGGGAAGTCGAGTGTACTCGACGCTGACGCGCCTGGGGTCGAGCGCTCACAAGACCTCAAAAATGCTGTAGATCGGTCCGTCCGCCCGGCGATGGCCGATACCGACGGCGACGATGCGATTGATCCAGTCGTACTTCGCCGCCGCGGTTTCGAATAAGGGATTGGTTCGAAAGTAATAGCTGGCGGGATCGACCACCTCTCCTTTTTCGAGTTTCGCTATCACATCGGGGGGACCGTGACGGAAACCCTGATAGGTCATGCAAATCAAAGCATCGTCGTTGGTTTTGAGGACGAGGCGGGCATTCAGCGTCGTGGCGCCGTCATTGCGCACCGTCTGCCAGTCACTGGCCCCATCCAGCACTACGCCGGACAGTCTCTCCCCTTCGAAAAGGCCTCCGGGGACCACGCCGACACGACGGAAGGCCCCGGGCGTCGCACCGACGATCTGCAAGGGTTTCACATCCAAACGCATGACGAACAATGGTCGGCTGCGCAGACTCTTGAGCGTCTCCGGAATATTCTGCGTCAAGCGATTGGACGCCTCGGACTGTTGCATCTCGTCGCTCCTATGTGGGTCCATTATTTCGTGGGCGCGCGCAGGCGCAAAGTATATATTGAGGTTCGAGAATGGGTCACGATTGAAGGATGACGCGATCAAAAATTGGAACCATCGGGCAGGGATTTGGTCAAACCTCACCCAGGTGTTCAAATACCGTACCCTGCTCGCGCTCGCAGCTGTCGCTGTGGCGCTCGCCGACACACCGACGGCTCACGCGGAAGGCAAAAATGCACTTCTCCCGCACGGCCTTTCGACGCGGATTGCACCGGAGGCGTACTTGGGGCTTCCGCACCTTGCGGGCGGCAAGATTCCGCCGCTGCTTTCTCAGACAGGCGCCTTCAGCGATACGCGCAACCTCGTCCCCAGCGTCGGCCTGATTCCCTACGACATCGTCGTGCCTTTCTGGTCCGACGGGGCCGCCAAGTCGCGATGGGTCGCCCTTCCGAACGCGAAGATCAAGTATTCGCCCACCGGCGATTGGGTTTTTCCCAGAGGCACGGTGTTCGTCAAGACCTTCGAATTGCCGACCGATGCAGCCAGTCCCGCCACCAAACGGCGGCTCGAGACACGTCTATTGGTATGCGACAGCGCCGGCGGCGTGTACGGCGTCGTTTACAAATGGCGGGCGGACGACAGCGACGCGGATTTATTGGGGACGAGCCAGACTGAAGAGATTCCAATCAAAACCGAAAAGGGAGATTTGAGCAAGCAGGCATGGTATTACCCGAGCCGGCGGGATTGTCTCGCTTGTCACAACGCGAAAACCAGCGGCGTACTCGGCGTGAAGGCGCGCCAGATGAACCGCATATTTACCTACCCTTCCGGGGTGACGGACAATGAACTTCGCGCGTGGAATCATGCGGGACTCCTCACGCCGAAGGTGAATGACGCGGAGCTCGCGAAGGTCCCAACGCTCGCGGCTGCCGATGACGCGACGCGAAGCCTGCAAGACCGCGCCCGATCGTATCTGGATGCGAATTGCGCGCAATGTCACCGACCGGGAGGCACCGTCGCCTATTTTGACGCCCGATACGACACGCCGCTTGAAAAGCAGGAGCTGATCAATGGCCCGGTGCTGATCGATCAGGGAATCGACAGGCCGCGGGTGATTTCGCCGCACGACATCTGGCGCTCGATCATTTTCATGCGGGTGAACACGGTTGACGACATCAAGATGCCGCCCATCGCACGCGAAACCATCGACCATGCGGGCGTAAAGCTGCTGCAGGATTGGATTACGAGCTTGCCTGGGCGCCCGGTATTGGACCCGCCCACGATGTCGCCGCAGGGCGGTACTTTCAGCGGACCGGTCGAGATCTCATTGACCGAACGCGAACCCGGCGCCGACATACGCTACACCTTGGACGGGAGCGTGCCGGGTCCCGGCGACATGCGCTACGAGGCGCCGATCCAACTCACGGGTCCCACGGTCCTGCGCGCGAGAGCGTACAAGGACGGGTTCACGCGAAGCATCACCGCGCAAGAAGTATTCATCATCGGAAAATAATCCGCATCGGCGCGCTCGATTGATACGCGCTCAATTCGTATTGGGCACAACGGCCACTGCCCAAGGACTCGAACCTGCCTTGATCCGCGCGATTTCCTGATTGGCGTCGAGATCGACGACGGATACATCGTTGGAGGGCCCGTTGGCCGTGTACAAGAACCTACCGTCGGGTGAAAGCGCCATTCCCCACGGACGAACGCCCACCTTGATCGTGCTCAGCAATTCGTACGTGCGGCCATCAAGCACGGAGACCGTTCCGGCGCGTCCGTTGCTGACATAGACCTTTCGACCGTTGGTTGCCACTTTCACGCTCATCGGCCGGGAACCGGGCGGCAATGTGACGACCTTGAGCACGTTGAGATTCACCGTATCGATGACGTTCAACTCGCCGGTCGATTCCGAGGGAATAAAACCTACACCCGCCCCCGGCAGGAAATCCATGCTGCGCGGACGGACGTTCACTTTGAAATGCCCGACAGTCGTGTAAGCAACGGCATCGATGACATACACGTCGCCGCCGGCCTCGCAGGTGACATAGAAGCGCTTTCTCCGGATCCGAGCCCGCGGATATCTTGCCCGTCAATTTCTGTTTCGCAACATCCACGACGCCGATCGCATCGGCCGATTTGTCGGCCTTGACGCCATCGTCATCGTCGTCGTCCTTGCTCTTCCGGAAGATGGGATTGCCCTTGGCATCCAGCTGAGGCGGCGCCGCTATGGGAGTGCCGCTCAAGGCCACATACACCGTTTTGCCGTCCGGACTGGCGTGGATGCCGCGCGGACGCTTGCCGACCGGAATCGTGCCGAGCACTCGATTGTCGCTGCCGTTGATGACGGTGAGGTCCCCCGATTTCTCGTTGGACACGAAGACCTGATAGTTCTGACCCGCTTGCGCCGTCAGCGGAGACAGGGCAATCAGCATGCACGCCAACGCGTGAAGACTATAGAATCCGGCGATGCGTCTACGCGTCAACATCGACACTCCCCATCCTCGAGGCCAAGCCACGTCCACGATTATAAACGCGCCGGGTCGGGAATCCAGCGCAATGGAACCCGCGCCTATCAAGTAAACTCGACTTCAGCCGATAGACCGGTCGACCCATGTCAAATTCATATACACCCGCCGCCAAGCTGTTTGGGCGCCGCATTCGCATCATGTATGTCGCAGTGCTGGTCCTGTTGTTTCTGGCGCGAATGTGGAGCGTGCACGGCGTGCATGGATTTCTCGGAACGGATGCGGCACACGGCGAGATGGCCGGCATGGCCGGGCGGCTTCCGGGACAGTCGACCGAAGTCACGCACGCGGTGTTCGTTCGCGTCTATGCACCGCAAACGGCGACCGACGACATCGTCGATCGTTCGATCGAGGATTGGCTCGCGCAGCATGCGAAGGTGGCGCGGCTCCTGGCGCGAGTCTGTGCGGGCGGCGATGCGCTATGCGTTCACTTTCACACCCTCGATGCCGAGATGCTTGCCGTCGCCGCGAGTGCGCGCGCCGCCGCTCAGGCGCCGTCCGTCGAGCGCACGGCGGCGCTTGGCCGACTCGCGGCGCTACAGGGCAACTACCTGACGGCGGCCAATGCGTGGATCGATGAGTTGGTGGCGCGCTTCACCGCCGAAACCAAGACGCAACAGCACAAGCTGCTTCTGTGGGCCGTCGCCCAAGTGCTCGCCACGGCCCTGGTGGTGGCGGTCATCGTAGAACCCTTCATCCGGTGGCTGCAGCGCGAGCGATCCGACGGCGATCGGGCCGCTGAGCGGCAAAACCGACTCGCGGCCATCGTCGAACGAACGGGCAGCGCCGTCATCATTTCCGATCCGAAAGGCCGGATCGAGTGGGTAAATCAAGGGTTCGAGCGTCTGACGGGATATCCGACCGCGGCCATCGCCGGCCGCCCGCAGGAGGAGGTTCTGTGCGGCGATCGAACCGATCCGGCAGCCCGCGCGGCGCTCCGCGCAGCGATCGACACCGGAAGCGGCTGCCAGGTCGAACTGCTGAACCATACGCGCGACGGAGGCGAGTACTGGGCGCATATCGATTTTCAGCCGATACGTTCGACGAGCGGCGCCCTCACCTCCTTCATGGCGATTTGTACCGACGTTACGGAGCGAAAGCGCGCACAGGACGTTCGCCACGAACTGCTCCGCCGGCTGCAGAAGATGGGGTCGCAACTACCCGGCATGGTGTACCAGTATCGGTTGCGGCCCGACGGCACGTCGCATTTTCCGTACTCGAGCGAAGGCATTCGGCAGATCTATGGCGTCTCGCCCCAATCGGTGCGTGAAGATGCCGGCGGCGTATTCGCGGTCCTGCATCCCGACGATGTGCCAAGGGTGAACGCGGGAATCGTCAGTTCTGCGGCTCAGCTCAAGCAGTGGCGTGACGAGTACCGGGTGCGCCTGGCGGATGGCCGCGAGCGGTGGGTACTCGGTAACGCGGTACCGGAGCGCGAACCGGACGGCAGCGTGCTTTGGCACGGCTTCATCACCGATGTGACCGAACGGCGCAACGCGATGCAGGCGATCGCGGATGCGCGAACCCTGCTGCAGAGCGTGCTCGACGCAGCCACGGAGGCGGCGATCATTGCAACCGATGTCTGGGGCCTCATCACCGTATTCAATTCCGGAGCCGAACGGATGCTGCAATACAAGGCAACTGAAATGGTCGGATGCGTCGACCCATTGGCCATACACCTCGAGAGCGAGGTGATCGAGCGTTCCCGTGAACTCACCATGCTGTGCGGCCGTCCGATCGAAGGTCTGGAGACGCTCACTTACGCCGCCCAGCAGGGCGGATTCTCGATCCGCGAATGCACGTATGTGCGTAAAGACCGATCGAGACTTACCGTGAGCCTCACCGTCACCGCAATTCGCAACGCCGCCGGCGAGATCAACGGTTATCTCAGCGTCGCCACCGACGTCACCGAGCGGCGCCGGGCGCGGGAGACTCTGGTGGCCGCAAAAGAAGCGGCGGAGCGGGCTAATCGCGCGAAGAGCGAGTTCCTCGCAACCATGAGCCATGAAATCCGCACACCCATGAACGGCGTGCTCGGTTTCGCAAACCTGTTGCGCGACACCCCGCTCGACGACGAGCAGCGCGATTTCGTCCGTACCATCGAGAGATCGGGGCAGAATCTCCTGGCGATCATCAATGACATCCTCGACTTTTCGAAGATCGAGGCCGGCGCAATGACGCTGGAGAACATCCCGTTCGATCTCTCGGACGCCATCGAGGAAGTCGTGGCGCTGATGGCCGGCAAAGCCGAGGAGAAACGCTTGGAGCTGGGACTGTCGATCGCACCGGCCGTACCGGAACGGATTGTTGCGGATCCGGGACGCCTGAAGCAGATTTTGGTGAACCTCATCGGCAACGCAATCAAATTCACGAGCTTGGGATGCGTGCATGTCGAGGTGACGGCAATCGGTAAGGATGAAAATCACGAGCTCAAGGTCAAAGTCCGCGACACCGGCATTGGTATCCCGAAGGCCGCTCAGGCGGCGCTGTTTCAAAAATTCACCCAGGCGGACGCATCCACGACCCGTCGCTATGGGGGTACCGGCCTCGGCCTCGCCATTTGCCGCCAACTCATCGACCTCATGGGCGGTAAAATTGGAATCGACAGCACGCCCGGCGCCGGCTCGACGTTTTGGTTCACGATACCCGTCAAAGCGACCGAAGCGATGGGATCTTCCGCGGTGCCCCATGAGATCGCCGGGCGGCGCGTTCTCATCGTCGATGATCTCGAGATGAACCGGCGTGTGCTCGAGTCTCAGCTGACAAGCTGGGGCGCCGAGTGCACGAGCGTGGAAGGTGGCCGGCAAGCGCTCGCCGCCCTGGAGCAGGCGTTGGCAGCCGGCCGGCCGTTCGATGTCGCGCTGATCGACCACTTGATTCCCGATGTTGATGGCGCCGAGCTCGGCCAAATGCTCCACGCGGATCCGCGGTTTGGCGAATTGAAGCTCATACTTCTCACCCTGAGTGAGCAACTCGGCAGCGCCAGGGAGCTATTGGAGCGTGGGTTTTCCGCCTACGTGACCAAACCGGTCGTGCGCTCACGCCTGCTACGCGACGCCATGTGCCGCGCGCTGCTGCCCTGGACAGCGCCACCGCCGAAGCCCGCCGCCGCATCGCAGGAGCACGCTGAGGTCGCCGCGCCGGCCGCGGCCAACCTGGTACGCGTGCTGGTGGCAGAGGACAACTCGGTGAATCAGTTGGTCGCGGTGCGGTTGCTCGAGCGCCTAGGGTGCCGCGTGGACGTGGCCGGTAACGGCGCAGAGGCGGTGCAGATGGCGACCCGCCTGCCCTACAGCCTCATATTCATGGACTGCCACATGCCCGAGATGGACGGGTTCGAAGCGACCTTGGAAATCCGGCGGCGCGAGAGTGAACTTGGCCTGATCGCCATACCGATCGTCGCGCTGACGGCGAGCGTCCTCCAGGAGGATCGCGATCGCTGCGTATCCGCCGGCATGGATGACATTATCGGCAAACCCGTGCAGCCGGCAGAGCTCGCGCAGGTGCTGCGGCGCTTTGCTCCCAAGGACGCCGCCGGTGCGGCCGCCTAGCGGCCTTCGGCCGAGAGCGCGTCGGCGACCACGCTTCGCGATCACCTTACCGCGCTCAATCCGGCGGCCGCACAAACTGAGTGAAGTCCGTCAGAGCGATCTCTGGAAAGTACAGGCCCTCCGGCCGACGTACCCACCACTGGCCTGTCGCGGCGTGGGTGCCTCGATCCGCGAAGCGATAGTCGTAGAGTTGCGCCCGCACATATTTGGGGGGACCATCGGTAAACGGATTGGAATCGAGCAGCGCCAACACGGTCGGGCTTCCTTCGAGCAGCCGCCGCATCAAGCCTACGATCCAGAGATTCTCTCTCGGGGTGCCGAGCGCAGCGAACCACATTTGCCAATCCAGCCGTGGTTGGTGCGGGATGTTCCACATGGCCGGCCGCGATAGCGGCCCCGGTTTGTAGCGAAATACATATTCGCGCCAGACTCGCCCATCAACCGATCCTTCGATCGCAATCTCAGGCCGAGCGGTCGTCATCACGGCGAATAGGCCGTACGGATTGACGATGAACAACGGCGAGACCGCCCGCGTAACGGCACCGAGCACGGGCAGATCCGCGCGCGCCACCGTCTGCCAGATCCGGTTCAGCCCGACGGGCACCACGATGAGTGCGAGCGCAGCGGCGATGGCGGTTGCCCTGCGGCTCGGGAGCGGCGCATGACTTTGGGCGCGCGACTCCAGCCACCGTGGAACCAGGCGGTGCAGCGCCGCGTCGTCGAACAAAAAGACGCACATCAGCATCGTGAGCAGGTTGAAAAAGTTGTAGTTTCCGGTCAGAACGATCAATGATTGCAGCAGCAGCGCGCAGCAGGCGGCAGCAGCTCGAAGGCGTCGCGGCAGAAAGATCAGAAACACACTGCCGAGCTCAATGACCAGAGTGGCGGCTGTTCCTCCGATGAGCAGCCAGGGCGGCAATTGCGCGGCATACCACGCGAGCGGGGTCGGCAGCGGCTGCGTCCAGAAGTGGTACTCGAGAGCCGTCAAGTCTCGCCACGTCGGGTCGCCGGACAGCAGCTTCACGACTCCCGCCATAAATAGGTAGCGAAACACCAGCCAGCGGAAAAGCCAGACGATTATCCTCGACCCACCCGGAAGAAATATGGCCAGAAATCCCGCCTCGAGCAGCAGCGTGTCCCACTGGAAGCTCATGAAATCCTGCCCGGCGTAGACGTAGGAGAGGTAGAGTGCGAACAGACCGACGAGCGCGGTTCGTGTCCACCTGTCCACGAAGACCAGCAATCCCAGCAATACGCCGGCGACGGTGCCTGCGACCAACGCCGTATCGCCCGAGTTCACCCAGAACAACGTGGGCAGTTCCCGATACGCCGAGTTGCCGAAAGCCCGGTGCGCAGCCGAAAGGTAATCTCCCACCGGCAGAATGCCCTTCTGGCCGATCAGTCCCACGATCTGCACGCCGAGCGACGCGAACGCGGCAATGTAGATCGCGCCCAACAGGCGCAGGAAAACCCAGCTCACCAGCGCGTAGCGTTCCGCCTGGAGCGCGGGTCCCCACAGGATTTTCGTCAGCCGGCTGAGCAGGCCTCGGCGTCGGGCGAGGAATGCATACGCCCATTCGCTCAGCGCCGCGATGCCGGGGAGGTGTGAATAGGACCACCACCATGCCCTGCGCCCCGGGGCATGACGCAGAACGCGAAACGTTGCGGCCGCGCCCGAGAACACGCGCCCGTCCGGCTCGATCAATTGGATGGCCCGCTGAAACGCCTCCGCCGGGATGGTTGGAAAATCCGTGGCGGCCTCTTGATACGGACGGAAAACGACGCGTCCATTGGTCAGCTCTTGCCAATAGACCACCCAGTAACGGCAGACGGCGCAGTCGCCGTCGTACACCAAAGTCGCAAACCCCTGTGGCATTCCGCTCCTCATGCATCGCCGGGCGTGGACGCACCCTTCGGGCGACTCGGTCAGTCCGCCCTCTTGGCGAATTCGCCGGTGCGGCTCGCGAAGCGCCGTTGAATTTCGCCCGCGAAGCCGCGGCGAAAGGTCATCACGCACACCACGAAGATGCCACCGATGATCACCGAAACCCAGGCGCCCACCAGGTCGGAGAGGTACTCCTGCAGCGTGACCACGACGTTTGCGCCCACCACCGGCCCGAGAAAGGTCCCGCTGCCGCCGAGCAAGGTCATTAGAATCACCTCACCGGAAGTTCCCTGGCTCACATCCGAGAGCGTGACGAAACCCAGGACCAAGGCCTTGAGGGAGCCTGCCAAACCGGCAAGACTCGCCGACAGGACGAAGGCCAGGAGCTTGTAGCGGTCTACCTTGTATCCAAGAGAGATGGCGCGGGGCTCGTTCGCGCGAATCGCCTTGAGAACCTGACCGAACGGTGAATGCACGATGCGGCGAATGAGGACGTATACCGCGACGAAGGCCGCCAGCACGAAGTAGTACATCGTTCGGTCGCTCCCTAAGGCCATCATCCCGAAGATGCTGCCCCGCGGAATACCCTGCAGGCCATTCTCGCCGCCGGTGAACTCCGCTTGCAGGCAGACGAAGAACACGAGCTGGGCCAAGGCGACCCGAAATACGCGGCGTGGCCGAAGGACAGCATCTTGGTGTAGCCGAGCAGCAGATTGAACGCGCAGGCGAACATGGCAAAGCACAGCAGCTTCATCAGAAATACCGGATACAGGCCGAGGAAGGGCGCCGCCACGGCCAGGGTCGAAAGGACCACATACATCCCGCTGTGGGCACGCATCCCCTACTCCCTGCCAAACAGCCCGCTGGGCCGCCATATCAGAACCACCGCCATGATGACGAAGACGACGATATTGGATGCTTCGGGATAGATGACCTTGGTCAACCCTTCGATCAGCCCGAGCACCAGGCCACTGACGATGGCGCCGATGATCGAACCCATGCCGCCAATGACCACCACGGCAAAGACCACGATCACGAGCGATGAGCCCATCAGCGGACTCACCTGAATCACGGGCGCGGCGAGCACCCCCGCCAGTGCAGCGAGCGCCACCCCCGCGCCGTACGTACTCATGACCAAGAGCGGAACGTTGATGCCAAAGGCCTGCACCAGCCGCGCATTCTCGGTCGCCGCACGCAGCATCGCCCCCAAGCGAGTCCGTTCGATGAGGAACCAGGTCAAACCACACACGGTCAGGGAAGCGAGCACCACCCAGGCGCGATAGATCGGCAGCACCATGAAGCCGAGGTTGAACCCGCCCCGCAATAGATCCGGTACCGGATAAGATTTGCCGGAAGCGCCGAAAAGGCCGCGCATGATCCCCTCTGCGATCAAGGCGATGCCGAACGTCAAGAGCAGCCCGTACAGAGGATCGAGCTGATACAAGTGGCGCAGAAACAAGCGCTCGATCACTATCCCCAAGAGTCCCACGGCCAGCGGCGCGAGGACGAGCGCGCACCAGTAGTTCACCCCGAGGAATTGCAGACCGATGTACGCTGCGAACGCCCCGAGCATGTAGAAGGCACCATGGGCGAAATTGACGACCCCGAGGAGCCCAAAGATAACCGCGAGACCGAGACTCAGAAGCGCATAGAAGGACCCATTGACCAATCCCAGCATGAGCTGGCCGAGAATCGCCGGTAGCGGCACGCCGAACACGGCTGTCACGGGTCACTTACCATCGGCTCACAGGCCATTTAGCGTCATGCGGATCGGCGGCGGATGGTGCGCGCTATTTCTTGCTCAGAGAGCAGGCCGGGTCGGGTTGCGACCCGTCGGCTTCCTCGCCCGACATGACCTTGATCACCTTGTAGTAATCCCATGGATACTTGGACTCCGCCGGAGTCTTCACCTGCATGACGTACATGGTGTGAACCATCAGCCCGTCCGCGCGAATGTAGCCATTTTTGGTGAACATATCATTGATCTTGGCCTTTTTCAGTTGCGCCATGATCAAGTCCGGATCGGTCGATCCCACCGCCTTCACCGCGTTCAGGTATTGCAGCGTGGCCGAGTAGTAGGCGGCCTGGGTCATGGTCGGCTCCCTGTGCATCTTCGCGAAAAAGCGCTTGGCGAATGCGCGCGTCTCCTCGTTCAGGTCCCAGTACCACGCCGTTGTGAGGTACAGACCCTGCGCCGTTTGCAGCGTCAGGCTGTGTATGTCGCTGATGAAGGCCAGCAGCGCCGCCGGTTTCATGGTCTTCGTGATGCCAAACTCGTTCGCGCCCTTGAGCGAGTTGGAGAAGTCGGTGCCGGCGTTCGCAAGGCCCAACACCTGCGCACCCGACCCCTGCGCTTGCAGAAGAAAGGACGAGTAATCGGTCGTGCCCAGGGGCGCGCGTACCGCCCCCAGAACCTTGCCGCCGTTGGCGGTTACGACACGCGCGGCCGCCTCCTGCAGCTGCGTGCCAAAGGCGTAGTCGGCGGTCACGAAGAACCAGGTCTTGCCGCCTTGTTTGACGATCGCACTCGCCGTGCCGTTGCCCAGCGCGGTGGTGTCATACGCGTAGTGTATCGAATAGGGAGTGCAGTCCGCGCCGGTCAGCGAGGCGCCGCCCGCGCCGATGGCAAAAAACGGCACCTTCTTCGCAGCCGCAACCTTGGCCATGGCAATGCTCACGCCGGTATTGGACCCGCCCAGAAGCATATTCAGGCCATTCTGATCGGCCCATTCGCGAAATTTCGAGGCGCCGATGTCCGGCTTGTTCTGGTGGTCGACGCTGAGCACGATGATTTTTTTGCCGAGGACCGTACCGCCCATGTCGGTGATGGCCATGTTGGCGGCCTCGACGCCGCCTTGGCCTTGGACATCCGCATACACGCCCGATAGATCATCGATATCGCCAATGACGATCTGGTCGCCGGCTGCGGCGACCTGCGAGTACGCACAGAGACCGAGGAACGCGCCGAGCGCGCCGGTCATTGATTTCCGCATCATGTTGTCTTCCTTCTTAGAATGCTGATTCAAACGCCTAGATACTCGTGAAGCAACCCCATTTGCGAATCGAGCTCGGATCGTTCGAACTGTTTGACGATCCGGCCACTCTCCATCACATAGAACCGATCTGCCAGAGGAGCCGCGAACCGGAAGTTCTGCTCGACCAGCACCACGGTGAAACCCTTCGTCCGGAGGGTGCGGATCACTTCGCCGAGCTTCTGCACGATCACCGGCGCAAGACCCTCTGAAATCTCATCCAGCAGCAGCAGCCTTGCGCCGGTGCGCAGGATGCGCGCCACCGCCAGCATCTGCTGTTCCCCGCCCGACAGACGCGTGCCGGGACCGGCGGCGCGCTCACGCAGCTGCGGAAAAATAGCGTAAATCTCTTCGAGCTGCATTGCCTGGGCACCCTCGAGCCGCGGCGGCAGCATGAGATTCTCCTCCGCCGACAGCGACGAGAAAATGCCGCGCTCCTCGGGACAATAGCCCACCCCGATGCGGGCGATCCGATGCGGCGCAAGCCGTACCGTTTCCGTCCCGTCGATCCGCACTGAGCCGGTGCGCGCACCGACCAACCCCATGATCGCGCGCAGCGTGGTCGTGCGTCCCGCCCCGTTGCGCCCCAGAAGCGTGACGACTTCGCCTTCCTGCACGGTCAGATCGACTCCGTGCAGGATATGCGATTCTCCGTACCAAGCCTCAAGATCGGCAATTTTCAACACCTCTCGCGCCATCAGCCGGTGCCCGCGAGTTCGGTACTCGAGGTCCCCATATAGGCTTCGACAACCTGCGGATTCTTGGAAACCTCCGCATAGGAACCCGCGGCGATTACCCTGCCCCGCTGCAACACCGAGATGGAGTCGGCGATGGACGAGACCACACTCATGTTGTGTTCGACCATGAGCACGGTACGGTTGGCCGAGACTTGCTTGATCAGCTGCGTGACCCGCGATACGTCCTCGTGCCCCATGCCCTGCGTCGGTTCGTCCAGCAGCATCAACTCCGGCTCGAGCGCGAGAGTAGTGGCAAGCTCCAGAGCGCGCTTGCGCCCGTAAGGCAGGTCCGCCGCCGGTGTGCCGGCCCACCGTTCAAGACGGACTTCGGCTAACAGCTGCATCGCTCGATCATCGAACTGCGCCAGGCTCTTTTCCGAACGCCAGAAGTAAAACGATGTTCCGAGACTGCGCTGCAGTGCCACGCGCACATTCTCGAGAACCGTCAGGTGCGGAAAGACCGCGCAAATCTGGAACGACCGCACGATGCCGCGGCGGGCAATGTCCGCGGGATTTTCCCGCGTAATGTTCTTGCCGTGATAGAAAATCTCACCCGAAGTCGGCGGCAGAAACTTGGTGAGCAAATTGAAAAAAGTCGTCTTGCCGGCGCCGTTCGGACCGATCAGGGCGTGCACCTCTCCCCGCCGCACACGCAGCGACACGCCGTCGACCGCAACGAATCCCTTGAACGCCTTGACCAGTGCGTGCGTCTCGAGGATCACCTCATGTCCCAACACCATCGCGCTCCCCCTTTCATCGATGCGCTTCTGCTCGAGCTCCTCCCGGGTCGCACACGGCACGGTAAACTCTTTTACGCTTCAGTGTCGAGAAAAAGGGATCCCGGTGCCGCTCGGACCGTCTCGGTGAACGGCTATTCGTCTTCGTCGGCGTCCGTGTTTTTGCGGCTTGTCGGGCCCGGATTCTTGAAATCATCCGGATGTAATCGGTATCGAGCCAGAAGCTTGTAGAAGTCGGTTCGAGTGCGCTTGGCAAGACGGGCGGCCTGAGTCACGTTGCCGGCGGTGCGTTGTAGGTTCTGGGCAAGGTAATCGCGCGAGAACTTTTCCCGTGCTTCATCGTAGCTTGGTATTTTCGTCGGGTCCCCGCCCAAAGACTTCTCGACAAATTCCTTGGTCATGATGTTGCCGTGCGAGAGGGCAACGTTTTGCTTTACCAGGTCGAAGAGCTGCCGGACGTTACCCGGCCAGTCCGTGGTCGCCAGCAGCTCGATCGCCTTGGGAGAATATATCTTCTTTTGACCGCCCGGTTCGGTGGCTTGCTCCAGGAAATGCGATACCAGCAAGGGAATATCCTCGCGACGGCGTCCCAGGGGAGGTATCTCAATGGGCAGAATGCTGATCTGGTAGTACAACTCCTTGAGAAACACGCCGGTATCCGTCAGCGGCTTGAGGTCACGAGATGTGGTACAGATCAACCGAACGTCGGAGCGCTTTGCGCCCATGCCCGTTCGCGAGGGAATATGATTCTTGTCCAGCGCTTTGGCGAGCGCAATCTGCAGCTTGACGGGTAAATCTCCGATTTCATCGAGCAGTAGCGTACCGCCGTGCGCTCGTTGGAGCGCACCGTCCCGCGGCTCCCATGCTTCGTTCGATTGATTGCCGAAAAGCTCCGACTCCAATGTATCGTGGCCCGTGTCTCGGCAAGAAACCGTGACAAAGGGTCTTTCGCGGCGCGCACTTGCCGCATGGATCGCGCGCGCAAGGAGTTCCTTTCCGGTGCCGTTTTCACCCGTTATCAGCGCGGGCTCATCGCTGCCTGCGGCCCGATTGGCGATTCCCAGCCGGTCTTCCATGAGTTGACTGCGCGACACGAAGTTCGCGCGCCAGTCACCTTCGGTCAGCGTAAACGTTGAGGCCGCTGTCGCCCTCTGCACTTGTCCCAATAGCTCTTCCTTGCCGACCGGCTTGACCAGGTAGCCGAATGCACCGCACTGGGTGGCTTGGACCGCCTCGGAAATGGTCCCGTGCGCGGTCAGGACAATCACGGTCAACTGCGGCCACCGGCTCTTGAGCTCCTTCAGGAAGGCGAGCCCGTCCATGTCTCTCATCCGCAAATCCGTGATCACGAGATTCGGGCGAGATCGCACGCAGGCATCCAATGCCAGTTGCGCACCGTCAGCGGTTTCAACGGCATAGTTCTCCGCGCCGAGACGGGACACCATGAGGCGACGCAACGCGGGATCATGGTCCACCACCAGAATCTTGGCTTTGCGGACCCCTGCCGACTCGGCATCGTCTCTCGAGCGCGCGGAGTCCTTTGCACCGCGGGTTATGCCAAATCCGAGAGAGGCCGTCGGCGGCGGTGTGTAAGGCTTTTTCAGAGTCCCTCCTGACAGGTGTTAGTCCAAAAAAGACAACCCGGCAACTATCGCCTCGCCGGACTGTGGGAAAATCTTGGCATATCGAGGCGATTGCGTCATGGCCAAGATAAATAAACTGTGATCCCGCAAACATTATCCCCCTGCCCGCCCCCGGGACCAAATAACCTACCCCTCAAAATGAGGCATGAGCGCCGTGCATGAAGGCGGTCAGGCTGTGGGGTGGGTTACACTCGAGGCACCCCCCATTGACGAAGGCCACCGCCGTGTTTCCTTGGTTGCGCTTGATTCGAATTGGCTTCAGCCTCATCGGTGCGGGCAGAGTTGATTTGCTCGCCACGACGCGGATCTCTCTGCGCGTCTGGCCAAATGACCTGGACATAAACCTCCACGTCAACAACGGCCGATATCTTGCACTCGCCGACATCGGACGTATCCACTGGTTCGCGCTGACCGGTGCGCTGGGCGTCGCGCGCCGGGAGAAAGTCTTTCCGGTGGCCGGCGATGCAATTGCCAAGTTTCGCCGCGATTTGAAGGCATTTCAAACCTTCGAGATTCGGACGCGCCTGATAGGCTGGGATCGCAAGTGGGTATTTGTCGAGCATCGCTTCGTGCGCGATCAACGCGTGATCGGCGTGGTTGCAATTCGCGGAATATTCAAGGGACGCGACGGACCGATCGATCCCGGAGCACTCCTGACGGGACTCGGGCACGCGGCACCATCCCCTGAATTGCCCAAGTGGGCCAATCATTTTCAGCAGAGCGTCGAACTGTTGAGCGAGTCGCTGCGCGCGGAGGAGCGTGCCCAGGGATTGCGCGGACGGGAGGAATGAATGCCCGTCGCGGCGACCCGCCTGCCGCCGCGAAACTCATGGTCGCTTGATCTACGCGTTCCGCGCCGACTCCGCTGCATGGACACCGCGACGGAGCACTTTGCAACTACCAGGCATATGCGAACGATAGCGCAAGTGCGCGTTGCACGGTTTTCTGCGTGATCGGACTTTCCCTGGCGCTTCCCAGTAGCTGGTCCACGGCGGTATCCATGTTGACCAGCCAGTGATCCGTCATGAACCAGGTCGCACTGAAGCCGAATCCCACGGCGTTTGTGCCGGCATGGGGATTGAAGACCGGGTATCCGGAGGCCAACGCTTGGGCCGGGGTTACTCCGAATTCTTTTTGCAAGTATCGGTGATCCGCATACGTGATGGAGGGGCCGGCGAACATGATGAGTTTCCTTGAGCTTCCGGGAAGCGGCATGTACACGCCAACGTCCGCCACCATCCCGTCGGCGCCGCCGATGATCTGGCGAACGTCTCCGCGCAAGACCAGGGGAAACTCCTTGGAGATCGCATAGGAGACGAACAGCTTGACGGCGGGCGCACGACCAATATCCCCGAGACCGTGCAGATGCCCAATATCGTCCTCGACGCGGCGGCCGAGGTCGTATCCAAGCACGACTCCCGCGCGGTAATTCTCGCCGCGCAGCACGTTGACACCCACTCCCTCCCCGACGGAGACGAAAGCGATGTCGTTGTATCGAATATTGATCACGGGCCCGCCTTGCACCCGGGACAGCGCCGAGCCGTCATACAGCGGCTTCGCCTCTGCGCCGGCACCCAGCACTACGCGCCAGTCCGGCAAATTCGGCTCGAACAATCTCTCCAGCACGATTCCGCTCGAATACTGCCATTCCTGCAGCGGCGACGGAGTTTGGGACAACGCAGTCGAGGGGGAACAGGCCCACAGCATGAACGCGAAAAAGCCAAGCCGCCGCGACAGTGTCGCTGTTCCAAGGAAGGTCTCACCCATCTTGCTATCGTGTATGGGCGCGGCGCGGATAGCGGTTCATGCCGTGACTATACCTTGCCCCACTGGTCAGATAGCAAACCATTGACAACTATCTGCTCGTCGAATAGGCGGTAAAAATTACAACAGTCGTCGGCGCGCGCAGTTGTTCGCGCAAAAGATTGTCGTCGAAAAAATGACTCTGAGCGCTGCCTTTGCCGGTCAGCGCATCGGCATCGAGCAATGGTAAAGCGGCCGGCACGCCTCTTTTTTTTTGAGCGCAGTGTTCTCACTGCGCAGCCGCTTCGGCACGACCTTCAGATCGTCGTCCGGCCTCGTCACTCCAAGCTGTGACTGGGCGTCTGCGGCGTGATCGTGCTGGTCACCGCGCCGTGAATCGTGTTCTGCCGAATACGCTCAAAGGCATCTTCCACAATTTCGCGACCGCCATTACCCGCGTGATACATTCCGGACAGAAAATAAATCGTGCGCATCGCCGCGTCGGCGAACTCGAAAACCGAGTCGATGAAATGATTGTCCTTGAAGGTCGGCGAAATATCACCGCGGTATATCAATTTACATTTTTCGAACGTACAGCCGTGAAATCTGTTGCCGCTCAGTTCAATGCTCTCGTTCCTAAAGGTCTGACCTTGGTAGTAGTTCTGTTTCATGCGCTAACTCCTTGCCGGGGCTGAGCAATTCAAACGGAATACAGACTAAGTACGGGCGATCGCATAACTCCGATCATGACGGGATTATTGGGGTGCCGCCGCATTTTGTATACTCGGTATCGAGCAAAAAAGCATCACGATCCGGAAAATCGATCCGATCGCAGCGTATTCAGGGATTCGCCATGGACAGGACATTGAGGTGGGGTTACCTTTATCCGGCCTCATGGCTATGCCGGGCATCCGAACGAGCACTAACCGGTCATCTTTCATCGGGGACATTTATGAGGGGTCGGTCCGTGGTTTGCGGGCTGGCGGCCGTAATGCACCAGACAGGCAGATCGATTGCGAGTTGATCAGTGAAAATCTCGGGCAGGCACTACCGCACAATCTGGCCCACGGCCGCCGGTTCAGTCCGGGTCATCGATCAGTCTCGCCTCCCGTTTGAATTCTCGACCATCGATCTCAATACTCTCGATGACGCCGCGCGAGCAATCCGGACCATGGTGGTGCGCGGCGCCCCGCTGATAGGGGCGACTGCCGCCTACGGCATGGCGCTTGCTCTGCGGTCGGACGCGTCGGACGCGCACCTTGACGAAGCAGAACGAATTCTGCGGGCGACGCGTCCGACAGCCCATAACTTGGCCTGGGCATTGGCTAGAATGCGAGGCGCGCTTGCGGGAGTCGCTTCGAAGGAACGCGCCGATGCGGCGTTTCGAGAAGCTGCGCTGATCTGCGAGGCCGACGTCGAACAGTGCCGGGCCATTGGTCTTCATGGCTTCGAGGTCATCCGCCGTTTCGCGAATACCGCCGGCCGCGCGGTAAACATCCTGACACACTGCAACGCCGGTTGGCTCGCCTGTGTCGATTGGGGTACCGCCCTCTCGCCAATCTACACCGCTCACGACGCCGGAATTCAGGTCCATGTGTGGGTGGACGAAACCCGGCCGCGGAACCAGGGCGCCGCGCTGACGGCGTTCGAGCTTGCGGCGCACGGAGTACCTCACACGGTGATCGCCGACAATCTCGGCGGCCATCTCATGCAACGGGGCCGGGTCGATATGGTCATCGTCGGCAGCGATCGGACCACGGCGACGGGGGATGTCTGCAACAAGGTCGGCACGTACCTCAAGGCGCTAGCCGCCCGGGATAACGGCGTGCCCTTTTACGCGGCGCTGCCACTCAGCACCATCGACTGGTCCCTGGATCAGGGCAGCGATATCCCCATCGAGGAGCGATCGGCGACGGAGCTCACGCATATCACCGGCCGGAGCTCCTCCGGATCGATGGAGACGGTGAGAGTGGTGCCGGAGGGGAGCCCGGCGCTCAACCTGGCGTTCGACGTGACGCCGGCGAGGCTGGTCACCGAATTGATTACGGAGTGCGGTCTCTGCCCCGCGAACCGCGCCGGGTTGCAGGGCCTGTATCCCAACCGATGGGCGCTACAATGACCGGTCCCGGCGGCGCGAGGACGGACAAAGAGCTGCGCGAAGCAGTGATTGCCGCCTGTCGCGCACTCGTGCAGCGCGGCTTGACCTATGGCACATCCGGCAATGTCAGTGTGCGCCGGGATGAACGGAGTTTCTTCGTGAGTCCGACCGGAATGCCGTATGAGGCCCTCGAACCCGACGATATTCCGCTCATGGATCTTGGCGGCCGCTGGTTCGGCCGCCGCCGCCCGTCGAGCGAATGGCGGTTTCATCGCGACGTATTCGCGGCCCGGGACGAAGTCGCCGCCATCGTTCATGCCCACTCCCCCAAGGCGACGAGTCTCGCCTGCACAGGCCGGGGAATTCCCGCATTTCACTATATGGTCGCGGTTGCGGGCGGCCCCGACATCCGTTGTGCGCCGTATTACACCTTCGGCACTCAGGAGCTTTCCGACGCCGCGATTGCTGCCTTGGAAAGCCGCAGGGCGTGCCTGCTTGCCAATCACGGCGTCATCGCAGTGGGTGCAGACCTTCCTGCGGCTGTCGCGCTCGCTGGTGAGGTCGAAAACCTCGCCGCGCAATATTGCACGGCGTTGGCGCTCGGCGAGGTCCGCATTCTCGACGAAATCGAGATGCGCCGAGTCGTCGAGAAGTTCCGCACCTATGGCAAACCTGATGCGGCGGACTCCGGTCTCGTCTTTGGCGGCGGAGATATTCCCAGTCCGGTCGTCAAAGGAAGATGATTGTGGCGAATGACAACGTACTCTCGACATATCGGATACTCGATCCCAAGAGCCTGGTTGCGCTGGTCGGAGACCTCGAGAACGTCCGCGCGCTTCTCGGCGGCCGGACGGAAGATTGGCAAGTCCGCGAAGTGGGCGATGGCAATCTCAATCTCGTATTCATCATGGAGGGACCGGACGGGTCGGTCTGCGTCAAGCAGGCTCTACCCTATGTTCGCGTCGCTGGGCCGTCGTGGCCGATGTCTCCCGAACGGGCATACTTCGAGAATTCCTACTACGTTGCCGTCGCTCCTTATGTGGGTGCGTTGATACCCAAGATCTTGCACTACGACCCCGAACGTTACTGCACGGTCATGGAGCGACTATCACCCCATATCATCTTGAGACACGGGTTGATTGCTGGGCGCCGTTACAACAATCTGGCGCGCGATATCGGCGAATATATCGCCCGAGCTTCCTTCTTCACGTCCGACTTTGCGCGGCCGTTCGAACGCAAGATGGACGGAATTGCGCTGTTCGCCGCAAACAAGCCGCTGGTGCGCATCTCCGTAGATCTTATTTTTGCGGATCCCTACTTCGTCAGTCCGCGCAATCGTCACACCTCCCCGCACCTCGATGAGATCGTCTCGACCTTTCGATGCGATGGGCCGCTCAAAGTCGCCGCCGCTCGCTTCGGGCAGAAATTTCTCACCGAAGCCCAAGCGCTCGTTCACGGTGATCTCCATTCCGGCTCGGTGATGGTTGCGGAAAATGACAGTCGCGTCATCGATCCGGAATTTGCCTTCTACGGCCCAATCGGATTCGACCTGGGCGCGTTTTTCGGCAATCTCCTGCTGAATTGGTACTCCCAGCCCGGGCACTCCACTGCAAACGACGATCGCGTCGCCTATCGGGAATGGATTCTCCAGCAAGCGAAGATCTTCTGGGAGACGTTCTGCAGACGCTTCCTCGCGCTGTGGAACGGGCACGCAAAGGGTGATGCATTCCCAGCCGCGATGTTTTCCACGCCAGGAGACGTCGCCGCGCTTCAGTCGGCACGCAGCGCCTTTCTGGATTCGCTGTTCGCCGACATGCTCGGCTTCGGCGCTTGCAAGATGATCCGCCGAATTCTTGGTTTCGCCCATGTTATCGACTTTGAATCCATCCAAGATGCGGCTTTGCGCGCCGATTGCGAAGCCAGCGCGCTCGCCATGGCGCATACGTTGTTGACGCATCCGGAGCGGTTTCAATCCGTCGATGACGTGATCGACGCGGTGCCGCGCATGGTACGGCGGGCGACCGCGCCGTGGCCCCGCGGCGATCAATGCCATGCACCCGCCTAAGCCCGAACTCGGCGCGACGCTGAGGCGGACCGCCCCGTTGCTGGCTGGTTTCGTGTTGACGGGCTGCTCTTTGTTGACGATCAAATCGCCCGAAATCCCGCTGACAGCGCATGAACAGGAGGCTCGGCTGCTGACCCGCGATTACGCCGCGCATTTTGCGACTACCATGACCCATCTCATCGATGACTCGGCGCGTGGAGATGCCGGCACCGCAATCCGATCGCAGGCGCTTCGACTCAAGCTGAGCGCCGTCACGGAAATTACCCGCGCATCGACTGGACTGTCGCCGACCGCGAGCCTGCTTGATACCTGGGCGTTTTCGCTGCAGTTTCGTGATTTTCTCACGATCGGCGCAGGCGCCCATCTGCTGGGTGGCGCCCAGTCCGACGTGAGCCGCGGCGCCGCGCTCCTCGCCGCCGAAGTCGATACGCTCGCCCGAAAGGTGTGGGACAACGACTACCCCCGGTATCACACCTTTGTCTTGGACTACGTCGGGCGCAACCCGCTCGAGAACGCGGACTTGGCGCGGCCGTCCGTGCTATCGGCGTGGATCATCGAGGAACATGACAAGAGCCCACTGCGTTCCGTAGGCACCGTCGCCCAGGCGCTCGGCGATGTGTCAGACCGCATGCGCATTTATAGTGAGCGGGTCCCGGCCATGAGCCTGTGGCAGGCGGAGCTGGCGCTCGACCGCGCCGGGTTCGACGACGCATCGTATCGAACCGCTCTTCGGAACATCGACACCCAACTGGCGCGAATCTCCAAGCTCGCGGACACGAGCCCTGAGTTGGCGCACGAGGCAATCGCCGAGCTCCGGGAGGGCATTCGCGCGACGGGGGAGAGGCTGGACGCGTCTTGGATGCAGATGCTCCGCACTTTACGCGTCGAGCGCGAGGCGCTTGCCGCAAACATCGCGGCTGAACGCGAAAGTGTCACCTCAGCGTTTGATGCCGAGCGCACCCGAATCTCCGTGGACGCCGCACAAATCGCGGCCCAAGCGGTCGATACTTCCTGGCGCGAACTCCGCAAGTTGATCCGCGAAGCCCTGCTGCTGACGATTCTATTGGCGGTTGTGATGCTCGGCCTGCCCTTCGCCGCGGGCTACCTGGTCGGACGGCGGCGCGGTACGCCTTCAGGCGCTGATGTCCGCGTCTAAGTCTTCAGATCGTCACCGGCGCTCGGCCGTTTTTTGATCTCTGACGCAGACTATGGCTCCAGTCCAGGGATGGCCGGCAACCCATCCTCCGAGACGGCCTTCACCCCCACCATCGCGGCTACTGACCGACTTCCCTTCAAATACCAAAACATGTTCGCCGTCCTTATTCCCCGGGGTGGAAGTCCAAAATCCCAAATAGCGCAAAATTTCCTTGTTGGTTGCCAATTCACCGTCGAGCTGCACTGTCGCCGAGTCCGCTGCGAAGTGATAAATGCGCATGAATTCAACCACGGTCGGTAGGCGCCAATCTGCATGGCCCAGCGAGCGCAGAGCGGCACAATAGTCGGTTGCCCGCGCATAGTTCGCGTGAGCATACTCGGCAGGACGACTGTATCTTGCCCACATGAGGCCGGTTGCGGGGTCTGTCCATGTCAATTTGGCGGCAAGGCGCTTCCTCTCATTAGCAAGCTGCGCCTCGGCATCGGCCGGAGGACTTCGTGCTATCTCGGCTGCACCGGTCGTAGCCGGCACACTTGTACTGGCTACCGCCGGATATCCAGATTCCGCAAGCAGGCACTGTCGACGCCGCTCACGCAGTGCGGGCTGTTCCGGCCCTGGTGCACGCTCAATCGCTTTGCTCAAGGCATCAGCGGCGTCTTCGTAGCGCTTCAGATTCATCAGCGCGCCGCCCGCAAGCGCGTATCCCTCCCACCGATCCGCTCTAATTTTGATGGCCGCGTCCCCCGAATTGAGTGCCTGATCGGCGCTCCCAGCCTGCAGGAGCGCGTTGCCTTGCGTTATTAAAGCGTCATAGCCCGATGCGGCCTGCGCGCCGGAATACGAGACACAAGCAACGAGCGCGAGAGCTAGAGACAACCAGCGGAGGGCTAGCGTCTTCATTGCTTCGAAACGTCGAGCACTTTGCCGACTTAAGCGCTGAGGTAGTGAATCCGTGGGAAACCGAGCAATAGGAAACACGGATGGATTGAGGAGAACCCGGCAGAAGCGCGAACGCTCTTCTGTCCGGGTTCGGTTTGCATCGTTGTGCTTATTCAGCCGTATCGAGCTTTGACTGCCTTTCTATCTCCAATTCGGCAACGGCCCATCCAAACTGCGCCGGGCTCCATCGTAAAGTGGAAGCGGTGCGTGCATCGATCGTTTTCGCCTCGTCGGGCGTGACGTTCTCGACCGTGTGGCGTATCACCGTGGGATACTTTTCCATTCGTACCCAAACGGCCAAATAGTCAGCCTTTTGTGAGCTGGCATCGTAGAAAAACCGGTATTCCGGCTCCTCCTTTCGATCCTTCCGTTCGTGCTTTAGATATTGTCCGATGGCCGATCCGTTAGGCGTCGAATGCAGAAACGCACCTAACTTCGCTTCCTCATCGTACTTATCAAGCTTGTCGTTGAAATCGTCACGGAGCCACACCCGATCCGTCCTGACGCTCTTTGACCGTGTCATACACCTTTCCTCCAATCGGATAACAAAAAGTCGCGCGCAATGATAGCGGAAACTTCGACGATAAATATTTAAAAATCAATTGGTTATTCTTCAATGATAGCGGGGGCCCGCTGTTGACGGGCTTACAGGCAAATCGCCTACCGTTACCGTACCGGCGCCCGCCGCAAAGGCAGACGCTTTCGCATAGCACACCCCGCCAGCGGTCGCTTGGACGCGCGAGTTTACCTCTTAGGCGCAGTTTTGGCACCAGTTAGGTGAGGATTTGGCAGCCAAGCCCTGGTCGGTCCACTTGGCAATTATAATCTGTTCGCATATGCTGTGGCATATGCCTTTGATCTATCCTTAGGTGACCATTTCTAGGCGGCCATCTTGACGCCGGGACGACACGTCAAGCTGTTCAAGAATGGCCGAAACCAAGCCGTTCGAATTCCACGTGAGTTTGAGCTTCCCGGCAGTGACGCAATTATGCGCAAGGACGGAAATAAGCTGATCATCGAGGCCGTGCCACCGCGGTCGCTGCTTGCTGTTCTCGCCACGCTCGAAACTCTCGATGATGATTTTCCGCCGATCGCCGACACCGCACCCGGCAAGCTCGAGATTTGATGCGGTTTCTGCTCGACACCAACGTCGTGTCGAATCTAATCCGTGAACCTCAAGGCCGCGTTGCCGACCGGATCAAAGCACTGGGCGAAAATCGCATTTGCACCAGCATCATAGTTGCGGCGGAATTGCGTTACGGCGCAGCCAGGATGACGTCACCCCGACTCAGCGTTCAGGTCGAAGCGGTACTCAACGTCATCGACATCCTGCCCTTCGATTCGCCGGGCGATGAAGCCTATGGCCTGATCCGCACGCAACTCGAATTGGCGGGAACGCCGATCGGCGGCAACGAACTGCTCATCGCAGCTCAAGCCATGACGCTCGACTACACGCTCGTCACCGACAACGAGAACGAATTTGCGCGTATAAGCGGATTACGAATCGAAAATTGGCTGAGGAAATAACGGTCATTAATCTTGATGAATTCATATCGCGGCAAACACAATCATCGTTCCCGGCGGCTCGCGGAACTCGTGCTGGATTTTTCACTGCTCAATGGATTGATTGCCGCGTGGAGTTATCGCTGCGGGTTGCACGGCAAGCTCGGCGTCACGCCGCACGATGTATTTGTCGCAAAAGAAAAATCGCTGCGCGTACCTTTGATCATTGCATTCGCATCCGATCTCCACGCCGGACCCACCACCCATCCCGAGATTTTTTCAGAACTCTTCGCCAAATTGGCCGATATTCGGCCGGAGGTCCTCCTGCTGGGTGGGGATTTCGTGTCGGGCAAGGCAATATACGTGGATGCGCTCGCCGACGGCCTCTCCCGTTGCAATCCGCCTTTGGGGAAATATGCGGTATTGGGAAATCACGATTTATGGGCCGACGAAGCGCAGCTAACGCAGCTGTTGGCGGCAGCGGGAGTGGAGGTACTCGTCAACAGGAATATCACGCTTCCCCGTCCCTTCGACTCCGTTTCGATTTGCGGCATCGACGATCCGTGGACCGGAAATGCCGATGCCGCGCAGGCGTTCAAGGGCGCAAGTCCGATTCGCATTTTCCTGACGCATTCACCGGACGGACTGCTGGTGCTGGATGAAGAAAAATTCGACGTCGGATTTGCGGGCCATACGCACGGCGGCCAGATTGCTCGGCGCGACGGAACTCCGATCTTTGTCGCGGAGGGACCCTTGTGCCGCGCGTACTCTCAGGGCAGATTCGAAGTCAAGGGAAACGGCCCCCTGATCGTGGGCCGGGGCATCGGTTGCAGCAACTTACCGATCAGGATCAACGCCGATCCGGAGCTGGTGATCTGCACCCTGCAATGAGACTAAAGAGCGCCGCTCCCGCGCCGATAGCACTGACTGACGCATCGTGGAATCAGTAGGCCCGCACCGATGGCAATTGCAGCATCCCAGACGCAAGGAGAGCCTACCCGCGCGTTGGCCCCCTCCGAATTCCTCAAGGAGCTGTCGGCGGAACTGGCGAGCGGCGATGTGCGCCTGCCGTCGTTTCCGGATATTGCGCAGCGGGTCCAGCGGGCGCTCGAGGATCCCCGCGCCACCCCGGCCCAGGTAGCACGGGTGATTGGAATCGACGCGGCTCTCGCCGTTCGAATCCTGCGACTCGCGAACTCGGCGTTCCTGAATCCGTCGGCCAAGCCGATCACTGAGCTGCAGCAGGCCGTGAAACGCCTCGGCCATCAGTTGGTGCGCTGCACGGCCGTCTCGTTCGCTCTGCAGCAGATGAACGCGGCCGAGGGCGTCGCAGTGCTGCGGCCGCAGCTGCAGGAACTCTGGCGCAAGGGAACTCTGGTCGCATCGATCGCGTATGTACTCGCCCGCGAGACCCGGGCCGCGAATCCCGATGAGGCACTCGTAGCCGGGCTCATGCACAACATTGGCAACCTCTACATCACCGTGCGTGCCCACCAGCACGGTGCGGTGCTGGGCGCCGACGATGCCGCCACTCGGGTGCTCAACAATGGGCACCCGCGAATTGCGGGCGCCATCCTCGGTCACTGGAAATTCGCGCCGTCAATCGTATCCGCGGTTAGCAACCAAGACGCGACCGATCTCCCGGCGGCAGGGACAGGCCCGCTCACCGACGTGCTGATCGCCGCGATTGCGCTGGTACCCTGCGTGTTCTACCGCGGCCTGCTCGACGAGACAGTGACCGCCGTCGCGGCGTTCCAGCGTCTGGCACTGGACTCCGCCGACTGCAAACGGTTGCTCGGCGCCACCGCGCGGCAGATAAAGTCGCTGCACAGCGCCCTGGCCGCTTGAACGTCGCGACGACTTTCCCGCACCCGCTCCAAGCATTCCAAATTATCACCACAAGCTGGTTTGGCGCGTCAAAACCCGCCCGAATACCGTAAAAGCGCAGCGGTCCTGAGTGCTCGACAGCGCCTCACAGCGGCCTCTTGCGCATGTAATATATAATATATTACACTTCAGCCAAGAGTTGGCCCGTCGAAGCGAGGGGCAGGGGCGGACCACCGCCGATATAAGTCAAATTTCACAAGGACAAAGATCAGCAGCCCATGGGCGTGACATTCAGATCTCTGGGTCTACGAGTCGGCGAACCCACTGCGACGTAACTTGCGTGGGAACGCACTTGGAGAATGAGGCATTGCAGATCGGGTCGGCTCCGTGTCGCCCACAATCCTTCGGCACGGTTGTTTGGTATTCAAAGCGCGCCCAACCAAGAATTTGGCCGCCCGCATTGATTAGTTCTCGCCTTCGTTTCACAGACGCAATTTTTTACCGGCGAACGGCAACCGGCGCCATTCAGCCGTTCCATGTTGAACTCCTCAGCTGACGGAACTCCATAAATGAACGAACCCAAGCTAAAAAGCATTTTTACGAGCACCAGCTTTCAACAGCCAGAACTGACTGCGATTGAAAAGCCCGAACTGACGGACGGCTTTCATCTCGTCATCGATGCGTTGAAGTGCAATGACATCGATACGATCTTTGGCCTCGTGGGCATCCCGATCACCGACTTGGCGCGTCTTGCGCAAGCTGAGGGAATGCGATTCATTGGTTTCCGGCACGAACAAAATGCGGGCAATGCCGCGGCAATCGCCGGGTACATGACACAGAAACCGGGCGTCTGAAAACCTTTTGCCAAAGCGGCGTATCGGGTCCTTAAAGCCGAAGATATTGGGATTGGTGTAGCCCGTGCGATCCGCGCTGCCGTGTCCGGTCGTCCGGGTGGCGTCTACCTGGATTTACCGGCGCAGTTGCTGGGTCAATCGCTTGACGCAGTCCATGGCAGGAAGTCGCTGGTCCGCGTGGTCGATCCCGTTCCGCGCCAAATTCCGTCGCCGGACGCCGTCCAACGCGCCATCGATCTTCTCAAAGGGGCAAAGCACCCTCTCATATTGCTCGGCAAAGGTGCGGCCTATGCACAAGCGGACGCGGCCATTCGCGCGCTGGTCGAAACTTCAGGCATACCCTATCTGCCGATGTCGATGGCAAAGGGCCTGCTGCCCGACAACCATCCCCAATCCGCTGCAGCGGCCCGCTCGTTCGTCCTAGCCGAGGCCGATGTCGTCGTTCTCATCGGTGCCCGCCTCAACTGGCTGCTGGCGCACGGCAAGGGCAAAACCTGGGGCGCGCCGAAGAAATTCATCCAGATCGACATCGCCCCGACTGAAATCGACAGCAACGTGGCAATCGCCGCTCCCGTGATCGGTGACATCGGGTCGTGCGTTTCGGCGCTCCTCGCCGGGATCAAATTCGGCTTCAGCAAGCCGAGCGCCGATTGGACCGCATCCATCCAAGCGCGCAAGGATAAAAACCTCGCGAAGATGGCGGCCATGCTCGACCAAAGCCCCGTGCCGATGAACTTCCACGGCGCACTGCGCGCAATCCGCGACGTACTGAAGAAGAGACCCGATATCAACGTGGTCAACGAGGGCGCGAACACCCTCGATTTTGCCCGCAGCATCGTCGACATGTACGAGCCGCGAAAACGGTTCGACTCCGGCACCTGGGGCATCATGGGCATTGGCATGGGCTATGCCATTGGCGCCGCTGTCACGAGCCGCTTGCCCGTGGTCGCAATCGAAGGTGACAGTGCTTTCGGGTTCAGCGGCATGGAACTTGAAACCATTTGCCGCTATCAGCTGCCGGTGGTCACGATCGTCTTCAACAACAACGGCGTCTACCGTGGAACCGACGTGAATCCAACCGGCGGCGCCGATGTCGCGCCCACCGTTTTCGTCAAAGGCGCTCGCTACGACAAGATGATCGAAGCGTTCGGGGGTATCGGCTACCACGCCACCACGCCCGCCGAACTCTCGAAATTCCTGATCGAAGCGATCGCGGCGGGGAAACCTGCACTCATCAATGCAGTGATCGACGAAGCAGCAGGTACGGAGAGCGGTCGCTTGACCAATCTGAACCCGGCAAGCACCGCCACCAAGAAGTAAGCCACTTAAATCAATCAGCCTTGAGGAAATCCAGTTATGACCAAGCCATTAGAAGGTGTACGCATCATCGATTTCACGCATGTGCAGGCGGGGCCGGCATGCACCCAGTTGCTCGGATTTTACGGCGCCGATGTCATCAAGGTGGAGCGTCCTGGTTCGGGTGACGTTACCCGATCCCAGTTACGCGACGTTCCGGGTGCCGATGCACTGTATTTCACCATGCTCAACGGCAACAAACGGTCATTGACTCTCGACACGAAGACCCCGGA
>WNFI01152796.1_pt1 | contig 34258 bp, 38 predicted proteins | sample 5400471 | NCBI WGS metagenome assembly WNFI01 (sample SAMN13153348, study PRJNA577476) | soil metagenome | isolation source: 100 cm saprolite on Douglas fir-dominated hillslope | place: USA:California | collected 2013-09-17 | reverse complement strand
CATCTCGTGCGGCAACACGACGCCGATTTCGAGCATCTCGAGATCGGCGAGCACGAGGTGCGGGTGGAGTGCCGCGATGCTCGCTCGGTGACGCGGTTCGTCGCGCACCGGCCCTGGGCGCGCATCGTGGTGCGGGACCGCGGGGCGCGCTGCACGCTGGGGCTCGCGTACGCGGGGCGGATGGTGCCGGTAGGAAGGCTGTTGTCGGACGAGGGGCGGCGCAGGCTCGCGCGAGAATTGCGCGAACGCATCGCCGTCACCGCGAACTAGGGAAAACTCGTACAAAAAAGGTCTGGCCATGCTTTGGAAACACCTGCGCGCCCCCGCTTCCTTCGCCGCCCTGTGGCTCGCCTGCGCGGGCGCGTTCGCGAAGTACGACGTCGACATCCTCCCGCCGGTCACCCCGATCTCGCGCGAGATCTACAACCTGCACTGGGGAATCCTCTGGGTCTGCGTGGTGATCTTCATCGTCGTCTTCGGCGCGATGTTCTGGTCGATCTTCAAGCACCGCCGCAGCATGGGCGCGAAGGCGGCGCAATTCCACGAGAACACCGCCATCGAGGTGATCTGGACCATCGTCCCGTTCGTGATCCTGATCGGCATGGCGTACCCCGCGACCAAGACCGTGCTCGACATGAAGGACGCGTCGAACTCCGACCTCTCGGTCAAGATCACGGCGTACCAGTGGAAATGGGAATACGACTACCAGCAGGACGGCGTGCGTTTCTTCGCCAACCTCGCCACCCCGCGCGAGCAGATCGACGAACGCGAGCATCCCGGAGCGCCGAAGAACGAGCACTATTTGCTCGAAGTCGACAACCCGATGGTCGTCCCCGTCGGCAAGAAGGTGCGCCTGCTGATCACCTCGAATGACGTGATCCACGGCTGGTACGTGCCGCAGCTGGGCGTGAACCAGTACGGCATCCCGGGATTCATCAAGGACGCGTGGTTCACGATCGAGAAACCTGGCACGTACAAAGGTCAGTGCAGCCAGATCTGCGGCAAGGAGCACGGCTTCATGCCGATCATCGTGATCGCCAAGTCTCCCGATGAATACGCGGCATGGGTGAAGGACATGAAGGCGAAGATGCCTCCGCCGCCAGCGGTGTCTGATTCTGCCGGCGCAGTCGCGACCACGGCAGCTACGCAGGTGGCCGCGGCCGGCGCGCCGGCCGAAGACCCGAACAAGAAGTGGACGCTCGACGAGCTGAAGGCGAGGGGCGAGAAGGTCTACACGTCCGCCACTTGCGTCGCCTGCCACCAGGCAAACGGCAAGGGCACTCCGCCGGCCTTCCCGGCGCTCGACGGTTCCAAGGTCGTGAACGGCCCCAAGGCCGCGCAGATCGCCCTCGAATTGAAGGGCAAGCCCGGCACGGCGATGGCCTCGTTCGCGCACCTGTCGGATATCGACCTCGCCGCCGTCATCACGTACACGCGCAACTCCTGGGGCAACAAGACCGGGGAAGCGATCCAGCCGGCCGAGATCAAGGCCGCGCGCAAGTAAACGTCACGAATCGAGAAAGCGAAGCCGACCATGAGCACAGCGACCCACGCTCACGACCCCCACGACGCCCACGGCCACAGCGGGGCCCACGACCACCACGGGCCGCCGGCCGGCATCACGCGCTGGTTCTACACCACCAACCACAAGGACATCGGCACGCTGTACCTGTGGTTCGCGTGCTTCATGTTCTTCCTCGGCGGCACGATGGCGATGGTGATCCGCCTGGAGCTCTTCCAGCCCGGCCTGCAGTTCGTCGATCCGGAGTTCTTCAACTCGCTCACCACGGTCCACGGCCTGGTGATGGTGTTCGGCGCGATCATGCCGGCCTTCGTGGGCTTCGCGAACTGGCTCGTGCCGATGCAGATCGGCGCGGCCGACATGGCCTTCCCGCGCATGAACAACTGGAGCTTCTGGCTGCTGATTCCCGCCGCGCTCCTCCTCATCTCGTCGTTCTTCGTCCCGGGAGGCGCGGCGGGATCCGGCTGGACGCTCTATCCGCCGCTCATCATCCAGCAGGGCATGGCGATCGACATGACGATCCTCGCCGTGCACCTCCTCGGCGCCTCGTCGATCATGGGCTCGATCAACATCATCACCACCATCCTCAACATGCGCGCGCCCGGAATGACGCTCATGCGCATGCCGCTTTTCGTGTGGACGTGGCTGATCACGGCGTACCTGCTGATCGCGGTGATGCCGGTGCTCGCCGGGGCGGTGACGATGCTGCTCACGGACCGCCACTTCGGCACCAGCTTCTTCAACGCCGCGGGCGGCGGCGATCCCACGATGTTCCTGCACATCTTCTGGTTCTTCGGCCACCCCGAGGTCTACATCATGATCCTGCCGGCCTTCGGGATCGTCTCGCAGATCCTGCCGGCCTTCGCGCGCAAGCCGCTCTTCGGCTACGCCTCTATGGTGTACGCGACCGCTTCGATCGCGATCCTGTCGTTCATCGTCTGGGGCCACCACATGTTCACCGTGGGCATGCCCGCGGCCGGACAGCTCTTCTTCATGTACGCGACGATGCTGATCGCCGTGCCCACGGGCGTGAAGGTCTTCAACTGGATCTCGACCATGTGGAAGGGCGAGATGACCTTCGAGACCCCGATGCTCTTCGCGGTCGGGTTCCTGTGCCTGTTCACGATCGGCGGCTTCTCGGGGCTGGTGCTCGCGATCGTCCCGGTCGACATCACGCTGCACAACACCTACTACGTCGTGGCGCACTTCCACTACGTGCTCGTCTCCGGCGCGCTCTTCGCGATCATCGGCGGCATCTATTTCTGGCTGCCGAAGTGGACCGGGAAGATGTACAACGAGGCCCTGGGCAAGACGCACTTCTGGCTGTCGATGATCGGCTTCAACCTCGCCTTCTTCCCGCAGCACTTCCTCGGCCTGGCAGGGATGCCGCGGCGCATTCCGGACTACGCCACGCAGTTCGCCGAATGGAACATGTGGTCCTCGATAGGGGCCTTCATCTTCGGCTTCTCGCAGCTGATCTTCCTCTACAACGTGATCTCGACCATCCGCGCCGGAAAGGCGGCGGAGCAGAAGCAATGGGAGGGCGCGGACTCGCTCGAGTGGACGCATCTGCCCTCACCCGTGCCGTATCACACGTTCGAGGTCGCTCCGGTCATCAAGTAAACGTGACCAGCGTGATGAGCGTGCCGACGCCTCAACAAAGAAAGAGAGCCCTCATCAGCGCCGCGGTGCTCTTTGCGCTGGCGCTCGGCATCTATCTCACCCTGATGCTCAAGGTCTTCGTCTCGCGATGAACGCCGAGCTCGAGCTTCGCAACCGGCAGCTGATGGGAAAGCTGCTGGTCATCGCCGTGGGCATGCTCGGCTTCGGCTTCGCGATGGTTCCGATGTACCGGCAGATCTGCGATGCGCTCGGCCTTGCGCAGACGCGCGCGGTGGCGGCGGTGAACACGCAGGTCGACGCCTCCCGCGAGGTCACCGTCGAGCTGCTCGCCTCGAGCGCCGGGCTGCCGTGGAGATTCGAGCCGATCGAGCGCGCGGTGCGCGTGAACCCCGGCAAGCTCGTGACGGTGCGCTACCGCGTGACCAACGACCTCGGACGCGCGGTCACCGCGCACGCGGTGATGAACACCGCGCCGGCGAACGCGGCGCGCTGGATCCAGAAGCAGGAATGCTTCTGCTTCTCGAGCCAGACGCTCGCCGCGGGCGAATCGCGCGAGATGCCGGTAGTCTTTCGCGTGAGCACCGAGACCCCTGAGAGCCTGCGCACCATCTCGCTTTCGTACACGTTCTTCGAGGACCCGGCGAAGGACCGCTCGTGAGGAACGCCTTCAAGGCGGTGTTCTGGAGCTTCTTCGGCGTGCGCAAACGGTCGGACTACGACGCCGACGCCAAAAGCCTGAAGCCCCACCAAGTGATCGCGGCGGGGATCGTGAGCGCGGTGGTGTTCGTGCTCGTGCTTCTGGGCATCGTGCAGCTCGTGACGAGATGAGTCGAAACCGAAAGAGGGAGTGAAACCAGTGGAAAATACGCGGCCGTCCGGCTACTACTTCGCACCGCCATCGCATTGGCCGATCGTGGGCTCGATCGCGCTCTTTTTCCTCGCGGTGGGCGGGATCCTCCTCATGAACGGCTTCGGCGTGGGCTGGCTTCCCTTCGGCCTCGGGGGCTTCACCCTGTTCTACATGCTGTTCGGCTGGTTCGGCACGGTGATCCGCGAAAGCGAAGGCGGGCTCTTCAACCAGCAGGTGGACATGTCGTTCCGCTGGGCGATGAGCTGGTTCATCTTCTCGGAGGTGATGTTTTTCGGGGCTTTCTTCGGGGCGCTCTTCTACGCGCGCGTCTACGCGGTGCCATGGCTGGGCGACATCGACAACCGGCTCCTGTGGCCGGATTTCGCCGCGCACTGGCCGACGACCGGGCCCTACCGCCCGCAGGAATTCACGCCGATGCACGCGTGGGGCATCCCCGCGCTCAACACGCTGCTGCTGCTGTCGTCGGGCGTGACCGTCACCTGGGCGCATTGGGCGCTCAAGAAGGGCGACCGCCGCAACCTCATCTTCGGCATGTCGCTCACCATCATCCTCGGCATCATGTTCCTCGGGTTCCAGGCCTTCGAATACGGGCACGCGTATTCGGAGCTCAACCTCAAGCTCACCTCGGGAGTGTTCGGCTCGACGTTCTTCATGCTCACGGGCTTCCACGGCTTCCACGTGACGCTCGGGGTGACGATGCTGATCGTGATCCTCTTCCGCTGCGTGGCCGGGCACTTCAAGCCCGACCATCACTTCGGCTTCGAGGCCGTGTCGTGGTACTGGCACTTCGTCGACGTGGTGTGGCTGCTGCTCTTCGTGTTCGTGTATTGGATCTAGCGCGGCGCGGGCCTCGCTACATCCCTTCGGCGGGAATCCACCCGAAGTAGTAAGAGCCGATAAGAAGCACGAACACCAGCACCGAGAGCACGATGCGGATGGTGAGCGAGATCACCGCCCGGTTGGTCGTCCCCTTGTCCTTGTAGACGAAGTAAAGGCCCGAGAAGAGGCTCACGAGGACCGCGAAGAGCAGGATGAGGATGACGATCTTCATGCGCTAGTCTATCCGGAGCGGCACGCATCGTGAGAATCGGCGCCTATTCATTCGCACCGCGGGTATGGCCCACGCTCGGTGCCGCGGCGTTCATCGCGCTGACGGTCTCGCTCGGGGTCTGGCAGACGCATCGCGCGGCGGAGAAGCAGGCGCTCCAGTCGCTCATGGAGGCGCGCATGCACGAGACGGCCCTGCAGCTCGCCGGTTCGGTCGACTCCGCCGCAGCGCTCCTCTACCGGCGCGTGCGCGCCGCCGGGGAGTGGATCGCGAGCGGGCAGATCTTCATCGACAACCAGGTTCACGGCGGTCGCGCCGGCTTTCACGTGATTACGCCCTTGCGCCTCGACGGCCGCAAGGAAGCCGTGCTCGTGAATCGCGGCTGGATCGCGCGCTCGGCCGAGTATCCGCGCGCGCCCCCGGTCGCGGTCCCGGCCGGGCGTGTCGAGGTCGCTGGGATGGCAACCCTTCCGCCACGCCGCGTGCTCGAGCTCGCTTCCACCACGATCGCCGGCAACGTATGGCAGAACCTCTCGATCGAGCGCTATGCGGCCCAGACGGGCACGGCGGTGTTGCCCGTCGTGGTGCTCGCCGATGTTCCCGCGCCGGGGCTCATCGGCGTTCACGACAAACCGGACGCAGGCATCGCGAGGCATCGCGAGTACGCGCTCACGTGGTTCGCGCTTGCAGCCACCGCGCTCGCGTTCTGGATCGCGCTGAACACAAAGAGGGCGCGATGAAGCTCGGGCCGCGCGCGAAACTGCTGTTGTTGGCGTCGCTCTTCCTGCTGCCGATCGCGGGGTCGATGGTGGCCTATCTCTCGCATCCCGAGCCCACCGCCAACTACGGCGAGCTGCTGCTGCCGCCCTTCGCGATCACCTCGCATTCCTTCGGGCGCGAGAACGGCGGCGGGTTCGAGTTCTCGCAGATGCAAGGACGCTGGATCATGGTCGCATCCGATTCGGGTGCGTGCCCGGCCGCATGCGTCGACAAGCTCACCGCGATGCGCCAGGTGCGCCTCGCGCTGGGCCGCAACGCCGCGCGGGTCGAGCGGGTCTTCGTGGTCGACGACCGCGTCGCGCCCGATCGCGCGGCGCTCGCCGCGTTCGAGGGGCTCGCCGTCGCGGTCACGCCGGCCGGCGTCACGCTGGCGCCCGGCGCGGGCCACGACCGCGCGCACATCTACCTCGTCGATCCGCGCGGCAACGTGATGCTGCGCTGGCCCGCGAAGGCCGAGATGCGGCGCATGTATCGCGACCTGGAGCGCTTGCTGAAAGCTTCGCAGATAGGCTGATGGGGTAAAATTTCGTCCTTCCCATGCTCCAGGCCACCGCGCAATCCAGCCCCGGCATCGGCGTGCAGTTCTGGCGCCTCACGAAGCCGCGCGTCGTCTCCCTCATCGTCTTCACGGCGGTGATCGGGATGCTGCTCGCCGCCCCGACGCTGCCGCCGCTCGCCCTGTTGGGGTGGGCGACGCTCGGCATCGCGCTCGTCGCCGGCGCGGCGGCGGCGTTCAATTGCCTGGTCGAGCAGAAGATCGACGCGGTCATGGCGCGGACGCGGGGGCGCCCCACGGTGATCGGCACCATCACGCCCGCGCAGATCCTGATTTTCTCGGGCGCGGTGGGCGGCCTGGGTCTCGCGATCCTCTGGCACGCGGTCAATCCGCTCACCATGTGGCTCACGCTTGCCACCTTCGTCGGCTACGCCATCATCTACACGGTGATCCTCAAGCCGGCCACGCCGCAGAACATCGTGATCGGCGGAGCGTCCGGGGCCATGCCGCCGGTGCTCGGGTGGGCGGCGGTCGCGGGAGATGTCACCTACCAGCCGTTGTTGCTCTTCCTCATCATCTTCGCGTGGACCCCGCCCCACTTCTGGGCGCTGGCGCTGTACCGCCGCAACGAGTACGCGCGCGCCGGAGTGCCGATGCTTCCGGTGACGCACGGCGAGGCCTTCACGCGCCTGCATCTGCTGCTCTACACGCTGCTGCTGTCCGCGGCGACCCTCCTGCCTTTCGCCGCGGGCATGGCGGGCTCCTTCTACCTGGGCGCGGCGCTGGTGCTCGACGGCGCGTTCCTCGCCTACGCGGTGGCGATCTGGCGCCGCTACAGCGATGCGCTCGCGAAGCGTACCTTCGCTTACTCGATCTTCTACCTGGCGATGCTGTTCGCGGTGCTGATGATCGACCACTACTTGCCGCTGTTCGCGTGAACACGCGCGGTTTCGTGGCCGCGCTCGCCTGCGTGCTTGCCCTCGCGGCGTGCGACAAGCTCTCGACGTCGAAGACGCCGTTCAAGGGAATCGACGTCACCGGTTCTCCAATCGGCGGCGAGCTCAGGCTGCTCGACCCGGACGGCAAGCCGCGCGCGCTCGCGGATTTCCGCGGCAAGGTCGTTGTCGTGATCTTCGGATACACGCAGTGCCCGGACGTCTGTCCGACGACACTCGCGGACTTCGCCTCGGCGGTGAAGAAGCTCGGTCCCGACGCCGCGCAGGTCCAGGTGCTCTTCGTTACCCTCGATCCCAGGCGCGACACCGCCGAGCTCCTGCGCCAGTACGTGCCCGCGTTCGATCCCGCCTTCATCGGGCTGCGCGGCGATGCCGCCGCCACAGCCAAGGCGACACGCGAATTCCGGATCTACGCGCAGGAACGTCCGGGAAAGACGCCGGACACCTATACCGTCGACCATTCGGCGCAATCGTTCGTCTTCGATCGCCAGGGGCGCGTGCGGCTGATCATTGGCTACGGGGCGCCGTCCGAGGCGATTGCCTCGGACCTGAAGATCCTGCTCAATTCTTAATCACCCCATCGAGGCCGGGGGGATGCTCGACTTGGGCGTCGGAGTCGTTAGGATCGCCGCGACCGATTGCAGTATCTGATCACGGCTTGCCGAGCAAGCGCCGCATCGTTCGCACTTGACCCGCGCGGGCCCGGTCCGGCTTGTTTCTTCCGCGACCTTACTGCAGCGCCGCGAGCTCCTTCTTCATCTTCAGCATCGCCTTGGCTTCGATCTGGCGGATGCGCTCCGCGGAAACGCCGAACTCGCCGGCGAGCTCGTGAAGCGTCTTCGCCTTGGATTCGGCGAGCCAGCGCGCGCTGATGATGCGGCGGCTGCGATCGTCCAGGCTTTGCAGGGCACGTTTCAGCCCTTCGCCCTTCAGGGTCTGCGCCTGGTCGCGCTCGAAGACTTCGGCGGGGCCCGTCGAGGAATCGCTGGTGAGATAGGCGATCGGCGTCACCGCTTCCTCACCGTCGTCGGGAGACGGCTCGAGCGCAACGTCGCCGCCTTGCAGGCGCTGCTCCATCTCGATCACGTCGCTTTCCTTCACGTTGAGCGTCTCGGCGACCTGCCGGATCTCCTTGCGGGTCAACGCCGCGCTGCGCGTTTTCATGCTGCGCAGGTTGAAGAAGAGCTTGCGCTGCGCCTTGGTGGTGGCGATCTTCACCATCCGCCAGTTGCGCAGGATGTATTCATGGATCTCGGCCTTGATCCAGTGGATGGCGAAGGATGCGAGGCGCACGCCGCGCTCCGGGTCGAATCGCTTCACCGCCTTCATCAAGCCGATGTTGCCTTCCTGGATGAGGTCGGCCTGGGGCAATCCGTAGCCCATGTAATTGCGCGCGACGGAGACGACGAGGCGCAGGTGCGACATCACCAAGCCGCTGGCGGCCGACAGGTCGCCTTGTTCCTTGAGTCGACGCCCAAGCTCCAGCTCGCGCTCGAGCGTGAGCATCGGGACGGTGTTCACCGCCTGGACATAGGATTCCAGGCTCGATACCGGCGGCAGCGCCGGAAGCGTCATGCTGGTCATTTTGTGGGTCACCCTTCTTGGAAACACAATTTTAGCACTCGTCTTCTTTGAGTGCTAACCGGCCCCGGGGTTCCGGAGGAGGGGAGAGAATCGCCGCAGCTCGCGGCCGACCGCCCACCAGGCCCCCGCAAGGCCAAGGAGAGCCGCCGCCCCCACCACCATGATCCCCTCCGGGGTCGATAGAAAAACAACTTTTATTTCAGATGCATAGCCAGGGGTAAGTGCTCGCAGCTCGGCGCCGATCCAGAGGGCCACCCCCCAACTCATGGCGATCGCGGCGGCCCCCGCCAGCGCGCCTTCGAGCAGCCCCTGGTAGAGGAGGGGTCGGCGCACGTCCGAGGCGGTCGCGCCGATGAGCTGGCTCACCTCGATCTCCTCGCGGCGCGAGAGGACCTGCAGGCGGATGAGGTGGCCGACGATGAACGCCACCGCCGCGCCGAGGAAGAGGGCGACCATCGCCAGCAGGCGGTTGCCGAAGCGCACCCATTGCGACAGGCGCTCCGACCATTCGAAGTCGGCGACCACTTGATCGACCTTCGGCAGGCGCGACCACTCTGCGCGCGCCGCGTCGAGCCTCTCGCGGTCGGCGGTGCGCACGCGGACCGTGAAGGCGTGCGGGAGCGGGTTTCGATCGAGGCTGGCAAGGAGCTCGGCGAGATGCGTCGTGGCCTTGAGCTCCTCCAGCGCCTGATTGCGGGAAACGAAGCGCACCGAGGCGGCCTCGCGATGCGATCGCAGCGCGTCCCCCACGCGCCGCGCATCCTCGTCGCTCGCGTCGAGGGTGAGGTACACGTTCACGTGCGGATCGGTCTCGAGGCTCGCGGTGACGGTGCCGACGCTACGCAGCGCCACGGCCGCGAGGACCGGCAGCGAGATCGCCACGGCGAGGACGATGACGGAGAACGTGCCGGCGAGCGGCTGCGCGAGGAGGCGGCGCAGCGAATCGGCGAGGGCGTGCGCGTGCATGCGAAGCCAGACCCTCATGGGTGGGTGGCCTGCGCGGCGGAGGCTTGCAGCGCTCCGGCGGCGAGCGCGAGGCGCCGGCAGCCGAGCCGGCCCAGCGCCGCCTCGTCGTGCGTCGAGATCAGGACGGTGACGCCGACCTGGTGGAAGGAGGCGAAGAGGTCGAGGATGGCGCGTGCGTAGTCGCTGTCGAGGTTTCCGGTGGGCTCGTCGGCAATCAGGATGGCGGGCCTGTTGACGATCGCCCGTGCGATGCAAAGCCGCTGCTGCTCTCCTCCGGAGAGCGCCACCGGCATCGCCTTTTCGCGCGCGAGAAGACCCACCTTGTCCATGGCGGCGCGCACGCGCCGGCCGATTTCCTCGCGCGTGAAGCCGGCGATGCGCAACGGAAGCGCCACGTTGTCGAACGCGCTGCGGTCGAACAGCAGCTTGTGGTCCTGGAAGACGAAGCCGATGCGCCGGCGCAGGATCGCAAGCGCGGTCTCGCCGAGGGCGCCGAGGTTCTGGCCGTGAACGACCACACTTCCCGACGAGGCGCGCTCGATGCCCGCGGCGAGCTTGAGCAGCGTGCTCTTGCCCGCGCCGGAATGCCCGGTGATCGCCACCATCTCGCCTGCGGCGACTTCGAAGCTGAGCCCGCGCAGCGCCTCGTGGCCGCCGGGGTAGCGCTTCGCGACCGCGGAAAACTGGATCACGCGAAGAGCGCTTCCACGAACGCGTCCGCGGCGAACGGCCTCAAGTCCCCGGGCTTCTCGCCGATGCCGACGAAGCGGATCGGCACCGCGTGCTCGCGCGCGATGGCGGCGATCGCTCCACCTTTGGCCGTGCCGTCGAGCTTGGTCATGACGAGGCCGGTGAGCCCGAGCGCTTCGTCGAAGGCCTTCACCTGCCGCACCGCGTTCTGCCCATTGTTGGCATCGAGGACGAGCCAGGTCTCGTGCGGGGCGCCGGCCTGCGCCTTGGCCATCACGCGCTTCACCTTGCGAATCTCGTCCATCAGGTGCATCTGCGTCGGCAGCCGCCCCGCGGTGTCGGCGAGCACGACGTCGATTCCGCGCGCGCGCGCCGCCTGGATGGCGTCGAAGATGACCGCGGCGGAATCGCCCTGGTCCTGCGAGATCACGGTGACGTCGTGGCGCGCGCCCCATTCGGCCAGCTGCTCGCGCGCCGCGGCACGAAACGTGTCGCCGGCGGCGAGCAGCACCGAGCGCCCCTGCGATTGGAAGAGGCGCGTCAGCTTCGCGATCGTGGTCGTCTTGCCGGCGCCGTTGACGCCCGCGAGCAGGATCACGTAGGGCTTGGGCGGTTGCGCGGGCAGCGGTTTCTCAAGTGGGGCGAGGAGCGCGACGAGCGCGCCCTTGAGCTCGGCTTCGAGGGCGCTCGAATGCTCGATGCGCTTGTCGCGCTGCGCCTTGCGCAGGCTCGCGATCAGGCTCGCGGTGGCCGCGGTTCCGATGTCGGCCTCGAGAAGCCGCGCTTCGAGCTCCTCGTACAGCGTCTCGTCGATGGCCGGATGCGAGCGCAGAACGCCGAGCGCGTTTTTCCAGCGCTCGCGCGTGAGCTCGAGGTCCTTGCGCAGGAAGGAATACAGGGGGGGCATGTGCTCGGTCCGGCAGGACCGTGGAGCGGAAGAGCGAATATTTTACGGTATGATCCCCGCGACGATGACCGCCCTGCGACGATCCGCGACCGTCTCGAGTGGACGGCGCGGCGCACCGGCCGGCCGCAATCGGGTGCGCATCATCGCAGGCAAGTGGCGCAGCCGGCTCCTCAAGTTTCCCCCCGCCGAGCAGCTCAGGCCCACTCCGGACCGGGTTCGCGAGACGCTTTTCAACTGGCTCGGCCAGCGCCTCGACGGCCTGGCGTGCGTGGATCTCTTCGCGGGCAGCGGCGCGCTCGGATTCGAAGCGGCGTCGCGTGGAGCGCGGCGGGTGGTGATGGTAGAGCGCGATGCCCGGATTGCCGCGGCGCTGCGCGATTCGGCGGCGAGCCTCGCGGCCGAGGGCGTGCAGATCGTCGAGGACAATGCGCTGCGATTCGTCGAGCGCGCGTCCGAGCGCTTCGACGTGGCGTTCGTCGATCCGCCGTTCGCGAGCGACCTGGCGAAGCGCATCATGCAGCGCCTGCCCGAGCGCCTCAACGCGCACGCGCGCGTCTACGTCGAGAGTGCGGCGCCGCTGGCACTCGGCGCCCCCTGGAAGGCGCTTCGCGCCGACCGCGCCGGGGCGGTAGGCTATGCCCTTTACGAGTTCCTTCCATGACCATCAAGCGAGCCGTCTATCCCGGCACCTTCGACCCGATCACCAATGGCCACGAGGACCTGATCCAGCGCGCCTCGCGGTTGTTCGACGAGGTCGTGGTGGGCGTGGCGCACAGCCAGGCGAAACGGCCGTTCTTCTCCCTCGACGAGCGCGTGGGCCTCGCGAAGGAGGTGCTGGCCCAGTACAGGAACGTTTCGGTGCTCGGGTTCTCGGGGCTGCTGTCGGAGTTCGTGAAGGAGCAGAAGGCCACCGTGATCCTGCGCGGCCTGCGCGCGGTTTCCGATTTCGAATACGAGTTCCAGCTGGCGGGGATGAACCGGCGCCTGGCGCCCGGCGTGGAGACCCTGTTTCTCACGCCCTCGGACAAATACCTCTTCCTTTCGGCGACGATCGTGCGCGAGATCGCGGTGCTCGGCGGCGACATCTCGGCCTTTGTCCATCCCCTCACGGCCGAGCGCATGCTGGCCAAGATCGGCCGCGGCGAGACCTGATGGCGCTCAAGATCACCGATCAGTGCATCAACTGTGACGTTTGCGAGCCCGAGTGCCCGAACGCCGCGATCTCGATGGGCCCCGAGATCTACGTGATCGACGCTCGGCGCTGCACCGAGTGCGTGGGCCACTTCGACAAGCCGCAGTGCCAGGAGGTGTGCCCGGTCGACTGCATTCCGTTCGATCCCGAGCATGTCGAGTCGCGCGAGGCGCTGCTGGAGAAATACCGCCTCCTGCAGCGCGAGAAAGTTCCCGCGGGCCCCTAGAGGCCTTCAGGCGAGCGAGGGCTCGCGCTCGACGTCGAGCAGCTCCATGATGCGCTTGCGATGGGACTCGCACTCATCGCGCTGCGCGGCGACATCGGCGGCAAGGCGCCTCAGCTCCTCCACCTTGGAGAGCAGGTCCACCTCCGCGCTCTGGATGCGCCCCATGCCCTCGATGCGGGCGTTCGATTGCTCCTGGTAGGCGTTGATCTGGACGTCGAGGGGGCGGATGAAATTGTTGAGCCAGACGCGCGCCTCGCGATCGGCGATCTCGAAGATGCGCACCACGTTGACCGCGACATTGTCGTAGTAGAGGGCGCCGAGCGCCTTGCGGCTGCGCAGCATCAGCGCCGAGCGTCCCTTGAACTCGCCCGCCGCGTGCTCCTCGAGGCGGTCGAGCTCCACCAGGAAGCGCGCGGTGGCGAATGGCTCGACCTCGATGTTGGCGACCATGTACTCCTCCGAAAACTTGCGGCTCGCCTGCGCCATCCGGGATCGAGGAGGCGCTCGAGCTCGTCGGCGCGGACGTTGTGGACCGTGCGCAGGCTCATGAGGGTCGCGCGCGCCTGCTCGATGCGCCCGCGCTCCACGCCCGCCTTGCGCGCGAGCGTCTCGATCAGCTTCTGGTTCTTGCCCTGCAGCGCGAGCAGGTGCTGGAGCTGCTCTTCGGCGAAGGCGAGCCGGCTCGTAATGAGCGCGCGGATCTCGGCCAGCACGCCGCGCACCTCGGCGCGCACCTCTGTGGCATGGGCGAACTGGCGCTGGTGCACCATGCCGCGCGACAGCGCCTGCTCCAGGCGGTAGAGGCGGCTCTTCACGATCGCGTCGCGGTCGCCCTGGATCTTGCCGGCGAGCCCCTGCTTCGCCGAGAGCGCGTAGATGCGCGTCGGCGCCACGCCCAGCGCGTCGGCGGTCGCGCGCACCTGGCGATCGATCTCGGCCAGCACCAGGTTCTCGCCCCTCATCGCCTCATGGAGACCATCGATCTTGTTCAGGACGATGAAGCAGGTCTCCTGCACGCCCCCGACCGGGGCCACGTGATCGGCCCACAGCTCCTGGTCGGCTCTCGTCGTGCCGCTGTCGGCCGAGACCAGGAAGACGATCGCCGCGGCATCCGGAACGCGGTGGAAGGTGAGCTCGGGCTCGGCGGCGAGCGTGGTGCGCCCGGCCGTGTCGAGGACCGCCACGCCGCCGGCGAGGAGCGGATGCGGGAGGTTGATGATCGCATAGCGCCAGCGCGGGATCCGCACGCGCGCCGCCGAGTCGGCCGGAAATCCCAGGCGCTCGGCGGCCTCGGCATCGACCTCGATCGAAGCGCAGAGCGCCTCGCACGCCGGCGCGAGCAACTGCGGGTTCGCCGGGTCGAGCGGGATCTCGGGCCACGTCTCGATCTCGTCCACGTATTCGCGCAGCGCCCGCGTGCTGTCGCGCGTCTCGATGGGAAGAAGCCGGATCGAGGCGGGGCGCGAGGGATTCCACTCGATCTCGGTGGGGCAGAGGATCGGCCGCCCGAAGATCGCCGGCAGGAGCCGCGTGCCGAGGTTGGCGAAGAACAGCGCGTTGATGAGCTCGCTCTTGCCGCGCGAATTCTCGGCGACGAAGGCGATCGTGAGGCGCTCGGAGGCAAGCCGGCGCTCGAGGTGTGCCAGCCGCGCGGCCGCCTGCTCGTCGATCATGCGTCCGACCATCGCCCAGCGCCGCAAGTCGGCGAGGCACCTCGCGGTGGCCTCTCGCCAGCGCCGCAATTCGGCGAGGCTGGTCTCGAACGCTTGTGCCTGCGGCATCCAGGCTCCCGTGGCGCTCATCGCTGGCACGCCGGGCAGTAGAAGGTCGAGCGCTGCCCGTGGCGCAGCGCCCGGATCGGCGTCTTGCAGGCGGGGCACGGCTTTCCCTCGCGGCCGTAGACCACGAAGCGCTTCTGGAAGTGTCCGGGACGCCCGTCGGCCGAGGCGAAATCCCGCAAGGTCGAGCCCCCGGCCTTCACCGCGCGCTCGAGGGTGCTGCGGATCGAGGCGGCCAGCCGATCCCAGCGCGCCGGCGAGATGCGCCCCGCGCTTCGCGACGGATGGATGCCCGCGTGGAAGAGCGCCTCGCTCGCGTAGATGTTTCCCACGCCGGTGACGATGCCCGAGTTCATGAGGAATTGCTTGATCGCCACGCGCCGCCCCTCGGCCTTGCGGGCGAGCGCCGCCCCGGTGAATTCCGGCTCGAGCGGCTCCATCCCGAGATCCTTGAGGAGCGCGTGGCGATCGGCCGCCTCCGCGAGCCAGAGCATCGCGCCGAAGCGGCGCGGGTCGGTGAAACGCAGCGCCTGCCCGCCCTCGAGGCGCACATCGATGTGGTCATGTTTGCGGGGGGGAAGGCCCTCGGGCACCACCGTCAGGCGTCCTGACATGCCCAGGTGCACCAAAAGATGGCCCTTGCGGCAGTCGATGAGCAGGTACTTGCCGCGGCGGCGGATGCCGAGCACCTCCTCGCCCTGCAGGCGCCGCGCGAGATCGCCTGGGACCGGCCAGCGCAGGTTGGCGTTGCGCACGACCGCACCGCGGATTCTGCGGCCCACGAGATGCGGCAACAGTCCGCGGCGCGTCGTTTCGACTTCCGGGAGCTCCGGCATGCGGCAAGTTTATCGGATGTGTCCTACATGACGACGAATGAAACTTTGACAGGAGCGTCAACGATGGCGGAATCGTTTTATGATAGATCCGTATCGCGCCGATCGTGGCGTGGTTGGGAGGACAAGAAGATGACGGGCAAGGCGTGGTGGGGTGCTTTGGTCGCGGCGCTGGCCCTGGGCCTGGTCGGACCCTCGGCGGCCAGCGAGCCCCAGTCCGACGACAGCGCCGACGTCGACGGCGCATCCGTCGGCTCGGAGGCGATGTACGAGTTTCTCGTGGCCGAGATCGCCGCCCAGCGCGGCGACACCGAGGGCGCGCTCGCCATCTTCCACCGCCTCGCGCGGGAGCTGAAGGATCCGCAGATCGCGCGCCGCGCGGTCGAAGCGGCGATTCGCGCGCGGGCCTTCGGCCCGGCCCTCGAAAGCGCCACGCTGCTCCTCGAGCTCGACCCCGAATCGACCCTGGCGCGCGAGATCATGGCCGCGTTGCTCGCCAATGAGGCCGACCTGCCCAAGGCGCGCCAGATGCTCGCGGGCGTGCTGGAGAAGACCGCCAATCGCGGCCCCATCGTGATGCAGCTGTCGCACCTTCTCGGCAAATTTCCCGACAAGGCCGCGGTGCTCGAAGCCACGCGCGCCGTGACCGCCCCCTACGAGACGCTTCCCGAGGCCCACTACGCGGTCGGCGTGGCCGCGCTCATCGCGGGCAACGCCGATCTCGCAATGCGCGAGACCGAATCCGCGCTGTCGTTGAAGCCCTCGTGGGAGCAGGGCGCGATCCTGAAGGCGCAGATCCTGCGCAAGTCGGCGCCCGCCGAAGTGATCGGCTTCTACCAGGATTTCGTCGCGGCCAACCCCGCTTCCCAGGACGTGCGCATGCAGCTGGGCCGCGAGCTCGCCGCCGATCGCCGCCTCGCCGAGGCGAGGGAGCAATTCCGCGAAGTCGAAAAGCGCTCGCACAACGATTCGCAGGCCGCGTACGCCATCGGCCTGCTGTCGCTGCAGCTCGAGGATTTCTCCGAGGCGCAGCTCGCGTTCACGCGGGCGTTGAAGCAAGGCTATCGCGATCCGACTTCGATCTACCTCGGCATGGGCCAGGCTTCCGAGGGCCTCAAGAACTACGAGGAGGCCATCGGCTGGTACCAGAAGGTCGAGGCGGGAGACTGGGTACGCGCGCAGCTGAAGATCGCCACGCTCGTCGCGCGCCAGCAGGGCCTGGAGGCCGGACGCCAGTACCTGCACCGCATCGAGCCGCGCACGCCCGACGACAGCATCCAGATGATCCAGGTCGAAGCGCAGCTGCTGCGTGACGCCAAAGCGTGGAACGACACCTACGAGATGCTCTCGAAGGCCGTGGTGCAATTTCCCGATTCCTTCGAGCTGCTCTACGACCGCGCGATGGCCGCCGAGCGCATCGACCGGCTCGATGTCCTCGAGAGCGACCTGCGCCGCGTCATCAAGATGAAGCCCGACTACGCGCACGCCTACAACGCGCTCGGCTACACGCTCGCGGAAAAGACCAACCGGCTGGTCGAGGCGAAGGAGCTGATCGAGAAGGCCCTCAAGCTTTCTCCCGACGATCCCTTCATCGTCGACAGCCTCGGGTGGGTGAACTACCGCATGGGCATGGTCCAGGAGGCGTTGAAGCACCTGCATTCGGCCTACAGCGCGCGGCCCGATCCGGAAATCGCCGCGCACCTCGGGGAAGTCCTGTGGAGGAGCGGGCAGCGCGACGAGGCGCAGAAGATCTGGCGCGCCGCGCTCTCGGAGAATCCCAACCACGAGACGCTCATCGCGGTGATGCAGAAGTTCCGGCCCTCCACGCTCGCCGCAGAACCCGCCACGGCGCGGTGATCGGCCGCGTCGCGGGCTTTCTCGCCGCCGCGCTCCTGGCGGCGTGCGCCACGGCGCCGCCGCGCCAGCCCTTTCCGCAGCTTTCCGCGGTCCCCGCCGATTTCGAGATGACGGGCCGCCTCGCCGTGCGCCAGGGCGACCGCAGCGACATCGCCACGCTGCGCTGGACACGCAAGGCGCGCGCCGATACCTGGGTCATCGCCTCGCCGCTCGGCAACGAGGTCGCGCGCATCGATGCGGGGCCGAGCGGCGCGACACTGGCGCAGGCGGGAGCCGCGCCCGAGGCCGCGGCGAGCTTCGCGGAGCTCACGCTGCGATTGCTCGGCGTGCCCCTCGATCCGAACGTCATCGTGGGGTGGCTGCACGCGAGCGCCCCGGCGCAGGCGCCCGGAGACTGGCAGGTCACCATCGACGAGACGCAGCGCGCCGGCGATATCGAGCTCGCGCGGCGCATCACCGCGCGGCGCGGCGATGTCATGGTGCGGCTCGTCGTCGATTCCTACCGCGCCCTCGGGGAATGACCTTGCTGCCCGGGCCCGACTATCCCGCCCCGGCGAAGCTCAATCTTTTCCTGCACGTCGTCGGACGCAGGCGCGATGGCTACCACCTGCTGCAGAGCGTCTTCACGCTGATCGACCGCTGCGACCGCCTGCGTTTGCGGGTGCGCGACGATGGGCTCGTACGGCGCGTGAACGATGTGCCGGGCCTCGCCGCCGTCGACGACCTCGCGGTGCGCGCGGCATTGCTTCTCAAGGAGGCGAGCGGGACGCGGCTCGGCGCCGACATCGAGCTGGAGAAGAGCATCCCGGTGGGCGCCGGGCTGGGCGGGGGAAGCTCCGACGCGGCGACGGTGCTCCTCGTGCTCGATCGCCTGTGGGCCTGGCACCGGTCGAAATCCCGCCGCGTTGGTACGTTGTCCTGACCCCGCCGGTGCAAGTAGCCACGGCAGCCGTTTTCGCCGCGCCCGAATTGACCCGGGACACGGAAGCCCTTAAAATGGAAGACTTTTCGGCGCAGAGTTGCACATACTCGTCCAGCGAGACCTTCAGGAACGACCTGGAAGCCGTCGTCGCCGCCCGCTACCCTGAAGTCCGCACGCACCTGGAGTGGCTGCGGCAGCACGGAAGCGCGCGAATGACGGGATCGGGAAGCTGCGTATTCGCGGGCTTCGAGAGCCGGGAAGCGGCGCAGCGCGTGATGAAGTCGCTGCCCGCGTCGATCAGCGGATTCATCGCGCAGGGGTTGAGGCAGCATCCCCTGCTCGAGCAATTAGAGGGGAGTCGCCAAGTTGGTTAAGGCACCGGATTTTGATTCCGGCATTCGAGGGTTCGAATCCTTCCTCCCCTGCCAATTGGTTAGCACCGTCACCGAGAGTTAGACGATGGCCTTCGACAACCTGATGGTGTTCACGGGCAACGCCAACCCGAAGCTGGCGCAACGGGTGGCGAAGAACCTGAACATCCAGCTCGGCAAGGCCACGGTGTCGAAGTTCAGCGACGGCGAGGTGATGGTGGAGCTGCTCGAGAATGTCCGCGGCAAGGACGTCTTCGTGCTGCAGTCGACGTGCGCTCCGACCAACGACACGTTGATGGAGCTGATGATCATGTGCGATGCGTTGCGCCGGTCGAGCGCGGCGCGCATCACGGCGGCGATCCCGTATTTCGGGTACGCGCGCCAGGACCGGCGTCCGAGGAGCGCGCGCGTGGCGATCTCGGCGAAGGTGGTGGCGAACATGCTCGTCGTCGCCGGAGTGAACCGGCTGTTGACGATGGATCTGCACGCGGACCAGATCCAGGGGTTCTTCGACATTCCGGTGGACAACGTCTACGCGACGCCGATCCTGCTGGGAGACCTGTGGAAGCACGGGTACAAGAACCTGGTGGTGGTGTCGCCCGACGTGGGCGGCGTGGTGCGGGCGAGGGCGATCGCCAAGAGGCTGGAGAGCGACCTCGCGATCATCGACAAGCGGCGCCCGCGCCCCAACGTCGCCACGGTGATGAACATCATCGGCGACGTGAACGGCCGCACGTGCGTGATCATGGACGACATGGTCGATACCGCGAACACGTTGTGCGAGGCGGCGCGGGCACTGAAGGAGCAGGGGGCGACCCGCGTGGTCGCGTATTGCACGCACCCGGTGCTTTCGGGGCCGGCGGTGGGAAGGATCGAAAGCTCGGTGATCGACGAGCTGGTCGTGACCGACACGATCCCGCTCAAGCCGGACGCGGAGGCGAGCAAGAAGATTCGCGTGGTGAGCGTGGCCGAGCTGATGGCCGAGACGATGCGCAGGATTTGTGAGGAGAGCTCGGTGAGCTCGTTGTTTGTTGAGTAGCAAGCTACAGAGTTCGTGTCGTAGGTAACCCGCAGCGGTCTGGTCGCGGATCGCTGATCAACGCAGCACCAACAGTGGAGTGAACATGAAAATCGCAATCAAAGCCGAACCGCGGAGCGTTCAGGGCACGGGTGCGAGCCGCCGCCTGCGCCGCGAGTCGAAAGTCCCCGGCATCCTGTATGGCGCCGGGAAAGACGCGCAGCCCATCGAAGTCGACCACAAGGACCTGTGGTTCAAGCTGAAGATGGAAGCCTTCCATGCTTCGATCCTCGACATGGAGATCGGCGCGGAAAAGTCGCAGGTGCTGCTGCGGGATTACCAGATGCATCCGTTCCGCCCGCTCATCCTGCACGTGGATTTCCAGCGCGTCGCGGCGGACCGGAAGATCCACGTGAAGGTGCCGCTGCACTTCGTGAATGCCGAGATCTCGCCCGGCGTGAAGGTCGCGGGCGGGCTGGTCGAGCACGTCATGAAAGAGCTCGAAATTTCCTGCCTGCCGAAGGACCTTCCCGAGTTTCTCGAGGTGGACCTGGCCAACCTGCAGGCGGGCCACTCGCTTCACCTCTCGGCGTTGAAGCTGCCGGGCGGCGTCGAGGCGGTGGTCCCGAAGGGCGAGGATCCTACGGTCGCGACGATCGTGATCCCGAAGGTGATGACGGCGGACGAGGAAGCGGCGGAGCTGGCGGCCACGACGGCAGTGCCGTCGGCTGCGGATGTGCCGACGATCGCCCAGGCGGTGACGGAGGGGGAGGACGTGGCCACTGGCGGCGGGGGCGGCAAGGACAAGCCGACTGTCAGGGACGACAAGAAAAACATGAAGGAAGCGAAGAAGAAGTAATTCTCGCTTATGAGCGAACGGGCGCCCGCCGGAATTTCCGGCGGGCGTTTTGTTTCATCATCGGGTACTCGTCATTCGCGAAAACGCGTCCCATGTTTGCTCCCTCTCCCTTGCCCGGACGAGGGAGAGCCCCCGAGGCGGCATGGAAGCGCGAGACGAAATTCTCCGGGTACACGACGAAGATCGAGGAGGACGGACGCGACTTCGTACTCCTCAAGCCCTGGACCTACATGAATGAGAGCGGCCGCAGCGTGGCCGCGTTCCTGCGCTTCTTCAAGATCGAGCCCGCCGCGATGCTGGTGGTTCATGACGAGCTCGATCTGCCGCCGGGCACGGTGAAATTGAAGAAAGGCGGCGGCACCGGCGGACACAACGGCCTGACCGATCTCGTCGAGGTGCTGGCCACGAAGGATTTCTGGCGCCTGCGGATCGGCATCGGCCACCCCGGGCACAAGGATCTCGTCTCCGACTACGTGCTTGCGAAGGCGCGCCGCGAAGAGCAGGAGGCCATCGATCCCGTGTTCGACCGCAGCCTCGACCTGCTGCCGTGGCTCGCCAAGGGCCGCATGACCGACGCGATGACGTGGCTGCATACGATGCCCAAGCCGACGCCTGAAGCGGGGCCCGATGGGCCGACCGCGGGCGTCGCCCCCGTGCAGACGGGGGCCCAACTACCCGACAAGAAAAAAACATGAGTCTCCAATGCGGCATCGTCGGCCTGCCCAACGTCGGCAAGTCCACGCTCTTCAACGCACTCACCAAGGCGGGCATCGCCGCGGAGAACTATCCCTTCTGCACCATCGAGCCCAATGTGGGGATCGTCGAAGTACCCGATCCGCGCCTCGGGAAATTGGCGGAGATCGACAAGCCCCTGAAGGTGATCCCCGCGATCGTCGAGTTCGTCGACATCGCGGGCCTCGTCGCGGGCGCCTCGAAGGGCGAGGGGCTGGGCAATCAGTTCCTCGCCAACATTCGCGAGACCAACGCCATCGCCAACGTCGTGCGCTGCTTCGAGGATTCGAACGTGGTCCACGTCACCGGGCGGGTTGATCCAGTTTCCGACATCGAGGTGATCCACACCGAATTGGCGCTCGCCGACATGCAGAGCGTGGAGAAAGCGCTGCAACGCTACGGCAAGAACGTTCGCGCGGGCGAGAAGGACGCGATCAAGCTGATGGCGGTCCTCGAGCGCATCCAGAAAGCGCTCGACGGGTTGCACCCGGTGCGCGCGCTGGGGCTCAGCGCCGAGGAGATGGCGCTCATCAAGCCGCTGTCGCTTCTCACCGCCAAGCCCGCGCTCTACATCGCCAACGTGGGCGAGCACGGATTCGAAGGCAATCCCCTTCTCGACAAGGTGAAAGCGTATGCGGCGAAAGAGGGCGCGCCGGTCGTGGCGATCAGCGCGAAGCTCGAGGCCGAGATCGCCGACCTTTCCGACGACGAGAAGGGACTCTTCCTCGCCGACATGGGAATGACGGAGCCGGGGCTGAACCGCGTGATCCACGCGACCTACGACCTCCTCGGGCTGCTCACCTACTTCACCACGGGGAAGGACGAGGTGCGCGCCTGGACGGTGAGGAAGGGGTCGACCGCGCCGCAGGCCGCCGGGGCGATCCACACGGATTTCGAGAAAGGATTCATCCGCGCCGAAGTGATCGCATACGAAGACTACGTGCGCTTGAACGGAGAGGCGCGTGCGAAGGAAGCCGGCAAGATGAGGCTGGAGGGGAAGACTTACGTCGTCAAGGACGGCGACGTGATGCATTTTCTCTTCAACGTATGAGAAAATGCACGACTCGGCGAGTTAGCTCAGTGGTTAGAGCAGCGGAATCATAATCCGTTGGTCCGGGGTTCAAATCCCTGACTCGCCACCACCCATTCAACACCCGTTGATCCGCAAGGATTGGCGGCGTCGTTTGGTATAATTGCCGAAGTCATTGGGGAGTAGCCTGCCTCCATCCCTTGGAGGTGAATGCGTCAACACACTTGGCTCCGGCCATGGCGCATTCGACCGAGCGGTTCGGCGAGACCTTTGACGCCGTGCTTTGCCCTGGATCGGGCGAAGGCGCGGTGTCAATGGTTAACCTCCGCCCGATCCCCCTGGTGACTTCCTTGATCCTGGCCGTCTTGTTGTTGCTGCTTTCCGCGGCCATCATCTACGTTTCCTGCGAATACTTCGTGAACGGCGTCGAATGGTCCGGTCGACGCTTGGGCGTATCGCAAAGTGCCGTAGGTACGGTCCTCGCCGCATTCGGCACCGCGCTCCCCGAAAGCGTCGTCACCTTCGTCGCCGTCGTATTCGGGGATACCGCAGCGCAGAAGGACATCGGAGTCGGCGCGGCGCTGGGTGGGCCGCTCGTCCTTGGCACGATCGCCTACGCGGTCGTCGGCGCTGTCTTCCTGGCGAGCCGGAAGAGGGAGGGCGCGGCCCTGCTGGCGAACGTGGACACTCGCAAGCTGAGCCGCGACCAAGCGTGGTTCATGGCGATCTTCGTCCTCAAGGTCGGCCTGGGACTCGTGGCGTTCGCGATCAAGCCCTGGCTCGGAGTGCTCTTCGTCGCTGCTTACTCGCTCTACGTATGGGAGGAGATGCGCCGTCCCGAAGACGCGGTCGAGGAGGAGCTGGACCCGCTGAAGCTTCGGCCGCGCATGAAAGAGCCGTCCGCGGCGTGGGCTGTCTTCCAGACCGTGCTGGCGTTGGTCGTGATCTTCTTCAGCTCCCGGCTCTTCGTGCACCAGCTGGACGCGATCGGTCCGTGGCTTGGAATGTCGCCGCAGATGGTCGCGCTGCTGTTGAGCCCGATCGCCACCGAATTGCCGGAAACGATGAATGCGGTGATCTGGGTGCGCCAGGGGAAAGTGCCGCTGGCGCTGGGCAACATCAGCGGCGCCATGATGATCCAGGCCACCATTCCGTCGGCGTTCGGCATCGTCTTCACGCCTTGGATGCTGAGCCCGCCGCTGGTGTGGGCGGCCGCGGCGACAATGATTGCGGTGGCGACACTGTTCGTGCTGCTGCGAAAGCGGGTGTTGAGCCCGATTCGACTGTCGCTTCTGTGCCTGCTTTACGTCCTGTTTGCTGCAGGCCTTCCATTGGTAGGAGGCTGAATCCTTCCGCAAAGAGGCGATAGAGCGGTTCTCGGGGTGAAAGTCAAAGCATGTAGCCAATGTCGGAAGCCCCTGTCGGATACGCAAAGATCGCATCCCGGAGTGCCGCTGCGCGCAGCCCATTGCGAATCGCGAACCCAAACAGGTTGATCACCTCGTCAGCATGCGGGCCTACCAGGCTTGCGCCCAGAATGCGATCCGTATGCTCTTCGATCAGCACCTTGTAGCCATAGGTCGGCTCGACGACCCTTCTCGCCGTATACCAGTCAGAAGCCTTCTGGACGTTCACCCGGAATTTCAACTTCTGCTCCTGCGCCTGCTGCTCCGATAAGCCGACCGTGGCAATGGGCGGTATCGTGAAGGCTGTGCTCGGGACGCCGAGATAGTTGGGCTTTTCGCTGTTGCCGCGAATCATGTTCGCCGCAGCGACCTTCGCGTCATGGGCCGCTACTGGCGTCAACGGTGGCCCTGTCGAAGCCGCGTCGCCCGCAGCGTAGACGGCAGGATTCGAAACGCTCTGCAGATAGTCGTTTAGCTTGAGCCTCCCCTTTTCGGTTTCGACTCCAGCCTTGCCGAGGTCGAGAGGATCCAGCTCGGGAACGCGCCCGGCGGCGTGGATGACCAGGTCAGCTTCAATGGTCACGGGATTGCCTTCACGAAAGGCCTGAACCGTCAGTCCGCCGGAGCTCTTTCGGACGCTCCGCACCGCGGCGTTCAGTTCCACCTTTACTCCGATCTCACGCGATTTCTCGGTAAGCCAGCCCACGAGCGTCGCGTCAAACGCGGGCAACATGCGAGGCCCTCGCTGCAGCACCGTGACCCGAGCGCCCGCCCTGACTGCGATATGCGAGAACTCAGCGGCAATGTAGCCGCCGCCGACCAAAACGATTCGTTCGGGCAACGACTCAAGCTCGAGGAATTCGGTGCTCGTGATGAGATGCTCTTCGCCCTCGATCCCAAGATGGGCGGGCACAGCGCCAGTGGCAATCAGGATGTAACGCGCTTCCAATCCCTCGTCGCCCACGGAAACCGAATGGCGACCCGTAAAGCGAGCCCGCCCGTGATAGGGGTCGATACCCTGCTCCTTGAGACTGCGCTCCATCATTTCGGGCACAGGTTCGGTGAAGGTGCGCTTATGCGCGATCAGCGCGGCCCAGGAAATTGCGAGCTGGTCGACAACAACCCCTTTGCCCTGCAAACGCTTTGCGTAGTCGACCGCCTCGGTCACTCCAACCAGCACCTTCTTCGGATCGCAACCGCGCAACGCGCACGTTCCGCCAAAGGGCAGATGGTCGATAACCGCCACCCGCCACCCCGCCGCCCGGCACCGCGAAGCCGCTACGGCCGCTGCCGTCCCAGTGCCGATGGCAACGAGGTCATACGTCTTGGGCATCGCGGCCTCCTAAGGATCAAAAGCCGAGGCCTGCGATCAGCGCGGATCGGGCGAGCCGGGCTCTACGAACAGCAGGAACGTTGGCTCTGAATCGGCGGGCACTTCTCCGATCCGAACGAGCAGAAGACGCAGCAATCGCCCGCGTTGGGCTTCAACAGCGTCTTGCAATTCTCACACTCGTAAAAATACTGGCATGCGTCGGTCGGCATTGTCTCGTCCTTGCGGAAACCACAATGCGGACAAGTCAGCGTGCTCTGAAGGATGACCTGCGACACAACGCTCATTTCCTGGGAGTCGCCGGATAGCCCGCCTCGGTCACTGCCTGGGCCAGTTTCCAGGGCGATACCTTCGCGGGATCGAATTTCACTTCCGCGGTGTGCTTTTCAGCATCCATCTTTACCTCGTCAACGCCCGGTTGCTTCTTGAGCACGACTTTGACCGTAAGCGGGCAGCTCGCGCAGTGCATCCCTTTTACGTCGAGAGTAACCATCTGCGCGTCGCTCGCGTCGGCAACGTGCGCTAACCCGAAAAACGCGACGGCAGCGATGAGTCGATTCAGCATCATTCGTTCCTCAGTAGAGATAATCGGCAAAAAATGGAAAGACCGCCATCAAAGCAATCAGGGCCGCAACAACCCAAAACGCGACTCGTTGACGACGCAAGACCAGCGGGGCTTCGCAAACCTCTCCGGGAGCGCATTGGCGTGGCCTGATGTACAGGCGATGGAAAGCGAACCCCATGAACAGCAGGGTCAGGCCGACGAAGACAGGCTGAAGAGTAGCCAAGCTCTGCATTCGAGCCGCCCACACCCCGCCGAAGCCAAGCGTCACGAGCAGCAAGGGACCAAAACAGCAGGCGGTCGCGCCAATCGCGGCGAGGACCCCTCCGGCAAGGGAAGCTTGTGTCTTCATTGTGTGTTCGGGTTCCAAGAGAGCTTGCCAACTTGATGGTGAAAGGCTACACCCTGTAGTGTCCTACAGGGTCAAGCCGACGAGGAGGTTCATTTGGACACGCTGACCATCGGGCAGGTTGCCCAAAAAGCCGGAGTCCACAAGGAAACCATCCGCTATTACCAAAGCCTGGGCTTGGTCGCGGAACCCCAGCGCAGCCCCGGCTCCGTCCGGCGCTACGGGGATTCGACGGTCGCGCGCCTGCAGTTCATCAAAAGGGCGCAGCAGTTGGGCTTCACTCTTGAAGAAGTCGGAAGACTACTGCTCCTCGAGGACGGGCAAAACTGCGGCGAGACCCGCAAGCTTGCGGAGCACAAGCTGGCCCTGATCAAGGAGCGGATCGCCGATCTCAACCGCATGCGCAGGTTGCTGGAAGGGCTCGTGGATCAATGCCGCCAGGGCAAGCGCCCCCGCGCCTGCCCGATCATCAGCACGTTGACGCAGGGTCTCTAGCGGGCGGTGCTGACGAATACGCAGTCATCGCCACCGAATTGCCGGAAACGATGAATCCGGTGATCTGGGTGCGCCAGGGGAAAGTGCCCTGTTCGTGCTGCTGCGAAAGGGGCTGTTGAGCCCGATTCGACTGTCGCTTCGGCGTGGCCGCCAACCGAAAAAGTCACGGTTCGGTTGACCAAGGTCAATTCCTCGTTCCTCCTTCAGTTTCGTGACAGAGAAAGGGAATACCTTGGGGCTGACTTTCGGTTCTCAGGAGCGCGGTCATGCAAACCTGGCGGCGTCGGCTTGCCGATTCGATTCGACTCGCGGGAGTGGCGATGATGATGATCATCGCCATTCTCGCGACATACCTCGAGGTGAGTGGGACCCTCGACCTGGCGCTCCTGCCCTACTTTCTCGCGTTCGCCTCGTATTGCGAGGCGGACATCGTCGCGGTGGTCATCGCAAGCGACCGGAATCTATTCGCGCACAAACACCCGCGAGCTTGAGCTACCCCACGCGCGCCTGCGCCGCGGCAACCGCCTTCGCCGGATGGATGAGCGTGCGCCGTCCGTCCGCGGTCTTCTCCGCCGTGCCCTGGATGATGGCGATCACTTGCGGCGGCGTGAGCTTCGGATTGACCGCGAGGATCTTCGCGGCGAGGTTGGCGACCTGCGGCGAGGACATGGAAGTGCCCGAGAGGGCGACGCGATCGCCGCCCGGCAGGTAGCTTTCGACCTGATAGCCGTTGGCGTGCACCTTCACCGTCGGGCCGTAGCTCGTGAACGGTGCCTCGTCGCCCGCCTTGTCGACCGCGCCCACGGTGAGCAGGTTGGGCAACACGATGCCCGCGGGCGTGTTCTCTTCGAAGCTCGAGTCGGAGTTGGCGTTGCCCGCGGCCGTCACGAAGAGGATCTCCGGGGCGCTTTTCATGGCCGCGGTGAGCGCCGCGTTCTCGCGGTCGAAGTATTCGCGCGCGATCGGCTTGCGCTCGTCCGGCGTCTTGCCGATGTTGCACAGCTCGAGCGCCCTCTCGTAGTCGCCCACGCTGCCGCCCCAGCTCATGTTGGCGATGCGCACCTTCTGCTTGCGCAGGAAATCGACGTAGGCCTGCATGCTGCGGGCGTTCTTCTCCGAGAGCTCGCGGCTGGGGCAGGGATCGGGAAGGAGCTTGTAGTCGAATTCGATGCGCGAATTCACCAGGCGCGCGTAGGGATTGCCGGCCAGGGTGATGCCCGCGACGTGCGTGCCGTGCGAATAGTTGCTCACGAGGCCGAGCTCTTCGATCACGGGACGATACTCGGCGGGCTTGAGCGTCGAGAGGAGCTGCTTCACCTCCGCGGCCTCCTTGCTGTCGACGTTGGCCTGTAGATCCGACAGGCCCTTGATGCGAGATTTCATCGCGCCGAGCTTTCCCTGCAGCGCAGCGGGGATGGGTGCCAGCTCGCCGGTCGCCGGATTGGCGCGCACGTCGAAGGCGATGTACGCGGGCTTGCCGGACTCGTCGAGCACCAGTTGGTCGCGGAAGAGGGCGGAGTCGACGCCGCTATCCCAGACCGCGACGCGCACCGGAGCGTAGTTGCGTCCTGGAGGCAACGTCACATCGCGGGCGGTCCAGATGTCCGCCTTCTCGATCTTGTTGGCGTCGAGGTAGGCGGAATAGGTGCCGATGAGGTTCGCCTTCAACGGCAGCCGGGCGAGGAGCGCGTAACGCGCGCCGACGATGCCCGGCGCCAGCTCCGAGCTGATGTTCCCACCGGCCTTGTCGACGACCGGCTGCAGGCGGTCGCGCACGTTGCCCAGCACGAGCGATTCTCCGATGATCTCCGCACCCGTCTTCGCGCCCTTGATATTGTTTTCCACGACGGCATACGGCAGCGTCTTCAGCTCCGCGGCGATGAGGCGCGCGACCTCTTCGCGATAAGCCGCGCTCGCGATGTCGCCCGTCTTGCGCTGCGCGGCGATCATCGCGCGCAGCTGCATGCCCGAGGTGAGCTTGTCGGCGGGCTTCTCCTCGAGCGCGCGGATCTCGTCGATGCGCCTGGCCGCGTCCTCGTAGCGCCCTTCGAGGAACGCGATCTGGGCCAGTACCCCGAGCAGCTGGCGCTGCTCCGCCTTGTCGGCGATGTCGTAGCGCGCGAGCACCGATTCGTTGTCGCGGCGCACCTCCGCGGCGAAGCGCCGGAACCGGGCATCGTCGCGGACCAGGTCCTCGAGATTGCCCTCGGTCTTGTAGGTGAAGCGCGGCATGTCGGCCGCCTTCTCGACGCGGATTTTTCCCTGCGCGGGGGCAAGGGTTGCCGCAAGGAGCGCGAGAATGAAAACGAGGAATTGCTTCAACACGGGGAAGCCTCCGGAAAGACGGCGTGAGCCGCGAATTCTAGCCCGAAGCCAAGAAAAAAAGGGCGCCCGAAGGCGCCCCTTTGGATGACTTCAAATGATTCAGTAATCGTACGTGAGCCCGAAAGAAACCGCCTGGGCGGTATTCCCCGCGAATGGCGGCCCGCAATTGCCCCCGTCCTGGCATCCGCCGATGAATTTGTCACCCACGTAATTTCTTGTGGGAAGGCCATGCCCCCCCGCACCCAGTGAATAGTGGGCCCAATAGTCGTTCTTCAAACGGGAAAGTGTCAGGTAGGCCGTGGCGCGATTGTCGACGAAACGGTGCTTGTAGCCGATCGAAAACAGGTTGGCGCTGTTATCCGACGGGCCCGGCCCGTTGGCATTTCCGAATCGATCCTGCACGCCCCCATCCGGCTGTCCGGGTGTCCTGCCGGCGTGCGCCCAACCGAAGTTCAAGTCGTCGTGCGGAGTCATTCGTTGGGTCAAGGCAAGCCATGTTGCGGTATGAGTGCGTTCATCCAGGTCGGGAGTGATCGCATCGCGCTTCAGCCTTTCGACGATGAGGTTCAAGGTGGTATGCGTGGGGAAGGTGTATTGCACACCCACCTTGTATGCGCTCTCGTCGCGAACGCCGATCGTCCCGGAAACGACCTCGTCACCGATACGATTCACGTTCTTGTGGAGCTCGTAGCCGGCAATTGCGTATAGCGGCCCGGCGCTATAGACGACCGTGGCGCTGAAAGCGTTGCCGAAAGAGCCATCCGCGCATGACGTGGGCTGACCCGCGTTGCCGTTCAGGCCCGCAGTCGAATTGCCGCCACTGCAATCGGGCTCGCCCTGGGCGTACAGGCCGGTGTTGGTGCTTCGGTTCTGGCCGGGCGAATACAGGGCACCGAAGGTGAGCCCGGCCATGTTGGGCGATTCGTACCAGACGGAGTGAGGCAAGCGCAGGTCGAATTCGGTGCGGTTGTCGCCACCACTATTCCCCATGATGGCGTTGTAGTCCCCGGGCGTGCTGGCGAAGGGGTCCATGCGGGCGGTGGACGTTTTGTACGGCGTATCGGTCTTGCCCAGCCTGACAGTGCCCCAGGCACGGCTTTGCAGTCCGATGAAGCTGTTTCGCGATCCGAGGCTGAACTTCTGGGCAGTCCCGTCCGGTGCCTGATCCGAGGCTCCCGGTGTCGCGGCAAACGCGACTTCGGTTTCAAGCTGGAAAACGGCCTTCAAGTCGTCGCCGATCGGACGTCCCCCGCGAACCCCGAAGTACGAGAGGTTGCTGGAAACGTCGGGAACCCAACCATTTTTGCCAGTGACTCTCGCGCCATTATTGATGAAGTCGCTCATCCCATTGGTCTGGTCATCGAGTGAAACATCGACGTGGCCGTAGATCTGGACCTCACCTCCGCCAACCTGGAAGGTCAGGTCGTTGCCGGGCTTCATGCTGATGCCAGGCGCGGGCGCGGCGTGCTCCTGCTTTTCCTGCGCTCTCTTCACCGAGCCGATTTGCGCCTGCAATTCCTGAATCTGCCTTTGCAACGCATCCAGCTTTGATTGCATGTCGGATAGCTGGTCTGCGTGCGCGCTTCCCATGCAGACAAGCGCAAGCGAGCAAGCGATCACCAGCGATTTTTTTTGGAACGGCATGAGCGTCCTCCTTGGGGTTGGCCTTCGCGGGAATTGCACGCTAGGCCCCTTTCCTGTCACGAAACTGAACGAGGGGCGCGGAATTGACTCCGGTCAACTGAAACTGTGGTTTTTTGAGCGCGCCGGGATGTGCAGGCCTCGGGGGGTCCAATCGAGGTAAGATTCATCCTTCAAATTTTTCGCCTGCCCGGACTCACCTCCGCCCCCAGGAACGCATGACCCAGGCAAAGAAGGTCTTCATCCGCACTTTCGGGTGCCAGATGAACGAGTACGACTCGGACAAGATGGCCGACGTGCTCGCCGCCGCCGACGGTTACGAAAAGACCGCGGATCCCGCCGAGGCCGACCTCATCCTTTTTAATACCTGCTCCGTGCGTGAGAAGGCGCAGGAAAAGGTGTTCGCCGACCTGGGGCGCGTGCGGCCGCTCAAGGGCGCCAAGCCGGGACTCCTGATCGGAGTCGGCGGTTGCGTGGCGAGCCAGGAAGGCGCTGAGATCGTGCGGCGCGCGCCGTTCGTCGACATCGTCTTCGGCCCCCAGACGCTGCACCGCATCCCGGAGCTTCTCGCGCGCCGCCGCGCCACCGGCCGCCCCCAGGTCGACATCTCCTTTCCCGAGATCGAGAAGTTCGACCACCTTCCGCCGGCGCGCGTCGAGGGCGCATCGGCATTCATCTCGATCATGGAAGGCTGCAGCAAATACTGCAGCTTCTGTGTCGTCCCGTATACGCGCGGGGAGGAAGTCTCCCGTCCCTTCGCGGACGTCATCGCCGAGGCGCGCCACCTCGCCGCCGAGGGCGTGAAAGAGGTCACGCTGCTGGGCCAGAACGTGAACGCCTACCGCGGCGATCTCTCCGACGGCCAGGACGCCGATTTCGCGCTCCTCCTCGCGCACATGGCAAAGGTCGAGGGCATCGAACGGCTTCGCTACACCACCTCGCATCCGCTGGAATTCAGCCAGCGCCTGATCGACGCGTACACCAGGATCCCGAAGCTCGTCTCGCAGGTCCACCTCCCGGTGCAGTCCGGTTCCGACCGCGTGCTCGCCGCGATGAAGCGCAACTACACCGCGCTCGAATACCGCTCCATCATCCGCAGGCTGCGCGCCGCGCGCCCGGGAGTCTCGATCTCGAGCGACTTCATCGTCGGCTTTCCCGGCGAGACCGACGCGGATTTCGAGCAGACGATCGAGCTCATCGAAGCGGTTCGCTTCGACGGCTCCTTCAGCTTCATCTACAGCCCGCGCCCGGGCACGCCGGCCGCCAATCTCCGCGACGAGACTGCGCCCGCGGTGAAGCTCGAGCGGTTGCAACGCCTGCAGAAGCGCATCCAGGAGCTCGCCGACGAATACTCGCAGGCCATGGTCGGATCGCGTCAACGCGTGCTGGTCGAGGGCGTTTCGAGGAAGAGCGCCGCCGAGCTCGCGGGGCGCACCGACAACAACCGCATCGTCAATTTCGCCGGGAATACCCGGCTGGTGGGGCAGTTCGTGGAGGTCGAGATCACGAAGGCCCTTCCGCACAGCCTTCGCGGGCGCGTCGCCGGCATCGAGCGCGAAGAGCCGCGAACCGAATCCACGACGATCCGCAACTCCGTCTGATCCATTCTGCACACCGCCAAGGAAATCATCATGCAAAAGCCCCTGATCGCCGCCCTTGCAATGGCTTTCGCCGCATCGGCCGCCGCGCAGCAGCCTCCCGCGCCTCCGTCGCCCGCCCCTTCGCCGCAGCAGACGACCGCGCCGATTCCGCTCGCCGGCGCGCCCGCCCCCGCCGCGCCGACCCCGCCCGGACAGCCCAAGCCCTTCAAGGAAGTGCTCAAGGACGCGCAGGAAATCCCGGGCTTCTTCAAGCTGTACCGCAAGGACGAGAAGGTCTGGATCGAGATCGCCCCCGAGCAGTTCGACAAGCCGTTCTTCTTCTCGATGAACATCCCGAAGTCGGTCGGAGAGCGCGGCCTCTACGGCGGCCAGATGGTGGGCAAGTACAACTCCGTGTCCGTCGGATTCCACATCGCGGAGTGGAAGAAGATCGGCACCCAGGTGCAGCTCATCGCGAAGAACACCGAGTACTTCGCCGCCGAGGGCACGCCGCAGGCGCGCTTCGTCGAGCAATCGTTTTCCGACAGCCTGCTCGCATCCGCTCCCGCCGCATCGATGCCGCACCCCGAGACCAAGGCGGTGCTGATCGAGGCGAACGCGCTCCTCTTCGCCGACATTCCCGGCTATTCGACGCCCCTCGAAAGCGCCTTCCGCATGCCCTTCACGCTCGATGCGCGCAACACGAGCTTCAGCAAGGTGAACAACGGCGAGGTGCTGACGACCCTCCAGGTGAGCGCGCATTTCGCGGTGCCGAAGATCTCGCCGCCGCCGCTCACGCCTCCGCCGGTGCCGAACCCGCCGCCGCCCGTGGCGACCCCGGATCCGCGCAGCCTCTTCGTCGGCTTCCAGTACAACTTCATGAAGCTGCCCGCGCAGCCCATGCACGCGCGCCCCGCCGATCCGCGCATCGGCCACTTCACGACCTCGCGAGTCGACTACACGGACGACCTCACCGCGAAGCCGCGCGCGTATTTCGTGGCGCGCTGGCGGCTCGAGAAAAAGGATCCCGCGGCCGCGATCTCGGAGCCGAAGGAGCCGATCGTCTACTGGCTCGACAAGAACATCCCCGAGAAGTACCGCAAGAGCGTGGCGGAAGGCATCCTCGAGTGGAACAAGGCCTTCGAGAAGGTGGGCTTCGGCAATGCCGTCGTGGTGAAGCAGCAGACCGAGGGCGACGACTTCGACACCATGGATTCGCGCCACGCCTCGGTGCGGTGGTTCACCGGCGCCGATGTCGGCTTCGCCATCGGGCCGTCGCACATCGACCCGCGCACCGGTGAGATCCTCGACGCCGACATCGGTATGTCGGATGTCTTCGCCCGCGGCGCACGCCGCCAGGTCGCCGAGGACTTCTCGCGTCCGACGGGCGGTGAAGTGGCCAACACCATCCAGCTCGGCGACCCGATGCTCGCCCTGCGCGGCTTTCTACCCTGCAATTACATGGAGCAGTCGGCGCAGGAGATGCACTTCGCCTTCGACATGCTCGAGGCGCGCGGGCTCGACATGTCGAGTCCCGAGGCTGAGGCCGTCGCGCAGGCCTACGTGAAGGATGTGGTGATGCACGAGATCGGCTACACGCTCGGCTTCCGCCACAACTTCCGCGCCTCGACCATCTACACCTCGAAGCAGATCAGCGATCCCGAGTTCACGAAGAAGAACGGCCTCACCGGCTCGGTGATGGACTACACGCCGTTCAACATCGCGATGAAGGGCGAGACGCAGCCCGAATACGTGATGAGCACCATCGGACCGTACGACTACTGGGCGATCGAGTACGCCTACAAGCCGATCGAGGCGGCCGACGAGAAGGCCGAGCTCGCGAGGATCGCTTCGCGCTCCACCGAGCCGTTGCTCGCCTATGCCACGGACGAAGACGCGGGGTTCGGCAACGTGTTGATCGGAATCGACCCGGACGTGAACCGCTTCGACCTGGGGAGCGATCCGCTCGAGTACTACCGCAAGCGCATGAAGCTCTCGCGCGAGCTCTGGGACCGGCTGCAGGCGATGAAGCTCGCCCCGGGCGAGAGCTACGAGCGGCTCACGCGCAGCCTGCAGTCGGGTTTCAGCCAGCTCACGCGCATCGCTCCTCTCGCCGCCAAGTACGTCGGAGGCGTGCACCACGTCCGTGATTTCGCGGGCGGCGACCGGCCGTTGTACGAGCCCACGCCGATCGCGCGCCAGCGCGAGGCGCTCACGATGATCACCAACGACCTCTTCCAGGTCGACAGCTTCAAGTTCAAGCCCGAGTTCGTGAGCCACCTCGGCATCGATCATTTCGCCCGTCCCCG
>WNFI01686177.1_pt1 | contig 34262 bp, 34 predicted proteins | sample 5400471 | NCBI WGS metagenome assembly WNFI01 (sample SAMN13153348, study PRJNA577476) | soil metagenome | isolation source: 100 cm saprolite on Douglas fir-dominated hillslope | place: USA:California | collected 2013-09-17 | reverse complement strand
CCGTCGCGCAGCGAAGCCGAGACGCCGAAGCTCATCGTCACATGCAGGCCCCCGCCGACGGTGTCGGCGATGACGCCCTGGCGCAGCCGCTCGGCCATCATTTCGGTGTGTTCGCGGTTGGCTCCGGGCAGGAGCACGAGGAACTCCTCGCCGCCGATCCGGTAGGCGAGGTCGAAGGCGCGCAGCTGCTTGCGCAGCAGGTAGGCGACGTCCTGGAGGACCGCGTCGCCGGTGGCGTGACCATGGGTGTCGTTGATCTCCTTGAAGTGGTCGAGATCGCCGACGATCAGTCCCACCGGCTGGCCGGTGCGCTGCGACTGGTGGGCCAGCTCGATCGTGCGGTCTTTCAGGGAGTTGCGGTTGAGCATCCCGGTGAGCGGATCGATCACCGCTTCGGAGCGATGGATCACGTCGGAGCGCATCAGCGCCGTGGAGAGGATCGCCACGGCGATCGAGAGCGCCAGGGGCATGATCAAAAGCGGGGGCTTGTCGAGCACGGCCTGCGAGTCTGAGGCGAACGCGACGGCGATCAGCATCACGACGGTCACGCCCAGACCGAGGATCACGCCGCGGGTCGGGAAGCGGGCGCTCAGCGTCACGATCGGGATCGCGAACCAGGCCATCGCCGGCGAGTGCGGCCCGCCCGTCAGTACCGCGGCGATCGCGATCATCAGCTGCGAGCCGGCCCATGCGGCGAAGAGCAGGTACTCGGGATGGGTCACCTTCTCGATCGCGTGGTCGGCGAGCTTGAAGAGCACTCCGGCGACCGCGAGCAGGGCGATCGTCCACCAGCCGAGCCACGGGCCGCATAGCAGCAGCGCGAGCGCCATCACGACGAAGGACTTCCGTCGCACAGGGGCGACCAGCCGGTCCATGTCGAGCATCCGCTCGCGGTCCATTCCGTCGCTGATCAGCCACGAGGCGGGAGCGCTGTCCGGCCCCGCCGGGCCGCGGGGGACCGGCTTGACTTCGGCCGGCGGGTGCGGGTGCAGGCGGAGTGCCGGCGCCGGCTTCGAGAACGCGGGAGCGGCGAGATCACTCATTCGGGGGATGTCATCGGCCGCGAATAGCAGAGTCAGGAACAGCCGACGCTCCATTCGACAAATTGACTGTCCGCGCATACAGCGCCCGCCTGGACGCCGATTTTTTTAGAACAGGAGGAGGGGTGGCGCTGCTGTCAGCCGAGCACGAGCTCGGCGGCCGTGCGCAGCGTCGCTGCGTCGCCCGAGATCAGCAGCGTGGTGACGATCGACTCGCGCCAGCGCGCCAGATCGTCGCGGATCTTGTCGTTCGGGCCGATCAGGGACATTTCCTCGATCAGCTTCCTCGGCACCTTCGCCGCCGCCTCGTCCTTGTTGCCGGAGAGATACAGCTCCGCGATCTCGTCCACCTCGGCCTCGTAGCCCATGCGGATCGCCACATTGGCGTGGAAGTTGGTGCCTTTGGCGCCCATGCCGCCGAAGTAGAGGGCATAGAAGGGGCGCAGCGAGTCGGCCGCCGCCTCGACGTCATCGGAGACGATCAGGGGCACCGTGGCGTTGACCTGGAAGTCCGCGAGCGAGCGCCGCGCGCCAGGCCGGGCGAAACCGTCTTCCAGGTAGCCCTTGTAGTGGTCCTGCTGTGCCGGCGCGAACAGCATCGCCAGCCAGCCGTCGCAGAGCTCGCCGCAGAGCGCGATGTTCTTCGGCCCCTCGGCGCCGAGGAAGACCGGGATGTCCTCGCGCAGTGGGTGGATCGAGGACTTCAGGGGCTTGGCCAGGCCCGTGCCGCCGGGCAGCGGCAGCTTGTAGTGCTCGCCCTCGGCCACCACCGGACCCTTGCGGGCCCAGATGTCGCGCAGGATGCCGATGTACTCGCGGGTGCGCGCGAGGGGCTTCGCGAAGGGCATGCCGTACCAGCCCTCCACGACCTGCGGCCCGGACACGCCGAGGCCGAGCTGGAAGCGCCCGCCCGAGAGCAGGTCCATCGTCATCGCCGCCATTGCCGTCGCCGCCGGCTGGCGGGCGGACATCTGCACGATCGCCGTGCCGAGCTTCAGCTTCTCGGTCTTCGCTCCCCACCAGGCCAGCGGCGTCAGGCAGTCCGAGCCGTATGCCTCGGCCGTCCAGATCGAGTCGAAGCCGAGCTGCTCGGCCTCCGCGATCGACTCCTCCACGCCGGGAGGCGGGCCGCCGGCCCAGTAGCCCGTATTCAGCCCCAGTTTCAGCTCCCCCGCCATCGCCCGAGGACTATATGTCAAGCCCGGATCAGGGCGAGCGTGAAGCCGTCGTAGCCCTTGGCGCCGACGGTCTGGATCGTCGTCGCCTCGACGCGTGGCTCCGCCGCCAGCAGCTCGTGGAGGCGGCGGTTGCCGATCGCGCTCGCATCGTCGGTGTCCGGATCGGCGAGCGTCCCGCCCCGCACGACGTTGTCGGCGACAATCACCCCGCCTGGACGGCAGAGCTCGAGCGCCGCCTCGAAGTACACGGGGGTGTTGGCCTTGTCGGCGTCGATGAAGGCGAGGTCGAAGGGCTCGGGCCGCTCCGCGGCAAGCGCCGCGAGCGAGTCGATCGCGGGACCGACCCGGATCTCGACGAGCGCGGCGAGGCCTGCTGCCGCGACGTTGCGCTCCGCGACCGCGGCATATCCCGGGTCGAGCTCCAGTGTCACGAGCCGCCCGTCCGCCGGCAGCGCCCGCGCGAGCCAGATCGTGCTGTAGCCACCGAGCGTGCCGACCTCGAGGATCCGCCGCGTGCCGTGGATCCGTGCGAGCAGGTTCAGCAGCCGGCCCTGGCTGGGCGTCACGGCGATCGGCGGCAGGCCCGCCAGGGAGTTGTTGCGCGCGGCCTCGTCGAGCACGGGGTCGGGGCCGATCAGCAGGCCCTCGGCGAAGGCGTCGACCGCGTCCCAGATCGGCTGGCTCATGCGCTCTCCGCGAGGTCGTCCCGCCGCGTGATCAGAGCCAGCGGGATCGTGAGCCCCGCCGAGCGCCCGACCGTCGAGATGCGCCGACCGGGCTGCACCGCTGCGCGTGCTTCCCCCGCGTGCGGCGCCATCGCCGCGACCGTCGCGTCGATGTCGTCGACCAGCAGCGCGAGGCCCCAGAAGCGAGCCGGCCGGTCGGGCCCGCCCTTCGCCGCCGCGACGTCCTCCGGCTCCTCGACGAGCTCGAGGATCTCGCGGCCGAGCCGGAAGAAGGCCTGGCGCGGCGCGCCCGCCGGGGTCGGCTCCTCGCGCACCCTGCGGAGGTCCATGCCGGCGGCCTGCATCGCCGCAACGCTGCGCTCGAAGGCCGGTGAGACGGCCACGACGTGGTCGATCGAGACGACGCCGTTCGGATGCGGTAGGGCCGGCGCCATCGCCGGGCGCTCGGAGATCTTCGTCGGCAGGCCGTCGAGCTCGGCCGAAGCGAGGCCGCGCAGCGACCAGCCGATCACGCCCACGCCCTCCCCCTCGCCCACGCCCTCGCCGTCGCGCACGCCGCTCAGCCGCAGCGCCACGCCGCCGATTGCGCAGCTCTCGCCGTCGACGTGGAAACCGAGCGCCAGCCAGCGCCCCGCGTCGCCCGCGATCTCGATCTCATCGATCGTCGGCATGCTCCTGCCTCCCTCCGGCGCCGCGAGCCCGACGCGGACTGCCGCTAGAACTGATCAGGCGTGAACGGTACACCCCAACTCAGCGATCGTCGGCGGCTCGCGATCCTCGCGATCTGCTGCATGAGCCTCCTGATCGTGGCGATGGACAACACGATCGTCAACGTCGCGCTGCCCTCGATCCGGCGCGACCTGCACGCGTCGCTGTCGGGCCTGCAGTGGACTGTCGACGCCTACACGATCGTGCTTGCCAGCCTGTTGATGCTGGCCGGCTCGACGGGCGACCGGCTGGGCCGCCGCCGCACGTTCCAGACCGGCCTGTTGGTGTTCGCGGCCGGCTCGCTCGCCTGCAGCGTCGCGCCGACGCTCGGCTGGCTGATCGCCGCCCGGGCCTTGCAGGGCGTCGGCGGCTCGATGCTCAACCCGGTCGCGATGTCGATCATCACGAACGTCTTCACCGACCCGCGCGAGCGCAGCCGCGCGATTGGCGCCTGGGGCGCGACTGTCGGCATCAGCCTCGCGCTCGGCCCGATCGTCGGCGGAGCGCTCACAGAGACGGTGAGCTGGCGGGCGATCTTCTGGATCAACGTGCCGATCGCGCTCGCCGCCGTCGTGCTGACCGCGCTGTTCGTGCCCGAGTCGCGGGCCGCGCGGCCACGACGCGTCGATCCGGTCGGCCAGGTGCTCGTGATCGTCGCCCTGGCATCCTTGACCTACGGCATCATCGACGCCCCTCAGGCGGGCTGGGGCTCCGCCGAGACGATCGGTCTGTTCGTGGTGTCGCTGGGTGCGTTGGCGGCATTGGTGCCATATGAGCTGCGCCGCCGGGACCCGCTGATCGAGCCGCGCTTCTTCCGCAGCCCGCCCTTCACCGGTGCGACGCTGATCGCGATCAGCGCCTTCGCGGGCTTCGCGGGCTTCTTGCTGCTCAACACCCTCTACCTGCAGGAGGTCCGCGGCTATTCGGCCCTGCAGGCGGGACTCACCACCGTTCCGATGGCGGTGCTGGCGGGACTCTTCGCGCCGCTCTCGGGGCGGGTCGTCGGGCGCCGCGGCGCCCGGCCGGCCCTGATCTTCGGCGGCCTCTGCATGCTCGTGGCGCCGCTGCTGCTGACCAGCCTCTCGCGCACGACACCGCTCGGCTTGATCGGCTCGATCCTCGGCACCGCCGCCGGCACCGCGGCCGGCCAGGGCCTCGCCGGGGCAAGCCATCCTGCCTGGTGGGTGATCGGCGGCTGCGGCGGCTCCGTGCTCGCGCTCGGCACCCTCTCGACCGGCGCTTGGGCCCGGCGGACCGCGAGGAGGGCGGCCGCTGAACTGGATGACGAAGCGTCGCCGCGGGCGCTCGAGCCCTCATTGGGCGGCAGCACGGCATAGATCGCCGGGTCCCACGAGGTCGTCCATCTAGCATCGGCGCAGATGAGCGAGCGACGCGAGAGCCCTCCCCGGCGCCACGCGCTGCTGGCCCTGCTGCGCTTCGTGCTGCCCGGCCTGGTCGTGCTCGGCGGGATCGTCGTGATGTCACTGGGCGGCGAAACGAACCTCGAGGGTGGCGGCGGCATCGTCAGCGCGGGTCTCGCGATCTACTTCATCAACTGGCTGTTTCGCACCGGCGCGGCAGGCGACGAAGAGCGCCGGCGCGAGGACGAAGCGCGGGAGTACTTCGACCGGCACGGAAGGTGGCCCGACTAGGCTGAGTCGCGCGGTCGCCTCGACAGCTGCCGTGGCGTGCAGCGGTCGCGTACTCCATCCGTCCATGGCACGGACTCGACGAACCGGTGAGAATCTCGCGGTGAGCTCGCGGGTAAAAGCACCGCCGATGGCCGGATACCGCCCGCAGGCGCCGTTCCTGGACGAGCTGTTCGAGCACGACGGCTCGCCGCGTCCGACCGCAGAGCCCCTGATCCGCACCCTGGACGGGCTGGGCAGCGAGGGCCTCGCAGAGGCCGGACGCCGGCGCGATGCGATCTTCATGCAGCAGGGCATCACGTTCGAAACCTCGTCCGCGCGCGGGGTGGGCGGGCATCACGTGGAACGGCCGTTTCCGCTCGACCTCGTGCCGCGCGTGCTCAGCGGCGAGGAATGGCGCGCCATCAAGCGGGGCCTCGCCCAGCGAATCCGCGCGCTCAACCACTTCGTCGACGACGTCTACCACGGGCGCGAGATCGTGCGCGAGGGAATCGTCCCCTGGCGGCTGGTCGCCGCCTGTCCGCAGTTCGCGCGCGCCGTGCATGGCATCCGACCGCCCGGCGGCGTCTACACGCACGTCGCAGGCTGCGACCTCGTGCGCCACAGCGACGGCAGCTGGAAGGTCATCGAGGACAACGTGCGGATCCCGTCGGGCATCTCCTACGTGCTCGAGAACCGAGCCGCGATGGCCAGGCTCGTCCCGGAGCTGTTCAGCTCATACCGTGTGCGCCCCGTCGAGCACTACCCGCAGCTGCTGCTGCACGCGCTGCGGGCGGTGGCACCATCGGCGGAGAGCGAGGCGACCGTCGTGGTGTGGACGCCCGGGCCCGCCAACCCGGCGTACTTCGAGCATGCATTCCTCGCGCGCCAGATGGGTGTGGAGCTCGTCGAGGCCACCGACCTGGTCGTGCGCGACGACGTGCTTTACATGCGCACCACACGGGGCCTCGAGCGCGCGCACGCTGTCTACCGTCGGCTCGACGACGACTTCGTCGACCCGCTCGAGTTCCGCCACGACTCGCTGCTCGGCGTGCCCGGTCTGGTCCGCGCCTACCGCGCCGGCTCGGTGGCGATCGCAAACGCCTTCGGCACGGGTGTCGCCGACGACAAGGCGATCTACACCTTCGTGCCGGAGATGATCCGCTTCTACCTCGGCGAGGAGCCGATCCTCGAGAACGTCCGCACGTACCTGCTGGGCGATCCCGAACAGCTCGAGTACGTGCTCGCCCGCGTCGACGAGCTGGTCGTCAAGCCGACCGGCGAGTCGGGCGGGCGCGGCGTGATGATCGGCCCCCACGCATCTGAGCAGGACATCGAGCGCATGCGCGGAGTGATCCGTGCCCATCCCGACGGCTGGATCGCCCAGGACGTCGTGCGCCTGTCAACGGTTCCGACCGTCGGCGAGGACGGCGTGCTGCACCCTCGTCATGTCGACCTGCGGCCATTCGCGGTGTTCGGGGAGCGCATCGACATCGTTCCCGGTGGGCTGACACGCGTCGCGCTCGAGGAGGGATCGCTGATCGTCAACTCCTCGCGCGGCGGCGGCTCGAAGGACACCTGGGTGCTCGAGGACAACGCCGACGACGCGGACCGGGCGGGGCCGCCGATCGCCGACACCCAGCCGCCCGCGCTGCCCGACCTGCGTTACGGCGCCTGGTCCGGCCAACAGCAGCAACAGCAACAGCAGCAACAGGAACAGCAGCAACAGCAGCAGACCGCCTGATGCTCGCACGGATCGCCCACGAGCTGTATTGGCTCGGCCGCAACCTGGCTCGCGCGGAGTTCACCGCGCGCGCGGTCGAGGCTGTGTTCCGCTCCGAGCTACAGGGCTCGAGCGACGCACTGCCAGGTGTCAGCTTCGGCTCGGGCGGGCTCCTCGCGATGCTCGGCGACGTCGACGCTGCGCCGGGAAATGGACGCCCGGGGCTTCACCAGTTGACACTCGACCCGGCGCGGCCCGGCTCGATGCTCGCCTCGATCGAACGCGCCCGCGAGGGTGCGCGGACGGTGCGCGACGTGATCAGCGCCGAGATGTGGGAGGCGATCAACACGACCAGCCTCGCGCTCCGCGAAGGCATCGAGCAGCCTCGCTGGGACGGTCCCACCGGCACGTCTGCGACCTCCCAGTACGTCAAGGAGCGCACCGCCCTGATCTGGGGCGTGGCGAACCGCTCGATGCTGCGCGACGAGGCCAAGAGCTTCCTCGAAGCGGGCGGGCAGATCGAGATCGCAGACATGGTCCTGCGGATGCTGCGCGTGGCGCTGCCGACCACCGTCTTCGCCGGCGGTGTCCGTGACGCGGCGAGCTCCGACGGCCAGGCGCTGATCCTGCTACATGCCGTCGGCGGGTTTCATGCTTACCTGCGTGCCGTGACTGCACCGCCCAACGCGCATCCAGTCGCGCGCTTCCTGCTGTTCGAGCGCGCCTACCCGGACAGCGTGGCTGCGTGCGTGGACTCGCTGAACGAGCGCTTCACGCTGGCCGACGCAGGTCCGCGCAACTCCAAGCCGGTGCTGCGCGTCAGCCGCCTCGCCGCCGACCTCGACTTCCAGCGACGCGCGCTTCCCGACGGCGCCGAGCTGACCGGCATCTGCGAACAGACGCAGCAGGAGCTGGCCCGCATCGACCAGGACGTCGCAGAGCGCTACTTCGCCGGCACCGCCTCCGCCGGCCTGCGGAGGTGAGAGCAGCGTGCATTTCGCGATCCGCTTCCTGACGGAGTACCGCTACGACTCCGCCGTGACGGACAACCTCAACTCGCTCCGCGTGAGACCTGCGACGACCTCCACCCAGCGCTGCGACGAGTTCCACACGCGCATCGAGCCGGAGGCCCGCGTCAGCCGCCACCTCGACTACTTCGGCACCGAGGTGATCGAGTTCGGGATTCCCTCGAGCCACGAGCAACTGACGATCGACATGCGCGCGCGGGTCGTCACCTCCGACCCCCCCGAGCCCCCGGAGGGAAGCTGGGAGAGCCTCCGAAGCTCGGCCTACCTGGACGCCGCCGGCGAGTTCGCGCTGCCCTGGCAGGACCAGCCGTCGATCGACGGTCTCGAGGGGCTCGAGGCGGAGCTGGCCGGCGAGAGTCCCCTCGCGACCTTGGTCAGGCTCTGTGAGCTCGTCCCGGAGCGCTTCGAATACCGGCCCGGCGTGACCTACGTCGGCTCGACCGTGCGCGACCTCCTCGCGGCCGGGGCCGGCGTCTGCCAGGACTTCGTTCACCTCTCATTGGTCCTGCTGCGGCGCCGCGGTATCGCCGCGCGTTATGTCTCGGGCTACCTCTGGTCGGCCGACGAGGAGGACGGCACCGAGTCGGTCGAGGTCGACACGCACGCGTGGCTGGAGGCCCTGCTGCCGAGCGCCGGTGGCAAGGGGGAGCCCGTCTGGGTCAGCGCGGACCCGACCAACAGGCGCCTCGCCGGCGAAACGCACGTGAAGATCGGACACGGCCGTTTCTACTCCGACGTCCCGCCCGTCAAGGGCCTCTACCTGGGCGGCGCCTCCTCGGAGCTCGACGCCGCCGTCAAGATGTCCCGCCTGGACCCACAGACCGGCGCGCGGGCCTAGCCGGCGCCCTAGCGGCGCGGGACCTCCAACGAATAGCTCAGCCATCGCTCGCGACGCCCGCCGATGCGGTCATAGAGCGCCTGCGCCCGCCGGTTCTCGGGCGCGGTCTGCCACTCCATCTCCTCCGCGCCGTGCGCCGCGCAGCGCTCCAGGCACGCCTCGATCAGGCGCTCGCCGACCCGCAGGCCGCGCGCCCGCGGAACGACGAACAGGTCGTTCATCGTGCCGATCGGCGCGGCGCGCGCCGTCGAGAAGCTCCAATAGAGCGTCGCGAAGCCCACCGCCCCGCCGGCGGGATCTCGCGCGATCAGCTGAACCCCCTCGCGCCGGGGGTCCGCGATCAGCGTCCGGGCGAGCGCCAGGAGCCGCTGATCAGACGGGTTCACTTCGTAGAAGTCGCAGTATTCGCGCATCAGCGCGAGCAGCTCACCGAGGTCGCGCTCGCCGGCGAGGGACACCGTGACGGCCGCGGCTGCATGGGACGCTTCGGCCGCGGGTAACTCGTCGGTGCTCATTGCTCCAGGCTAATGCAGCATCTGCGGATGGCCGATCCCGACTCGATGCGCGCGCGCTTCGCACCACGGTCCCTCGTGGCCCTCCTCGCTGCCGTCGCGCTGGCCGCGGCCGTCGGCGGCTGCGGCTCGACTCAGGCGACGCTCGACCCGATCGCGCAAGCGGCACAGGCGACGACTCACTCGGGCGGCTCGCAGATCGCGATGACGGCGAGCGTGCAGGAGCCCGCGCTGGGCTCCTTCCTGACGGTACGCGGCAACGGCTCCTTCAACATGTCCCGTCAGGAAGGCGAGCTCTTCTTCGACATCGACGGCCTGCCCGTAGCGGCCCAAGCGCGGCTTCCGGGAGGCCACCTCCAGCTGACGGAGCTCTTCAAGGACGGCGTCCTCTACATGGGCTCGCCGCTGTTCGAAGGCAAGCTGCCCGGAGGGGCGAAGTGGATGAAGCTGGACCTCACGAAGGTCGAGTCAAGCCTCGGCATCGACGTGCAGTCGCTGAGCAGCGGCCAGTCGAACCCGACCGAGTTCCTGCAGTACCTGCGCGGCAGCGGGGGCTCTGTGACGGCGGCCGGACACGAACGCGTGCGTGGCATTGAGACGACCCGCTACGAGGGAACGGTGGATCTGGAACGCGCCGCCCAACAGATCCCGGCGAGCGACCGCGGCAAGCTCGAGGCGGCGATCAAACAGCTGATCGCCAAGACCGGCGTCGGCTCCTACCCGGTCACGGTCTGGATCGACGATCATCACCTCGTCCGCCGCATGGAAATGAAGATGACGACCTCCGCCGGTGCCGGTGCCGGTGCCGGCGCGGGCGCCGCCACGATCGACTTCGAAATGTTCGGATTCGGCGCCTCGCCGGGCGTCAACGCCCCCGCCGCCGGCGAAACCTTCGACGCGACGAAGCTCTCTCTGCAGAGCCTCGCGCCGGGCGCCTGAGCGGCCTCGGGGCGACGCAGGGAATCGCCCAGCTCCCCGCTCAACCCCGCCATTCCCTTTAGGCTTCATGCGGAGTCCGCGCCGGCGCGATCCCGCATGGGCCGGCTGGGAGCCAGGATCGATAAACACGATGTCCGCTAGTGACAGCAGGCCGGGGGGAGGCGCGCAGCGCCAAGGCGAAACGCGCGTGGCGGTGTTGAGCGCGGCTGGGCTCTACGTGCTCGGCGGCACCCTGATCGCGACCTCCTTCCTGCTACCCGATGTCAGCTCGCCCGCGGGCGCCGCGGCGGTCGCCGGCGACGCCTACCTGACGGCGATCGCGCTCGTCTGGGCCGCGCGGCGAGGCCGCTCGAGCCTCGAGCTGGCCTGGATCGCGGAGCTGTGGGGAATCGCGATCATCATCGTCCTCTGCGCCTCAACCGGCGGTGCCAGGAGCCCCTTCGCGCTGCTCTACTTCTTCGCGATCGGGCACGCCGCGGCGTTCCAGCCCCGCCGCCGCTTCGCCCTCACCTCCCTCGCCGGCCTGCTCGCCTTCCTCGCGCCGCTCGTCTATTCCCACGTCGATGCGAACTTCGCCGCGATCGCCTGCGTCGGTGCGGTGCTCGCACTGCTGACGACGGTCGTGCTGCACCTGGCGCTTGAAAGGCTCCGCGCCGAGCGCCGCCGGCTCGAGCTGCTGATCAGGGCCACGGCGAAGCTCGACACATCGCTCGACCCCCAGCAGACACTGCGCCGCATCGCTCGCACCACGGTGCCCGAGCTCGCCGAGCTGTGCGTGATCGATCTCGTCGACGAGGAGGGCGCGATCACGACCACCGTCGCGGCCGGCGTCGACCCGCAGGCCGCCGCGCGCGTCGAGCAGATGCGCCCCGAGGAGCGAGCCGAGGCGCTCGCCGGTCATCCCCTCGCCCGTGCCCTGATCGAGCGCACCCCGGCCGTCGTCCAGGACCTCGCCGAGGCGCCCGCCCTGAGCGAGGCGATCGAGACCACCGGGATCCTGCCCGGTCCCGACGCGGCCACCTCGCACTCCGCGACGGTCGTGCCGATGGTCGCCCGCGGGCGGTTGCTCGGCGTGATGTCCTTCGTACACCGCGGCCCGCCGCAGCGTGGACAACTGCGGGTGCTCGAGGACCTCACGGGTCGCGCCTCGCTGGCCTATGACAACGCCCGCCTCTACGCCGAGCGGGCACGCGTCGCCCAGACGCTCCGGCGCAGCCTGATGCCGACCGCCTTGCCGTCCGTGCCGGGTCTGGACCTCGACTGCTACTTCCGGCCGATGGGCGCGGGCAGCGAAGTCGGAGGCGACTTCTACGACGTGTTCGCCGACCGTGACGGCTGCTGGCTGGTCGTCGGCGACGTCTGCGGCAAGGGCGCCGAGGCAGCGGTCATGACGGCCTTCCTGCGCCACACCGCCGCGGCCTATGCCCGCGACGGAAACAGCCCCGCAAGCGTGCTGGCACGCGTCAACCGCGCGATGCTCGAACAGGACTTCGACGGCCGCTTCGCGACCGCGATCCTCGCCCGCCTCGACTACGTGCCCGGCGGGATCGCCCTGACCATCGCGGGGGCGGGACATCCCGCCGCGCTCGTGACGCGCGCGGATGGCGCGAGCGAGGAGTTCGGCGCCGGCGGCACGCTGCTCGGGGTCTTCCCGGATGCGCGCATCGGCGAATCCTCCACCGTCCTCGGCGAGGGCGATGCGCTGGCGCTGTACACCGACGGCCTGGCCGAGGCGCACGCCCCCGCGCGCATGCTCAGCTCGAGCGAGATGATCCGTGCGCTCACCGAGTCGCCGCTTGACTCTGCCCATCATGCGATCGCGGCGCTGCTCGGGCTCGTCGACCTCAGCCAGGGGGCGCGCGACGACATCGCGATCCTCGCGCTGCGGGTCACCGCCGCCGAGGCGCGCGGCGTGCGGGCCGCCTGACTCAGCTGGGGAACCTCCCTGTGCACTTAGACCGCGCCGGCGGCCCTTTTCTTCCGCGAGACCTCGCCGCGCTCGAGGTGCCGGCGCAGCCCCGCGTAGCTCTGGTCGGGGGGCATCGCCTGCTCGTAGGTCGGTGCAAGCGCTGGGCCGGCCCGTGCCGCCACGCGCTCGCGCACGGTCGCCGTGAACCCCTGCTCGTCGAGCCTCGCGGCGAGATCCTCCGTCTCCTCCAGGTGCACGGCTAGCTCGTCCAGCTGCGCGGCGACATCGTGATGGGCGCCGAAGTGCGTGATCGCCAGCGCCGCCGGCTGCCAATCCCGGACCAGCTCGATCGAGCCTCGCCAGGCCCCGAGGTCGATGTCCGGCGGCGGCGTCGGCGCCATCGTCGGCCCGCCGGCGATGCGCACACCGGCGACATCCCCTGTGAACGCCCAGCCGCTCTGCTCGTGCAGGTAGCTGACGTGGTGGGAGGCGTGGCCAGGCGTGTAGGCGACCCTCAGCCCGGCCAACCTCTCGCCTCCGCGGAGCACCCTGATCCGCTCGGAGGGCACCGGCAGCACCTCGCCCCACAGCCGCTCCATCTCGGTGCCGTACAGCCGGCTCGCGCTGGCCAGCAGCCGGCTCGGATCGGCCAGATGCGGCGCGCCGCGCTCGTGCACCCACACCTCGAGCTCGGGAAAGCGCCGCGCCAGCGACCCCGCGGCACCCGCATGGTCGAGGTGGATGTGGGTGAGCGCCAGCGCCCGCACGGGACGCTCGCCGAGCGCGCCGAGGAGCGCCGGCAGGCAGGAGGCCGGCCCGGGGTCGACGAGCACATCGCCGAGCAGCCAGGCGCCGATCACCTGCGGGCGCCCGAGGTGGAGAAGGTCGATCGGCTCGGGCTCGGCTGTCGATGAGAGCGCTGCGGAGATCACTTCCGTCAAGTGTGACTTCACCGTCGGGGTTTCGCTCGATGACGCCGCCGCGGGACCCGGACAAGATGATCCGCGTGCCTAATGTGAGTGGGATGAGCATCGGGCGGATCGTCTGCGGGGGCCAGTCCGGCGTCGATCGCGCCGCTCTCGACGTGGCGATCGCGCTCGGCGTCTGCTACGGCGGCTGGTGCCCCCGGGGCGGCTGGGCGGAGGACATGCCCGAGCCGCCGGGGCTGCTCGTCTCCTACCCGGAACTCGACGAGACGCCCGCCGCGGATCCCGAGCAGCGAACGCGCTGGAACGTCCGCGACAGCGACGCGACGCTGATCCTCACAGCGCCGCAGGTCGTCTCGGCCGGCACGGCATTGACGCTTGCAGCCGCAATGGAGCTCGGGCGCGAGCTGGCCGTGATCGATGTCGCGAGGCCCGAGCCGGGCCTGCGCGACTCACTCGATTTGCTCGCCGCACTGCCCGGGGACGGCTCGCTGAACGTCGCCGGCCCCCGCGAAAGCGAGGCACCTGGGATCTATGAGGCGACCGTGATGGTGCTCGCGTCGCTGCTCGAGTCCGCCTGAGCGCCGATCCCCCGAATCAGGCTCTCGAGCACGTCGCCGGCCGCCTCGATCGTGCTCCAATCGAGGTTCTCCGGGACGTCGCTCGGCCAGTGATAGTTGGCCGGTGTCTTCAAGTCGGTGCAGGCGGCGATGCAGGCCGTGCGGTAACCGGACTTGAGCGCCGGGAGCGCGTCGGTGGCCCCCGCGCCGAGCCTCAGCCCGCGCCACAACCCGATGCCGGCACGGGCGGCCGCCGCCTGGATCTCGGTCCGCAGCGACTCGTCATGGTCGCGCATCCGCAGCATCCCCTCTCCCTCCATCAACATCAGATGCGGCGAGCCCACGCACTCCAGGGCGATCACCCGCGTCGTGGCCGGGTCGAGCTCCTCGCGGTGGCGGGAGACGAAGCCGCGCATCCCCTCCATGAACGACTCCTCGCTGCCAGTCGAGAGCAGCAGCACCCGCACTCCGCCCGCGGGACGGTTGCGGAGGCGAGCGGCGAGGTCGAGTAGCACCGCGACGGAGCTGAGGTTGTCGTTTGCGCCGCACACCACCGGCGAGCGGGCAACGTCGGCCAGCAGCGCCGCCGTGACGGCGCTCCAGAGCGTGCCGAGCCGCCGCAGCGGGCTGCGGGCGAAGATCGCGCCGAGCGCGACCAGGATGGGACCCGCGACGAGCAGTCGCCCGGTCTGCAGGGAGGTGTGTTGCTTGGCGTACCAGCGCGGGAACCGCGCGGCGAGAGCGGGCACCAGCCCGGGATGGAACAGCAGGCCGGTGTGCGCGGCGTCATGGTGGGCAACGATCACGACGGTCTCCGCGGCCGCCTGATCACCGGCCCAGGCGAGCACGTTCGTGGCGCTTCGTTTCGGCAGCAGCCCGCGGAGCAGGTGCCGGCCGCAGTCGACGTCGTCGGCGATCGCCGCCGCCGACGCGAGCGCGACTGCCAGGCCGGCGGCGCGCGCTCTCCGGCTGCGGGCGCGGCCCGCCAGGAGTCCCGCCAGGGCGCCGGCCGTCGCGGCCAGCCCCGAGGACTGCCAGTAACCCCCGACGGCGGGCTCGCGCTCGAGCGCCGGTTCGAGGCCGTACTCGCGGAGCATCGACTCCAGCAATTGCGCAGCCCGCTCCTCGCCGGGCCCCGCCGAGCCCCGCTCGATCGCTGCGAGTTCGAGCAGTGCTTCGCGAGGATGGGCCGGGGGCATCGTGGAAGGTTACGCGGGTATGCGATCTTGACGATGTCTTGGCACGCCGAGAGCGCTCCACCGCCACCTCCCCCCGCGCGGTTCGTGCGAGCGTCGCGGGCCGCGTGCAGGGCGTCGGCTTCAGAGACACAGCCTGCCGGCGTGCCGAGGCCCTCGGCGTGACCGGGTGGGTGCGAAACGAAGCTGACGGCGTCGTGTCGGTGCACGCGGAGGGGCCGGCCGAGGCCGTCGCCCAGTTCCTCGAGTTCCTCGCCGCGGGTCCACGGGGCGCGTCCGTCGAGCACCTCGCGGTCCGCGACGTGCGTGTGGAGGGCCACGAGCAGTTCGCGGTGCGCGGGGTGAACGCCGGCGTCTTCGTGGTGCAGGAGCACGAGGCCAGCACCCACCATTTCGACCTGCGCCTGGAGGTGGAGGGCGCGATGCGCTCGTGGGCGGTGCCGAAGGGGCCATCGATGGATCCGGCCGTGAAGCGCCTGGCGGTGCAGGTCGAGGACCACTCGCTCTCCCACAACGACTTCGAGGGCTCCACGGACAACGGCGGCGTGGCGATCTGGGATCGCGGCGGCTACGAGCAGGGCGGCCGGGTGCCCTGGCCCGAGGCGCTCGATCGAGGTCATGCCGTGTTCGTGCTGCACGGCGAGAAGCTCCATGGCGGCTTCGCACTGCAGCGGACGCGGGAGGGGCCGAAGCCCCAATGGCTGCTCCTCAAGCGCCGCGACGAGCAGGCCCGGCCCGGCTCGGACATCGTCGCCGAACGACCCGCCTCGGTCGCGAGCGGCCGCACTCTCGCGGAGATCGCCACGGAGTAGCAAATGGAACGTCCATCCCGACTACTCGAATCAGCTATCGGGCCACGCCCGCTGCCCGGGATCAACGATCTGCTCTAGCCTGTCGATCAACCTTTGCAGGCAGTGCGTTTCAGCGCGCGGGACGGCATCCGTGGCCGCGAGAACGTGACGTGAGCGACGGATATGAGCGTTCGATTCCGCAGCATCTGGTCCAGAGGCGCAGCCGCCGCGCTGGCATCGGCGTGGATCCTCGCCCTGTTCGCCTCCCTCGGCGGGACGCTCGACCCGGACCCGGTCGCGGCCGCCGGCGTGAGCGTGCCGATCCCGCTCGGCGAAGGCTCCTCGCCGGTGCAGCTGCCGCCGGTCAAGGTCACGGTCCCGTCGCCCTCGGGCGGCGCGCCGCTCGCCGAAGTGGGCGTCGGCGAAAAAGGCCTGAGCGTCACTACACCGGCGCCGCCCCCGCTCCCGAAAGCCGAAGTGCCGCCGACCCCGACGGTGCCTTCGGTGCCCCCTCTGCCCCCGGCCGAAAAGATCCCCGACCCCACGGGTGGCGTCCCGATCCTCCCCGTCGGGGTGTCCTCCGGCGGATCGTCGGGGAGCGGCTCGCCGGGGCAGTCCGGCGCAGAGGCTAGGAGCGCCGGCGCCGGAGCAGGGCGAGCACAGGCGGGTGGCAAGGCACCGGCGCGAGGCAGGAAGGCTTCCAGCGGCGCCTCAGCCGCAAAGGGCGGTCGCCCGGGCGCGGAAGGCTCAAACGGCGCAGGTCCCGGTGGCGCGCCGGGTGGGGCCGCGGCGGCCGCTGCCGCCGGCGGCGGGCCGAAAGGGTCCGGCAACGTGACCGGCGTCACCGCTGCACACCGCGAATCGGCCGATCCGCTTTCCTCGCTCGGGCGCGAACTGTCGATACCGCTGCCCGTTCCCGACTGGAGCAAGCCGATCATCCTGCTGCTGGCGCTCCTGGCGATCGCCTTCGCCGTCCGCTGGCGCCTCGCGACAAGGCGCGCGGGGAGCCTCGAGCGGCGTCAGGACGCCCTGCTGGCGGACATCAAGGTGATGCAGGAAGCGCTCGCGCCGGAGGTCCCCGAGACGCTCCAGGGCCTGGGCCTGTCGGTCGCCTATCGCCCGGCCGAGGGACCGGCGGCCGGCGGCGACTTCTACGACGTCTTCGAGCTCGGCAGCGACCGCGTGGCGGTGATCCTCGGCGACGTCGCCGGCCACGGCCACGACGCCGTGCGCCAGGCCGCTCTGACGCGCTTCACCTTGCGGGCCTTCCTGAAGCAGAGCGGAGATCCCAGGACGGCGCTGGCGCTCGCGGGCCACGCGCTCTCGGACCCTGGGTGCGGGCAGCTCGCGACTGTCGCGATGGCGGTCTTCGACAGCGCCAGGGGCACGCTCACCTACGCCCTCGCCGGTCATCCGCCGCCACTGCTCATCGGCCTGCCCGCGGGCGACGTTCCCGCGAGCTGCTCTTCGCCTCCGGTGGGATGCGAGCTGCCCACCGGCAGCCGCCAGCGGACGGTCAGCCTGCCGGCCGGCGGGCGAGCATGCTTCTTCAGCGATGGGCTGATCGAGGCGCGTCTGAGCGATGAGCCGGTCGAAGGGCATGCCGACCTGCTCGGCCGCGAGCGCCTCGCCGAGCTGTTCTGCGCGCTGCCCGCGGAGGCCGGTGCGGACGAGCTGCTGGCGGCGGTCCGATCGGAGGCAGCTGCGACGCCCGACGACATGGCGGCGTGCGTCCTCACGCCCCACGTGAGGAGCGCCGGGCGCGTGATCGACGTCGAGGAACTCGAGGTCGGCCGGCGCGCGCTCGAGGACGGCCACCTCGACGCCTATCTCAGCGCGAGCGGCCTCGGCGCGGGCGAGAAGGCCCGCGTGCTGGCCGAGGTGGACGCTCGCCTGGAGACGGACGCCGGCGCCCTGCTGCTCGTCGACCGCAGCGGTGGCGACGAGATCGAGGTCAACGTCCGCGCTTGCCGCGAGCAACGCCCCCCGTCCGTGCCGCCGAGCGGGCTCCCCAGCCTGCTGCAGGCCTGAACGGGGATCGGAATACCGTCGGCCGCCGTAGAGCGCGCGGACGGCCGAACACCGAGAGCTGGGTGCCCTGCCGCCTGGCGCTCTACCGCGGGTTGCTCTACAGCGCGTTGCTCAACGGCCGGGTGCGATTTTCGGGGTATGCGATGGATCTCGGGCGGCGCGCGGATCTACACGCACATGAATACGAAAACACGCTGGGTCCTCGCATTGACTGGAATCGGGTCGTTGATGGCTGCCCTCGACACGGTCGTCGTCTCGACCGCCCTGACGACGATTCATCGCTCGCTGGGCGCGAGCGTCGAGCAGCTCGAGTGGACCGTCAACGCCTACAACGTCTCCTTCGCCGTGTTGCTGATCACGGGTGCCGCGCTCGGCGACCGCTACGGGCGCCGCCGGGGCTACGCCGCCGGTCTCGCCCTCTTCTCGCTCGCCTCCGCCGGCTGCGCGCTGGCGCCGAGCGTCGGCTGGCTGATCGCGGGCCGGGCGCTGCAGGGCGCCGGCGCCGCGCTGCTCACGCCTCTCGCCCTCACGCTGCTCAGCGCCGCGTTCCCGCCCGAGCGGCGGGGTGCGGCGATCGGCATGTTCAGTGCGATCACCGGGATCGCCGTCGCCAGCGGGCCGCTCGTCGGCGGCGCCGTGGTCCAGGGCATCGACTGGGAATGGATCTTCTGGCTGAACGTTCCGATCGGACTGATCGCGGCACCACTGGTGCTGTCGAAGATGGATGAGAGCTTCGGCGGCGACTCGGGCCTCGACCTGAGGGGCCTCGCGCTCATCACAGCCGGCGTGCTGGGGATCGTGTGGGCGCTGGTGCGGGGCAACATCTCGGGCTGGGGCAGCACCGAGGTGCTCGCATCGCTGCTCGCCGGTCTCGCCCTATGTGCGGCCTTCGTCGCCTGGGAGCTGCGCGCACCGGAGCCGATGCTGCCGATGTCCTTCTTCCGCTCGCGGGCCTTCTCAGCCGGGAACGCGGCGATCTTCTGCACCTTGGGCTCGTTGTTCGCGTGCGTCTTCTTCTACCCCCAGCTGCTGCAGGTCGTGCTCGGCAGCGGCCCGCTCGACGCCGGCCTGAAGCTGCTCCCGTGGACCGCCACTTTCATCACGGTCGCCCCTGTCGCGGGGGCCCTGGCCGATCGCATCGGCGAGCGGCCGCTGATGGTGAGCGGACTGCTGATGCAGGCCGCCGGGACCGCCTGGCTGGCGACGATCGCAACGACCACGATCTCCTACGGGGCGCTGCTCGGCCCGTTCCTGCTGGCCGGCGTGGGCATCTCGATGGCGATTCCGGCCGCACAGAACTCCGTCGTCGGCTCAATCGCCCCGGAGCACGTCGGCAAGGCGGCGGGGGCCAACAGCATGATGCGCGAGCTGGGAGGCGTGTTCGGCATCGCGCTCGCGGTGACGGTGTTCGCGGGCGCCGGCGGCTACGCCTCGCCGCACGACTTCATCGCGGGCTTCGGCCCCGCGATCTGGGTCGCGGCAGCGATCGCCCTGACCGGCGCCGCGTGCGCGGCGATGCTCCCGAGCCGCCGGCCGGCCGCTGCGGGCGCTGCGGGCGCCGCGGGCGCAATGACGATGGCGATGATCGAACCCGAGGAGGCATGATGAGAATCGTGATGGTGCGCTACACGGTCAAGGCCGATCGCGTGGAGGAGAACGAGCGGCTCGTGCGAGCCGTCTACGAGGAGCTCGCGCAGAGCGCCCCCGAGGGCCTGCGCTACGCCACATTCAAGCTCGAGGACGGACGGAGCTTCATGCACCTGGCCGCGGTCACGGACGAGGCTGAGAACCCGCTCTCCCGCCAGCCGGCCTTCGCCGAGTTCCAACGCGAGATCGCCGACCGCTGCGAGACCCAGCCCGTCGTCACGAGGCTCGAGGAGGTCGGTTCCTACCGGCTGCTCGGCGAAGCGGGCGCAGCGTGAACCCCCTCGTTCATCTCGAGCTGCACACCGGCGACGAGCCCGGCGCGAGCGAGTTCTACGAAGCGCTCCTGGGCTGGCGCTCGGAGCGGGTCCGGGCGGGCACGGCCTCCTACCTGACGCTCGGCGCCGGCGGCCCCGTCGGCGCGGGCGTCGTCGGCTGCGGCGCCGCGCACCCGGTATGGCTGCCCTACGTCGCCGTCGAACGCCTCGAGGAGATGACCGACCGCGCGAAGGCGATGGGTGCGTCGGTGCTGCTCGGACCCTGCGGGGGACGGGCCGGCCGCCGCAGTGTCCTCGCCTCGCCGTGCGGGGGCGAGATCGCGCTCTGGCAGCCGAACAGGGGGAGCGCGGGATGACCGAGCAGCAGCTGCTCGACTCCGCCCGCACCGGTGACGAGCGCGCGTTCGGCGAGCTCGTCGACCCGCACCGCAACGGCCTGTTCGCGCACTGCTACAGGATGCTCGGATCGCCCCAGGACGCCGAGGACGCGCTCCAGGAGACGCTGCTGCGCGCGTGGCGCGGGCTCGAGCGCTTCGAGGGCCGCAGCTCGCCGCGCTCGTGGCTCTACACGATCGCCACGAACGCCTCGCTGCGCGCGATCGAGCGACGCCCGCCGAGGGTGATGCCGCTGGATCACGGGCCGTCGACGGACCCGCACGTCGGGCCGGGCGCTCCGCTCGCGGAGTCGGTGTGGGTGGAACCGCTGGCCGACGAGCCGCTCGCGCTGCCAGACGGACTGGCCTCGCCGGAAGCGCGCTACGAGCAGCGCGAGAGCGTGGAGCTCGCGTTCGTGGCGGCGCTCCAGACACTGTCCGCGCGCCAGCGCGCGGTGCTGATCCTGCGCGACGTCCTGGGCTTCTCGGCGCGGGAGGCCGGCGAGACGCTCGGCGCATCGCCCGCGTCGGTGGACTCCGCGCTTCAGCGCGCGCGGGGCACGCTCGAGAGTCACCTGCCGCAGCGAAGCCAGCAGGCGGCGCTGAGCGCGGTCGGCGACAAGCGCCTGAAGGAGATCGTCGAGCGTTACATGGACGCGTGGGGACGCGGCGACGCGCACGCGCTGGCGGCGATCCTCGCCGAGGAAGCGACGATCTCGATGCCCCCGCACTCGGCGTGGTATCAGGGGCGCGACGCTGTCGAGCGCTTCGTGGCCGGCTACCCGATGGCGCGGGGCCGGCGCTGGCCCTCGGTGCAGATCTCGGCCAACGGCCAGCTGGCCTTCGCCCATTACCTCCGCGACGCGGCGGACGGGGCGCTCAGGCCCCACAGCATCTGCGTGATCGACGTCGACGGCGAGCGTATCGCCGGCATCACGTCGTTCTTGATGCCGCGGCTGTTCGCGGCCTTCGGCCTCGGCGAGACGCCGCTCAGGCCGCCGGCGCGGCGTCCATGAAGCCGTACACGTTGCGGATGCGCCCGCCGTCGGTCACGATCACGTCGAAGCCGACGTACTGGGCCGGTTCATCGTCCGGTCCAGCGTGCCACTGAAAGCGCGCCTGGTCGTGGTGCGCGTCGATCTCGCTGCCGAGCGTGAAGGTGTAGCCCGGAAATCGCTCCTGGGTCTGCGCGATGAACGCATCGACCCCCTCGGGGCCACGAACCTCGACGTGGGGATCCGTGTAGGTGCCGTCCTCGAGCCACAGCTGCTCGAGCAGTTCGCGCCGCCGTGCGGGCTCCGTCTGGTTGAACACATCGAGGTAGCGCTCGACGATCTGGTTGGCGTTGGTCATCGTTTCCTCCTGTGGTCGGGTTGACTTGGGATCACCGTGCCAGGCCGCAGGCGGGCTGTCGATTACCCGCCGGGTAAGCGATGCCGGCGCTCACTATGGCCGAGGTAATGCCGGAAGCACGCCGGTCGCGGAGAGCCCGGCGGGCGTTCTAGTGCTCCCGCAGCAGCTCGCCGAGCGGCAGGCTGCGCAGCCGCCGGGCGGCCAGCGCGCTGATCGCGACGGCCGTCCCGACGGCGACGCCGGCCAGCGCGCCGAGATAGCCCCAGGGGATCGCCAGATGGTCGGGCGGCGGATCGAACACGTGCTGGAGCATCGCGACGAGCATCGCGGCCAAGAGCACCCCGAGAACCGCAGCCAGCGCGAGAGCGGCGACCAGCACCAGGGCAGCCTCGCTCCACAGAAACGCCCCGATGCTCCGCAGACCGGCCCCGAGCGCCGCCATGGTTGCAAACTCATGGCGTCTTTCGAGCACGGCCAGCGCGAGGAACAGCGCCATCGCCGCGGCGACGAGAGCGATCGTGAATGCCTCCTCGATGTGGCTGATGCCGCGCAGGTCGACGGTGGTGATCGAGCTCGTGGTCTGCTGGGCCTGTTCGGAGATGTTCTTGACGATCGTGCCGTCCGTGCGCGTGGCGCCGGCCACGGCCCCGGCGGTTCCTGCAGGGTCAGAGGCACTCGCGAACACGACGTTCGGGCCGCCCGCGCGGTCGATCGACTGGAGATAGGAGAGGTTCGCGACCATGAAGGAGTCGCGCGGTGCGGACGGGAACTCCTGGACGATGCCGGCGACATGAAACGGCGCGACCCGGAAACGGCCGGAGCGGTGGTCGAGCACGCGCAGGTTGAGCAGGTCGCCGATGTTCAGCTGATAGTCGGTGATCGTCTCCTTTGAGACGAGGATCCCGTCGGGCCTCGCGGCCAGTCGCGCGAGGGTCTGCGCGGCGCTCGCGCCGATGAAGTAGGAGTCGCGGAGCGTCGTGGCCCGTCCGATCGTGGCAGCGTCGATACCGAAGGTGTCCTGCAGGTCGGGACCGACGTAAGCGTAGGAGTGGTCGAGCGCGCTCGTCCCCCGGACGCCGGGGACCGCTGCGATCTTGCTCGGCAGTGAGTGTGAGACTGTGACGCCGGGCGGCGCCGCCGCGGTGATGTCGGCGCCGAGCGTGAGCTGGGCGTCGACGCTCGCCTGCTGATCGTAGGTGGCGGTGAAGATCGCGAGGTTGACCCCGAAGGCGAGCAGGAGCCCGATCACGAGCAGGCTGCGGTTCATCGCGGCGCCGCGACGGCTCGCGCTCGCCAGCAGGAACTCCCGCGGGCTGCCGGCGCGCTTTCCTGCCAAACGTCCCGAAAGCCAGGCAAGCGCACGGCCCCGCAGCCTCAGCACCAGCAACGTGGCTCCGATCCAGAGCAGCGCCGGAGCGAAGAACATGTACACCGACAGCGACAGCGTCGGGTTCGAATCCGGGTTGACGACTGCGGAGAAGCCGGTGCTCGCGGTGAGCCAGTAGATCAATCCGCTCAGCGCGAGAGCCAGGACGTCGAGATAAAGGCGTTGCCACAGGGGCAGGGTCTCCCTGACCACCCCACGACGGCCTTCGCTGACGCTCCCGCGCCAGGCGACGCGGGTAGCCGCCAGCCGTGCGGCGAGGCCACCGAGGAAGGCCAGAGCGATGCAGGCGAGCGCCGTGAGCAGCACCTTGGCGACGGTCAGGCCGACGCCGCCGTTGACCACCAGCGAGACGGCCGCGAGCGCGCCGCCTGTGCCCAGCAGCCCCGCCGGGATCCCGATCGCGGCGCTCTCCAGCAGCGCGATCGCCACAAGCATCCGCGATGGCGCTCCACGGGCCCTCAGCAGCGCCAGGTCCCGGCGGTCGCGCTCGACGGTGCCGAGTGCGGCCAGGTAGGCGAGTCCCAGCGCGACGATCGCGCCGGGCAGAGCGAGCATGATGTAAAGGGTCTCCGCGTAGAGGGCATCGCCGGCGGCTGTGTTGAGCTTTTCGGAGAGGTTGTCGACGAACTGGACCCGGCCGGGCAGGCTGCGTTCGACGCGGTGAGCGATCTGGCCGGCCACCGCGAAGGCGTGTGAAGGGGAGCCGGACAGCGAACGCGGGTCGAGCTGCGCCTGCACCTGCCACTGAACGGCCTGCTGCGCGCCCGGCACGGCGGCGGCGCCGGGGGGCTGCACGGTGGTCGCGGTGCCGGAAGCGGTCGAGGGCAGCTCACGGGCGATCGTCGCGGCAAGCGTTTCGGTGGTCATGATCGCGGCGTTCGCCGGCGGCTGGGCCGGGGCTGGCCCGAGCAGCGGGTTGAGCGGCTGGAACACCACGTCCGGAGCGGTGATCAGCGCCACGCCGGAGATCGGGAGCGAGACGGGCTTGGCGCCTGCCCGCGGCGTGATCGAGATCCGTTCCCCGATGTGAGCCTGCAGCGTGGCCGCCATCTGCTGGTCGAGCACGACCGAGCCGCCGCGGATCTCGCCCTGCAGCAGGCGGTAGGTGTGGATCGAGTGTTCGTAGCCCGGGGCAACGGCGAGGACCGAACCGCTCCCGGAGCTGGTGGTCGCGCCGGCGGCGGCGTGCGTCGCCGCGGCGAACGGCGCCGTGGCCGCCGCACTCGCCTGCTCGACGCCCTTCTGGCGGCCCACCGCGGCGGCCGCCGACCGAGCTTCGGAGTAGCCGCCGACGGGTCCCTGCCAGTCCAGCGGGACGCTGCGGACGGCCGACCCGGTCATCGTGCGAAGGGAGTGCCCGACGAACAGCAGCATCGAGCCGAGCAGCGCCACGGCCGCGGCCAGAACGAGGGTTCTCGTGACCGTGCGCAGCGGGCTGCGCAGAAGCCCGGCGAGCACAATGCGCGCAGCGGCGTTCACACGAATCGCTCCTCGGCGACGACCCTTCCGTCAAGCAGCTCCAGCCCGCGGTCATACCGGCTGGCCACGCCCGGGTCGTGGGTGGCCGTAACCTGGGCGAACCCGAAACGCTCGTGCAGGGCGTCGATCAGGTCGAGGACGCGCTCGCCCGTATCCGAATCGAGATGCCCGGTCGGCTCGTCGCAGAGCAGCAGCCTCGGTTGCTGGGCAAGGGCCCGCGCGATCGCGACGCGCTGAGCCTCGCCTGCCGAGAGCTCGGAGGGCAGCGCGTCGAGCTTCGCGCTGAGGCCGACCAGGGCGAGCAGTTCCTCGGGGCCGAAGGGCGAGGGGTCGCCGTTCGCCGAAGCGGTGACGGCGATCGTGAAGGCCACGTTCTCGTAGGCGGTGAAGGTCGCCAGCAGGCTGGCGCTCTGGAACACGAAGGCAATGCCCGCAGCTCTCGCGCTGCCCCGGGCGGCGGCGTCGAGCGTCGAGAGCGAGCTTCCCCGCCACATGACAGTGCCCCGCTCGGGCACGATCAGCCCGCCGAGGACGTGGAGGAGTGTGCTCTTGCCCGAACCGGACGGGCCGTGCAGCGCTACGCGCTCGCCCGGCGCGACGGCGAGGTCGACTCCGGCAAGGGCCGTGACCTGCGCCGCACCATCGCCGTGTATGACCGAAACTTGCCGGCACGCGATCAGCTCAGCGTTGGCGAGGATGCTCATCAGAGGACCGCCCCGTCGCGCATCTCGATCACGCGGTCCGCGGCGGCTGCGACCTGGCTCGAGTGCGTCACGAGCACCACGGCGCAACCTCGCGTCGCCCGCAGGCGGCTGAGCGCGTCGAGCACCAGCCGCTCGTTGCCGCCGTCGAGCTCGCCCGTGGGCTCGTCGGCGAGCACCAGCTGTGCCTCCCGGGCGAAGGCCGCGGCGACCGCGACACGCTGCTGCTCCCCGCCGGACAGCGCGCCGGCCCTGTTTGCGCTCCTGAGCTTCAGGCCGAACTCATCGAGGGCCGCGTCGGCCTGGGTCTGCGGATCGGCCGCACCGGCGAGGCGCAGGGCCAGCGCGACGTTCTCTCGGGCCGAGAGCAGCGGCCAGAGGTTGTCGCTCTGGAAGATCAGCGCGAGATCGTTGGCCCGAAAGCGGGACAGCTCTCCCTCGTCGAGGCGTTGCAGCGATTTGCCGGCAACGCGAACCTCGCCGGCTGAGGGCTGGTCCAGCGCGGCGGCGAGGGCCAGCATCGTGCTCTTGCCGCAACCCGACGGGCCGAGGACGGCGACGAACTCCCGCTGCTCGACAGCCAGCTCCAGGCCCCGCAGGGCGACGGTCTCGACGGGACCCGACCGGTAGATCTTGAAGACGTCATGGAGCTGCAGGGCGGGCCAGTCGATCGCAGCGTCCTGTGCCTCTGGCTCGCGCCACAGGCTCTCCGGGAACCCGGCCGTGCTCATGCCCAGCGGAAGCTTTCGATCATCATCCGGTAGGCGTCGACGTTGTCGACGCCGCGCTGGGTACCGAGGTCGACGGTGGCGTTGCGAGCTCCGTTGCGCAGCACGTAGCGGTCGACGATCAACGTGACGCTGCGACCGGTCACCGGATCGGGGGCGCTGTGGGTGGTGTAGGTGGCCTTGATCGCCTGGGCGCTGCCGACTCGCACCTGTGCCGGGGGAGTGAACGTGAGTGAGGGCGTGCTCGCTTTCAGCTTGCCGAGCGCTGCGGTCACCGACGCGAGAGTCGCTGCGGGGCCCGGGGCGACGAGGACGTGGACGATGTTGTTCTTGTCCTGGAAGGTGACGTCGGCGCCGGAGCCGCTCTGTGTCCAGCCCTCCGGATACTTCATCGAGTAGCGGGCGGCGGAGTTCGTGAAGGTCAGGAAGACCTGGGTGTCGGGAATATCGCCGGTGGCGGCGGAGCGCGCCTCGGCCGACAGAGCCGAGGGTGTCGATTCGGTCGCTGCTCCACCGACCGCCGGCGGGCGGGCGCCGGAGGAGCTCGAGGAGCTGCCGCACCCGGCTGCCGCGAGTGCGGCCGCGGCGAGGGCAGCAACGACGGTGATGCGGCATGAGGGCATGGACCCACGGTCACGACTCGACCTGACGATCTCCTGAATGGCTCGCGGTGTGCGGCTTCGGGGCAGGCGATACTGGTTGCCGTGCCCGATTCACTGCTGATAGTCGAGGACGACCTGCCACTCCGGGAAACGCTGCTGCGGAACCTGCGAGCCGCCGGCTTCACCGTCACTGCCGTCGCCAGTGGCCGCGAGCTGCTGGACCGCGCCGCGGAGAACACTCCGTCCGCGCTGGTGATCGATATCGGGTTGCCCGACGCGGACGGCCGCGACGTGTGCCAGGCGCTGAGGGCGCAGGGAGTGCGATCGCCGGTGCTGTTCCTGAGCGCGCGCGACGCGCTGACGGATCGCCTCAGCGGGTTCGGAGCGGGCGGCGACGACTACGTGACGAAGCCTTTCGACGTCGACGAGGTGGTCGCCCGCCTGCACGCGTTGATCAAACGCGCGAACGAGCAGCCGGCCGAGGCCGTAGTGGACGGCCTCTCGCTCGACCCGAGCCAGCACAGCGTGTCTGTGGGGGAGCGCTCCGAGACGTTGACCCCGACCGAGTTCCGCGTGCTCGCAGCATTGGCGGCACGGCCGGGCCGGACCGTGAACCGCCGCCAGCTGATCGAGGCCGCCTGGCCGCACGGGGCGATCGTCCACGACAACACCCTCGATGTTTACATCGCGCGACTGCGGCGCAAGCTTGCGAACCTCGGGGCGCAGCCCGAGATCACGACCCAGCACGGCGTCGGCTATCGCCTCAGCGGATGAGCCGCGCCCCGCTGATGCATGGACTCCGCGGCCGGCTGCTGGGCACGGTGGCGGTCGCTTTCGCGCTGTTCCTCGCGGCGGTCACGATCGCGTTCAACCTCGTGCTCGACGCGCGGCTGAACAGCGATGCGACCAGCGTTGCGCAGGCCAGAGCGGCGGCAATACGGTCGAGCATCTCCGTCCGTGCGGGCCGCCTACGGCTGCCCGACTCGCCGGACGAACACAGCCCAGACGCGCAGCTGTGGGTGTTCGAAGGATCCACTCCGCTCGAGGAGCCGCGAGGCGCCACACCCGCCGAGCGGACCACCGCGCTGGCGCTGGTCGGGCCGGCGCCGGCGCAGCGCGATGTCGCGGTCAGCCGCGAGCGCCTTCGCGCGCTGCCCTTGATCCAGTCGGGCAGGCGGCTCGGCACGGTCGTCTCCGCAGTGTCGCTGAGGCCGTACGACGAAACTCGGAAGATCGCGCTGTTCGGGTCGCTGGCGCTCGCCGTGGCGCTGTTCCTGGCCGCCGGCGTAGCCGCCGCCTGGCTGATCGCGAACGCGCTCAAGCCCGTGGCCCGGATGACCCGGCAGGCGGCGGAGTGGAGCGAGCACGATCTCGACCGGCGCTTCGCGCTGGGGCGGCCACGGGATGAGCTCACGCGTCTCGCGGCGACGCTGGACGGCCTGCTCGACCGGCTTGCGGCGAGCTTGCGGCGCGAGCAGCGGCTCTCGGCGGAGCTCTCCCACGAGCTGCGCACTCCCCTGGCTGCGATCGCAGCCGACGCCCAGTACGCGCTCCGCCGCGGCGAGCTGACGGGTGAGGCGCGGGAAAGCGCCGAGAGCATCCTCGACGCGACGCGACGCATGGCACGAACGATCGACACGCTGATGGCCGCCGCACGGGCCGAACTCGACCCCGGCCGTGCCTGCAGCGACGCGACGGCGGCGGTCAGGGCGAGCATCGCGGCAGCCGGCAGCGTCGACCCGGCCGCGGTACCGATCGCGATCACGGCGAGCGCCGCCGGAGCGCTGGTGGCAGCAGAGCCGGCGCTGGTAGAGAGGATCCTGGCGCCGGTGATCGAGAACGCCCAGCGCCACGCGGCATCGAGCGTGGAGGTGGCAATCGAACGCAACGAGGACAAGGTCGTGTTCTCCGTCGCAGACGACGGCGCGGGGCTCGGGGAGGAAGACGCCGAGCGGGTCTTCGAGCCGGGGCGAAGGAGCGCCGGAGTGGATGGAGCGGCGCTCTCCGGCAGCGCGGGACTCGGCCTCTCGCTTGCGCGGCGGCTCGCCCGATCGGCGGGCGGGGACGTGTCGGCCGATCCGGCCGCGGGTCGCGGCCTGTTCACGATCACGCTGCCGGCGGCCCAAGGATCCGGCGGTCAGATGTAGGCGTCGCACGTAGTCCGAACGGCGCGACGCTCCCGCGAGGGAGCGACGCCCGGGAACGGGGGCGCCCACCGGCTACCTTGAAGATATGGGCAAGACGTGGGTTCTGGAGACCGAGACGAAGGGCACCGGGGCGCGCGTGGTCCCCTATGAAGAGACCGTCGGGGGGCGCCGCGCAGAGCGTGAGCTCGAGCTCGTGGAGCTCGGCGGCCCGCCGCGGACGCCGGCCGCGCCCGCGCCCCTCGCCCCGACCAGTTTCAAGGTCATCGACGTGCTGAGCTCGACCGTGCTCGCCGAGGACGTCGGGGTTCGCGAGACGATCGAAGCGCTCGAAGGCGCTCGCAGCATGCTCGACGTGCTCGTGTTCAGATGGGCGCCCGACAGCGGTCGCTGGCGACTCCTCACGCTGGAAGAGCGCCGCGCACTCTGGGACTTCCGGGGGCGGCTGGGCTAGACGCAGGAACTCGTCGCCGAGTCAGACACTCGGCGCCGCATCGAGGGCTTCTTCCAGGGCCTTCTGCTCGGGCTCCGAAAGCGTGCGCCTGGTGATCGATCGGGCGCCGTCGGAGACGGAGGCCAGCATGCCGTCGATCTCCGGCGCGGAGCCGATCGCGACGATCGCCGAAGTGGCGGGCGGCACGACCGCGCGCAACTCATCGGCGAGTGCTTCGGGCTCGGGCTCGGTGTCCGTGGGCGGCCCGTGGCGTGACCCGATCACAGCGCCGGCGAGCAGCCCGACCGCGATCCCCGGCGGTCCCGCCAGCACCCCGAGCAGGCCGCCGGCCAGTGCTCCCTCGCCGCCGCCGATCTCAGAGATGTGGTCACCCTCGTCGACGTCTACGTAGTGGCCGGCGAAGACGCCGCGTATCAGCAGGTTCCCGTTGTTGTGACGTTCGACGAAGCCGACCCTGCGCGTCCAGCTTGCGTCGCCCGAGCGGGCTTTCGCCGCCGCATAGCGCGTGACGGCGGTGCCCTGCCCATCGAATTGCACAGCCGCTAGGTCCATGGCGGCTTGCCCGATGAAGGTGTGGATTGAGCTTCGGTGATCACGAGGTCGACCTCCTGTTGTCGTGAGGAGCGTGGCGCGTCGCGTATCGATTGGCGCCCGTGTCGCACCCTGGTCCGCACCCTGGCGGTGGGGCCGCTGTGCGGGTGACCGGCCGCCACCCGCACAGAGGACCATCTCTCACACGAGGTCGACGACCTTGATCTCGTTCGTCACGCCGACCACGCCGTAGAGGCTCGCGACGTCTTCGAACGCCGCGTCGCTTTCGAACTGGTAGGTCACGGTGCCCTTCAGCGTGACCCAGCCTTCCGACACCTTGACGTCGATGGCTTCGGCGGGGACCTCGACGTCCCACATCAGGATCTGGAGCGCGATGCCGCGAACGTCGGCGTCTTCGCGGGCCCATTCGTCGAGCAGGCGGACGTTCAGTTCGTCACGGACGTCGTAGTCCTGGTCGACGTCGCGCGCGTCGGAGACAGCGGCGCGACGCTGCCTGAAGCTGCCGACGGTGCCGCGCAGAGTCACGACGCCGTCTTCGGCGAGGACGGCGATCTCAGACGGGTCCGGGATACGCGGGTCTTCGAGCAGAGACGCGCGGATGTCGTCTTCGAGGGCGGTGGTGGTGAGCATTTGCTCTCCTTTCGGGTTGGGTGACCCGACTTTGCGCCAGGACAGGCATCTGGCCCACAACCCTCGCGTCGGCCCGCCATACATCCTGCTGATCGAAGCTCGGCACCACTTACCCACTGACTACCTGGTAGGGGATGCGAAGGGCGAAGGGGCGCCGTAGCCTCGCATCCATGTTCCAAGCATCTCACCACCCCGACTCCGCTTTCGCGCGCTGCGGCTCTTCCCCGAGGGTCGGCGCCTGATGGAGCTCCGGCACCTTCGCTATTTCGTCGCCGTCGCCGAGGAGCGAAGCTTCACGCGCGCCGCGGAACGCCTGTGGGTGGCACAGCCCGGGCTCTCGACGCAGATCCGTCGTCTCGAGACCGAGCTGGGCGTGCGGGTGTTCGACCGCCACGCGCGCGGCGTCGACCTGACCGACGCCGGCACCTTGCTGCTCGAGCGAGCGCGGGTCGTGCTCGCGGCGGCGGCGACAGCGGCCGCGACCGGTGACGACGTCCGCGCGGGTCTCAGCGGGACGCTCCGCCTGGGTGTCTCGGGCGGACCGAGCTGGAGTGGGACATCGGCGCTGCTCCGGCAGTTCACCGTCGGACGCCCGCAGCTCGAGTTGACGTTGATGCAGGGACCGGGCGGAGCGCTCTGGCGCGACCTCAGAGACGGCCGCCTCGACGCGCTGATAGCGCCCGCAGGGTTCGGCTCGCCCGACCTGCGCTCGCTCGCGCTCGGGCCGGAGCGATGGGTCGTCCTCGTGGGGCCGGCGCACAGGCTCTCAGGTGACGGACCGCTGCCCTGGCTCGCGCTCGACGGTCAGAGGGTCGCCGTCAGCGGGCACCGCGACGACAAGCCCTACGACCGCGCGGTAGCCGCGGCGCTCGAGGCGCTCGACGTGGACGCCGAGCTGGTGCCGTCCGGACCGGCGTTGGAGGAGGCCGTCGGCTGCGGCGATGCACTGCTCTTGACGACGGCGCCGCCCGCGCTCGGCGCGGGGACCTGCGAGCGTCCGCTCGACCCGCCGCGTACCGTCGACTTCGCGCTTCTGTGGCGCGACGAGACTCCCTCCCCGGCACTCGAGGCGTTCGTCTCCGCCGCCGGCGAGAGCGCCGCGCAACCCGACGAGCACCGGGTCCTGCAGGCCGCGGCCTGATCGCACGTGGGACCGGACCCTCAATTCCAGCGTGCCGTCGTGAACGCAATGGCCTGGCGGGACGATCGCGCGGAGCGCCGGCCGTGGAGGCGGAGCCGCGAAGACCGGCGCGCCGCGCGGCCGGCGCCGGCCGGCCGGCCCGGCGGCCTGGCACGAGGGCTGGGCGGCACCGTGGGATCGGTCAGCGGGCTGGTCCGGCGCGCGACCCGGCGCGCGCTCGCGAGCTCGGGACGGCGGCGATGAGCGCCGACGATGGAGCGGACACGCTGGTTCGCCACGCCTTCTCGAGGCCATTGCTCTCCCGCTCGGAGGAGGAGCGACTCGCGAGGCTGATCGAGCAGGGTGACGACGCCGCCCGGGAGACGATGATCGAGAGCAACCTGCGGCTCGTGATCTCGCTTGCGCGGCAATTTCGCGGTCGCGGCGTGCCGTACTCGGATCTGATCCAGGAAGGAACGCTCGGCCTCGTGCGGGCTGTCGAAGGGTTCGACCACCGGCGAGGCAATAAATTCTCGACCTATGCGGTCTGGTGGATCAGGCGCGCGTTGCTCGACGCGCTCGCGGACGCTCGGGTGATCCGCGTTCCCCAGAGAGCCAGCCGGCAACTTGCGGCGATCAACAAGGCCCGCGAGGAGCTCGATCGGACCGGTTCGGCATCCGACGGCGCGATCGCCGCACGAACCGAACTGGCGGAGTCGACGGTTCGTACGCTGCGCGCGGCCGGCCGCGTGACCGCATCCCTCGAGGAGCCCCAGCGGCCCGATGAGCTCACGCTGCAGGAAGTCACGCCCGACGTCGCTGCTCGAGACCCGTCTGAGCCCGCGATCGCGCACGAGCAGTCGATCCAGCTCCGGCAGATGCTGAAGCTGCTCCCACAGCGCCACCGCGCGATCCTCGTGGCGCGCTACGGGCTTGCCGGCAGGGATGCTCTGGACCACGACGAGATCGGCTCGGCGCTCGGCCTCGGCGCGGAGCGCTGCCGTCAGCTCGAGCGAGAGGCGCTGCAGAGACTGCGCTCGATCGCGCCCAGCTTCAGCCTCGCCGCTTGAGCGGATCCCGGCTTCAGCATCGCCGGCTGCCCGGGTCCCCGGACGGACCGGTCGGCGCGCGCCGGCCGCCGCGACGAAGGGAGAAGCTCGCCGCGGCGGCAAGCTCGCGCTGTGAGGGCGTTCGCGCGGCGACCTTCTACTCTGGGCGGATGGCGTCGTTCGCCCAGTCCCACCGCTCCCACACGTGCACTGGGTTGACGGCCGGTGACGTTGGCGGGGTCGACTGATGGCGCAGCCAGCCAGTCGCGTTCTCTCGAGCTCGCAGCTGGCGCTGCTCGCCGAACATGGCGAAGAGCGCACGGCCGAGGTCGGGACGGTCCTCTTCAAGATCGGCGACGAGACCTACCCGTTCATCGCGCTCCTCGAGGGTGAGGCGCAGGTGCTCGACGAATCGGGCCACGAGATCGTGCGTCACGGCCCGTCCGGATTTCTCGGCGAGATCAACCTGCTGACCGGACAGACGGTCTTCGTGACGGTCCGGGTGACCAAGCCGATGCGCTACATCGCGGTCGAGCGCGAGAGGCTCAGGGAACTGCTCTTTGAGGACAGCGCCCTCTCCGATCTGCTGCTTTCAGCGTTCGTCGAGCGTCGCGAGCTGCTGCAGCAGCGCGAGGACGTCGGCATGCAGATCGTCGGCTACCAGGACTCGCACGACACGCGCCGCCTGCTCGATTACGCACGCAGCCTGAGGCTCCCCTACACATTGGTCGACCCGGCCGAGGGCGATGGTGCGGCCGGCTCGGTCGAGCCGGCCGAGATGCCTCTCGTGCGTCTGCCGGGCGGCGCCGAGCTGCCAAACCCGAGCAACGGTGAACTGTCGCGTGCCCTCGGAATCGGCCGCCGGCTCGAGCAGCGTGAGGAGGTGGACCTGGCGATCGTCGGCGGCGGGCCCTCCGGCCTCGCCGCGGCCGTCTACGGCGCCTCAGAGGGACTGGAGACCCTGATACTCGAGAGCACCGCCATCGGCGGGCAGGCGGGAACGTCGCGCAGGATCGAGAACTACCTCGGCTTCCCCGCGGGCATCAGCGGCACCGAACTCATCAGCCGCGCCGCGACGCAGGCGCGCAAGTTCAATGTGCGGATCGCGAGCCCCTACCGCGCCGAAGCGCTGGAACCGGGTGCCGAGCGGCACGTGATCAAGCTCGAAGACGGAAAAGAAGTCGCCGCGCGAGCGGTGCTGCTCGCCACGGGCGCCGAATACCGGCGCCTCCCCGTGGAAGGGCTCGAGCAGTACGAGGGTCTCAGCATCTTCTACGCCGCCGGGCCACTCGAGGGGCAGATCTGTGCTGCACAGCGCGTCGCGGTCGTCGGTGGAGGCAACTCGGCCGGCCAGGCGGCCGTGTGGCTAGCGCGGGGCGGCGCCCTGGTCACCCTGCTTCACCGCCGCGCCGACTTGCGCGAGACGATGTCGGCCTACCTGATCGAGGAGCTCGACCGCTACGGCGTCGCGGTGCGGGACCGCAGCGAAATCGCAGAGCTACACGGGCAGGGAGGCCACCTGTGCGGCGTGACGCTCACCGATGCAGCCAAGCTGCCGTTCTCGTACCTGTTCCTGTTCCTCGGTGCAGCTCCATGCACGAGCTGGCTCGACGACACCGTGGCGCGCGACAGCGACGGGTTCATCCTCACCGGCAGCGAGGCCGGAGCCAAGGGGCTGCTCGAGACGAGCGTGCCGGGTGTTTATGCCGCCGGTGACGCGCGCGCCGGCTCGACCAAGCGCTGCGCGACGGCCGTCGGCGAGGGTGCGGCCGTGGTCGGCTACGTGCACGAGCACATCAGGCGCCCGGCGGTCCCGGCTGGCTGAGGACGCTCGCAGGCCGCCGCCCCCTTCACTGGCTTGAGGGCATTCGAACGACCGCCTTGCCTTTGACGGCACCGTGCGTCAAGCAAACGGCCCTGCCTACGCCGGAGCGCGGCCCGAGGACTATGCTCAGACGATGCTTCAGCGTCGCCGTGGAATGCTGCTTCTCGGAGCATCCCTGTCGCTCCTGTTCTTCGTGCTCAACGTCATCAACGGCCAGTTGATCTTGGCCATCATCTTCGGCGTCTTGTT
>WNFI01243359.1_pt1 | contig 34277 bp, 26 predicted proteins | sample 5400471 | NCBI WGS metagenome assembly WNFI01 (sample SAMN13153348, study PRJNA577476) | soil metagenome | isolation source: 100 cm saprolite on Douglas fir-dominated hillslope | place: USA:California | collected 2013-09-17 | reverse complement strand
CATCTTTGCAACATTGTTTTTAACCGCAGCAGCCGGCATCGCAGGAGAACCTTCACCAATGGAAGCAAAAATCGCGAAGGTAGCCGAATTTACTGTGATCGGAATCTCAGCTCGCACCAGCAACGCCAAAGAGATGACCGCAGACGGCGTTATCGGGAAACAGTGGGCACGGCTGATGCAGGAATATCTATTGAGCAAGATTCCGAATAAGGTAGATAAGAACATCGTCGCCATTTATACCGACTATGCTAGCGATAAAAACGGTGAGTATACGTACGTTCTCGGGGCGAAGGTCAATTCGGATTCAGATGTTCCTGCCGGAATGGTGAAGAAGAAGATTCCTGCGGGACGGTATGCCGTATTCACTTCTGATAAAAGACCGGCTCCGAAAGTCGTGCCCGAACTGTGGATGCGGATCAACTCACTGTCAAATTCTGTACCCGGAGGCAACCGAGTTTACGGGGCCGACTTCGAGGTGTATGACGAGCGCGCGGCTGATCCGCAAAACATACAGATGGATGTATACGTTGGTATCAGATAGAGTTGGCGTCCTGATTCCCTCTTGCAAGCCACTACTCTTTCGCCCCGCTGGGGCTCGCCGGGTTCCCACTCTTACCCACAGCTGACACCCTTCGACAGATCAGGGCAAGCTATGGGATGCATTCTTGCGCCGCTTCGCGGCTAAAACCCGATGTATTCGTGGATTGTAGCGGGCACGATTGAAAGTCGTGCCCTTCCCAATCCAGTTCACAGCTTCACGTGGCGCAAGCGCAGGGCGTTCGCAATCACTGACAAGGAACTGAAGCTCATGGCCGCGGCGGCGAATATGGGGCTGAGCAGCAATCCGAAAAACGGATAGAGCACACCTGCGGCGATGGGCACTCCAATCGCGTTGTAGAAAAAAGCAAAGAAAAGATTCTGCCGGATGTTCCGCATGGTCGCCTGACTCAGCCTTCGTGCCCGCAGAATACCGGTCAGATCGCCCTTCACCAGCGTGATTCCGCCGCTCTCCATAGCGACATCTGTGCCCGTGCCCATTGCGATGCCAACGTCTGCTTGCGCCAGTGCGGGAGCGTCGTTGATGCCGTCTCCGGCCATGGCAACGATTCTTCCCTGCCCTTGCAGCTTGCGAATGACTTCTAATTTGCCTTCCGGCAGGACTTCGGCTTCGAATTCGGTGATACCGAGTTGCGCAGCGATTTGACCAGCGGTGTCGCGATTGTCGCCGGTAAGCATGACAATGCGAAGGCCTTGATCTCTCAGACTGCTTAAGGCGTCGGGTGTTGAGGCTTTGACGGGATCGACGACGACGATTGCGCCAACACACTTGCCGTAAATTGCAACGACCACGCCCGCCCCGCCCGGGACACCCTCGACAAAAACACCGGCATCTGGACGCAAGGCGCCGATGTCAATCATGAGCGCCAAGTTTCCCACCGCGACCGGTTTTCCGTCGACTGTGCCCTGAACTCCTTTTCCTGGCGCATAGCTAAAGCCGGTTGCATCGGAGAGCGGCAGATTTTTTGCGAGTGCGGCGTTGACGATGGCGGCCGCCAGCGGATGTTCGCTGGACTTCTCAAGGCTTGCGGCTAGGCGGAGGAGTTCGGGGTGGTTCGCGAGAGCGCCGGTAATACTTACGACGCGTGGCTTCCCTTCCGTCAGCGTTCCAGTCTTGTCGATGACTAGCGTGTCGACCTTCTCCATCGTCTCCAGCGCTTCGGCGTTCTTGATCAGAACTCCGGCGTGTGCGCCGCGGCCGGTGCCGACCATGATTGCCATTGGCGTAGCCAGTCCCAAGGCACATGGGCACGCAATGATCAGCACCGCGACTGCGTTTACCAAGGCATGCGCGAAGCGTGGCTCGGGGCCAAGTAGCAGCCATGCCACGAAGGTCGCCACAGCGACGGCGACGACGGTCGGCACAAACCAGGCCGAGACGCGGTCCGCGAGACGTTGGATGGGGGCGCGGCTGCGCTGCGCCTGGCCTACGAGCTGCACAATCTGCGCCAATAGCGTTTCGGTGCCCACACGCTCGGCCTGCATGACGAATGATCCCGTGCCGTTGATGGTCGCGCCGATTACTTTGCTGCTGGCCGACTTCTCAACGGGCATGGACTCGCCGGTAATCATCGATTCGTCGACGGAACTTCGGCCTTCGAGAATAATGCCGTCCACAGGGACTTTTTCTCCCGGACGCACTCGCAAGCGGTCGCCGGGCTGGACGCGATCAAGGGGAATGTCTTTTTCACTGCCATCCGCGCCCAGCAGGCGCGCGGTTTTCGGGCTCAAATCGAGCAAGGCGCGAATCGCAGCGCTGGTGCGGCTTCGCGCGCGCAGTTCCATAACCTGCCCCAGCAGGACCAGAGTCGTGATCGCAGCTGCCGCCTCGAAGTAGACATCGGGATATCCGCCCATGCCGCGCAGTGACTCGGGAAAAATCTGCGGGGCGACTGTTGCCACTACACTGAACCCGTAGGCCACTCCAGTGCCGAGGCCGATCAGCGTGAACATGTTGGGACTACGGTTGACCAGTGAGGTCCAGAAGCGCTGGAAAAAAGGCAGGCCGCCCCACAGCACCACGGGGGTCGACAGCACCAACTCGAGCCAAGGAATGTTGATTGGCTTATTGTTGAAGCGTAACGCGGCCATGAACGCGTGCGGCCACAGCATGCTTCCCATCGCGATCGCGAGCAACGGCACTGTAAGCGCTACGCTAACCCAGAATCTCCGCGTCATGTCGCGCAGCTCCGGATTCGCTTCCGCTGCGGTCGTCACGGTTCGCGGCTCCAAGGCCATGCCGCAAATCGGGCACGAGCCCGGCTCCGGTCGCACGATCTCGGGATGCATGGGGCAGGTATATTCGGTGCGTGTGGCCGCTACAGGATTCTCCGGTTCCAGGGCCATGCCACAGGACGGACACGCTCCCGGTTTAGCCTCGCGGACCTCAGGGCACATAGGGCAGACGTAGGACGGAGCTGTGGGAGCAGATCGCGGCTGGTTCGGGGGCGCTTTGTGCCGGGCCTCGTTCGCTGAAGGCGAAGTCATTGGCTGCGCCTGCACAGGCTTTGTAGTGGCCGCCGGCATTCCAAGGGTAACTAGGCCTGAGGAAACTGCGGCTGGCTTGCTTAAATACTTCTGCGAGTCGGCCTTGAACTTTTCTACGCATGACGCGCAGCAGAAGTAGTATTTCTTGCCAGCGTGTTCGTAGGCGTGCTTTGCGGCGGCGGGGTTGACATTCATCCCGCAGACTGGGTCGCGCTCAAGAGCAGGAGATGGATTCGAGAATTCCATGTATTTTGTGGCGATGTCCTGAGACGAGGACAAGTTGGCCAGTGCCGTTTTGATTGCGAATGCTCTATATTAGATTCAGCATCTGATCAAGCCAGCCGCGAAGGCTGGACTCTAAATTCATCACAGCGAAGGGGTTGAGGGGATGACCTATTTGGACATTGTTTACAACTACGGTTCCCTGCCGGGCGAAAACGAGCTTCGGGCCATTGATTCAATGCGCGAGGTTTATGGCATTCGCCGGGTGCGGTTCAACGAGAAGGATCGCACGGTGAGGGTAAACCGGCGGAAAATGCAAGGGGCGCCCAAGAAAACCTCTGGCCGAAGTTATTCTCTAGGAGCGCCCCGTTGCGCGCCACTTCGTCTGCCATTCCTTATTGCATCCCGTATGCCGTTCGTAACTGCTTCAAAACACAAGGCAACAGATCTTTCGACTCTGTAGGAATTGCTCTGCCGCGGGAAAGATTTACTCCGCGCGGAAACGGCAATATCGATGCCAAGGTGCTGTTGGAAGGCCCTATCTATTTGTAAAATGATGGACGCTTTGTCCTGAAAGGGATGGCTCGTTGTGGCACAAAGTCAGCGTTGAGGAATAGCCGGGGGGCGTGGGACGATTCCGCGGTCGCGGCGTTGAAAATCGGCGGGAGCGTTTCGCGACCGAGCGTCTTCCGTTATAATCTTTGGAGTTTCCTGCCAAACAAATCTGCGCCCTTAGCTCAGCTGGATAGAGCGTCTGGCTACGAACCAGAAGGTCGGGAGTTCGAATCTCTCAGGGCGCACCATTCTAAAATCCGTTCCGTGTTAGGTTTTACGCCGCTTGCTTCAAGGCAGTCGGCGCATCGTTTTGTAGCCCAACATAGCCCAACTCAAATCCCAAGCCTGCGCGGCGGACGAACTGTCAAATGTTGTGCATGGACGACAATCGAAGAAAATCAGGGAAATAGATGTGTCTGAATCAAGTCTTTGCGGCAGGTAGCATAAACGGGGAATGAAAAAGTGTCGGAAGTTAAACTGTCGTTCACTTCGTAACCTAAAAGCGCCGTTGTAAGGCTTCGCGAGTTTGTCCGTCCTTCATATCTTCTTGCATCGTCGTTTTGACAGCATCCGCCTTAGACACCAATTCCTTTGCTGCGGTTATGAACGCCTCCGGGCGGCCCTGAGTTATTTCTTCCGCAAGTCCTCCTGTGAAAATAGCAAAGGCTTGCACAGCCTTCTGCACGTCTGGCCCGCATACGAGCGCAACGAGCGCCGTTGCTTGATCGAGTTCATTGGCCGCTTCAGTCCATTCGCCACCTACTTCAACTCGTTTTTCGAGCCGTTCGGGGCGACCCTGCTCTTTCGCTGCCTTCTCTGTCGTGTATACGGCGCAAAGGTGAGCCAATACGGTTCTCACAACTGCGATTTTCTTTGTCGTCTCTATCATCACTTCGCGTTTTAGCTCCCAACGCTTCTGTCGGTCCCACACTTCGTTGGTTATCTTCGACTCGATCTCCTTTGTCGCGGTCGTGACCGCAGAAACTTGTGCAACCAGTCCGTTGATGTCTTCCCGCGTGGCGAGATTTTCACCTTTCTTTTTTAGATAGGCACCAAGAAAAGATCCCGCCCACGAACCAATTAGCGTCGTAATCGCGAGTCCCATGAATAGCTCCATCTTCGTCATCCTTCCAAATCAGCCGTTGCTTACAAGCGCTCCAGCACGGCCTTTTAAATGATTCTGGCCATTGTCTCGCATCTTATATGGAATTAAACATCGGTAAACTTGTACCGCTTGATTCGACGTCAGATACTACCTCGGAGGATTGCGATCTTGAACCTGACCAGCAGGAACGGGGAGATGCAGTAGAATATCCACCGAATGCCATCATTCGACGGTATATTGCATTGGTTCGTCGACCACGCCACGTGGGATGCTCTCATGAGCATTATTGAGGCCTACTGGAAGATAGAGATCGGGACGCTTGCTATAGGCTTACTTGGTGCCCTCGGCCTCAAGCGCGCCAAGAAAAAAGCAAACTACGAAATTCGGTTTGACTACCTTCCCGCGTCGCCATTAGATAACGGTTGGACGGTTGCGTATGGAGCTCCAGGTCCTGCAGCGAAATGGTGTTCGCCATCTGACTCGCCGGAGCCAGGCTCTATTTCCATCGAAATCGACCCGGGTTGTGCCATACAAAGGGTTCTCGATCCCAACTTAACGCTATCGGACCGAATCATATACTCGGCAAAGTACGCGAGTACCACGATGCTCTTCTTCCGGGTTGGATTGGCGTCGCTTGATGGCTCAAAAACCGCAGACAAGTGGATAAAGATCGACGTGGGACGACGCCTTCCGTTTCGGACGCCTGGCTATGAAGAGAACGAATGGACACTGCCGTCCCGGGGCGTCGCGGACACTGAATTCGTTTACCTGTCCTCTGCAGGATCGTAGCCCAATCAACAGCCCAACCAAGGAACGGATTCCAGAACCGGATTGCCCGTAAGCCACGAACGATACGGCGCCACAGCTAAAGTCTCCTAACTCCAGTCCTACGAACCAGAAGGTCGGGAATTCGAGTCTCTCAGGGCGCACCATCTGTTCTACCTTTTCTGCCAAGCGCTGAGAAACCGCCTGGACGCCTTCTCTACAAGTGCGTTTTCCTCACTGTGCCCGATATTGCTCCCATCTACGCATCGACTGCGCTACGACGGCCACTCGCAAAATACGACATCAAGAGAAACGAATCTGCTGTTGGTACCACTATTCATTTGATGTTGAAAGATTAGATTTCTCGGTAAGAAGCGCCGCTTCCATCTCGTATTCTCCGCAGAACCAGGACAGGAGCTAACGAGGAAAGCGTAAGTCGGTTAGCCGGATACCATGCGAATTTGCAGCGATACTCTGGTTCGCGGATCCGGCAAGATGGGGTGCAGTGTGAGCAGGATCCGAAACTGGCCGCTTTCTCTGAGCGCACTCGTAGTGAGCGCACTCTTGAGCAATCTTCCGGTTGTGCTCGCGCAAACCAAAGCTGGTCAGCGCCAGGTTGTTCCTACGACGTCATCCTCGGAGTTATTAGGGCAGAGTCCGGGCGTTTACTACGCGCTGGTGATTGGGATTGCCAACTACCATTACCTACCGAAGCTGGGCACTCCGGTGAGTGATGCAAGCGAAGTCGAGAAGATATTGCGGGTTACATACGGGTTTAAGACTCAGTTTCTGCCCGACGCCACTCGCGATCAGATTCTTGAAGCGCTGGACAATGATCGACGCAAACTGGGAGCCGATGACAGCCTTTTGATTTACTACGCAGGTCACGGCTTTTACGACAAGTTAGAAGATCAGGCCTACTGGGCGCCGGTTGACGCCGGACAGGATACCTACGCGCACTGGATCATCGCGACTGAGATTACCAGCAGAGCAAGGGCTATTCCCGCACGCCACGTGCTGGTCGTATCCGACAGTTGCTATTCCGGCAAGCTGGCGCGAGATTTCGATCCGACCGCTATTGCCAGGGATACACGCGGACCTTTCCTAACCCGCATGCTCGAGGAAAAGTCGCGAGACTTGATGGCCAGTGGTCAGAACGAGCCGGTCTCGGACAGCGATACCCCAGGGCACGGCAACCATTCCGTATTTGCCAACGCTCTCCTCATGGGATTGGCACAAATGGAGTTTGACAAGTTCTCGGCGTCAGAACTTTTTGATCAGTATGTAAGAGTGCAGGTACCGGGGCGATCAAGACAGCAGCCGGAGTACACTCCCATCCGCGATTCCGGACACGAGGGCGGGGACTTCGTGTTTTTTCGGAGTGGCGGCGGCCTTAGCCCCGCCGCAATCCGTGAGGATCTCCCGCTTTCGGCGCCACACATAAACCCGGAGGAAGATGCCATACATGCGACGTTAGAGCGTTATCAGGCTTCCTACGACAGCATGGACACGGATCTGCTGAAACAGGTGTGGCCATCACTTTCCCGGACACAACTCAGAGAACTTCGGTCAGGATTCGACGGCGCCAAGGCCGTCATGGTGGAGCTTAGAAATCCAAAGATCGCCTTGAGCGGAGAAAACGCGACCGTGACTGCCGATCAGTGGATGAAGTGGACGCGGGCGGGGCATCAGCAGCCGCCTCAAGCAAACTCCGTGGAGATTCAGCTCAAGAAGATTGCGGACGGAAGATGGCTGGTCGATGGGGTGAGAGGGCACTAGCACAATTCGATTTCTTTTTTCGGCACAGGTTCTGATTCGATTCGTTGAAGTTATTGCAGTTGCAGTTGAAAGATTCCTAATTTTTCGGGGTGAACTTACAATGTACAAGCCGCGTGGTTCAGTCCCGTACGAAGCCCAGAGTTTCCGTGCAGACAAGCTGCCAGGGGCCAACAAAACGTTAGCCGGCCGTTCGTGGCATCTAGGCGCACGGATCTCATCCTGGCTCGCGCTTGTGGCATTTGCCTTAGGGTCGGTATTCGCAGCCGCTCAGAGCCCAGCGTGTGCGCCGAATACCGCGGTCTATCCGTGCGTCTATGTGGCCAATGGAAACAGCACGGTTTCCGTAATAAACGCCAACACGAACAAAGTCGTCGGTGCAGTTACGGTCAAGGGTTTCGCGCAGGATGTGGCAATTACACCCGATAACTCCCTGGTGTACGCAGCCACCATCGAGAGCGTGTGCAGCAGCCGCGTTAGTTGCCAACTCATTTTCGCAGTTGAAGTAATTGACACTGCGGCCGGCAAAGTAGTTGCAAACGTTCCATTGGCGGGACCTCCTCTCCAAATTGCCAGTTCGCCGGATGGTCTTTTCGTGTATGTCGTGGAGAGTACAACTGATACCGTTCATCTTGTCGAGCTAATCGACACAGCCACAAATACGATCGTAAACAACATTTCCACATTGCCGAATCCAACTGCCCTTGCCTTTACTCCGGATGGCAAGACTGCCTATGCGGCAGACACCTGTGCCAACGAGGCCTGCGTCGACGTAATCGACACTTCAACGCTGCTCCCCGAGGTTGGAAGTCCATTCTCGATTCCAAACACCGTTGCTTCTGGGAGCGCCTCGATTGCCGTCACCCCGGACGGGCTGCTTGCCGGCATGTCTATTCAGATCTCGCATGTTAATGCCCCCAGTACCTTTGGAGTCGCATTCATCAGCACCAGCGGCAATCCCCCTGTTGTCGTTTCAGTTGATTTCGGAAGTGATGCGGTGACCTCGGACTACGGGTTTGGGATAACGCCGAACGGCATGCTGTATATAGCCGAGTCGGCAACGTTCACCGATGATTCTTCTTTAAGCAATGCCGTCCAGGTTGACCACAACTCTTTGGTTGTGACTCCCATACAAGTTGGACTTCGCCCGACTGGAGTCGCGGTCGGTCCCGGCGGGACATCCGTGTATGTTACTAATACGGACGACAGCACCCTGTCGATCATCGACGCTGCGACGAATACCGTCGTGCTGACGCTCGACAGTGGAAACGGATTTAGCGGTCCACAGGGTGTCGCCGCAATGTCGGCCATTCCGCCAGTTATCGCCACGCAGCCCGCCAGCCAAATTGTCTTCACAAGCCAGAGCGCAACATTGAACGTGGCTGTCACCAGCCTGGCGCCGGTTACTTATCAGTGGTACCAAGGGCTGACCGGCGATACCTCAGCGCCTATAGAAGGGGCGGTCGACAGTTTTTTCACTACGCCGGCCTTGTCTTCCACAACGAGCTACTGGGCACAGGTTTCGAACCTCGTGGGCGCGGTGAACAGCAACACCGCGACTGTAACGGTAATGCCTGTTACTCCGCCGGTCATCACCACTCAGCCCGCGAGCCAACTCATCCTAACGGGCCAAACTGCAACGCTCAGCCTGGCGGCGACCAGCCAGGCCCCACTCTCTTATCAATGGTACCAAGGCTTAGCTGGCGACACCTCGCTACCTGTAGCAGGAGCGATCATCAGCTCGTTCACTACGCCGGTCTTGTCTTCCACCACGAACTACTGGGTACAGGTCGCCAATCTCATCGGCAGCGTAAACAGCAACACCGCGACTGTAACCGTAACCTCAAATCTACCTCCATCGTGCACGCTTACCGTGGAAGGATCCGGCCCCCCGGCCCTTATACCATCGACCGTCACGGCGATCGCGAACTGCACCGATCCCCAGGGCGAGGCGCTAACCACCACGATAATATTTGGGGATGGCGCCATAACCTCGGGCGCGAACAATGGAGTGTTCACCGCCTCCCACACTTACGACACAACCAAGAATGGGACAACGTTCGGTATCACCGTCAGCGCGACCGATACTACTGGATTGCAATCGCCTGAGGCTCTTTACTCCTGGACTCTAGTAGCGACATCGCTGGCGCCTCCAGTCTTTGCCGGCCAATCCTCGGATGTAACTGTTTCCCTTGACGCCGTACCTCAGCCTGTGACTATCGTGATACAGACCACCGGTGCGGCCGTAGGCTCGCTAGCGCCTGGTATGAAGCGCGGAACTTGGTTTTACGCCGTCTGCCTGCCACTACCCCTCGTGGCTTTTCTAGGAGTTGGCCTCGCTTCAGCACGGTCTAATCGCAGCCGTTTTTCATGCGGCTTTGCCCTCAGCGCCCTCATGATCTTGGGAGTGCTATCTGTTTCGTGCGGTGGCGGGTTTACCGCTCCCAAGGTGCACCCGATTACTCCAGCGGGAAGCTACCAAGTAACGGTCGTCGATTTGCCCGTGGGATCGAGCAGCGGTTTTGAGCAGACATCACTGATCGTGCCGCTTACGGTGAGCCCGTTTCAATAGACGTTGCGACACCGCCTCGGGAAAGAATCCGAGGGGGATCAAAGGAACACTTGCAATAGGAGCAAGGACAAAACAATGCTTAGACGCGCTATCACGGTCGCGATATTGGCGGGCCTATCGTGTTCGACGAGCGCGACAGCGCAAACCACAACATGCGGCAATACGAAGCTCGCTTGTCTTCTTCCGGCTGCCTTTCACACGAATCCGCCCACCTTCAATTTCTTCAACGAAGCTTTCGGGACTCAGATTGGGCAGCTACCGCTGGCGACACCGGCCTCAGGATTCCTTTTCACTTTTGACAAGATTAAGGGTGTCTACCAGGATTCCCAGGAAAGCTTCGGACCTCTGGTCGCTGAACGCGTGGAAACCATTGGGCGTCACAAGCTTTACCTCGCATTTACCTATCAGCGATTTGACTTCAGCGAACTTGATGGCAATCCACTGAACAATCTGCCGCTGCTCTTCGTGTTTTCCAGCGGGCAGACGCCTCAGGTGGTGACTTCTACTCATAATCGTGTCGACGCTAAAGTCGATCAGTTTGTAACCTTCGGTACTTTTGGTATCACGCGCCGAATCGACGTGTCGGTCGCAGTACCGTTTGAAAAGGTGTCGATGGGAGCCAGCGCCGTAGGAACTGAGTACAGCACAACTAGTACGGCCCAAGCATCTTTCAGGGAGTTTCTGGCAGGCTCTGCCAGCGGCGTGGGCGACGTGGTCGTATCCGCCAAGGGTACGCTGCTACAACATGAGAGGCTCGGTATGGCCGTGGGTGGGGAATTCCGGTTGCCGACGGGAGACGAGCAGAATTTTCTTGGCTCTGGTGCCTTTGGCGTTAAGCCGTACTTCGTCGTGGCGAGCAGAGGCAAAGTTGCCCCTCACCTCAATGTAGGGTACCAGTGGAACACCAAGTCGACTCTTGCTACTGATCAGAAGGGAAAGGAAACGCTGCCCGGCTCTTTCAACTATGCGGCTGGGGCCGACATTGGCTTGACGAAACGTCTCACCGTGGTGGCTGACTGGGTGGGGCAACTTTATTTCGATGCTCCCCATATCTCCACTCCAAGGAACATCGCGTCCACGGTCAACAACAAACCGGTCTCATTTCCCAGCGTTGTGCTGGTAAACGGTTCCTATCAAGTGAACAGTCTGGCTGCGGGAATAAAGGCGAATCCGGTGGGACATTTATTGATCACCGCAAACGTGACAATCAAAGTGGGGGACGGTGGTTTAAGGGCCAAAGTAGTACCCCTTGTTGGAATCTCCTATTCGTTCTCGGATTTGGGGCTGGACATTTTTCGAAGGTCAAAATGCGCATGCCCGAAGGAATGATGTTGCGCCAGGGCTAACGACACACAACGGAAAAGTGCTGCATGGATCTTTTCTTCCAGGTGCCGGGCGGCATTTGCCAGCCATCGGCTAGGGTTCCGCAAACTCCAGCAGAATCACCGATTCCAGCCGCGAATCCGGTCCCAAAATAGGACTGTTATCTATCGCGTGTAGCCTGCACTGACTGCTTTGGTTCGGAACCGCACACAATAGTGTACAATCCCCCACACACTGGAAAAACCTAACCAGACTGATCGCAAGGCACAGGCGGGATGTCAGTTGGTGACATCGCTCGTGACGGCTCTACAGTGAAGCACGACTTCCGGAGGAGCAGTCATGAGAATCCTTCTCTACAATCCTGACAATGGCGTAACACGCAATTTCATGCCGCATCTTTGGATGTTTCTGCTCAAGGCGCTGACTCCGCCGGGGCATGAAGTCCTGTTGATCGACGGCAATGCGCAGCCCATGGACGAGGCTCAGATCGCGCAGTTTGTGCGTGAGCAAAATATCGGTCTGGTCGGAATCGGCGCTATGACCAGGATGATCGCCAAGGCGTATCGCATTGCAGATGCGATTCGCGTCACGGGAGTGCCAGTGGTGATGGGCGGACCACACGTCACGGAATTGGCGGATGAAGCTCTGGGCCGCGATGGTGGACCGCGCCACGCTGACGCGGTCGCTCTGGGCGAGGCCGATGAAACCTGGCCGCAGATTGTGAATGATGCCGCACGCGGGCAACTCAAAGATATCTACGCGCCGGTCGACGCCGCGGGCAAAGACAGCAAGCCTTCTCTGAAGCCATATCCTGTGATTCCATGGGACACCATCGATCTCGATCAGTTTAACCTTCTGCCCAAAGTTGTGACGCCCATGCTGCAAAAGGTCGGCGAGGGTTGGGGGACGTTTCGCATTATCCCCGTGGAGTCCGGTCGAGGATGCCCCTACGGTTGCGAATTCTGCACCGTGACCGGATTTTTCGGCGACTCGATTCGCTTTCGCAGCAACGAGAGCGTCGTCAACGAACTTCTCCTGCTCAAGGCGCGCGCCCGTAGCGAAAAGGGACAGATGGCGGTGTTCTTCATCGACGACAATTTCGCCATCAACGTCAAGCGCACCAAGTCGCTGCTGCGCGACATTATTGCGGCCAAAGCGCAAGTTCACTGGGTGGCGCAGATCAGCGCCAACTTATTGCGCGATGAGGAGCTGGTCGATCTAATCGCTGCCTCCGGCGGCAAGTGGGTCTTCATCGGTATGGAGTCGATCGATCCCACAAATCTGAAAGATGTGAACAAGGGATTCAATAAGCCGGGCGAATATGCGGCAGTGCTGGAGCGCCTCGCCAAACGCAACGTATACGCGATCACGTCGTTTATTTTCGGCATGGATAATGACACGACCGGGGTGGCCGAGCGCACGCTGGAGCAAGTTCGCACATGGCCGCCGGGATTGCCTATCTTCGGACTGCTGACACCGCTGCCCGCAACCCCGCTCTACAAACGGCTTGAAGTCGCGGGACGGCTCACGCGTCCCAAGCATTGGAAGGAATTCATTCCATTCGCGATGGCCCACACGCCGTTAAAGATGACGATTGAAGAGGCTCATGCCGAAGTGAAATACGGTTGGGCGCAGGCCTACAGTCCTGAGGCGCTGGCCCATGCCGTCGACTCCTTGGCTGACCAGCCCCTCGGCTATCGCATCAACATCTTCCTGGCGCGGTTGTGTTTCCGGGGCATCTACTTCCCCATGATGGGGAAAATGGCGTGGGTTAGGGTCGTGATGGAGAATCGCCGAACCATTTTCAAGCTGGCTAAAGAAGCGATCTTTGGTGGCGGACCTGTGCGTCCAAAGGATCCCCTGGTAGCAGTGTCGTATCACGAACCACAACGCGAAGTTGTGTCGGAGGTCGCGCCCGAAGTGAGCGCCTGAAAAGCACAGCCCGACTCGGCTGTGACCACAAAACAGTTCGGCAACTCGCGCGTTCCCTATCTCCGCACCTGCCGCGAGTAACTTCGCCGGATGTTCCGTCCGATCGGAGGCGGTCTCTTCTCTGGACGTTCTCTCTCAATCTTGTCGGAGAGCTTATGCAGGGCCTTGTCGCCCGCGGCTGATCGTTGCTGCCCGGTGGAAGCAATGCTCAATCCTTGCGCGGTGTAAATCGCTTCGTTAAATGTTGTACCCGAATTTGCTGCGGCCACGGCAAATACGCCATGCGGAGTGCCGTTGGTGAATGTAGTCGCGATGTAGTCCCCGACCATCAGGCCATTTTGAGAATTTGGAAGCCATCCAAGTTGCATTGGCCCAGCCACCGTTACTGGCGAATTCCATGTCGAACCGCCATTTGCGGACGAGATGTAGCCCACGCTCAGCTGGCATGTGGTGACAGTGCAATTGCTGGTCGAGTAGTAGTAATAGTGCAGAGCGACATGTGCCGTAGCTCCCGTCGTTGTGGGATCAATTCCAATTCCCGGGATGAAGTAATCGGCGGTGGTTGTGGTCGCATCGATAGGTACGCGGGTCACGGCGCTCCATGCGATGCCGTCGCTGGAAGTGCTGTAAACCAGATCGTTGCTCGCGCAGGCTGCGCGGAAGCGGCAATCTTCCCACACCACCCAGACCGTTCCGGCTCCGTCGATCGCAGCCGATGGAAGCGCTCCGCTGCGTAGTCCTCCGGCCTCGGCGTGTACCTGGACTCCTGAAATCGTGGCCAGCGACGACCAACTCACGCCGCCGTCAGTGGATGTAAATGCCGCCATCGTGTCGGTCAGAATCGGCACTACCACCGTTCCGTTCGGCTGTACGAGCGGTTGTCCGCCAATTCCGGAGGCAACGTCCGCCGTCGTCGCTGCGGCACTCCAAGTTAGCCCCCCGTCGGTAGACGTGCTCATCAGAATTTCGTCGCCGCCCCCGCCAGTAGGATCGTCCCATTCCATATAACAGTTCCCGTAGAAGGGGCTGGTAGCGCCGTTGTCGCAGACGATCCAGTTCTTGTCTGAATTGGCCGAAGTAGGATCAACGCTAACGGGTTGAGCCCAGGTCAAGCCGCCATCGACAGACCGGTTCACCACCACCGCGGGAGTCTGCGAACAGACCCGGTAAGAATCCGTGGCTCCAGGTTGTGCCGCCATTGGTGGAAGTCGCCCAGCCGATATCGGTCGCACCGCCGGGCGCGATCCGGCCGGTCTGAAAAGCCGCCACCAGCGTCGATCCGTTCGCGAACATGTGAGGCTCGACCTCGGTTGCGTGCTGTCCCGGGGCTACTGTATATGGATCGGAGCTTACTCGCGTCAGGTTGGCGCCGATGGGATTCTGCGGCTGAGTTGGAGAGGACGATGAAGAACCTGAACAACCCACGAGACTCGCCGTAAACGAAGCAAGCAGGAAAGAAACCAGCGCTCTCCTGCTAGAAGAAAGCTTGCCAATACGAAGAGAGCATTGACTCATACAGATTTTATACCGGCGCATGCGGGGCTTACAAGAACGACAACGCAAACAATTCTAATGAATTTTCCGACAAACGATAGGCCGCCGATACAAATCGGCGGCCTCGTGAAAACTCCGGATAGCTACTTGCTACGCTTCGCCGCCCGCTTTGAAGGTGGAATCACACCCTTCTCTGGCCGCTCCCGCTCGATTCTGTCAGACAGTGTGTGCAACGGCTTGTCGCCTGCCGACGATAGCTGCGGTCCGTCCGCCGGGACAGTCAATCCTTGCGCGGTATACATCGATTCGTTGTAGACCGTTCCCGACTTCGCTGCCGCCACCGCGAACACACTGTGAGGCGCGCCGTTGCTAAAAGCGGTCGCGATGTAGTCGCCTACCATCAATCCGTTCTGCGAATTCGGCAACCAGCTCAGCTTCATGGGCCCGGCGAGTTTCTTTGCAGCGCTCCACGTCATGCCACCGTTGTGGGACGAAATATAACCCACGTTGAGCTGGCAAGTCGAGACGGTGCAACTGCTCGCAGAGTAGTAGTAGTAATGAACCGCGACGTGTGCTGTGGTCCCCGAAGTCGCCGGGTCGATCCCTACCCCCGGGATGAAATGATCGACGACGCTGGTGGTGGGATCAATCGGGATGCGCTTGACCTTGGCCCAGTGCGTCCCGTCGGCTGAAGTGCTGTACACCAGGTCGTTGGTGGAACACCCTGTGCGGAAGCGGCAATCTTCCCAGACCACCCAAACCGTTCCCGCGCCATCTACAGCTGCCGTAGGCAGCGGACCGCTGCGGATTCCTGCGGCATCGACGTGGCTCTGAACCGTTGCGACTTGCACCGGCGCTGTCCAACTCGTTCCCCCGTTGGTCGAACTATAGGCCGCCATGGCATTGGTTTCGATTGGAACCACAACGGTTCCACTCGGCTGCACCAGAGGTTGCCCGCCGATCCCGCCAGCTTTGTTCGCGGTTCCGATGGCCAAAGACCAGGTTAGACCTCCGTCGGTCGAGGTGCTCATGAGAATTTCACCACTGCCGGGATCGTCCCACTCCATGTAGCAATTTCCATAGTGCGGGCTGGTGGACCAACTGTCGCACACGATCCAATTCTTGTCCGAGCTCGATGCGTTCGGATCCACGCTCACAGGATTTTCCCAGGTGAAGCCGCCATCGGTCGAGCGACTGACCACTACCGCAGGCGTCCGTGCTGTATTCGAAATCGGCAACGAAGCGATCATCCAAACGCCGTGCTTCGCATCGTATGCAACTGCCGGGTCGCTGGCCGCGTCGTAGGGACCCGTCCCCTCACCCTTGGTCAGGCCCGGCAAGAATCCATGGCTCCAGGTAGTACCACCATCGGTGGAAGTCGCCCATCCGATATCCGTCCCGCCCCCACCCACGATGCGCCCTGTCTGGAACGCGGCCACTAGTGTCGAGCCATTCGCCAGAACATGTGGTTCGACTTCGGTCGCGTGCTGCCCCGGACCAACCGTGAACGGGTCCGAACTCACCTGAGTCAAGCTGATTGCAGGACGCTCCTGAGCCGCAACCGCGGTTGCGCAAACCATACAACAAGAAATACAGAGGAAGGCAGCCATCATTCTTTTGCGGCAAGAACCAGTGAGATATCGTTTCATTCGGAGTCATCCTTCATTCAAAATTGGGTTATTTTTGCATTGTGAACGGGCTTGGCCTAGCAGGGCATCTCAGGGTTGGCACCAAGCGAAAACTACCTTAAGTAGTTGGCAAAGTACGGTTGACGATATCCCGTGCTCTTGATGACTGTCAATGTGAATGGTTTTGCAACCTGAGAAGGCGGCTGGGTTTCTCGAACTAGCGGCTCGTGGCATCGTGCACAAAAGCAACTGCCACGTCATCCGAGTAAATTGTCTTCCAACCACCAGTCGCGACCAGGATGTTGGCAAGCGGCGCACCCTTGGGTAAAAGCAGACATGAAACTTCGTGCTCGCGCAGGAAATTGTCCCACCCCGGCTCGACATGCACCATCTTCAAGTAAGACTTTAAGAATTCCTCACCATACATATCGTGGCGGTCGTCGACGGCAACTTGACTCTTTGGAAACATCCGGTAGATTACGTACCCTCCCCAATAATCTGGAGCGATGACCGGGCCCGGCACTTCATGCTTCTCCAGATAATCCACTGCGGCGACCGGCATGCGCTTGTTGTCGAAGTGGGCGTCCATCAGCAGCGATGATCCGACGCGGCCGCCATTTGCCGTGATGCATAATGTTGCGATCACTGCGAGCGCCGGCCACAGATGGATGCGTAAACCTTTCTCGGTGGCGTAGATTCGTCGCAGAAAGCTTGGTGGTTGGGATGCTGATCGGTGTTTAGCGGAAATCTGCTCAAAGATGCTTGTCAGCAATGGCCCAGCGATCAGCGCCAGCAGCATCGCCGATACCGGAATGTTTCGCGACGCAAGAAGTGCGGAATAAACAGCGAACAGAATGATCAGGACTTCACTCACTCGAATCTTGCGGCTTTTTCCTGCCAGCGCCAACATGGTGAGCAACACCAAGCCTGCAAAACACTTCTGTGCAACGCCATGAAAGTTGGGCGATTGGAACTCGTCGATGTGATCCATCAAGAAACGATTTGAGAGGTAAGCGTAAATGTGGACGTGCAGCTTCCATCCATAAGGATTGGCAAAAGTCGCGGCTGCGGCGAACACTCCCACAAATGCCAAGTCCCGGGCTCTTCTCCCTGCGGATATCTTGAGCAACAGATCGTCCATGCTGCTGTCGGAGGTTGTGAACCACATCCACATCGCACTTGCCCAAAAGACTCCGAGCAGCACAAACGCCAACAGGAAACCGCCATGCAGGTTGACCCACAGCAGCATCGACAGAGACAGAATCCACAATAGTGATCGCTTGCCCGATACTCCATTTCCACCGAAGCTCCGGGTCTCCGACTGATCCAGGATCCAGAACCACACCAGAGTGAACAGCCAGCTGAACACATGCGGACGCGTCAGAAAATGAATCATCGATGCCGACAACGCTGTCAGGACGAGCGCGACCGCTACGGCTACATTCGTACCGCGAACAATCATTAACCGAAACGTCCCGGAGAATACCGCGGCGATCACAACCGCTGTGAGCCACACTACCCCAATAAGTCCTAAAGTCGCTTCCAACTGACCCACAATCAGGTCGTAGAGCCACTCCCAGGCAAACCAGGGCTTGCCGTGCATGGTCGATGAAAAGAAATCCACGCGTGGAACGGCGTGCGTTACGAGAATCTGCTGCCCGGTCCGGACGTGCCATCCAATCCCTGCATCGCCCAGCAAACGCGCCGACAGCGGTGTAAACACCAGCATCCCCAGCAGAGCGACAAAGATCAGATCGGTCGCCGAAGGCATTAGGAAGCGCGTCCATCCTGAACCTGACCGCCGAGCCGACGAACTTAGGGAAACTTCTGCCATCGCGCTGAATCTTATAGGTAGGTACTATGAACAGCAAGGCCACAACTCGAGTAGTGATTGTCGGCGCGGGATTCGGCGGTCTTAACGCAGCACGGGCGCTGGCGAAAGCTGGCATTCGGGTCACGGTGGTCGACCGTAAGAACTACCACACGTTCCAGCCACTTCTTTATCAAGTCGCGACCGCAGGGCTCTCGCCGGGCGAAATCGCCTCGCCCATCCGCTCGATTCTTCGTGCTCACAAAAATGTTGAAGTGCTGATGGCTGAGGTCACCGGCTTCGATCTCGATCGCCATATCGTCGAGACCACCGACTGCAACGTTGGCTACGACTATTTAATCGTCGCCGCCGGCGCGGGCCACTCCTATTTCGGACACGACGAATGGGAGCCATCCGCTCCAGGACTTAAGACAATTGAGGATGCACTCGAAATTCGCCGCCGCGTGCTCCTCGCCTTCGAACTGGCCGAACGTCAGGCTGCCTCTGGCGAGCCGGGTGCGCCCCTCAACTTTGTAGTGGTGGGAGCCGGACCCACCGGGGTTGAGCTCGCGGGAACGTTGGCCGAAATTTGCCGGCATGCTCTGGCGCACGAATTCCGCTCCATCGATCCCGCCCGCACTCACATCGTGCTGCTGGAAGGGGGGCCCCGCGTGCTTCCCGCTTATGCGGACGACCTTTCCCGCAGCGCGGAGGAACAACTGCATCGCCTTGGAGTCGAGGTTCGCACGGGCACGACGGTCACTCAGATAGAACCCGGGGCGGTCCATTTTGCCGCCACCACGCTCTCCGCCACGGTGGTGCTGTGGGCAGCTGGGGTCGCTGCTTCACCTTTGGGCAAGAAATTGGGTGTTCCTGTGGATCGTGCTGGCCGCGTGCTGGTTCAGCCTGACTTAAGCATTCCCGGACACCCAGAAATCTTCACCATCGGTGACCTCGCTTCCTTGAAAGACGAGCAGGGCAAACCACTCCCCGGCGTCGCGCCCGTCGCCATTCAACAAGGCCGATTCGTCGCCAAGTTGATTCGTCGCGAAATCGAGGCGAATGGGGATCCTCAATACACGCGTTCCGCATTTCGCTACTGGGACAAGGGCAGTCTGGCCACGATCGGCCGTGCCGCTGCTGTCGCGGAGTTTGGACGCATCCATATTTCCGGTTTCGTGGCTTGGTTAGCCTGGCTCTTCATCCACATCCTTTTTCTGATCGGCTTTCGGAATCGCCTGCTGGTCTTCATTCAGTGGGCGTGGTCCTATGTGACGTACGAACGGGGGGCGCGCCTCATCACGGGTAGCAGCTATTTGCCGGGCTGGACGGCCACTCGTCCCGAAACCGACCCGTCTCGGGTCGCAGGCGCGCAAGAAATTCCAACAGCCGCGCACAAATGAGAGTAAGAATATTCTTGATGGGCTCTGAAGTCGTAACGGGGCTCAATTTCCGCTCATGAAAAATAGACGAGTTCCACGCCTTTTAATCACGGTCATCCTGGCGGTGTTTTCTCTCCCTGCTTCCGCCGAGGTTTTGAAAATTGTTGTCAACGACACCATCCAGCCCATCAGCGCGGAATACATTGAACGCGCCATCGACGAAGCTCACCGTCGCAACGATCAAGCAGTCTTGATCGAGATCAACACACCCGGAGGCTTGATCGATTCCACGCGGAAGATCATTGAGAAGATCACAAGCTCAACCGTTCCCGTCATCATTTATGTCACGCCTGCCGGCAGTCACGCCGGCTCCGCGGGGATTTTCATCCTCGAATCGGCCGATGTCGCGGTGATGGCTCCAGCCACCAGCGATGATGAGATGAAGCAGAAAATTGAGAACGACGCTGCTGCGCTTATGCGGTCTGTAGTTTCCAAACGCGGGCGCAATATCGAGTCTGCCGAAAGTGCGGTACGAGAGTCGAAGTCGTTTACCGAGCAGGAGGCGCTTTCGCTTCACCTAATCGACTATGTGGCGACCAGCGAAGCCGATCTGCTTCGACAGTTAAATGGCAAGTCCATCAAGCGCTTTGATGGTAAAACCGAAACGTTAAATTTAACCGGGCAACCCCTGGCACCGTTCGGCATGACGCTCAAAGAAGAGATCCTGGGCTATCTGATGAATCCCAACGTCTCGTTCCTGCTGTTGGCGATCGGAGCCCTGGCACTGTACGTGGAATTCAACCATCCTGGGGCGGTTATTCCCGGCACGGTCGGTGTGGTTTTCATCCTGCTCGCTGCTTTCGCCTTGAATCTGTTACCCACTCGCTTTGCCGCGCTTGGACTGATCCTAGCCGCCTTTGCCCTCTTTGCGGCTGAAGCCAAGTTTGTCAGCCACGGCATCCTCACCGCTGGCGGCATCGTTTTACTCACGCTGGGAGGTCTGCTTCTCGTCGACGCTCCGATCCCAGAAATGCGGGTTCATCTCCTGACCGCTCTCGCAGTGAGCATTCCCCTCGGCCTGATCACAGCATTCCTGATGACGATTGCCTTCAAAGCTCGAAAAAATAAAGTAGTCACGGGAGCGCAAGGTCTGATCGGGGAAACTGGCGTAGTGCAGACTGCACTGGCGCCGGAGGGCAAAGTTTTCGTCCGGGGGGAACTATGGAATGCCGTTGCGGCCGCAACACTTCCAGCAGGCCAACTTGTAGTTATCCGCGAGATCGAAGGTTTGACGCTCCGGGTTGAATCCTCGGCAGTTGTAGCGCGGGCGCAACCTGCCGTCTTGACCAGCTAGTTCGTCACCATCGGGATACACGCGCGCGCAGGAATTCTGCAAGTCTCTCTAGACCCGTATCATGCGAAGCAACCGACACTTCATTTGTGCGCGCGCGGGAGTCGCGCTGCTATACAATCCGCCGTAGGAGCATCTTCGACCGCTCCGCGTGTGGAGGCATCTGTGGAAATTCCGTTCGGCTTAGCCACTGTCGTCATTATCATTATTGCCATCTATTTATTCAGTTCCGTGAAAATTCTTGCGGAATATGAACGCGGCGTCATTTTTCGCCTAGGCCATCTGTTGCCGCAGGCCAAGGGGCCAGGAGTGATTCTGGTCTTTGCCCCCATAGATCGAATCGTCCGCGTTTCGCTACGCCAGGAGGCTCTGGAAGTTCCTCCCCAGGACATCATTACCCGCGATAACGTCACCTTGAAAGTAAATGCAGTCATCTTCCTGCGCGTGATTGAACCGCGGCAGGCGGTTGTACAAGTTTCCAACTATGTCTACCAGACCTCGCAGTTCGCTCAGACTACGCTACGATCCGTGCTCGGCGAACAGGAGTTGGACGAGCTTCTCTCGCATCGCGAAAAAATCAACCTGCGCCTGCAAAGCATTCTCGATACCCATACCTCGCCGTGGGGAGTGAAGGTGACTAACGTTGAGGTCAAGCAGGTGGACATGCCGGAATCGATGCTACGCGCCATGGCCAAGCAAGCCGAGGCCGAGCGCGAGAAGCGATCCAAGATTATTCACGCGGAGGGCGAATTTTCCGCTGCCCAGCGTCTGGTTGACGCCGCCCACCTGCTGGCCACCGAGCCCGTCAGCGTGCAACTTCGTTATTTGCAGACACTGACTGAGATTGGCGTAGAGAAAAATACCACCGTGATCTTCCCGGTGCCGGTAGACTTTTTCTCCGGGCTGCAAAAGCTAATGGGCAAGGCGGAGACTGAGGTACCGCCGAAAACTGCGTAGGGTTAAGCTTAGGTAGCCCATCGTGCAACAACGAACTGAAAGATTGACGCCGTCCTGCGCGACAGTAGAAAGTGAGTCGTAGTACTCGGAGCTACATCATGGCTGCTTCACAAGACACTGAAATCACGCTGGGCACTGGCAAGCTGCTCGTCCTATTCTTCAGTTTGGTTGGCATCTGCGCTTTGTTTTTCGCGCTGGGCTATTCGCTGGGACGCAAGTCAGAGCCTGCGATCACCACTGCCAGCGCGGCCATGCCGCAGACCGCGCCCAGTACAGCCAAGCCCGCGTCAGCGCCGGCCATGACTTTCTACAAAGCTGTTGAACAAAAAGATGCGAATCCGGAACTGACTCCGCCATCTGACGCAAAAGCCGAGACAAATCCTGCACCCGTGAGCGATGCATCCAGTCAGTCGCCGGGTGCCGCTGGCAACCCTTCTGATACCACGACGCTTCCCTCTGCGGCCGCATATTTCGTGCAGGTGGCGGCGGTCAGCAAACAGGAAGATGCCGGCGCTTTAGTAGACGCGCTCAAGAAAAAGCAATATCCGGCATTCGTAGCTGCCGCCGCGACCGACAAATTATTCCGCGTTCAGGTCGGACCTTTCTCTGACATCAAAGAGGCCGAGTCCATGCGCACGCGCCTGATCAGCGATGGCTACAGCCCCATCTTAAAGAAGTAGCGGGCCGCAGCAGCCATCCTTAAACTCGATCATTCCCGAGCGAAGCGAGAAATCGTTTCGACTGGGCGCATACAAAGCCAAGCCATTCCTAGATTGACATCCATCGATTATCCAGTTATTCCTTGATTCATCGTTATGCCTCAGCGTGAAGCCAATCTCGACCGCATCCTCCAAGCCATCGCAGACCCAACGCGCAGGCGAATCCTGCGTGCACTCAAAGAGCGAGATGCCTGTTCCATCGGCAAGGGTGTCGGACTCTGCGCGGGCGACGTCGAGGAACGTATGCGCCTATCGCAGCCAACTATCTCCCATCACATGGCTATTCTGACTAAAGCTGGTTTGGTCGAAACCGTCAAACAGGCGCAGTGGCGTTGGTACCGCCGCAACGAATTCGCGCTCCGCGAGCTAGTTAAGACACTACGCACGAAACTCTAGAAATGTTCCGAGTCATCCAGAGATCGAGGACGCACTGCGGGATTTTTTGGGGTGCATCTTTTTGGGTTGCATCTAAGGAATCTGCGAGGAAGAAGTCTGTTCGGCCCGGCCCGGCTGCACAAGCTGTTTAGCTTGCGCTCGCCGCCTGGGCCTTCTGTAACAATCGCCGGGCATGAGAGATGAGTTCGGCCACTTCAAACGGCTTCACCAGATAAGGAATGCTATTGTCCTGGAGAAACACTCGCCCCTCGCCCTGTTCCACTCCGTTGGAAAAGGTGAACAGGACATGCCCTTCAACCCCAGGGCAGTTTTGCTTCAGCCAGGTGTACGACTGCTTCGCATTCCAATCGCCAGGCATCTTACCGTTCATGATAACGGCATCAAAATGCTCGGAGAGAAGGCGCGTCTTAACGTCCTGGCTGATTCTTGCGGTTACGACGGTAGCTCCGGCGCCTGTAAGTACGTCGCGCTCAAATTCGAGAACAGCCTCTTCTTCTTCCACGAGCAGCACACGTCCATTAATGGCTCCTTCGTGGTGGCGCGGTGCCGCTTTGACAGGCTCGGCCTCACTAGCAATGGTCACCGCCGCTGGCAATCTCACTTCGATTACCGCGCCGCCCTCCGGTGAGTTATTCGCGGTGATATCACCGCCATGTTCCTTCACGATGCCATAGCAAATGCTCAACCCGAGTCCCGTTCCTTTGCCAACACTCTTCGTCGTGTAAAACGGGTCAAAGATGCGCTTGGGATCTTTCAGCCCAGCTCCGTCATCCGCAAAGCGCGCACAGATGTGGCCATTTTCTTGACGGATCCTGATCATCAGCTTGCCAGCGCGGCCGGTCTCGAGAATTGCATCCACCGCGTTGTTGATAATGTTTAAGAATACCTGCTCAATCTGGTGCTGATCGGCGACCACCAAAGCCGGCTCTGAAGGAGCCTCACGCTCCACTCGAATGTTATTGGTTTTCAAATCGTAATCGCGCAGAGCCAAAGTTTCCTCAAGCACCTTACGGATATCCACATCCTCGCGATGTGGTTTCCGCTGCCGAGCGAAGGAGAGCAAGTTCTGCACTACGCGGTGGGTTCTCTGCGCTTGCTTGAAAAGCTTGCCGACATAATCCTGTGCCCGGGTATTGAGTCCTTCGCTCTCCAGAAGTTGCGCATAGCCCAGAATCGCGGTTAGGGGGTTATTGAGTTCGTGTGCCACGCCGGCAATCAACTGTCCTACTGCCGACATCTTCTCGCTTTGCAGGAGTTGCTCCTGCGTCTTGCGAAGATCCTCATAGGCGCGACAAGTCTCTTCATACAGCCGGACCTTTTCGATGGTTGTCGCTAACTGCCGGCTGATCGCCACCAGCAGATTTTCTTCGTTGCTGGAATATTCGTATCCCAGATGGCTGCACAGGCCCATGATGCCGATCGGACTATCTTTGCCCCAGAACAGCACCCAGATCCACGAACGATCGGGATCCGACTTGAGAAATTCCGCCACATTCGGCGGTAAATGCGGCAAGTACTCGCCGGTGATCACTTCGGTCCGCGACCGGCTCACCAAATCGCCAAATCCTTCGGCGAAAGAAATCTCCGCTGGGCGCACTTTATCGCGACTGCGCGGACCCCAGGCTGCACGTCTGCGATACATAGGCGCATCAGAATCCGACAGGTAGACCGAGCCACTCTCTGCTCCGAACAAAGTGACCACCTGGCGCAGTGTCAAGTTCAAAATCTCATCCAGGTCGAACGATTGTGTAGCCACGACTGCCATGGCATTCAAGGCATTGAGTTCTCTGTTCCGGCGTCGCATTTCATCTTCGGCGCGGCGCTTTTCCGTCATGTCGAGAACAAATCCTTGGTATCGCTCGATGCTTCCTGCCGCATCTCGTGTAGCAAAGCTGCTCTCCGCGGCGAGCAGCAAGGTTCCATCCTTGCGCCGCAAGGTAACTTCAAAGTTGCGGACGTAGTTGTGCACCTCGATCTCTTTACGGAATGCGTCCCGCTGTTTCGCGTCGACGCAGATTTCAGAGTCCAGATTCAGTACCAACAACTCTTCGCGCTTGCTGTATCCGAGCATGTGAACGAAGGCGTCATTGCAGTCGATCAATCGCCCGGTTGGGGATGCAACGTAGACTCCTTCCTGCACCTGCTCAAACAGCAGCCGGTATTTCTCTTCCGCCGAACGCCGGTCCGTAATGTCGCGGACCACGTGAATAGTTCCCTTTTGCGGGCTTCCCTGCTCAGTGTACGAAGATGTCGAAACAACGGAGAACCCGCCAAAACAAGGGTCGGCACCCTCCGTAAAGTCTTCGTCTGTGCCTAGCGCACAGTAGGGACATCCGGTCCACTGTCCGAAAGTATGCGGCAAAGTCAATTCGCAACTACTGCCAACGGCTTCTTCTGCCGATTTTCCTAGATGCTCAAGTAGTACCTGGTTTGCCTTGATGATGCGGAAGTCTGCGTCGTGGGCCAGAATGATGTCGTGGATCGAGTCGAACGTGTTCATCCACTGCCGCTGTGAACGCAACACCTGTTCCAGAAGGCGAAAGTTTTCCACGGCAATGGCGAGTTGCTGGGCGCAAGTTTGCAGGAAGTCCAATTCTTCCGTGGTCCAGCTCCGGCTGCGCGAACCTCCCAACAGCAATAATCCGATGGGCGCCTTCTTACCCACAACTGGCAGTACGACAACTTGGCGAATTCTTTCCGCGGTAAGACGCTCTGGAGTTTCCGAGTGCAGGCCATCGCTTCCGGCGACCGCAGGAACGGCAGCCTCCAACATTTTTGCCAGTGGTTCCGTGGTTTCGGAAAATCCTGCTTCGCGCAAAAAATCCTGTGAAACTCCCACAGCGTGGGTTGCCACCATGTGCCCGCCTTCGATCAGGCGGAACCATGCGGCCTTCACCCGAGTCAGCCGCTGTAGCTCTTCGACTGCGGACTGCACCATATTTCCGTACTGTTGTGCGCTCGCAGTGCTGCGGGTTAGCGCATGAATCACCGCCAACCTTCGCATCCGCGTACGCGCCTCGCCGAATGTCACCAGCAGCATGCTCAAACCGAGCGCAATCTCAGCTGCCAAGAAGGCGGCTGCCGGCACTTTCTCAATAAAGGGTGCCCATGATAGGCGCAGACTCAAAAGACTCAATGCCAGCAACCACGTTGCCGGCTCCCAACGTCCGCGGCGGGCACGCAGCAACGCTATTGACGCGGTCAGAAGAATGATCCGGTACCCCACTTCTACTGCAACCCGCAAGGGAAAGGACTCCGGCCAGAGCAGGACGCGGGCCCCGGCAAATCCCACCAAAAGAGGCGTAATCACCGCGAGGGGCACGATCAGATCGCGATTGCGGGCATAAACCAGTGCCGCGCCGGCCAGCAATCCTACGGCCAGCACAAAAGCGGCCTGCACGGCGACTGCGTCGAAGGGCGCCGGAAGTCGCGCCGCAAATACATTCTCCGCCATGCGTGAAGCAACGAGAGCACTCCAGCCGAGAATCCACACTTTCAAGTATGTTTCGCGGGATGCGCGCAGAGCGAGCAGAGTCGCTCCCAACAGGACGAGCAGAACTATTTCCGCTGCTGTTGGCTTGACCGGTCCAAGCTTTGCCACCGAGTTCAAAATCGACCAGAAGGAGAGACTCATCGCATTGCGAACGTACTTCTTCCTCGCTTCTGAATATCACGGCCCGTCACTTTCTCGATGGAGTTTCGGGACCTGAATGATTACTTTCGGCATCTCGCGACTGAGTTACAATCGCCGATAGACTTCCGGTGTATCCCCATGCCTGACCGTATTCTCGTAGTCGATGATGAAGAGGCGATTCGCGAGATCGTCGCTTCCATGCTGACTTCTGCTGGATATGCCTGCAAACAGGCTGGTTCCGGCATGGAGGCCCTGGCCGTTCTCAACTCAGGCGACGAGTTCGAACTCATGCTCTCCGACCTGATGATGGCCGACCTTGACGGTATTGGTCTGCTGGAGCGTACCAAGGAAAAGTATCCTGACATGCCTGTGGTGATGGTTACCGCCGTACACGATATCTCAGTCGCATTGGCGGCGATCCGCAACGGCGCATACGATTACCTGCTCAAGCCATTCGAGCGCGAACAACTGCTCAATACGGTGAGTCGAGCTCTAGAAAATCGGCGCTTGAAATTCGAAAACCGTACGTATCAAACCAACCTGGAGTCTCTGGTCGAAGCTCGCACCGATCAACTCCAGGCTGCGATGTCCAGTCTCGAACGTTCGTATGACATCACGCTTGAAGCCCTGGGCGATGCCCTCGATTTAAAAGACGCCGAGACTGAAGGCCACTCCAAGCGCGTCACCGCCTTCACTATCGCAATTGCCCGCGCCATGGGTCTGCCGCGGGAACAGATCGCCATGATCGCTCGCGGAGCATTTCTCCACGACATTGGCAAGATGGCTATTCCTGACGCCATTCTCCGTAAGCCGGCAAAGCTCACTCCAGACGAAACCGCGATCATGCAGGAGCACGCCTATCGCGGTTACCAGATGCTTCGCAAGATTCCTTTTCTCGCCGAAGCTTCTGAAATCGTCTACTCGCATCAGGAGCGGTTTGACGGCACCGGTTACCCTCGCGGTCTTAAAGGGACAGAGATTCCGCTGGGGGCTCGTATCTTCTCCATCGCCGATACTCTCGATGCCATCACCTCCGATCGCCCTTACCGGCCCGCGCAATCGTTACAGGCCGCGCGAGCGGAAATCGAAAAGTGGGCTGGCCGTCAGTTCGATCCCGAAGTGGTTAAACAGTTTCTCGAAATGCCTGACAAGATTTGGCAAGATCTCCGGAAAGACATCGACGCTCAGATCTACCGGGTCGCTTATTCCACGGGTGCCAAGGGCTAAATCGCGCGCGAAGGTGCGAACACTTGAACCATCACAGTCCCGCGAAAAATATGCTGGGCGCCGCGGTGCTCTTTACGGGCATCCTCGCACTGGCATGCGCAGTACTTCCTCGCGGCCTGGCTCTTGCTGCGGTGAGCGACATTGTTACCGCTCTGCTGCTGCTCTCCGCTCTTTTTTCCTTTGCGGTTCGCGGCCGCGCCTCCGTGGGGCGCATGCGCCTGTTCTGGTGGCTTCAGGCTGCGGGATGGGGATTATGGTTCTGCGATCAAGTGGTTTGGATCGTATTTGACCTCGTCACGCAGAAGAAGGTCCCCGCCATGTATCCGGCAGACGCTCTTCTGTTTCTTGCCGGGGCCCCCATGCTCGCTGGGCTCTTGCTGCAACCTCATCGCCAGCCCTCGCAGCGCAGCACAAGGCTGGGCGTTCTCGACTTCCTTCTTCTGATGTTGTGGTGGCTTTACTTGTATGTCTCGTTTATCGTCAGCTGGCAATATGTTTCGCCCAACGAGGACGCCTACAATCGGAATTTCGATCTTTTCTCCGCCGCGGGCACAATCTTGCTGGCCCTTGTTCTTGCGCTGTTCTGCCTGCAAACTTCCGGACCGTGGAAGAAGTTTTACGCTCTTTTCTGCGGCGCGGTCGTGTTCAATGGCATCACGTTTTATCTGCTCAATCATGCCATCGAGAACAATACATATTTCACTGGCAGCTGGTACGACATTCCCTATGCGGTCTCATTCGCGATTTTCACCGGGGTCGCACTAACGGGAAGAGATCTCTCGCCCACTCCCGAAACACCCGCCGACGAAGCCTACACTTCGTGGATGTCCAACCTTGCCATGATCGCGGTGCTTTCCCTGCCGGCTTTGGCGCTGTACGCAATGCTTGATCTGCGTCTTCCGCCGGCCGTCGCCCACTTTCGCGTCCTGATCACTTTGGCCACCATGTTCTTGATGGCGCTGCTGATCTTTATCCAGCACCATCGGCTAAACGCTGAGTTGAAGCACACCAACACCGTCCTCGAAGAAGCTTCCCTCACTGACCCTCTCACCGGACTTCGCAACCGCCGCTATGTCTCTGCTACCATCGAGGCCGACGCCAGCCAGGCTCAGCGCTCCTATGCCGACGGTCACGACCCGCGCACCCGCGACCTCGTCTTCTACCTGATCGACGCCGATAATTTCAAAGAAATCAACGACCTCTACGGGCACGATGTTGGCGACAAGGTGCTTGTTGAGATGGCTCGCCGACTTAGCTGCTCGATTCGCCACTCCGATGTTCTCGTGCGCTGGGGAGGCGAAGAATTTCTGATCGTCTCGCGCTACACGGATCGCCGGGAGGCCGAACTTCTCGCCGAGCGAGTTCTCGCTGCGATTGCCAACACTCCCTTCGTCCTCCGCCGCCCTGAAGAAACCATCACCCGCACCTGCTCCATGGGATGGGCCGCCTTCCCCTGGCTCCCGGAAGACCCTCGCGCCGTCAGCTACGAAGAAGTCCTCACCCTGGCCGACCGTGGTCTCAACCAAGCGAAGCGTGCGGGCAAGAACCGGGCAGTAGGCATGCTTCCCGCTACGGGCCAAGCTCCATCCACAGGCATCAACGGCCTGCATTCCTCCCGCATTCAAGTCGACGTTATGGCAATTGACGGCCCTCGGCAGTCGCGCACGTAATTATTTCGCCATGTCCCTCAGGCAGCCCATTCCCGCGATTCCCCATCCAACTGGGTACAAGTTTCCTTGGGGGTATTCTTATGCCTGTTCGACGCATTGCTGTACTTCCGCTGGTTACCTTCATTCTCTCAGGGATGTTATTCGCACAAGAGTCTTCTCAAACCGCGCCAAACGTTATTCCGCAAGGCACCATCGTCCTCATCCAACTCGCCGACCGCATCGACACGCATTCCGCGAAGGCTGGAAACCGCTTCCACGCCCGCCTTGCCGAATCTCTTCTCGCTGCCAACGGGACCGTCATCGATCGCGGCGAGAAAATCAAAGGTCATGTGAGCGCGGTTGAACCAGGTCTGCACACGCGCCTGATCCTGAGCTTCGACGAAATTGAAACTTCTCACGGATGGTTCCCGCTCATCGCAACAGTCACCGGAGTTCCCGGCGAACACGGCCTGCGTCAGATTGGTGAAGAAGGAGAGATTGGCCGCAAAGGTATGAGCAAAGAGGAGATCGCCGAGGCTGTCGTGGTTGGAGCCAGTGAGGGCGCTGCCGAGGGCGCGCACTCCGGAGGCAAGCGCGGAGCCGCTACCGGCGCAGGTTCTGGCGCAGCCAATAGTGCATTCTCTGCCTTCGAGTCCGGCCATGACTTGATTTTGGACAAAGGAACCGCGCTGGAAATCCGCATCGACCGCAATCTAACTATGCGATGAGAAGGCTTGGGGGGGCAGCCGCCCTCGGCTGTCCAACCGCGCAGCACGATGATTCTGCGAGCCGTTAAGACCGTGTAAGAATGCAACCCGCGCCAGGCTCCGACGACATGAAAGAATAAGTCCTCGCATCGTGCCCATCTCTTAACTTTCTCTCATTAGTCCGCCAGCCCGCAAGATCGCGCCCGCTGATCGTTCTTCTCAATGGAATACTTCCGCCACTCTGCCATAATTCCTTACGGAGGCCGTCATGAAATCCGCAATCGTTTTTCTGGTTATGCTATTTGCAATCGCCGGATTCGCGCAGGAACATCCCACCATAGCCGCCCAAACCAATACGGTTTACGTTGGAGCCGACGGAAAATTCGAATCTGCTCCCGACACCGCACAGATCCAGTTCAGCATCTCCGTGCAGGACGACACTTCCCAAGCCGCCTACCAGCGCGCCTCAAAAAACGTCGAACGAGTCCGCCAAGTCCTTCGCGACAACGCAATCGAGCCCAAAACCGCCAGCATCGGATTTCTTTCTGTTCAGCCCATGATTGACTATAAGAATGCAAGGCAAAAAGTCATCGGATACCGTGTGACGACGAACGTCACTCTAAAGATAAAGGATTTTTCCAAGGTCGGACCTATTACCCAGCAGCTCGCTGACGCGAATGTGAGCGAAACGCAAACCCTCAGCTACACCCTCGAAAATATCGACGAAGCCAAGAACAAAGCCGTGGAAGACGCTTATCGCCGCGCCCGCAATTCGGCCGATACCATCGCCCACGCGAGCGGACGCACTCTCGGAGATCTTTCCTATGCTTCGGTCGATACCTTTGAAAATCCGCGCATCGTCGCCCCTATGATGGCGCGCCGCATGTCTGCGATGGCGAGCGCGGCCCCGCCGGCACCCACGGAAGAATTTATCCCACAAACGGTCGCTGTCACCGCCCATGTAAACGCGTTGTTTAATTTGAAGTGAAATGCAGGAAGAACTAAATGCAGAGACGCCCATTTAACTTTGTCATCGAGACCGACGCGAAGCGTAAGCGGGCGAAGTGGAAAGATCCTGCTTTTCGCAGCGAATAGCAAAGTGTGACCTGACTTCGTGGGTGCGGCTACGGCGTTGCCCTCGCCACCGTAACCCGGCTTGCATCCAGGGGCACCGCGCGCTGAATTTCCATTTCAATCGACGTGCCCACATCCATCTTCACGTCGTTGCCACGCTTCAGGAGCGCCCACGCAATTCCCGTCGCCGCGCCCACCGCTCCCCCGATCCTCGCTCCGGTCAGTCCGCCTGAGAGCCCGCCCGCCAGCGCACCTCCCGAGCCTCCGTAGACGCCGCCCTTGGCAGCATCTTCAATTTTCTTACCGGTATCTTTATCTTGTTGAATCGTGCCTTCCTTGTCTTTGACACCCTTGTTGTCCGCGCCGGGCGTGTTCTCCACCGATCCCGGGAGCATCACGGTATACCCGCTGGGATAAATCATGGACGTGAAATGGATCAGGAGTTCGGCTCGACCCTTCATTCGCCCGGCTCGCTCCACGTGCAGAATCTTCCCCTGGATATAAGTCCCTGCCGGCACCAGCACACGATTGTCGAGCACAAAAGGAAACACCGTCTCTGCATATACGGCATCGCCCTCGCGCGCATTCTTGGTGGAAATCGCCTGGCCTGCCCCCACGCCATACCCAAAACCACAAGCATTGCCAAAATCGCTCGCATCGCATACCTCCCTGGGGATCTACCGCCTCGCCGGGAACAACCCGAGATTACCACGACTTAGCTGCTAGGATGCGTGCTTCGTTCCATACGCTGCTCAAGCCTCCTAACCTTGCCTCCATGCATCCAACCGTCTATCATCGAGCCGCAACCGAAAGCGCAGAGGAGCCGCCTCATGTGCGTGTCTGGTATTCGCAATCGCCTTGTAGTTCTGCTGTCCTTCTTTATGAGCATCCCGCTCATATCCGCACGGGCACAAGATCAGAGCCCTCCAGCCACGCGAAAAGGATTTGAGACCCATTACACTAGTCCGAATCCCTACCAGAAGTGGCTGGACGAAGACGTGCGTTGGATCATTGCAGATGAAGAACGCGCGGAGTACTCGAGGCTTGCAACCGACCAGCAACGCGACCACTTCGTCGAAGTTTTCTGGGAACGCCGCAATCCAACTCCAGGTGCGCCGGATAACATGTTCAAGGAAGAGCATTATCGGCGGCTCGCCTACGCGAACCAACATTTCGCGGCTGGTATTCCGGGTTGGAAGACCGATCGTGGCCGCTTCTACATCATGTATGGGTCGCCCGACGAGATTGTGCGTCATCTACCTTCAGACAAAGCCCATCTCGACGAAATACAGAAGAAGGACGATTTCCCCTCTGAAGAATGGCATTGGGAATACATCGAAGGCCTGGGGAGAGATGTGACTCTGAAGTTTGTCGATACCTGCGATTGCGGACAGTACCATCTTGTCAGCGGAACAAACGGGGATCACTAAGAGCTCGTAATAAAAACGGATGGCCGGTAAATAGCTAATGGGCGGCGAAATAACGGTACCCTAAAAGCTCTGTCATTCCGAATCTCCGCAAGCGGAGGAGAGGAATCTGCTTTCCGCTGTCGAAAAACTGGCTCTCAATACAGCAAATACTTCTTCCTCATCACCTGAAACTTTTCCAACTCTTCCTGCCAGTCCTGCGCAATCCGCCGCGGATCGCGTCCCGCCACCAGCGCATCGTACACGCTCTGATTCACCAGCAAGTCGGTGATCTTCTCCAGCTTGAAATCCGCCGGATACAACTTGTGCAAAGCCGACGCCAGCTCAATTCCTAACTCCGGCGCATCAAATCCATTCCGATCGGTCACGATAAGATTCACGCCCTCGCACTTCGCGCCGCTGTAGACGGCAGACGTAGGCGTAAACGTCACAGGAACAAACCGAACTCCTGCAATCCCGCGTGCGTTTAAATAAGCTGCCAGTTCCCTGCCCTTGATCCACGGCGCGCCCAGCAATTCAAACGGCGTATCTGTTCCACGCCCCACCGAAACATTCGTACCTTCTACCAGCGCCACTCCCGGATACAACGCTGCCTCCGTCACGCTCCGCAAATTCGGGGACGGATTCACCCATCCCAGCCCCGTCGAATCGAACCAGTCTCCGCGCTGCCATCCCTCCATCGGCACCACCGTCAGCTTTGCGTTGATGTTCCGCTCTGCATTGAACATCTTCGCCAGTTCGCCCATCGTCATGCCGTGCCGCACTGGGACCGTCCAGTAGTTCGTAAAAGTCTCGTGGCTGGCATCCGTCCCCGGGCCCTGCACAAACGATCCCGTCACCGGATCGGGCCGGTCCAGCACAATCAATTCAATTCCCGCCTGCACTGCACTCTCCAGAAAATATCCCAGCGTCGATTCGTAGGTATAAAGCCGCGCCCCCGCATCCTGAATGTCAAACACTACCGCATCAAGATTCTTCATCACATCGGCCGGCGGACGCCGCATCGCATCCTTTGCGCCATACACGCTGTAAACCGGAATTCCCGTCACCGCATCCTTGGAGTTGCTGACGTCGGTCGTATCGAGCGTGCCAGTCACTCCATGCTCAGGACTGAAGATCGCCTCCAGCGAAACTCCCGGTGCTTGATTCAGCACATCAATCGTCCGCCGCCCCTCTGTGTCTACCCCCGTCTGGTTTGTCACCAGCCCAATCCGCTTCTTGCCTTGCGCGGCCTTCAGTACATCAAATCCATGCTCCTCGAGCACATCAATCCCGGTCTTTACCGTACCGTTACGCGCGTTCATGCGCCGTGCCGCGCTTTGGGCTTCGTTGTATCCCGTGATGCTCTTCCACCGCAGCGCTTCCCTCTCGCTCGCAGTTAGCCCAAGCGCCGCCGTGACTTCCGTCGCCACTTTAGAGCGCAGCGCAATTGCGTTCCCTTTCCCGCGCGGATGCACCGCATTGGTCAGCAGAATAATGTACGTGTTCGTGGTCGGATCGATCCACACCGATGTTCCCGTAAATCCC
>WNFI01303415.1_pt1 | contig 34295 bp, 22 predicted proteins | sample 5400471 | NCBI WGS metagenome assembly WNFI01 (sample SAMN13153348, study PRJNA577476) | soil metagenome | isolation source: 100 cm saprolite on Douglas fir-dominated hillslope | place: USA:California | collected 2013-09-17 | reverse complement strand
TTTTCATCTCGGCCTCCTTCGTCCCGAGCCTTTTTGGTTGGATACCGCAAAGTCTACTCGGTCCGTTGTGGGGCCGACGTCGTTATGACATCAGCTATCGTACAGTTTTTTAGTGCGCTCAGGGAAAGGGGCAAGTCCGATTCAGCGCGGGTGTTTTATTGGAGACTAGCGGGGCATGTGCTCTCGATCGGTGCGCGTCTATTTGCCTGTGCGCATTGCCACCCACAACCGCCAAAAGAAAGTCAGCCCAAGTGCCGTGAAGAGAGCGCCTAGGATACTGCGCTGATCAGGAGCGCCAGCCATGACGGCCACTCCGAATAGCACGAAAAAGAAGGCGACGAAGCTGCGAATCGTGAGCCAATAGTCCATAGAGGCAGCACTCTACGCCGAAAGGAGTACTAAATCCAGATTTCTTCCGCATTATGTGAGGAGTCCACACCAGCTTGCCCTGCAGCGTTTCGCGGTCGAGTTCTTTTTCCCACCGCGCCACAACCAGCGTAGCCACCCGTTGCCGACCATGTTGACGAACGCGCGCAACATGCTCATGAAGACGTCCGTCCGCCATTTGTTAGTAACCGGCGATTACCCCACGTACGGGGCGCCAACATCCCTACTTCAGTCCCGTGACCACATACCCTTCCGAGAGATCGCGATCGTAGACGTAGGCGTAGGCGGCGCCATCGGCGGAAAGTTGAGGGGCGCCAACGGCCTGGATTCCGGTGCCAGTCGCAGCGCCAAAGGTTTTCCAGGGCTCCATCTTGCCAGTAACGACGTTCACCTTGAGGACCTTCACCGTGGTCTGCCGTGCACCGCTGGAAGCCACGTACACCGAACCTCCATCGGGCGACCAGGAAGTTACGTAGTACTCTGAATCGAGGCCCGGGATCAGACGAATGCCGCTGGCATCCAATGGCCAGACTCCCCATTTGCCGTCAGGTCCATGAACGACGGTGTTTCTGCCGTCAGGGGAAATGTGCGCACCAGCGATGCCTTCTGGCGTTATCGGCTTGGAGTCGCCCGTGCTCACGTCGATCAGATAGTCGCGGGCTCCGTGTCCAGCTTCGATCCCGGAAGCGAGCAAATGTCTGCCGTCGGGCATAAAGCGGACGATATTGTAGCTGACAACATCGTGGGTGAGTGGCTTGGACTGGCCCGCCCCGGTCGGTACCAGTACGAGCGGCCCTCCCTTAGCCGCTCTGGTGATGGCCCACTTGTTATCTGGGGAGATCGCCCCAGAAAGACCTTCACCAATCTTGACGGGTGGCGAACCGTCCGTGTCGCGAAGATAGACGGTGTAATTCGGTCCACCGCCATCGCCTTCTTCTTCGAACAGAATCTTATGCCCGTCGCGGCTGATGTCGCGCACAATCGACCAGCCAAACCATCCCAATTCGCGCTCTTCCTTCGCACCGGGCCCCATGCCACGAATGCCAATCCGGGTCTGGTGCCTCACCATTAACGCGGCTCCATTGCGGAGGTCTTCGATCCACACGCCTCCGGGGACATTCGTGATGGTGCGTACTTTGCCTGAGAGCGTAACAGCGTGCGGGTTCGCGGAGATGCCGGAGATTGTTGAGGTAAACCAAATCTCATCACTCGCAGGGGACCAGAGAATGCCCTCCAACGACACCCAACCGGAAGAAAGTTTCCTTTCCTGGTCCTTGCCATCCGCGGAAATTACGGCGACGGAACCTTGATCGTCGCCTCCGGGAACTTCATGATCGGCGAAGGCTACCCTCTTGCCGTCGGGTGAAATCTTGGGAGTGCTGATCCAGTTGATGCTGTCAAACAGCACTTTGCCGACGGGATATTCCAGGCGCCAGTGGCTGTTTTCGGGGACGTAGCGGACTACCGCCATGCTTTCTCCATCCGCGGCCCAGTCTGCGTCTTGAACGTTGTCCAGCAGCTCCCGCGGGGTTCCGCCGCTGAGAGGCACACGGGCCAGGGTCCCCGTTCGAGCATAGCCGCCATACCACTTGGTGTTGAGCCGGATGGCCAACTCTCCATTCCTGGAGATAGAAAGCAGTTCAGCGTCCTTAAATCCCAGGGCGCGCGCCCCTGGATCATCCAGGCGCGCCAAATACAATTGGTTGTCGTCGCCCTCCCACGAGGCGTTGTAAACCACACTGCCGTCGGGCGTGAACCGGGCATGCCCCATGTTGCCGGTGCGGAAGGTGATCTGTTTGTACTCGGCCAGAGGCGCGCGGCTGGCGCTTCGGCCAAGCCACCAACCGAGACCCAACATGACCAGGGCAACTGCACCGCCAACGGCGAGCGTGGTCAGCAACCTGCGATGGGACGGTGCGGCCGGCACAGCGCCTGACAGCGTTCTGCCTGTTGTCGTGGAAATCCCGGAAAGATGTTCGAGATCGAAGGCGATGTCGCTGGCGGAATGGAAGCGCGACTCGGGATTTTTCTCCAGGCAGTGCTGCACAATGCGCTCAAGCGCCGGAGAAATATTGCGATTCGTTTCCGCGAAGTCAGGAGGGTCTTCCTTTAGGATCGCGCTCATCGTATCCGCGGAGGTCTCGCGGTGAAACGCCCGTTTGCCGGTGATCATCTCGTAGAGGATGGCGCCAAAGCTGAATATGTCGGAGCGCGCATCCACCGCCACGCCGCGCACCTGCTCCGGCGACATGTATCCCGCAGTGCCCAATACCACGCCCGCCTCGGTCGCGTGTGTCATGGTGGGCAGCGAAGTATGATCGCCAGACTCAGGCTGAGTCAGTTTGGCCAGACCGAAGTCGAGAATTTTTACGCGCCCATCTTTGGTGACGAAAATATTTTCTGGCTTCAGGTCGCGATGGATAATTCCTTTTTCGTGCGCCGCAGCCAGCCCATGCGCGATCTGCAACGCGTAATCGAGAGTCTTGCGTACTGCTATCGATCCACCACGCAGACGATCCCGTAGGGTTTCACCCTCCAACAATTCGGAAACGACATAAGGCGAACCCTCGTTCGTACCAATGTCAAAGACCGCCAGAATGTTGGGATGATTAAGTGCTGCAGTAGCGAGAGCTTCCTGCTCAAAGCGGCGCAGCCGGTCGGCATCCAGAGACAATGCTCGTGGTAGCACTTTGAGTGCGACTTCGCGTTTGAGGCGGGAATCGCGGGCGCGATAAACCTCGCCCATCCCACCCGCACCCAGAGGCGCGACAATTTCATAGGGACCGAGTTTTGCGCCAGCAGTCAGGTTCATCGGTGGCCCGGATTATAAACTAGACAGGAAAATCGCATGGGGCCTAACCTCACGCCAGCTTGCGCTTCAGCGCTTCGCGGTCGAGTTCGTTTTCCCATCTGGCCACGACCAGCGTAGCCACTCCGTTGCCGATCATGTTGACCAGCGCGCGGAACATGCTCATGAAGCGGTCGATGCCGAGGATGAGCGCCATCCCAGCTACCGGAATTGTTGGAACGACCGAAAGCGTAGCCACCAAGGCAATGAAAGCAGCGCCCTGCACGCCGCTTGCGCCCTTCGAAGTCAGCGTGGCCACGGAGAAGATCATCATTTCCTCGAGCAGGGTCAAGTGGGTATTAGTGGCCTGGGCTACAAATAAAGCCGCGAGGGTCATGTAGAGACTGCTGCCATCGGTGTTGAAGGTGTAACCGGTGGGAACGACCAGGCCTACCAGAGAGCGCGAGCAGCCGAGCTTTTCGAGCTTCTCCATGAGCGTGGGAAGCGCGGTTTCGGAGGAGCTGGTAGCGAGCACCAGCAGGATTTCCTCTTTGATATACAGCAGAAACTTTACGATGTTGAATCCCGCGAGCCAGGCGATGGCACCCAGCACGATAAGCACGAAAAGAATCGAGGTCACATAAAACGTCCCAATCAGCTTGGCCAGCGGCCCCAAGGAGGCCAGCCCATACTTGCCGATCGTGAAAGCCATCGCGCCGAACGCGCCAATCGGGGCAAAGCGCATCAGGATGTTCACGACCTTGAACACGACTTGAGTCAAAGCTTCCAGCATTTCGAGCAGCGGCTTCGCCCGCGCGCCCGCGGCGGATAATCCAAAGCCAAAGAGAATCGAGACAAACACGACTTGCAGAATGTCGCCTTTGGCGAAGGCGTCGGTCACGGTCGTGGGAATGATGTGCATTAGAAAATCGGTCGCACTTTGCGCTTTGGCCTGGCCGGCATAGTCGGCTACGGCGCGGGCATCGAGAGAGGCGGGGTTCACATTGAAGCTGCTGCCCGGACGAACCACATGGCCCACGACCATGCCGATGAACAGCGCGATCGTGGAAACGATTTCAAAATAAAGCAGCGCCTTTCCGCCCACCCGCCCAACTTTTTTAATGTCCTGCATTCCGGCGATGCCGGAGACGACAGTGCAGAAAATGATGATCGTGATGATCATCGTAATCAGCCGGATAAAAGCGTCTCCGAGGGGCTTCATGGCAACGGCGCGGGCCGGACTCAAATATCCTAGAACCACAGCCACAATCATCGCGAAGACAACCTGCACCCACAGAGACGCGTAGAACGGTTTGCCGCGTGCCCTCGTGGAGGCTGCGGAGCCGGGTTGTGAAGTTGCGATAGGAGTAGGCATAGTTAATTTGCAGTTAGAGGTTTTTCACTGTTGCAACGAGCCACGTGGGGACAGCCGCCTCGGCTGTCCAGCCGGGCGCAGCCCGGCGGCGCATGTTGCGCACTTCTAATTCGCCGGAGCCTGCAGCGTCTTTACCAGCCAGGGAATAATCACTTGCTTGAAGATGAGCGGGTCGGGCCAAACTCCCACTTGCCGCCCCAGATGCCCGCCCTTGGGATTGATCCAGGCTTCCTTCGGGACGTCGCCTTTGCTCAGCAGCAGGTATTCGTCTTCAATGGGCACCTGCGTGTCGAGAACTCCGGCCAGGATAAGCATGGGTGCCATCGGTTTGCCGAGCAGGCCTTGGTGGACAAGCGACATCTTGGGCAGAACCCCCCCCATCTCATCGAGCGTGTGAACGCCTTCCAAAATATTCATCAACGCCGGCACCTGATCGAAGAGATACTCCCGATTTCCGAGAAGAGAGTTCATCAGAAAATCTCTTTGGAAAAATTTGTCGACCGGCGGAGACTGTGCGCTCGCTCCGCGCAACCGGGCGCGTTCGACAATGGCCATCTTGGTCGCCCAGTACGCGCCCCAACTCACGCCGTGCATTGCGATTCGGTTCTTGTCAATTTCCGTGCGAGACTGCGCGTAGTCTATGACCCGCGAAAGCATGCGATCGGCCGTCTCACTCACTTTGATTGGATTCTGTCCCGTGCCAGGCCCATCGACGGCGAGATAGCCGACGCCGAAAGGAAGAATCGCGCTAAAGCTCTCCGTTAAATCTTCCTTGCGGCTGTCCAACCCGTTGACCGCAATGACGAGCGGTACAGGTCCCTTGGCATTTTTCGGCAGGCGCAGATAGCCGATGATCTCTTTACCTTCAAAAGGAATGCGGACGACTTCCAGCGGCGGATCGAAAAAATGCGCGTGTGCGAGAAATGCTTCGATAGCTTTTTCGTAAGAGCGCTGTTTTCCGGGCGAGGCGGGAATCGGCCAGCGTCCGAAGGAATAGATTCGCCAGGCCCGAATGTAGTCGGCGTTGGCTTTCATGGGATCAGTCTTCTCGAGCGATTTGGCTTCGTTGAAGTAGCGATCGGCAACCTGCATGAAGCCCGCGGCCCATTCATCTTTGTCGGCGGTATGGATGCTCTCGAAAGCTTCTTTCACGTCGGCTGGGTCGAGGCCAATCAGTGGATACTGGCCGACCTCGGCGCGACGAATAGCTTCGGTTTTGATTTCGTCAATCGTGCGTTCGCGACGCTCTTCTTTTTGAGCAAACGCGAGGTTCGAGAGGATGGCAATGAATCCGAACAATGCAATGAGAGTGACTTGAGCTCTGTTTTTCACGTGCTGGTTCCCCTAAAAGTGAGTCGATGACTCAAAGATTGATTCGTTAAAAAAAGGCCGGACGAAATTCCCGCCGGCCCCTGGACTCCGTCGATCACGCTGTGTTTCTGGTGTTAAAAAATGAACTTCAAGCCTAACTGCACCGCGCGGCTGCCTCCCGATCCAATCACTGGATTTGCGGCCGCCACGTCCGGAGTGGCGCATTCGCATCCGAAAGATCCCGTCGAGGGATCGTTTTGACCGAAGCCATTTTGGCCACCGTAAGGATTGGCGAAGTTTGGGTGGTTGAAAATGTTGAAGAACTCAGCCCGAAATTGCGCGCGCAGCCGCTCGCCGAAGTGCCAGTTCTTCGCGAAGGATATGTCGAAGTTGCGGAAGCCGGAATCGAGGAACGTGTTGCGTCCCATGTTCCCGAAGTGCCCGAAGGGCGGCGGAATCATAATCGAGCTGCCCTGTGCGTAGCAGCCGAATGAAGCCAGCGAACTCGTTGCCGGGCCCCCTGCTGTTCCTCCATCCAGTGACAAGGCTTGCGCATTGCAGGCCGAATTGCCGGTGGGATTGGTGGGGTCTTTACTTCCCGCGAAGAACGGAATGGGCGTGGGCCGTGCTTTGAAATCGGAAGTTTTCCCATAAAAGCTCCACCGAATCGGAGCCGTTGCCGGCGGGCTGACGGGCAAGGGCCCAGTACCTGCGGCATCGGTCCCCATATCGATAGGACCCCAGGGCTGTCCGCTCTCCAGGGTGATAATAGAGTTGATTTCCCACCCTTCGAGCATCTGGCCATAGCCCTTGCGCCCGGGGATCGCGTACGTCAGCGATACCGTCAGGCGATGACGGATATCAAAGTCGCTGCTCGCATATTCCCGTCCAACGTTGTAGGAATCCTGCGGCAAGCCTGCTCCGTAGCCGAAGTCCCAGTTCGCGCCCACGTCATCGAGCGAATGCGAATAGGTGTAACCAGCCACCATGCTCAGGCCATGAAAATTCCGCGAATTCAACGTTGCCTGCAGTCCGTTGTAGTTGGACTTGTACACGTTCCCCATCTGGAAGATGTTGCTCAGATAAGGAAACTTTGAATTGAATGGCCGTGAATCCTGCTCGCAATTGGGGTCAGTCAGGCACAAAGTCGAGAAGCCCGAGCCTACGGGCGGCTGGTTGATGTCGCGAATGCCGACCAGCTTCGAGCCATGGTTACCGACGTAGGCGACTTCCAACGAAAGATTCGAAGTGAGGGAGTGCTGCAGACTCAGGGTCCAGTTCCAAACATGGGGCGTGGTGAGCTTACGGTCAACTCCAGCGATGGCGCAGGGACTGGCATTGACGGGATCGCAATTCAGAGTACTGCCACTGAGGTTCCCATAGATCGGCCCATTATCCCAGGGAAAGGCGGGGAACACTGTCAGGTTGCCTGTCGTGATAGTACCGCCAGCCGTGTTCCCAGCGGAGTCGATGATGGCGCCGGTCGGCACGCTGGGAAGGCCGAAGCTGTTGTTGAAGGCCAAAAATGTTTCCCAGTTGACGGTCTCGAAGACCAGTCCGCCGCCACCGCGGAGCACGGTTCTTCCGTTGCCGCGGACATCCCATGCAAAGCCGGCGCGTGGAGCGAAGTTCTTGTGATCGGAGTTATAGACACCGCTGCCTACGCCGTTCCGGCCCGCCTGTATCAGTCCGGTTGCCGAGCTGGGATCAAAGTTTCCCAGCAGATTGTGCGCCTCCACGGGCGTCGATTTGAACTCGTACCTCAGCCCGAAATTTAACGTGAGGTTCCTGGTTATTCGCCAGTCGTCCTGGAAAAAGGCCGCATACTCCCAATTATGAATATTCCGCCGCGGGTCGCCGGAAAGAACCGAGGCCTTGAAAGGCGCGCCGGAAAAGAAATCCTCCAGTTGCTGAGTATTGAGGAAATTCCCCGAGCTGCTGGGATCCGGAGTATTGCCGCCCAGGAAAGTGATGCTGCCACGAGCGTTGCCGAAGGCTCCCCCGGTGAAGGCGTTGCGATGGATTTCGCCGCCGAATTTCAAGGCATGCTTGCCGGTGTTGTAGGAAATGTGATCAATGAACTGAGTGATGCTGTCAGGTCCCTGAAACTTGGGCCACTTGAATCCGCCCAGGCCGGGGAAGAAATATCCGCCAAAGCCGATGCGCGGCAAGCCGCCGGTGAAGGGACCGGAAACACCCGTGTTAAGACCGTAACTTGACGCCGGAGTATTAAGGTCGCCGGGCAGCGTGGGTTGGTAGAGCCGGTTATAGCCTAACCGAGCTTCATTCACCCAACGTGCGCTTGGAGTCCAGATCCAGCTTCCCCCCACCACTTGCGCCCGGGTGTGAATGTTGGAAAGCCACTTCTGTTGCAGCTCTGGAAAGTCCTCGACTTTTCCGGAGTTGTTGCCGAAAAAGAACATGCCGTTGATGTTGTTGCGCGCGTTGATGTTGTAGTCCACCTTGGCTACGACGTTGTCCACACGCACGTCATTGTTGAATCCGTTGGTGATGTTGATACTGGGATTGTTGTTAAGGGGGAAGCCGCTGCCGTTGCAGGTTACCGGCGGACCCAGGGAGCAGCCCGCAATCTTCAAACTAGCTGGACTCACCGTGATCCCTCCCGCCTGTAGATCGGCAATCACATCGGGGATGCTGTTGGCGCAGTCGCCGGTGGGGAGGAAGACGCAGTTTCCCGCGGCTGGCATCGGAACCATGGACGGTGACGTGATGCCGGCGAATGAGTTGCCCACGTTGTATCGTTGTCCCTCGTAGGCGCCAAAAAAGAAAGCCTTGTCCTTGATAATCGGTCCGCCCAGCGAACCGCCAAACTGCTCGAGGGTTCGCGGCAACTTCGGATTCGGGGAAGTATTGAAGAAGTTGCGCGCGTCCATGGCGCCATCACGGCCGAAAGCGAAGGCGGTGCCGTGAATGTGGTTGGTTCCCGATTTCAATCCAACGTTGACGATGGCTCCGGGTTTCCACCCATATTCCGCCGGAGCATTCTCCTGGATGTTGAACTCCTGAATGGAATCGATGGGCAAGATGGTGGCCGAGTCGCCGGCGATGCCGGCGCCGTTAATGATGCCTTGACCGGAGAAAGGTTCGCTGTTGAAGAGACCGTCGACCAGATAAGCGTTGTCTTCGGCACGCAACCCGTTGGTGCTGGTGGTCGAGAAGCCGCCCCCCGGATAGCGCATCACGCCCGGCCGGAGTTGCAGCAGGTTCTCGTAGTTTCGTCCGTTAAGAGGCAGGTCGTTAATTTCCTTGTTACTGAGTGTGCCGCCGAGAGTGGCCGAGGTGGTGTTGACCAGAGGAACGTCTTCCGTCACGGTCACGATTTCAGATATGTTGCCGGGCTGCAGGGTGAAGTCTGCGCGCACATCGGTCGCAACCTCAATCACTACATTCAGCCGTTCCACCGCTTTGAAACCTTTCGACTCGACGCGGATCTTGTAGGTTCCGGGTTGCAGGTCGGCTGCGACGTAGGCTCCGGCTTCATCGGTAGTCAGGGCACGTGAAGTCCCGCGCTCCACGTCAGTCACGACCACGGTGGCGCCGGCCACAGCCGCTCCGCTCTGATCCGTGACGGTGCCGAGCGTACGTCCCGCCGTAGACTGCGCCAGCGAGGGAAGGCTCAGCACCGCGACAGCAATAATTGCGACGAGGACCCGCGTGGTAGCAGTCAAAGCGCAACCGCCGAGTCCGGCCGAACCGACCGTACAGGTTGACATGAAAATGCCTCCGTAACTTTCTGGTCCGACAGCCATACCACTATCGATGAAACGGTGTCAAGGAAATTCATTTTTTCGATCCGTCATCCCGTTAACCACTTTACCGTCGTGTTGCTGCTCCCCGACACCCGAGTTGCCTGAAAGCGCGCAGGATTATGCTTGCACCACGGCGCAGAGCGGTGTTAGTATCAGTGCGGTCATACCACCATACCTTAAACCAAATAACATGGTCTCCGCCCGACAATCGACGCAAGTGACGATGGACATGCGGTATAGTAGCCGGACCAGAGGTGTCCCAGCAGCGGTAACGCCTAGTGGTGCGGGGGGCGAGGCAATGTACAAACTAGTCCGGACATCGCGGCTCTACGAGCAAATCGTTCAGCAAATCGAAGATTCCATTCTCAAAGGCGATCTGAAGGCGGGCGACCAACTTCCCGCAGAGCGCGAACTTGCGCAACGCTTCGGAGTCAGCCGCACCGCCGTCCGCGAGGCAGTTAAAGCGCTTCGCGAAAAAGGCTTGGTAGAAGCGTATTCCGGCCGCGGCACTTTCATCACGGATGGAACCTCGCAAGCTGTCCGGCAATCACTGGACTTGATGGTGAAGATTGGTCAACCGGAGGGTTCCACGTACCTGGCGGAGGTGCGCGCCATCCTCGAACCTGAAATCGCGGCGTTGGCTGCAGTGCGCGTCCAAGAGCCCGAACTGGCGACCTTGCGCGAAGCGGTCGCAGTAATGGATCGGGCTGGGAAAGATCCCGACGCCTACATTGAAGCGGATCTGGATTTCCATCTCGCGCTCGCCGAAGCCGCCGCTAACCCTCTGATTTTGTCTTTGATCGATTCCATCGTGGGGCTGCTGCGCGAGCAGCGTTTGAGAATCTTCAAGGTTTCCGGTGGCCCGGAGCGCGGGCAGGTCCATCACAAGCGGATCCTCGAAGCCATGGAGCGGCGCGACTCAGAGAAGGCGCGCGAAGCGATGAAGGCACACTTGGAACAGGTTCGCGAGGACAGCCAAGTTGCTACCAGCAAGCGCGCACCCGGCAAGCACTAAAAGAACACACGGCATTTTTTTCGGAAGGCAGGAGCGGATGGCGAAAGTAGGTTTTATCGGCCTTGGGGTGATGGGCAGCCAGATGGTAAACCGGCTGCTGAGCAAGGGTCACACGGTGACCGGATACAACCGCACCCGCGCGAAAGCGCAGCGGTTGGTGGCACAGGGCATGCAGTGGGCCGACTCGCCGCGCGCAGTGGCAAGCGCTTCGGATTACACATTCGCCATGGTGACCAATGCAGCCGCGACGGCCGCAATCACGGAAGGTCCCGATGGACTGCTGGCGGGTCTGGGCCCAGGCAAAGTGTTCATCGACATGAGCACGATAAGCCCAGAGGTGAGCCGCGCCTTGGCCGCGAAAGTACGTGAACGCGGCGCCGACATGGTGGATTCTCCCGTCTCTGGCAGTGTGATTACCCTGCAGGAAGGAAAGCTCTCCGTAATGGTTGGAGGGCGGCGCGACACGTTCGAGAGAATAAAGCCGCTTTTGCTCGACATCGGGCCCAAAGTCACCTACGTTGGCGATCATGGATTGGCGTTGTCCATGAAGATTGCAACCAATCTGAGTCTTGCGGTGCAGATGCTGGCTTTTTCCGAAGGCGTGTTGCTGGCGGAAAAGAGCGGAATCGCCCGCGAGGTTTCCGTGGACGTCCTGACCCACAGCGCCGTGGCCTCGCCGATGATTCAGTATCGCGGTCCATTCGTTTTGCAGCAGCCGGAAGAGGCCTGGTTCGATGTGAACATGATGCAGAAAGACATGGTGTTGGCGATGGATCTTGGCCGTCAGCTTGACGTGCCATTGCCGACGACGGCAGTAAGCAATGAAATCCTTACTGCGGCCCGCGCCATGGGCTTCGCGAAGTTTGATTTTGCCTGCATGTTCGACGTGCTGGCCACGATGGCAGGAGTCAAGACGCCAATCAACGCAGGAGTGAAGAAGTGACAACGACGATGTCCAAGCCGGAAGCCGGTCCTGAGTTTGCCACCGCTAAAGAGAAGTGGTTGCACGCCTACCGCCAGATGGTGCGCATCCGCCTATTCGAAGAGCAGGTGAACGAGCTCTATACCCGGGCATTGATGCCGGGGCTCGCACATCTCTACAGCGGTGAGGAAGCAGTCGCAGTAGGCGTGTGCGAAGCGCTGCGCCGGGACGACTACATTACCAGCACTCATCGCGGCCACGGCCACTGCCTGGCTAAGGGTGCAACTCCCGATCGCATGTTCGCAGAGTTGCTGGGCAAGGAAGCAGGCTACTGCCGCGGCAAAGGCGGATCGATGCACATCGCCGATCCCGCGACTGGCAACCTGGGCGCGAATGCGATTGTAGGCGGCAGTGTAGGAATCGCAACCGGTGCCGCCTTTACCGCAAAGCATTTGGGAACTGACCGGGTTGCGGTCTGCTTCTTTGGGGAAGGCGCCTTGGGGCAGGGATCCCTTTACGAGGTGATGAACCTGGCGCAGTTGTGGAAGCTGCCCGTCATCTACGTCTGCGAAAACAATATGTACAACGAGTACACCCACTACGCAGAAACTACCGCCGGGACAATTCTCGGGCGCGCCACCGCGTTCGGCCTGGAAGCGGCGAGCGTCGATGGGCAGGACGTGCGCGCGGTGAATGAAGTTGTATCGCGGCTGGTGAAGCGAGCGCGCTCCGGCGGAGGCCCCGCATTCCTGCAGTGCGACACATATCGCTACAGCGGCCATCATGTGGGCGACATCAATCGTGAATACTATCGCTCGAAGCAGGAAGAGCACGTTTGGAAAACGGAACGCGATCCCATCAAGGTGCTGTCGGAGTGGTTGCTCGTGCAGGGTTATGCCGATTCCGCTTCGCTGGAAAAGATTTCATCCGAGGCGCGATCTGAGATGGAGGCGGCGGTGAAGTTTGCGATTTCCGCTCCGTATCCCAGTGTTGACCAGGTGGAGCAGGACGTTTATGCCTGAACGTGAGTTGACATTCGCGCAGGCAGTGAGAGAGGCGCTGGCGGAAGAAATGCGCCGGGACTCGCGCGTGTGCATCTTCGGCGAGGACGTGGCCGAAGCGGGTACGCCGTTCAAAGTGCTCTCGGGATTGGTGGAAGAATTTGGCTCGGAGCGAGTGGTGGATACGCCCATCTCGGAAGCGGGCTTCACCGGAGTTGGCGTTGGCGCGGCCATGACCGGCCTGCGGCCCGTGGTGGACATCATGTTCGGCGACTTCATCACCCTGACCATGGACCAGATGGTTAACCAGGCCGCCAAAGCTCACTACATGTCGGGCGGGCACTGGAAAGTTCCAATGGTGATGCGCACGACCCTGGGCGCGACACGCCGCTCGGCGGCGCAGCACTCGCAGTCGCTGCATGCGTGGTTCAGCCACGTGCCTGGATTGAAAGTGGTATTGCCCTCGACGCCTTATGACGCGAAGGGTCTGCTGAAGACGGCGATTCGCGATGAGAACCCGGTGGTCTTCTTCGAAGACAAGATGATGTACAAGCTGAAGGGCCCGGTTCCGGAGGACGATTACACGATTCCACTGGGTCTCGCCGATGTGAAGCGAGCGGGCGACGACATCACACTCGTCGCCACCAGCAGCATGGTTCAGGTCGCGCTGGGCGCGGCGATCTTGCTGGAGAAGGAAGGCATCAGCGCGGAGGTGGTTGATCCGCGAACCACGTGGCCTCTGGATGAAAAGACGCTGATCGACTCGGCGAAGAAGACCTCGCGAGTGATCGTGCTCGATGAAGGCTATGGCCGCTACGGCGTAACCGCGGAGCTGGCCGCCGTGATCGCCGAAGGCGCATTCTACGATCTTGATGCACCAGTGAAGCGTATGGGCGCGATGCACGTCCCAATCCCGTTCTCTCCGCCGCTGGAAGATGTAACCGTGCCGACCGAAGAAACCGTATTCGATGCGGCCAGGCAGCTGTGCGGGAAGGGTTGACGAAGTCACGTCGTAGAGACGTAGCTTGCTACGTCTCTGCCTGCAGCGTTTCAAAAGATGGCGAGAGAGACGTTGCAAGCAACGTCTCTACAGGAGGTGATCTATGGCACTCAAAACTCATGGAACCATGGCCGTCGATTGGGAGAACCGAATCGACTTCGACCGGTTGCGCCGCGAGCGTTTGGCGAAAGCCAAGGCTTTGCTGGCCAAGTCCGAGATGGGCGCGCTGCTCTGCTTCGACATGAACAATGTGCGCTACATCACCTCCACGCACATCGGCACCTGGGCGCAGGATAAAGCCAACCGTTTCACGCTGCTGCCGCAAAATGACGAGCCCATCCTGTGGGACTTCGGATCCGCAGCCAAGCACCATCAACTGAATTGCCCATGGCTCGATGGCCGCTCGCACTCCGGAATTTCCGTGCTGCGCGGCGCCATGACACCAGAGATGGGACGCGCCGAAAATGTGGCCAAGAAAATTCGCATCGAGCTCGAAAAGCGCGGCCTGCACAAAGAGCCGGTAGGCATCGACATCATCGAGCTGCCGGTTCTGTTCGCCTTGCAGCGCGAAGGCCTCACGGTGGTCGACGGCCAGGCTCTTATGTCGGAAGCGCGCGTCATCAAGACGCAGGACGAAATCTCACTCGGTGAATGCAATTTCCGGTGAGCGCTGCAACCCGCATCCGCACGTTTTTTCCGATCGCGTGCTGCGGCCGGGCGATCCCGTCTATTACGATATTTTGCATTCCTACATGGGATACCGCACCTGCTACTACCGCTGCTTCACCGTGGGCTACGCTTCACACGCGATGGTCGACGCCTACAAGCGCTGCCGTGATTACCTCGACGCAGCCATCGAACTCGTGCGCCCCGGCCGCACCACTGCAGAAATCGCCGCCGTATGGCCGAAGGCGCAGGATTTCGGTTTCAAGAATGAAGAAGACGCATTCGCCCTGCAGTATGGCCACGGCATCGGCCTCGCCATCTGGGAGAAACCGGTCATCAGCCGCCTGGTTTCGTTTGATAATCCGGTAGAAATCCAGCCCGGCATGGTGTTTGCCCTCGAGACATTCTGGCCCTCGACCGATGGCTGGAGCGCGGCGCGTATTGAAGAAGAAATCGTGGTCACTCCGACCGGGCACGAAGTCATCACGCGATTCCCGGCGGAAGAGCTTCTGGTTGCCGGTGCGCATTATTTCACCGTGAACGGACCGCTACCGACAACAAGAGAAAGCGAAGCTCCGCCCAGTGAGCGCGTGCTCGAGATGATCGAGACCAGCGCCAAAACCGAGCGGGTAGGAGTTTCGGGCTGAGGGTCATAGCGAGCCTTCCCCCACCAAACAACTATGGCCTTCAGCGTTGTAATGCCCGCCCTTGAAATGGCGCAGGAAACCGGCAAGCTTATTGCCTGGCGAAAGAAAGAAGGTGAGCGCGTTACCAAGGGCGAACCTCTCCTCGAAATAGAAACCGACAAAGCGGTGGTGGAAGTGGAAGCTCCTGCGGACGGCATCCTCGCTGGAGTATCGGCTGCCGCCGGAGCCGACATCCCGGTCGGGCAGACCATCGCGTGGATTGTCGCTCCCGGCGAAAGGCCCCCAGCGGAGGATGCATCCTCTACCGCCGTGCCCACCGCGCGAGCTGGGTCACGGGAGAAGACTGAGCCGGTTCATGCTGTCGCGACTAGGACCGCCGAACGTTCTGCTGCGAGCAGCGCCAAGATTTCTCCCAAGGCTCGCCGCCTCGCCAAAGAATTGGGCGTGGACATCGCGGCGGTGCATGGCACGGGTCCGGGCGGCGAGATTCTTGCGGCCGACATACAGGCAGCATCGACAGCCACGCCGGGAGCCGCGCCAGCTCAGCACAAAGCCGCCAACGTTGAAGTTTCCAGCTCGATCGGCCGCCTCATGGCCGAACGCACGACACAGAGCTGGACCACCGTGCCCCACTTCTTCGTAACCCGCAACATCGACGCGACCGCGCTGAACCAGCACCGGGAACGGATTGCTGCCGAGATCGAGCGCACACACGGCGTGCGGATTACCCACACCGATCTGCTGGTGGCGCTGGTGGCACGCGTGCTGACGAAGCATCCGCGCTTAAACGCAAGCTGGAGCCCGGAGGGCATTCGCCTTCACGACCGCGTAAATATGGGAGTGGCGATCGCGGTAAATGACGGCGTGGTCGCAGCGGTGATTCCGAATGCGCAGGCCGCCGGCCTGGCAGAGATTGCAACCCAGCGGCGCGATGTCGCGGAGCGAGCAAGGGCAGGAAAGTTGCGTCCCGCCGACATCGCCGATGCGACCTTTACCATCAGCAACCTTGGCATGTATAAGGTGGACGCATTCAGCGCGATCATCACTCCGCCGCAAGCCGCCATACTCGCGGTTGGCAGCATCGCCGACCAGGTAGTTGCCGTCGACGGCAAGCCCGCAGTCCGGCCGACGATGAGCCTGACGTTATCGTCCGACCACCGCGTCGCCGATGGCGCCCGGGCGGCGCTGTTCCTGAACGACGTCGCCGAGGCCCTTCGCGAGCCGGAGAAGTCTCTCACCTAAGTACATCTGCGCTCGTTCAAGTTTCACAGTGCAATTTTCACAACCACGATTTTTTGCGACTTCGAGTTCATAACTAAAGACAGCCAACCTCTCGCGCGTACGAACTAGTTTTCACACAGCGAGAAAGAGATGGATTTCCTTCCATTCAGTTCCAAAATTTCTTTATCATGCCAATGATTCTTTATCGAACAGGGAGAATATGGAATGAAACAAAATCGGCGCAACATTCTGAAGGCTACTGTAGCCGCGGCGGCTGCAGCCAGCGTGGTTGGGCTGCCTCGAGCTGAAGCCAAGGCGCAAAAGAAAGTTCACTACGGAGACCACAAACCCGACAAGACGCCCCTTTTCTCCGGTGCTGTCTCCTATGGCAATCTACTTTTTATCGCCGGGAAGGGCGCGCACTTTCCGGGTGACATTACTGCTCATACGAAGCATGTTCTGGACGAAATTGAAAAAGAGCTGACCAATGCCGGCTCGTCGATGGCGAAAGTGCTCAAGGTCAACGTGTATCTCAACGACCTCAAAGACTACACCGCCATGAATGAGGCTTACCTCGGACGCTTTGGCGACAATCCCCCGGTCCGAACGACCATCGCTGCAGCAGGCGGAATTCCCGGCAACTCGCTGGTGGAGATTGACGCAATCGCCTACATTTAATGTCCTGAGTCAGAGATCGAATGCAAAACTCTGTCATCCTGTCCGGAGCTCCGGAGGGATGGAGGGGTAGTCAAGGCCGGTCTGTGAGGGCTCATCGTTCCAAGATATCTTTGTAGGCATTCAAGGCGACCTTCTTCGGCTGGCTAGGCAGCAGCATATCCACGTTGCGGGTGGTGTTGCCGATCATTCCGATTTGGCCGAGACGGATCATGCCCTTGCCAAAATCGGCAAATACCGGAACCGGCATGGCAAAGTGCTCGTCGACTTCGCTCTGGGTAACCGTCATGTGCACTTTGACTTTGCCACCGTCCGCCGCAGCGACTTGATACTCGAAGTGGTATCGCGGCACTTGTGTGCCATAGACCCACTCGTCAAAAAACCAGTCCAGCCGGCCGTTGCGCTCAAAATCCATGGCTTTGGTCATATGTTTCTCTGCAATGGCCTTGAAGGACTCCGTGGTCGCCGCCCTCTCGCGATGTCTCTCCACAAAGTCATGCATCATCGCGATAAATGCCTTGTCCTGATCCTCAGGGCTATACATCATCGAACGCAGCATTTGCAGCACGTAGGCGCCCTTGGGATAGGTCACGTTCTGGTAGGCGCTTTCGGTGCGAGGAGAAATCAGTCGCAGTCCCATCCAGAGCGGACCGGCGTCATTGGGAGATATACCGAAATTATTTTTCTCCAGAATGCGCTGGCGCAGCCGCTCCCAAAATTCGACGTAATCCTTCCGCCAGTCTCCTCCTACCCCCTGCTGGAGAAACAGCCCCGCGGAGAACTCCGCAAACCCTTCCGACAACCATTGATCGTGGTAGGACGCCCAGCCTACCGCGTGGCCCCACCATTGGTGGGCAACTTCGTGAGGTGTTACCTCCTGCACAAAGCCAGTGAATTTGTTGTTGATCTGTCCGAAGAGCATCCACCTCTGTGTGGAATCCGTGTAGGCGGAGATAGGCAGGTAAACCAGGTTGGGCCAGGATTGCCCAAAACTAAAATTCGGCTGCTCCGTGATATAGATTTCGTCATAAGGGCTCTTGCCGAAGTAAAAGCTGCAGAGCTGCAACTGCGCCCGCGTTTGTTCGAGAGCATATTTCGTCATGCCCCGGGGCGCCATGGACTGCAGCGCGCTAAAGTGGCGCAGATTGCTGGGCAACTCATGTAGGTAGTAGCCCGAAATCTTGTAGCCGGTTATTTCATCCGGCAGGTCGACCCTGTCATATGCGCCGTAATTGAATCCGGCCACTGCCACTGGGTTCGGCGTGATCCAGTGGCTGACGGCCAAGTCCTGCTCAATCGACTCTCCTTTCAGCTGCCCGACGCTGATGACCTTGTAGTGTTTCGGGACCTTGAAGGTGAGATCGTAGAGAGACCGTTCGCCAAATCCATTCAGGTTCGGATACCAGGAGGTCCGGGCACTCACGTAGAAACTTCCCTCTCCAGCTTCTTCCAAGACCTTATCGCCCGCGTATTCGATATTGACTGACCGTTCCTTGCCGAGTGGCGGAGCCTGGGGGAGTATCGCGTAAAACGAACCGTCCTCCTTGCGGCTCTCCTGAATGAAATAAAGATCCTGGCCCAGTTCATCCGTAACCCGCGTGACTCGGAGATTCGGCAACAAGCCAAACTTGAGCACTCTCTCCCCGGCGACCAAAGGCTCGAAGCTGACAGTAGCGGTGCTGAACAAATGTCCGTTCTTGGCGATGACCGTCTCGATCTTATAGCGGTGCGTGGCAAACAGGCGGCGGTCCTCCCGCGAACTTGCGGTCCCGTTGGAGTATTCAGACTTCACATGCGACAGGTACCAGACGCCATCGTCCATTCCTTCGGGATCGTAGTTGATGAGAGCGACTTCCTCCGGTGAATCGAGCTGGGGCAGCGCTCCCACCCGAGTCCTCACGAAAAAACGGAGATCCTTGTGCTTTTTGCCGCGGAGATAGGCATTAAAGAATTCTGGATGCGAGCCATTGTAGACAGCAGCCAGAAGGTCGGCATCCACGTTGTCCATGGTTTCGCCCTGCAATAAGTACTGGGTAAAACCCAAAACTTGATCGCGGCGCTGCCGCACCCTTTCTCTCCAGTGCTTGAGGACATCGGCCGCGTCAGATGAGTTTTCTGTTTGACCTCGCAGTCCGGAAAGAAACTTGATGCGCGTATCCCCCGCGAATCGGAAAACCGCCTCGGTGAAGTCTTCATTAACCTCGGCCGCGCCGGTACGCCGGTTTAGTTCGCGAGCATCGATGGGAGTCACAGGCTTTAGACTGAAATGTCCTTCGCCGATGAAGATCGCGCCAGTTGACACTCCATTGACCGGGCTCAAGAATGTCAGTGTGCCTTTCTGAAACTGGAAAGTTGCGGCGTCCCAAGTCAAAGTGTAATTGTCCAGGCGAAACGTTTGACCGAGCCCGATCTCGCGCAGTTGCCGGTAGACAGGATCGGAGTTGGCAAAGGCGAGACTCTTGCCGGCAACGGAGATGCTCACGCTCGGTTTGGCAATGGTGAGCGCGAGTTGCAGTTGGACAGAACCCTGCAAATCCACAGTCTTTATCAAAGGTTCGAAACCATCCCGCGCCACCCGCACCGAATACGTTCCGGGTTTCAGGTCGGGAGATGCAAATCTGCCCACGCTGTCCGACGAAAGCACGACGGGCTGCGCCAGGTCCCCACCGGTGATTTCGATTCGCGCCCCGGCGATGACAGCGCCCGATGGATCCTGGATGGTTCCGGAAATCGTCTCTGCGCGCAGCCACGTCGGCCCCATCAACCCGAGAAGAAATAACGCCATCTTCAGCAAAGAAGAAGAGAACCGCCATCGGCGTGCTTCAGCAAGGCGATGCATAATGCGGGTAAATATAGCAACAATTAAGCCCTCAGGCGACCGATTCCTTCGGGAGTGAACGAGTCGTACCGCCGCGCCAGGACCCCGAACGGGCGTCGGCTTATCCTCGGCAGATGCGGGACAACGATCGCACCGGCCTCGATCCAGCTGTCGTCAGAGGCGAATTGCTGCGCCGCGGAAATGGCATCCTCATCGCCGGCGCACTATTGCTGTTTCTCTTGCAGCCGAAAATCCGAGCGGCGTTTGCCTAGAATCTTTTTCGAAGAGAGTCAAAAAAGAGGTAACCGATGAGTGCGGCTGCAGCGGCAATTTTAAAATTGGCAGCGGTAAAAACATCTCCCATCGCCCAAACCAGCCCCCGCTTTTGTCCCATGCCTGAACGCTCAAATTCTCCCATCAGGAGATTGGAATAAAACAGGAAGATGATGAAACCCGCCTCGATCACCACTCTCCAGACACGTTTCCTCATAGAAAATATCGACTCCTTGCTCCCTTCAATTGAGAAGGCACCAGAAACTCTTCAGGCAACATGGGTGGAACAGCTCGACTGGATGCACCTACTCGTTCCTTTCGTGAGAATACTAACCATAAGCAACAACGAACAAGTTGGCCAGTAATTCCGTAATGCCCTATCGTTTCTCATTTCCCGCAGGGGAACCGAGAGACACCTGGAAATCCACGCTCCCAGATTTGACAAATCGTACCCCTCGGCATAAGCTCCTCCACCGCGCAAGATCACCAGACTCTAGGCAATTTCTCACAGCATTAAAAGGAGGCAGTTCATGAAACGCAAATACAGCGCGTTAGTCGCAACAGTTTTTGTGCTCGCCGGGTTAATAGGTTCGGCACGGGCCCAAGACGCAAAAGAGCAATTGAAGAAACTTGAAATCGATCGCGCCGCCGCAGTCGTGAAGGGCGACATTGCAACGCTGGATAAGCAGACCGCCGACGACTACGTTCTGATTAGCATGAACGGACGAATGACGGACAAGTCGCAAATGTTAGACGGGTTCAAAACCGGGCAATCTAAGCTAACGTCTAACGATCTTTCCGATCTGAAGGTGCGTGTCTATGGCGACGCGGCGGTGGTCACCGGCAAGGCCGACGTAAAAGGGACCCTCGGAGGACAAGATGCAACCGGACAAATCCTGTTCACGCGCGTCTATGTGAAAAAAGGCGGACGTTGGCAGTCCGTGTCGTTCCAACAGACCCGCGTCTTGAATCCCTAACGTCGACCACGGGTCGAGAGTGCAACTCTCGGCCCCTTGTCTCTCTCGGTCATTTGCCTGGGACCTCGATAATCGAAACTGCGAATCTCCGGAACTGTATTATCGCGCCGGCACCGCTGCTGCTGCAGGCGGGCTGGCACCAAACTGAATTCTCACCGTTTTGATTTCATAAGCCTTCGTATGCAGGACCACGGCTCCAGCCTGTACAGACAGATTTGCGATGGGCTTCTCCATCAGATTTGTTTCTGCGGCCGAGACCACTCCTGACGGAACCTGCAGTTTTACGTCTGACTCTGTGCCCGCCCACTCATAGAAGCGCACGATCAGCGAGTTGTCGTCTTCGGCTTTCTTCACCGCGGTGATCACCACGTTATCGGGCTGTGCCTGCAGGAACGAGTGTTCAGGAGACAGCGCGCCCTGATGCCTGTCGGCGGGCATGGCAACAAGCTTATAGTTCAGTTCGTAACCGCGGTGGACGGTCAGCGCGTCACGCCAGGTTCCTCCGTGCGGATAAAGCGAGTAGGTAAATTCGTGAGCGCCTTCGTCGGCATGAGGGTCGGGCCACTCCGGCGACCGGAGCAGCGAAAGGCGGAGAACGTTGCCTTTCGCATCGTATCCGTACTTGCAATCGTTGAGCAGGCTGAATCCCTGCGTGGCATCGGAAATGTCGGCCCAGCGCTGCGCTGGAACCTCAAACTGAGCTTTTTCAGCAGGCGTGTTCCGTGTGGTGGGACGCTCGACCGAACCAAAAGGGATTTCGAATGTGGCTTTGTCGCTGTGTGCGCTCACCGGGAATGCAACCTTGAGCAGAATATGTTTTTCGTGCCATTCCACCTGCATCTTGACGTCGACGCGCGGGACGCCGGCATACATCGTGATGTCGCGGACGAAAGTCGAGTTCTGGAAATGGTTCTTGATTCGGATGATGGCGCGTATAGGGCCGCTCTCGGCCAGTTCTACTTCATCGGCCTTGTCCAGATCCCAATGTTTGTCCTCGAAGTCCGCGTCAATGTTCCACGCGTCCCACTGTTTGGGTTTGTCGACGAAGGTCTGCAACAGATTGCCGCAGGTCGCGTTCTTTGGTCCGCCAGTGTCGGTCTCGGCAGGAGCCAGAGATTCTGTGCCACTGCGTTTGTCGAACAGGCTGATCATGCAGCCACTCTTAGAATCAACTTTGAGACGGATGAATTCGTTCTCCAGGGAATGAGAATCAGCCTTCACAGGAGAATGCACAGGTGACGCTTTTGTGGCAGCGCGCACGAAATATGTTTGATATCCGAGAGGCGGAGTGCTGGTGAGCAACAGGAACCGCGCGCGGTGCGTGGCGGCATCGATGGAGAGCAATTGCGACTCGGCCGGTTTGCCGGCCGAATCCACCACCTCGATCTGAGTAGCGGGAGCCGGAAGCTGCGCCTCCACTTCGATAACCTCGGTGCGAGACCAGGATAGAGAATTGAAAATTGTGACTGGCACACCATCACCCTGAGTGTTGGTGTGAGCGATGATTTCGCCGAGTGCACCCTGGCTGACTTCATTCGCAGCTCTCGTGACGTTTTCCAGATTGCGCTTGGCATCCAGATAGTTCACCGCAATGCCGGAGCCGGGCATGATGTCATGGAAATGATCGAAGAGCAGCCGCTTCCATGCCAGTTCCATGTCGTCTTGCGGATAAGGCCGTCCGTAACGTGTCGCGAGTGACGCGAACATCTCCGCATTCAACATCGACTCCTCTGCACGCCGGATTCTGCGCTTCGTCTCGGCTTGCGTGGTGAATACGCCGCGGTGATACGCGAAATAAAGTTCACCATTCCAGGTGGGAACCTGCATGCTGGGGAGTTTCTTTTCCAGGTCGCTGAAAAAGGTGCGGGCGAAGCTAAACTCAAGCTTGGGATACACCGCGTCCTTAGACACGAGTTGCTCGGCGTGATCCAGCATGACGCGCGTAGGCCCGCCGCCGTGGTCGCCGACGCCATAGAGATGCATCATCTCCGGATTGTCAGTGAGCTTTTTCCCATAGATGGACGGCATCCAGATTGAGAGGTCGGTGCTCAGGCTGTCGGCATCAATGCCGCCGGCGTAGTCATGCGGAAAATAAGTGAGCAGACGGCTGCCGTCCGGCGACTGCCACCAGAACAGCTTGTAAGGAAATGTGGTGAACTCGTGCGCCCACAGCAGCTTTTGGGTCACGAAATAATCCATGCCCGACTTCTTGTAGATCTGCGGCAGTTGCCAGTTGTAGCCGAACGAGTCGGGATTCCATCCGATCTTTACATCCACGCCGAAGTTTTTCTGGAAATACCGTTTCCCGACGAGAATCTGCCGGACCAGCGACTCGCCCGCGGGCATGTTGAGGTCAGGCTCCACCCACATGCCGCCGATAATTTCCCAGCGGCCCTCTTTCACGCGCTTCTCGATCTGCTTATACAGGTCAGGATATTTTTCCTGCATCCACTCGTAGGTGCGGGCCGATGACATTGTGAACTTAAAGTCCGGATACTCCCGCATCAGATCGAGCACACTCTGGAAAGTATTGCGGACGACCTCCACAGTCTCCGTCCACGGCCACAGCCAGGCCATATCGATGTGCGAGTTGCCGACGGCCCGAATGGTGAACTGCTGCAACCAGGGTTTGAGTTGCTCCAGCTTGGCATGAGCTTGTTGCAGCGAGGCATCGAAGCCTGCCTGGTCGCCCCTGTCGAGAGGTGAGAAATCGATGGCCTTCACCGCGGCATCGAGTTGCTGCTCCCGTTGTTCTTTACCTTCTTCGTATGCCGCGCTGATCGGACGGGCGGACAAAATTTCCAGACGCAGCAGGCCGGGATCGGGGCGCGTGTGTGGTGGATCGATGACCAGTTCACTGTGAAAGAATTCGGACTGCGCAGCGTCATCTGCGACCACGCGGGCGGCCACCAATATTTTTTGCCCCGGCTGCGCGTTTGCGCTTAAGAGCACCGGCTGGATATCGTCGTCGCTGCCGCGGTACACGATCGCACCATTCGAAAAGACGGTGATCATGAGGCTCGACGGGCTGCCGAAGCGCAGGTCCAGCCTTACCTGCGAGCCCTGCGTTGCGTAGCCCTTGATCTTCTCCGGAATCTGAATCCAGCGGCGGAAGACGCGGGTTCCGGTCCAATGCTCTTCGTTGTCGTGTTTTCCTCCCGGTCCGGAGACGTTTTTTACGGTGAATACGCCCCAGTCCGAGTCATTAGAGGCCGGGTCCTCGGGATGAGGTACATCGGCGTGGAAGCGCCATTCAGTTTCGTTCTGCCGGGACAGCGATTGCAGCCGATCAAGCGTAGGTTTGTAAGGGTCCGGCTGCTCGCTGGTCTGAGCGGCAGCGTTTCGTGAAAAGCAGCAAACCACGCACAGCAGAATCGCAGAGGACAGAAAAATTAAGGCTATCAATCGCTTCATGCCAATGGCCACCTTTTGAAGATCGAATTATTGAAGATCGAATTGAGATGTTAGTGTACGTCGACGGAAACGATGGAGCAGATATGATCTTCGCAAATACCGCAGCACATATTCGTGCTTACTGACTGTCCGTGTCAATGCCTCGGAACGTCTGGTAGTGGGCTCAGTTTGAGATGGAGGCGAGCCAAACGCGCGATTGTTGCGTCGCAAAGAACGCGACGCTTCGCGCGGCTCGCTAGATCCTTCACTGCGCAAAAAACGCTTGTTCAGGATGACAATCAAACTGAGCTTCTGTCAGAACCCATACTTCAAAGAGAACTGAATAAGCCGCGGAGTTCCTACGACCGACGTGATCTGGCTGAATGAGCTCGGACTTTCAATATCCGTGGCCGATGGGTTGGCGAATGAAGGATGATTGAACAGATTGAAAAAGTCTGTACGGAAGCGTAGTGTCTGGCGCTCGCTTAGTTTGAAGGTCTTGCCCAGTGTCAAATCGACATTCTTCTGTGGCGGCCCAACAATGCAATTGCGAGGAGCGTTTCCAAAGTCGGTCGCGTCGCCGGGTGCGCCGTTGGCGAGAGGGATAAAAGGATCTTTCGTGTAGGCATTCGGATTGACCCAATTCGCCAGGCGTGCATTGAGGCTTCCTGAAGTGCGGGCGTTGGCGCAACTGAAGCCGGGGGCGAAGTTCGGAGTGGCAAGGTTTGGACTGCTCAGAGAATAAGCGCTTCCCCCGGCAGAATCGATCGGAGTGAAGGGCGTGCCGGATTGCAAAGTGAGCACACCGCTGACTTCCCAGCCTCCCAGCGCACCGCCGGTCAAGCCGCTGGCGTGAGCAAAGAATGGCATCTGATACACCGCGCTGGTCACAAAGCGGTGCCGCCGGTCGAAATCGGACGGACCACGTGAGGCCCGGGCATTGTTCTGATCGTTAAAGCGTGTGTCAAAGGCCACGGTTGCGGTGGAGACGTCATCGATGGCCTTGGAGTACGTGTAGGCGCTCTGCCAATACAATCCCTTAGAGAACCGATGCGCCAAAGTTGCTACGAGGGAATGGTAGTGAGAGTCAGAGTTGGGTGAGAAAGCTTCGAAATTTGCCGGAGCAATCCCAAGGAAGGGCGCCCGCGCGCTTACATTTTCGGCGGTGGAATCAACTACTTTACATTGCGCTCCGGCACCAGTCGTGCCGTTGCAGTTGATCCCGGGAATAATAATTGGATGCTGAAGCGTGGCTAACGCGGCTTCATCAGGATCGAAGGTTGAGCGCAAGTGAGTACCCTTGGTGCCGACGTATCCCAGTTCCGCAAACCAGTTTCTTCCCAGTTCGCGCTGTATGGTTAAGTTCCACTGCTGCGTAGTTGCCGCAATCCAGTGGAGTGGAACCTGAAGGCCGATAAGACTGTTGACGTTGCCTGTGAATCCGGCAGCACATTGCTCAGAGTTGGTAGAGGGCGCCCCATTTCCAAGCGTGCAGCTCGGCTGGAAGCCGGTGAACTTCGCGGCTTGGGGGACGAAGGCGGGACTAAGCACGCCCAGCGGCGGAATGCCGGGGAATCCGGTAGCAGGATTCGGCTGAAACAGGTTCGCCAAGCTGCCCTGCCCGGGCAAAAAGTTAATGGCAATGGGAAAGAACGGCGGCGAAAAGGATAAGTTGTCCACCGCGCCCAGGTCTTCGCGAACGCTATAAATTCCGTAACCGCCGCGAATCGAGGTTGTGTGATGACCGCCAAGATCGTAAGCGAAGCCGATGCGAGGCTCCCAAACCGTGGCGTAATTATTGTTCAGAGCAGAACGCTGCTTGGTCGCGGTGGTCAGGCCCGGAAGATTAAATTTCTTCGCACAACTGGGATACACGAATGGTTGTCCAGTTGAGTTGGCGAGCGCAGGATCGGTGTTACCTAAATGACAAAGTTCGTCGTAGGGTGCGCCGACAAACTCGTTCCGAACTCCAAGGTTGAGCGTGAGGCTTTTGCTGACGCGGTAGTCGTCCTGAGCGAACCATGCGGCCGCTGGAATCCGGTAGTCGTGATTGCCGACCCCACCGCCAGCTTCGCCGAAAAACGGCGCGCCGGCCAGAAAGCTCTGGAAATCCGTTGGTAGTCCAGTTGGGCCCGCGAAGAAAACCAGTCCGTTGTCGGCTACAGGAAGGTTGCGGCGAATCGTAGTGCGGTCAATTTCGCCCCCGAAGCGGAACTGGTGTGCGCCGCGCGACCATCCGACCGTGTCGGTCCAGACGAAACTGTCGGAGAGAGCCCGTTGTAGCTGCTGCGGAAAAGGTCCGAAGGCAAAGCTCCCGAACTGGAATCGATAAATGTTCGGATCGCCATTGGCCGTCGGCAAATTGATTCCTGCCTGTGCGTTGGTGATGGGCGGCTTGTTGTCCAACTTGTCGCTGATGACGTTGACGCCGAATCGAAATTCGTTCACTACGCGGTTGTTGAAGACATGCGTCTCGGTAATGCTGCCCACCCGATTGTGAAGAGGGATATCCAGTGGGAAATTCAGATTATTGGGAGTTGGCGCGCCCCCGGTCTGGATGCCAAACGAATCGGCGCCAAAGGGCTGGAACGTATCGGAATCGGCCCAGAAGAAGCGCTCTGAGAGGCGGTCCTTTCCGCCATTAAACTCGCGATCCCAGTTTGCGGTGAGCTGATCGTCGCGGAACCTGCCCGGATTGGTAAGGATTAGTGGACCTGTATTCACAGTTGAACTGCAAGTCCCAGTGGCCGGATTGAAGGATTGAGTAACTCCTGGCGTGCCGGGAACGGTAGGGAAGAGCCACCCTCCACCGCCTCCGCCAAACTGATTGCTCTTGGCATTAAGCAGCGCCAAGGCAACCGGGTCGATGGTGTTGAGGTTGATTGCGGGACAATTTGGACTTGCGGCGGAACTAAAGGCGGCAGCCAGGGATGCTGCATCGCGGGCTGTCGGTAAAACCGGAATCGTCGTGTTGATAAAAGTCCCCGGTGAATCGCCGCTGCGCTGGCGCGTGCCTTGGTAGTTCACATAAAAGTATCCAAATTTCGCCTGAGGACCGATGGGGCCACCAAGGTCACCGCCGAATATGTTCTGCTTGATGACTGGACGAGGAAGATGGGCCTGATTCAGAAAGTAGTCGTTCGCATCGAGAACCGTGTTGCGGAAATATTCCCAGGCATCGCCGTGCAACTTTGATGTTCCACTCTTCAGCGTGGCATTGATGTTACCGCCTCCATTACGTCCCTGGGTGGCGTCATACAGGCTGGTGCTGACTTTGAATTCCTCGATGGCGTCCGGATTGGGCAGCGGCGTATAGGTCAATTCGCCGAAGGAATAGTCGGCCACCGATATTCCATCGATCAGGTAATTGTTGTTATCCTCCCGGCCGCCATTGACGTGGATGAAAACCTGGCCCCGTCCCAACTGCGAAGCGTTATTCAGATCCGAAGAAGCTCCGGCGGAAAGAGTCAGCAACTGTTGAAAATTTCGAGTAGCCAGCGGCAGGTCGGTGATGGTGGTGGAACCAAGCGACTCGCCGGTCGTCGCGTCCGTGGTGTTGACCTCTGCAACCTGGGATTGAACTTCCATCACTTCATTGACCGAAGACACTTTGAGCGCTGCCGTTATGCGCGTTGTTTCCGTAATATTCACCACGATGCCAGGAAACTTAGTGGTGCCAAATCCCGAGGCGCTGACCCGGACTGTGTAGGTGCCAACAGGCAAGAGAGTGGCAGTAAATACTCCGGAAGAATCCGTGGTCAAATGGCGTTCGGTCCGTCCTGTGGCCTCGTTCACAACGTCGACTTCGGCGCCGGACACCACAGCTTGAGATGCATCTTGCACCGTGCCGGTAATAGCTCCGGTGGCGCCGCCCTGCGCGAATACGAGCCCACTGAAGCAAGTGATCAGTAGACCAATAGCCAACGACTTTCGGACGTAGAACATGGTCCCTCCTCGTCCAACCGTTAATCGTAAATGTTATGCAGGGTGACGAGGATTTTACCAGACATCCTAAGGGTCGAAATGATCGACTCTGGGCTTTAGGAAAAGTTGGTCGGGGCGATAGGATTTGAACCTACGACCCCCTGCGCCCAAGGCAGGTGCGCTACCAGGCTGCGCTACGCCCCGACTTTATTGCTCCACTGATTCTAAATCACTTCCACGAACAGCACCACGACAGGCTCTTGCGATTTGCCCTGTCCTTGGTGCAATGGACTGAACCCCAAAAATGAGACACTCGGAAAAGGCACACTGTGCAGGGAAAGGAACTGCAAGTGGCAAAGAAACGAGTGGGGCGGTACCCGAAAGAATTCCGCCGCATGGCAGTTGAGCGGCTGAAGAAGTGTGACAACATCGTGGCGCTGTCGCGAGAACTAGGCGTTCATCGGCGCCTGCTCTACAAATGGCGAGACCAACTGGATCCGGCTGAGGTTCCAGAAGAATCGCCGCCGCAAAACTCACGCGAATCCACACTGCGCAAGGAGGTTAGTCAGCTGAAGCGGCTGCTGGCTGACAAGGCAGTGGAAGTAGATTTTTTCAGAGGTGCCTTGCAAAAGGTCGAGGCTCGACGCCAGCGGAGAGGAAGCTCTGGCGAGAAGGCATCTACGACGAGATCCGAGAAGTGATGCCGCTGCAAGGCAGCATGAGTGTCGAGCGAATGTGTCAGTTGGCGGAGGTGAGTCGGGCGGGATTCTATCGTTGCCTGCAAGAGAGAACTCCGGTCGAAGAAGACATGGAACTGCGATCAGCCATCCAGCAAATCGTGTTGGAACATCGACGCCGCTACGGTTATCGCCGGGTGGCGGCGGAGTTGCGGCGGAGAGGCATGTTGGCCAATCACAAGCGCGTGGCCCGAATCATGAGGGAAGACAACCTGCTTGCCGTGCAGCCACGGCAGTTCGTGGTCACCACCGATTCCGATCACGAACTGGAGGTTTACCTGAACCTGGCGCGTCGTATGAAGCTCACCGGCATCGACCAGCTCTGGGTGGCCGATATCACCTACATCCGCTTGCGAGCGGAGTTTGTCTACTTGGCCGTGATTCTGGATGGCTTCTCTCGCAAAGTCGTGGGCTGGGCACTGGAGCGAACGCTTCGCAGCCGGTTGGCGATCGCGGCGTTGCAACAGGCCATCGCAAAACGGCAGCCGCGGCCAGGTCTGATTCATCACTCGGATCGCGGTGTGCAGTACGCTTCCGGGGAATACGTAGCCATCCTCGACCAGCACCAGATGATCCCGAGCATGAGTCGGCCGGCGAATCCGTATGACAACGCCAGTTGCGAGAGCTTCATCAAGACCCTGAAGCGGGAAGAAATTTACGCGAACGCGTATGAAAATCTCGAGCACTTGCGGGCGAACATTGAAATTTTCATCGAGAAGTATTACAACCAACAGCGGCTACACTCGGCCTTGGGCTACCGTTCTCCGGAGGAGTTTGAAAGACAAGCCCAGTGCCAAAGTGCGGCAGCGGATTCGAAAGGGGCGACGATCACCTTTGTCGCTGGCTTGACTCAGTCTTCTACAGGGATGCTGGAGCAGGGGACTCAAACGCCGTCCCCTGCTCCAGACCTCATCCCCGCTGAAGAAATCAGTGACACGGCATCATGAACGGCAGATGTGCCAATCGCGAACTGTCTCAATGGAGGGGTTCAAACAACGAACAATTGCGAGTGTGCCAATTTAGTTTGTCTCAACCGAAGGGTTCACCCCAGCAAACTGCGCCAAAACTGTGTCAAAACTGTGCCAAAACCCCATCAGTTCACCCTCGCTGTGTCATAACTGATGTCCTGATTCATGCCCTGTTCGTTCGCCTGCCGATTCAGCTTGATTAAAGCTTCGCGCTTCATCTGCAGTTTCATCTGGGAATACTTCTTGAACACTTTTGCGTCTCTCTGCCGCAACAACTGTGTGACCCACTCGTCGGCAACGCCGCCGGCACTGAGCCGTGTCGCGTAGGTGGAGCGCAAATCGTAGATGCGGAAATACGGAATGCCGGCGCGCCGCAAGGTGGCGTGCCAGACGGTCTTCAGAGTCTTCTGATGCCCGCTCGGGTTCTCGTCACTCGGAAACAAATACGGACTGCACGGAGACAGACGAAGCTGGTCCCGAAACGCCTCGGCTGCAATCGGGGTCAACGGCACTTCTGCTATTCCGTTGGGTGTCTTGGAATCGGGAATCCAGACCACCGCGTTTTCAAGATCGAGATGCTGTTTTTTCATTGGCATCAGTTCCTTGTACACGCGCGGCCCAGTCTCGGTGATGATCCGCACGATGTTGCGCAGGTATTCCGGAGCATGGATCTCGAGTTTCCGCTGTTCCGACCACGTGAGATAGTGTGGGTGGAACGGACCTTTTAAGGCGACGGGGAACTCCACCCCAGCACAAGGATTCGAGGGTAAGAGTTTCTTCCGAACGGAGACATTTAACATGCGCCGCAGCACTCGCAGTTCCTGGTGAACCGTCGCAGGCTTGAGTTCCCCACGCTCGATGAATCCGGCAATCGTCTTGACGCGCACGCGGTCCCGAAGCCGCCTGCGCAAGTACAACTCGATCCCTTCCGGACGCGAAGGAGCGCCACGAACTGGTGCCAGAAAATGGTAGGCCCAAGCGGTTGTGCAGGCGGCACAAGAAGTTATGTTTGGACGGCAGGCTGTAGTGAGGCCAGAGTAAGGAGCCGATGTTCGGGGAATATCGAGGGTTGAACGGCAGAGATTGCAGGGCCGCTACGTGTTTTTACCAGTCCTTACCGATTCCGGTTTGACTGGGTTTTGTCCGGCTACGGGTCGCGGAGCGTTGGAATAAGACTGAGGGATTCTGAGTGCTCGGGGCAATTGCGGAAATCGCTTAGACCGTCTTATGAGGTCCAATATATCGCGAGGCGCGATAGCCTTCGTCGTGACGCTAACGCCACACTGAGTCGTCCTTGCCGGAAAGGACCCTGTCGAGATATGTTGCAGCGCTAATCAGCGCCAGATGGGTGAATGCCTGTGGGAAGTTGCCGAGATGCTGCCCGCTTGGACCTATTTGCTCCGAGTAGAGCCCAAGATGGTTGGCGTATCCTAAAAGTTTCTCAAAGAGCAATTGAGCCCTTTCCAACTCCCCAGCCCGCGCCAGGCACTCGATGTACCAAAACGAGCATGCCGTGAAGCTACCCTCTCCGCCTGGAAGCCCGTCCACATGCGTGCGTTCCGCCTCGTAGCGACGGACAAGCGTATCCTCGACTAACCGCGCTTCAATCGCTTTCATTGTCGAGCGCCATATCGGATCGACCGGGCTGATGAATCGCATGAGCGGCATAAGTAGGACCGATGCATCGAGATCCTTGGACCCCTTCGACTGGACAAAAGACTGCAGTTCGTCATCCCAGAAGTTCGTAAAGATGTCCTCTCGAATCGCGTCGCGTGTTTGCAGCCAATCCTCGAATGGCGCCGATAGGGAGCGTTTCTGCGCCAGCCGCAGTGCTCGATCGAAAGCTACCCAGCACATCAAACGGGAGTGCAGAAATTCTCGCGTGCCGCCACGAACTTCCCATATGCCTTCATCGGGCCGTTGCCAGTTCTTCCCCAGCCACGCCAACATGCGTTGAACGTCCTGCCATCCAGCATGGGAAATAGAGTCTCCGTATTTGTTTGCGAGATAGATGGAATCCAGCATTTCGCCATAAATGTCCAGCTGCAGCTGCTGATAGGCGGCGTTTCCGATGCGCACGGGCTGCGAATGTTCATACCCCTGCAAATGATCAAGCGTCAGTTCATCGAGCTTCCGCCTGCCGTCAATTCCGTACATCACCTGTAAGGGGCCTCGCTCCGCATCGTCACCGAGGCGCCCCTTCAGCCAGTCGATGAACGCCTCAGCTTCCTCAACAAAACCCAGCCGGATCAGCGCGTAGAGCGTGAAAGTTGCATCTCGCAACCATGTGAATCGATAATCCCAATTACGCACGCCCCCAATGTGTTCTGGCAGGGAAAAAGTCGGCGCTGCAATCAGCGATCCGTGCTCCCGGCTGATGAGCAGCTTCAACATTAGCGCGGAACGGTTGACCATCTCGCGCCAACGGCCCTTGTACTTCGATTTCGCGATCCACCCCTTCCAGAAACGCGCTGTCTCGCGGAAGCGCTGCTCTGCAAACTCCAGCTCGGGTTGTTGTCCTGGTGCGCGAACTCCACCAAAGACAAACGTCGCCTTATCCCCGGATCGGAGCCTGAACTCGGAGGTCACATCCCCAGATTGTTCTCGCAGGGCCAGAGTCGAGTACAGCGCCAGCTGCGGACATTCCTCACTTGTCGGCGAAAAAGTCGCGTACCGGTCTTCAATCTTTACAGTGTGACCACACCTTGCATAGTTAAATCGCGGCCGACATCGCACCTTGAAATCGACCTCGCCCCTGATAACAGCTAGCGTGCGGATAATCTCATTCGGCTGCTCCCCGTCGTTCCCGATGGGCATGTAATCAGTTAGTTCGGCCACACCCTCATCCGCAAGAAATCGTGTAAGCAGAATGTTTGTGTCTGGCAAATACAGCTGTCGTACGCGCCGATTTCTCAGCTCCGGTTCAATCTGAAAACAACCGCCTCTCTCATCATCGAGCAGCGCCGCAAATACGGTGGGAGAATCGAAATTTGGATAGCTGAGAAAATCGATTGAACCGTTTACACCCACAAGGGCAATTGACCGCATATTGCCGATCACCCCGTAATTCTCAATCGGTTCAAAGCTCATTGATTTGCACAGTTTCGAAGCTGCATTCTAGTTGATCCGAGAGAATTGACTCAACCCGCGGAATTCAGCAGGTGCGCTGCGCGATTATCAAGCCCATTACGTCCGTCAGAATTCACCCGACATCTCCGGCAATGGCAATTCACCGCGCGTTTGCCTGGGGCTCTTTGCTGCGGCTGAGGCTTCCCCAAATCGTCATCATTGGCGGGTGGGCACACCGCCTCTTCCGGTATCATCCCCTCGCACAAGCGGTTCAATACGAACCGTTGCTCACCTTGGATACCGATGTCGCATTACCTATCAGGCTTGAAGTCCGAGAACAGGACCTGCGAGATCGCTTAGCGAGCGCGGGCGCCAGCCGCCTCAACTCTCCTTCGAGCTTCTCTTTGCGCTCACGCATCTGCGCCAACTGGTTCGAAAGATTGGCAAACCGCACTCTTTACGTGATTCCGAACTCATCCAGAACGTACTCGATGGCCTCGCGCTTCAGGACTTGATTCTGCAACTCGTCCACCCAAATCTTAATCTAACTGGTAGCGGTGGACTAGAGTGACACTCTGGGAGATCTCGCGACCGTGAACAGCCCTGCTGCTAGTGAGATTTTGTACGACGCAGGACGCCGCCGGAGGCAGGTACAGCTGGCGGTCGCGCAAAGAGAGCGAGCGACTGCCGATTACCGGCAGCGGGTACTCGTGGGCTTCAGGAGGTCGAGGATAACCTGACCGCTCTGCGAGTTCTTGAGGCGGAGGCCGGTACCCGAACAATCCGCAGTCACGGCGGCGCAAAATTTGTCTGCACTCTCAACAGCGCATTAAAAGCGCGGCCTAGTTTCGTACCTTGAGGTGCTTCGGTGGGTGTGAGCAGATTCGACAATTCAGAAGTTAGTTGCGACACATATTACCCATCCTGGCAGTGCGGCAAGACACGCCCTCGAGGCGAGATGTGTATAAGCTGGGGAGGTTTTTGAAGTTAAATAGGAAATCCCGGCCAAGAAGCGTTAAGCTCTGCGAACTAACAACAATCGCAGGTCTGGAGCAAACGTGAACGACGCACTGTTTCTCCACCGCATTCATTTTGCCTTCACCATCACCTTTCATTACTTATTCCCACAACTGACGATGGGCCTTGCGCCGCTGATTGTCGTGCTCAAGACGCTCGCCATCCGCACTGGCAACGAAGCCTACAATGAATCGGCGCGCTTTTGGACGAAGATCTTCGGCATCAACTTCGCGCTGGGTGTAGTCACCGGCATCCCCATGGAATTTCAGTTCGGCACCAACTGGGCGCAGTTCTCGCGCCTTACCGGCGGCGTTATCGGCCAGCCGCTGGCCATGGAAGGC
>WNFI01681706.1_pt2 | contig 34317 bp, 39 predicted proteins | sample 5400471 | NCBI WGS metagenome assembly WNFI01 (sample SAMN13153348, study PRJNA577476) | soil metagenome | isolation source: 100 cm saprolite on Douglas fir-dominated hillslope | place: USA:California | collected 2013-09-17 | reverse complement strand
CTAAGAACCTGGTGGATGATGGTGACACCAAAGGGTCGGGTGCGACCTTGCACGCCAACGATACCACTCAGGCGACGACCACCGGCAACTTCACTGCGTACGTCGAATATTTCCAGTGGAACGTGTTGCTGCCGTTCGACTACATGCCGGGCCCGGAAGATGAGGACCGGCCTGCTGACGGGGTGAGCGAAATTTGGCTTCTTGATTTGCCCGCTGTTATCGTGGCAACTGCGATTTCGAGCAACATGGCATGGCGTGAGTATCCGTAATCGCATGCGGCCTGACATCGGCAATAGACGGGGCGAGATTCCGGGGCTTCGTGAGCACCGCGCGAAAGTGCGTGAGGCCCAGGAACTCGCTCTTAAGGCTGCCGGATATTCTACGGAGGGCACAAATGAAGTTAGCGATCTTGCAGCCTTACGAAGTGGTGATTTGGGGCGACGACAAGTTCAAGCCGCTCTACCGGATTACCGTGAGCGCAATGTCGGAGGACGAAGCGAAGGTTGATGCCGTCGCTCAATTTCACAAGATGGAATTGGCGGCTGGACGCCGTGTGATCGTCTCACAAATTCAGCGCATTGAGGTGCTTTCCGACGTCCACCTCAATCCGGCGCGCCGACAGCAAACACTGTTCGAGGACCTCGCCGAATTGTGCGTCGGTGCGCACATGGACGATATCCAGGGCGCGACCGTCAATTTGTTGCTGACGGCAGTGCAGCGGCGGGCCGCCAATCAGGCAGATGCCGAGCGGCGCTGGGACGAGCTTATGGGCCGCGGCAAGCAGGCGCTGACCCGGCGCTACCGCGGCGACACTGATGAGCGCGACAAGGCAGCCGAGACTGAGATCGGCAAGAGACTATTCGCCTCATGACGCAAGGGTTTGTTCAGGTCGCGCCGGATGGTACCGGCAAATCTCTGGATAACGATGGCATCGCGTTCCCGGCGGGGACGACCTTCATCAATGCGGACGGCACCACTTCTGTACTTGCTACGGCGACCACCTTTTATCGCGAGCGCGTTGTTATTGCCGACCCCAATGATCCGAAGGGGATCGCTACCGTCACCGGCGTGCAAGGGCCGAGCGGTCAAGACTATGGGCAGTCAGTTCGCCTGACGCTCGGCCAGCCTGATCTGAGGGACCTTTACTCGGTGCTGGCGGACATCGACACGGTGCTCAACAGCATGATGGGGCAGGGGTTTATGGGGGCGCTCGCCCCCGCTCCTGTTGCGCAGTCTTTGCCGAGAGTAACGCTTCAAAGCCCAGCGCTGTTGTCGCCGTCGGTGCCGCTGCCGAATATTGCCGACCCATGGGGGCGGCAGATTACTGTTCCGGTCGGCACTCGCGATATGCAGACCGCCACCGAGACGACGATCACCGCGGGAACTGAGACGACGATTCAGGCTGCCAACGACGCTAATACGTACAATGATCTGCTGGCGATCGTCCTGTGCAATACCTCGGCGACGGCGGTGCGCGTCGATATTCGTGATCAACTTTCTACGGTGGCCGGTCTGATCAGTAAGATTGGTGTTATGCCGTTCTACTTGCCGGCTGGGGATACCAGAGGCCTCGCTCTCGGAAGTGTGCTGGCGTACCAATCAAATCCTGGTCAGGTTTGGACAGCCACGGTGTCGTCGGCCGTGACCGACATTCGCATTTGGGCGCTGTTCGCCCAAAACAGAGGTAGGTAGAGGAGATTAGAAAATGCCCGGTCCCCTGGGAACTGCATCAGGCATCGTCAGCCGCGGGTTGCCGCAGCCGGCGCCGGACCTGACTTATCGAGAAAGTCGTTTCGGTCGCTATGGCTCTCAGATCGTTGAGCCGTTGTTTGCTACCAAGCACGCCGTTTGCGATGAGGGTTCCTATTTCACTGCGGCGGATAGCGCCGGCCGAGCCACCGCTGCGGCGCCGACGGCATTTTCTGACACCGTCCCTTTGGCGGCGATCCTGAACACCGATGTTGCGAGCAATCCAGCCGCCAAGCGGATATATCTCGATTATCTGCGTGCAGTGGAGACGGCGGCCGGAACTGCTGGGACTTCGTTTTTCTTAAGAGTCGAACTTGATGTTATCGCGCGCTACACCTCTGGTGGAACGACGATCAACGGCTCCAATTCTAATCAGGATTCCGGCGTCAAGTCAGTTGGGCAGCTCATTGTGCTCCCGACGACTTCGGCGATCACGGCGTCAGGGCGAACCATTACTAGCAATGCATGTGTTCTGCCAACTTTAACGGCACCAATTGCTGTCGGCAGCGAGTGGGCCGCCTATTTCGGTGGTGATGGGGCAAAATTCTTTGCTGCGAGCACCACGTTTGGTTGGGCCGGTTCATCGCTCGCGCCTCTCGTTATTGGTCCGCAACAGGCAATCGTTTTCCCGTTCCAGATTACTCTGCAATCTGCGGCATCGAGCTGGCAGCTTGAGGCCGGGTGGTGGGAGCGCTAAGTCATGGCCGTTGCTACCCTCCTTGACATGGCGCTGATCGCGGCTGACGTGACCTTCAAAGGCCGCGTCCAGGCCGCGGTTTTCCAGTATGCTATTCAAACGATCAATGGCGGCGGCAACGAGCTTACTCTTTCGAATCACGATCGGCGGAAAAATTACGCTGCCCAGGTGCTCAATGACCCGCCTTCTTTCATACCTGACTTCGTGTGGGCGGTTGCATCCAACCAGACCTTGGCAAGTAATGTGGTGACGCAGAACGTGACCAATTTTACAGCTGCGACGACGCCTGCCGTAGTCGCTGCGGCGGTGACGACGGTGACGCCGACATTAACCGGGGGGACGGATCAAAACATTCAAGATGCCGTGGCCAATGCGTGGAACATGCTGGCGAACGCCTAAGACACGAGGATGATGATCTCCCAAACCACTAGAATATCGTGCGCGACGCTGGCCAAAGTTTCATTCTCGTCCCGCCGGTAAGTTCTTCCGTCCAAAAAATCGCGGTGTAATTCTTCCGCAGCCCATTGTTTGGAAAAAGCCGCTTCGGCTGAAGTTCCATTCTCGTCCTGCTTGGAAATTTTTCCGTCCGAAAAACCGGAGCGTAATTCTTCCTCAGCCTTTGGTTTGGAAGAAGCCACTTCGGCCAAAGATCAAGCGCGCCAGATCTTCGTTGCGTCGGATCACCCTTTTACGTTATTCGATCGCGCCGCCGCCTGCCAACTTTGCTCCGACAAAGCATGCGTGGCGTGTTCGCATCAAGCGCGGTAAGCGGTTCGTTAAGACGCCAAAGTTCTATTCGATCGCTGGGCCTCCTGCTGGGTTCCTGCCGGTTAGGCGGAAATTTCAGATCAAAATCAAACGCGTGCGGCGGTTTATCAGGTTCCCACGTCTGTATTCCATTGCTGGGCCTCCTATCGGGTTCGTTCCAGCCAAGCGTATGTGGCGCGTGCGCATCAAGCGTGGTCGCAGATTTGTCCTGCCGCATCGCTACCCTAATATGGATCCGCCAGCAGGGTTCGCGCCGTTCGTTCTTGGGCGTGTGCTCCAATTGCATTCACGGCCGATGGCACGGTTCTTTAGGCCGCGACGTCTCGCTGTCATTCTTCCTGGCCCACTTGTCTTATTTCGCAAGCCCCCTCGTTTGCGCATCAAACGTGGACGCAAGTTCGTTCTGCCGCGTCGTTATTCGATTGCTGGGCCGCCAACAGGGTTCATCGCTACGCCATTTCGACGGCGTTTGAGACTGCATTCGCGGCCGTTGGTACGATTCTTCAGGCCACGTGTACGAGGCGTAATTATTCCGCCCGTCCCATTGCTGTTTTCACCGCGACGGCGGCTGCGATTAAAGCGGCGCGTATTACAGGCTATGCGCCGTCGTTATCCAGTAATGGTGGCACCAGTTGGGTTCGTCGCATTTAAGAAGCCGCCGCGGGCCAAGATTAGACGCGCACGGATTCGTATTAGGCCGCGTCCGTATCCGATTTTGCCGGCGTTGCTTCTGCTCTTTCGCAAGTTGCCACGGCTCAAGATCAAGCGCGGCCGCAGGTTCATCAGGTTCCCGAGGCTCTATTCAATATCTGGGCCGCCAGCATCATTCGTTGCATTTAAGAAGCCGCCACGGGCCAAGGTCAAACGCTGGCGCTCCTCGCTGCGGCCGTTCACCAAGCGATTATATTCAATTGCTGGGCCGCCAGATGGATTTGTTCCATTTGTTTTGGGTCGCATTCTGCAGCTTAACTCGCGTCCTCTGAAGGCGTTCTTTCGTTCGTTGCGGCTACGGTATTATGCATTTCCAAGTCTCCCGCCGCCGCCAATTGTGGTGCCACCGCCTCCCGGTGGCGGGAAGCGCAAGAAGACCGCAAAGCAACTCGAGCAGGAGCGCAGGAATGCCGCTCTCGTCGAAAAGGCCAAGCAGGCTCTCAGCCCCGGCGATCAGGCGCGTGCGAAGATCGCCAGGAAGCTACGGAAGGCCGTCAAGAGCGAGGGCCTCATAATTACTCATGAGGAGATGCTTCTTCTCCTCCATGCCCTTGAGGACGATGATGACGAGGATTAGGCCATGCACGGGAAAGGTTGGAATCCAGGCGGCCATAAAGGCAAGCTGCACCGCGAGATCGGTGTCCCGGAAGGGCAGAAAATCCCGCCGGCCAAGTTGGCTGCGGCCGAGCATTCTAGCAACCCAGAGATCCGACGCGATGCCATCCGGGCCAAGACCATGAAATCATGGAACCACAAGGGTCATCATAATCCGCGGTCGAAGGGGTATTGATGTCTCAGGATATCGTCGCCCGCAAAGGCGAAGTTTTTTCCTGTCCGAGCGGTCACGAATTATACCGCGCCGGACGTGACATCTCCGGCAGCGATTACGTGGGTCCGGATGATTTTGAACCGATCGGCAACGCTCCTCGGCCGCGGTTTCAAACCCTGACGTTCACCTGTCATGTGTGTAGCAGGAGATGGATGAAGCTCAACAAAGATTGGTTCGTCGTGGTGCACGTTGGGGGTAAGTGGCGTGGCAGCAAACGACACGATTGAGGCGATCCGGCGGGCTGCGATCGAGGAAGGGATCGATCCGAACTACGCACTCGCCGTTGCACAGCGCGAGTCTGACTTCAATCCGAACGCGCACGCCTCCAAGACGATTCACGGCATCTTCCAAATGACCGGTGGCATTCGTCAGAAGTGGGGCGCTGGCGATAGCTCCGACCCATACACGCAAGCGAAGGCCTGGTCGCGATATATGAACGGCGAGGTTCGGCCGGCGATGGGGAACGTCCTCGGTCGGGAGCCAACGGACGCCGAGGCCTATCTGGGACATCATTTCGGGCCCGGCCGAGCGGCGCGCATGATTGGGCACTATGACCCAACCACGCCTGTCGACGAAATTTTTACTCCGTACGAACGGTCCTTGAACCCGCACTTTGACAGGGCGGGAACGTCTGGCAACTTGATGTCATCCATTACTAACGACATCGGGCGCCGCACAGCCAAATTTGGCGGGACAGAATATGCGGACAGTGGCACGCCTAGGGGCGGTCTCGACTTCTCGAAGTTCGGCACGTCGGCTGATCTCTCCTCGGAAGATGGAGGTGGCAGCAGCAGCCTCGATTTCTCGCAATTCGGTTCGCCGGTAGATTTCAGTCAAGGCCAACAGCCTGCTGCATAAGGTAGGGCCTGCGACAGCTTTGCTGACCGGCGTTGGGTTTCTAGACGAGATTGGCTTTGCCGTCGCAGGCTGTTTCGTGTTGCACAAGCTTAGATGTTACTCAAGCGAAAAAAGGAGATAAACATGAATCCGGTTACCAGTCCGACAGCAATGGCGGTAGGCAATGCTGCAGTGGTCATTTACGGGCTTTTGGAATCGTTTGGCGTCCTCAATGTGCTCGGCGGGAACAAGTGGGTGGCTGGTGCCCTTACGGCGCTTGGTGCCGTCAACAGTATAGCGCACGCGTTCTCACCGCCGGCGCCGGGGCCGCTAGCGAAATAAGGAAAAACCAAGGGGGGTGGGGAGGGGGGGGCGGTCGCCGTCACGAATGGAGTAGGAAGTGGACCCCGAAGTTGCTGTGATTCTAGACGATATCGTGAAAGCCCTGACGGCCTTGGGGGTGATAATTACGGCCATATCGTCGTTCACGAACCGGCAGAAATTGAACACGATGGACGAGAAGATCGTCCAGGCCGCTGTCAAGGCTGCGGTGGCTGCAGAAACGGCGAGGATCGCCGCTGACAATTCGATGATAGCCGCGGCTAATACCGTGAAGATTGTCGCCAAGGCGGACGAGGTCAAGGCACAGACGGCGGAGCTGGGGACGAAGCTGGCCGAGGTTCGCGAGGCCGCGCTCGCCGTCAATGCCGAGGTGATCGACAAGATCAAGAACGGCGGGAAGGAGAGATAGATCGATGCCTTGGACACCGCTCATTGTGATGGCAGAGACAGATTGGGCCTATGTGGCTGGTTTTCTCGATGGTGAGGGTTGTCTTGGCATTGGTCTTCGATCCAGAAAACACAGCGGTAGTCGGCAGATTACGACCAAGCCAAGCTTTTTTGTTCGGGTGAGCGCAGTGAACACTCATCGCCCGGTGCTTGAATGGCTTGCGCTTCATTTGGGTGGCACTATTACGCCGAAGAAAATCGTCGCCAATCAAAAACAGGTATGGGTGTGGCGCTTGGCTAATACCGAGGCCTGCCAGACAGTTGTGAGAAGGTGCCTTCCTTACTTGAAAATCAAGCGGGAACATGCCCTGCTCATTCTTCAATTTCCCGCTTATGCAAAGATCAATCAGTGGACGAAGGACACGTCTATGGTCACGGACACAAAGATTGCTCTCTATCAGCGTACTCGGGAACTCAACCGAAGAGGAGGCGAACATTCCTTGGGATCCGTCTGACGCCGCCCGTCATACGAAGAAGGCTAGGGGGCACCCTCGCGCGCAACGAGCTTTCGCGCACGCCTCGAATAGCGTGTTGGAGAGCACCGGAGATGAGGGGCGCGCGGTTGCTGCTGGCAATGCCGCCGTCAATGCAAGTCTCGCCAAAAGCCACCGTGAGGGCCACATCAGCCTTCCGAAGATCGGCAGCCAGGACTAATGCCGTTTGCATCTATTACCCCCGAGGAGGCCAAGGCCATCCTTAAGGAACTCGGCACCACCAACATGTCCGAGCTTGCGCGTGAACTTGCGCGCCGCGGGACGCCGGTTACCATTGGTGCCCTTCGGATATGGAAAAAGCGCAAGTGGCGATCATCGGAACGTCAGATCGCCGGGCAGAGGAATATCAAACAGCAAACGGTGCTTGGGGAAGCTATCAGTGTGGCTACCAGGGTGGGAATGCCAGACGATGTGCTCTCTGCTATGTATGAGACCTTGAAGGCACTACCTGATGGTGATCTTGTCGTCGGGGCGACGCGAGATCTCTACATCTACGGAAGCTTGATGTTGGCGCAAACGCGATATGCATCCGACCATCTTCTGAGAACCAATCCCGATGCCTTGGCGCGACTTTTGATAGCCTGCCTGCATTTGATTGAAGGTGGTTCGGAAAAGATGCGTGAAGCGCGACGCCTTGCTGCGATGAGCGAGAGCGGTTATGCCGATCCGCATACGATCGACCTGATGGCGGAAGCAATGCCTCCTACTCAGACATCGGAACAGCCAGCGCCGCCTCGGGTTGTCCCCTACGGCAACCTTGCCCAGAAGCTTAGGTTGATCGCGAGCACGCCCGACCCCGTCGCCGAAGTCATTGTTCCTCCGAGGGCAAACGGCAACGGGCGCATCAATTGAACGCGCGTCATGGCGAGAAAGCTGCGTGCGGCCCGCTATCTTGAGGCTGACAAGGGGTTTCTCTCGCAGATTATTACTGAGCGGCTTCCTTTCGCTGACTACAAGGAAGCCTGCGAAATCTACAACGGGATTCTTCACGAGGAAAAATTCAGCACCAACGACAAGGCGCTGCTCGGGTGCAACGATCGCTTCTTCCTGCTGATGGCCCAGCTCGGCCGCCGGGACATTATGCACCCATGGCTTTACGATCGCTGTCGAGAGGTCGAAGCCTCCCCAGATGGTCACCTCGATTTGTGGGGGCGTTTCCATTACAAATCCACCATCATCACCTTTGCCGGGATTATCCAGGAGGTGTTGATCGACCCTGACATCACGGTGTGCATCTTCTCGCATACCAAGGATATTGCGCAGAAGTTCCTCGGGCAGATCAAAACTGAGCTTGAGAACAATGAAGAACTTCGGACCGTCTACAACGATGTCCTTTATTGGAGTCCGCGGAAGGAAGCACAGAAATGGTCCGAGGCTGACGGCATTATCGTCAAGCGTTCTTCGAACCCGAAAGAGGCCACGATTGAGGCCCAAGGCCTGGTCGACGGCCAACCGACATCGCGCCACTACGGCCTAATGGTCTTCGACGATATCGTGACCGAGAAATCGGTGACGGGCCCGGAGATGATCCGCAAGACCACGACGTCATTTGAGAACGCAGATAATCTTTCCACTTCGGAAGGCTCGCGCAAGCAGGTGGCCGGCACCAGGTGGTCATACGGCGACACCTATGGCATTATGCTTGAGCGCAAAGCATTGAAGCCCCGCGTCTACCCAGCGACGGACGATGGTACGTTGCGCGGCAAGCCGGTGTTTTTGACGGAGAAGCGCTGGGCCGAAGTCAAAAACTGGCAGAAGTCAACCGTGTCAGCGCAGATGCTGCTGAATCCGGTCGCCGGCAGCGATGCAATGTTCCGGTCGGAATGGTTTACCTCTTATGACATCATCCCGGCGCAGATGAATGTTTACATCACGGTCGATCCATCGAAGGGGCGCAGCAAAGATTCCGACCGCACGGCGATCGCCGTGATCGGGGTGGACGTTGGTGGCAACAAATTCTTGCTCGACGGCGTGCGGCACCGGATGCGATTGTCTGAGCGGTGGGATTTCATAAAGCGGTTCTATAACTACTGGTCGGTTTATCCGGGTGTCCAGTCATGCCGCGTTGGATATGAAATCTATGGTGCGCAGGCGGACCTCGAAGTGATCGAGGAATACCAGCAGCGGGACAAGAATTTCTTTGAGATCGTTGAGCTGAACTATCCTCGCCAGGGCCCGCATTCGAAGAACGCTCGCGTCGAGCGGCTCGAACCGGACATGAAGTCGGGGCGCTTCTATATTCCGGCGATCGTCTATCACCCAGAGATCGGCGCATTGTCCAAGAACCGCGTCGAATTCGACGGTGTGTGCTCGTGGACGGTGTGGACGCCGGAGGACCAAAAGCGGGTTGACAATGAGGGCCCGCAGGTATGGCAGGCCGCAGGCCTCGCGTCGCCTCCGCATATCGGGCAAATCATTTATAGGCCCCAGCGCGGCCTGACGAAGATGCAGCGGTGGGCGGAAGCGAGCGGGCAACAGCACCGGGTTGTGAGGCCTCTGCGCCGGTACGCTGAGGATAAAGAGATCTATGACCTTACGCGGTGCTTTATGGAGGAGGCACGGTTCTTTCCGTTTGCACCTCATGACGACCTTATCGACGTCGTCGCGCGAATTTTCGACATGGACGTGCAACTTCCAGTGAAATATGAGGCATCAGCGCTCGAAGGCCTACCTGAGCACGAATACCTTGGGGAGGAAGGCGAGGGTGACGAAAGCGGGGCCTACTACGATGCGTAAAGTGCCGGCGACGGTCGCTAATATCGTATGGGTTTCTGGATGTCCATGGCACTCACCGCCGTCGGCAAACGAAAGATAGTACGCATGAAGATCAACGACAAGCGGGATCGTTTGCACGAACTGAAGGTGCCCGCGTGGATGCACCATGTTGATTGCCAGTGTGGAATTGGTTTCGGCTGGGAGCCTAGCAAAGGTTCGACCGTCATGTGTCCAAGCTGTCATGCTACTGAAGTGGTCGCCGGCGCCGACGTGTCGCCGATCGCTCAACCACAATAGGAGGCTGCTATGGCTGCCCCGATCTACAAACCGCCGACTAAGGTCACAACCATCCAGATCCCGTTTGTCGCGCTGGTTACTCAGATTGATCCGGCATGGAACCGGTTCAAGCACTACGAGATTCAGTACGAATTCACCCGACGGCGGTTCTTCGCAGACCCGTATCACACCGGGCCATATTCCGGGAAGTTCGACAATCCGACGATCGTTGATGGGCCGTACAACGTGAACCAGAGTCCGATCAACGGAGGGTGAGGATGGGGCAATGCGGGGGGCATTCTATTGTCACAGCGTCCAAAGCCAGGACGACGGCCGCATAAAGTCCTTCATGACGGTGAGCGACGAGGTCGGCAAGGTGATATCGGAGATCACCATCGTCGCGTCCTTTGAGCAATTCAATGAGAACCAGGTACCAAGGGTTTGGCATCGGTACAAGGTGACGATCGAACAGATAGAGGAGCACACGTGATGGCATGCTTTTCTCTTCAATGGATCGAGCAGTTGTTCATCTGGGTCGTGATTTTCATCGCGGTATTCGCCATCATCAATATCTTGCTGCCGTTCATTACGAGCAAAGCAAGCGGCATCGTGGCGGAAGCCCTAAATGTCGTCATCGCCATCATCCGTATCGTGTTCTGGGCGGCTGTGGTAATCGTGGTGATCATCTTTGCCTTTGAGATGATCTCGTGTCTGATCGGCCATATGCCGTCGCTCTTGCCGCATCGGTGATCAAAGGTAAAAACCACAAGGAGAAGTAATCATGTCGTCACCTGACAAGGCTGCCGGCCCGCAGGTCACACAGGACGTGCTCTTTCAAATTGCTTCCGGGCATGTGATCACCTCGGCAACCATTTTCCACGTGAACACCGATGGTACCGTCAATCTGGTTTTCTTTGGTCCAGTGACGCCGGCGACTGTTTTTAACAACGCACAATTTAGCGCCGCGCTCGACGGTACCGCTGCCAACGACAACAAGTGGTCGTATCCGCAGTTCCAATAACCCACCTCACAATCTGATCTGTCCGGCCGTCCGTGAGGGCGGCTTTTTTATTGAAGGAAACCGCTCATGCCTCCGTCTCCAACCAGAACAACGCTCAATGCCCTCGATCTTGAAGTTGGGATGGGCGTGCTTTCCAGTCCGCAGGGCAGCTATTGGTGCGATAGCTCGCAGGATGGCATCACGGCGAAGGCTGGCGGTGGCCAGACCAACGCAACACTGATCACGACGCAGAACAGTCGTGTGACGACGGTTGCGGCCGCTGGCGATTCGATCAAATTGCCGCCTGCGGTTCCCGGGTTGGATCTGATCATCATCAATCATGGCGTCAACCCGATGCAGGTGTTTGGCAGCGGCACAGACACCATCGACGATGTTGCGACAGCGACGGGCGTCCAACAAATGCAGGACTCCACAACGCTCTATTTCTGTCTGACCGCAGGTTTGTGGTACACCGAGGGTCTTGCGGGCGGCTATGCGCGGGCTGTCGCTGGTGCGTTTCAGACAGTGAGCTCCGGTGCAGTTACGGCGAGCACCACGCACACGCAAGCCGGCGCGACACCAATTTTGCAGATGCAGGTAGGCGTAACTGTCGGCAACGCTGCCGACTCTGTTCTGTTGCCCCCAGCAAAGGCAGGAATGGAAGTAACGCTGGCAAATCTATCGGCGACGCTTGCGATGCAAGTGTACGCAAGCGGATCTGACACCATTGGCGGAACCGCTGGTTCGACAGGTGTTTCTCAGGCGGCTACCACACTCACTATTTACTATTGTTTTACAACCGGTGCTTGGCTCACGAAATAAGTCATGCCCCAGGATCCAATCCTCGAGGCCGTGGACGAAAGTCATCACCACGGCTACACGGCGCTGACGTTCTCCGAGTACGTCCCGCCGGCGGGTCAATACGACGAGAGCGGAAACCTCATTTCGCTCTCTCACGACCCGTTCCGGTATTGGGACGATTGGGCGAAACGCGAAGTAATGCGCGTCATCGACTCGAAGGTTCCGGCATACCCGGGATGGTTCGCGAGCGCCGATGGCCAGAACAAGCTCGTGCTGATCAGCCTGCGGACGTTGATGGGGACCGAACGGTTCTATGCCATCAACCTGCGCACGCACGAGCTCAACGACCGCAACATCATTGAGGCATGTGGGCAGATTTGCGAGCGCTACAGGCTCCCTCGCGATCGCATGGACATCGCGGCGTTCCTACGGGCGCGGCAACTTCATTCGAAGTTGCTCTATCGGTGGGCGAAGGTTCCGGAGTAATTGATGGCCGTCGGTACCCTGCCTTTAAGAGATGACCCGAACACGCCTTGGCTGGGTGGGGAAAACAGAACTACGCCCCCAGGTGAGGATGCCACGGCTGGCCGTCGTGCTCGTGCCGTGCCCGCGCTCGTTGACGGTCAGCCCCCTGGCGAGGACAACGTAACTGGTGAAGGGCCAGGACGTTCATCTTGGAATGAGACGGAAACCACGCAAGCGGTGATACGTTCACTGGAAAGCCGTGGTCGTCCGATCGACTTCCTCAAGATTGTTTCTGAGGCCGAAGAGCAAGCGCTTCTCTACACGAACCAAGCCAACCGGCGGGCATGGTCAGATGCGCTCAAGGCTTATCACAACGAGCACTACAACGGCTCCAAGTACAATCGGCAGGAATGGCGCAACCGGTCCAAGCTGTTCGTTCCGAAGACGCGATCTGCCGTGCGCAAGGACATGGCCGCGGTATCGGCATCGCTGTTCGGTTCGATGGATGCGGTAAGCTGCTCGCCCGGCAATGAGTCTGACCCCAAGCAGCGCGCCGCCGCGGCCGTGATGCAGGAGTTGGTTAACTATCGCACTGACCGCACTTCGGGGAAGGCGTCGTTGCCATGGTTTCTGATTGCCATGGGTGCCCGGCAGGATGCGATCCTCACCGGTATTTGCCTGACGAAGCAGTATTGGGACCTCGAGCTTAAGTTCCGGAATGGGAAATATGTCGTAGAAAGGGATCGCCCGAATATTCAACTGTTCGCGCCAGAAAATTACGTCATTGACCCGGCTGCGGATTGGTTGAATCCGGCCCAGAGCGCATCGTTCCTGATTCTCAAATATCCGATAAGGATCGATGAGATCCAGCGCAAGCAGAACCATCCCATCGAATCGATGCGCTGGCACGAGGTTCCGAAGGCCGTGCTCGATACGTCGATCGAGACGGCGAAGTATGATCAGGCGGCGATCCGCCGGGCGCGTGAAAGCGGTCTCGATCGCTACGACGAAACCCAAACCGGCTATAAATTCAAGGTCATCTGGGTGTTCGAAAATTTCGTCCGCATGGATGGAGAGGATTGGCATTTCTGGTCTGTCAGCGACAAGACCTTTTTGACTGATCCGAGACCGGTGGAGGAGGTTTACCCGGAGCAGTTCGGGGAGCGCCCGGTTGTCAAGGGCTACGGTGCGATCGACTCTCACCGCATTTTCCCGATGGCGCCAGCCGATTCATGGCGGCCGCTCCAGACCGAGCTCAACGATATCCGTAATCTGGCGCTCGACCAGATCAAGCAGAACGTGATGCCCATCACAAAGGTCGTGCGCGGGCGTCAGATTGACGTCGACCAGATCAAGCGACGTTCGTACGGATCTTCGATCATCGTCACCAACAAGGATGACGTGACGTGGGAGCAGCCACCGGCGCTTCCAAATTCTGTCCCGGAGATGAGCCGAGACATCGAACTGGAGATGGACGACCTTGCCGGACAATTCAACGGCGGGACGACGGAGAACAATAATGCCCTGTCTCGTACCCTCGGTGGCCTCAAGCTGGTGGCTGGATCTGCCAACGCCGTCCAGGAGTTCGACATCCGCACCTGGATTACGACCTGGGGTGACCCGGTCCTCGCGCAGCTTGTGCGCTTGGAGCAATATTATGAATCCGATCCGATTGTCCTCGGATTGTGCGGTGAGCGGGCCCAGCTTTTCCAAAAATACGGCATTGACAAAATCGATGACGACCTCCTCGAGCAGGAAATCACGATTCGGGTTTCGATCGGGCTTGGCGCCGGCGACCCGCAAGCGCGCCTCGCGAAGTTCTCGGCGGCAATACAAATAGCTGCTCCGCTCCTTGCCCAATCTCCGGAATTTCAATCCGGGGCATGGCAGATCGATCCGGAAGCTGTTTGTCAAGAGGTGTTCGGCGCCGCGGGCTATCGTGATGGTGGCATGCGTTTCATCAAGAAGGGCCAGGCGCCACCGAATCCGATGGGCGACCTGCCGGTGCAGGAACTGCAATCGAAGATCGACAAGAACAAGGCGCAGGCCCGAAGCTCGCTCATGACCGGCCTAGCCGCACTTGCGAAGGTCGAGCTCGGCGATCGCGAATTGGAGGCGATGAACGCCAACCAGTTGATGGATCACTACATGCGCGCGCACGAGATGGGCGTTCAGCACGCCCACGATATGCACGATCGCATGTTGGCTGCGACCGAGCACGGCCACAGCCATGGCCTTGGGCTTCGCCAGCACGCCCTGGAGGAGGCCAAACACAGCCTTGCCGCACAGGGCCAGCAGCACGACCAGCAACTCGCTGCGCAGGGTCAGGATCAGGATCATGCACTTGCCGCGCAGGGACAGGAGCAAGATCACGCTCTTGCTGCGCAGGGCCAAGAGCAGGACCACGATCTCGCCACCGCGCAGCATGAGCATCAGGTTGGCCAAGACAAAGCGGCGTTTGCCCACCAAGTCGATCAAGACAATTGGTCTAGGGCCCAGGCGCAGGCCGAGGCTGAGGCAGCCCAGGCGCAGGCGGGCGGTGGAGGTGGGAAGAAAAAGGCACCTCGCTCTCGCCCTGTGGCTGCCGCCGCGCCGCCGGCCCCTTCACCACAGCCGCGGCCACAGCCGCAGCAGCGGGACAACAGCGATATCGATCAGAAGCTTGACGCGATGAGCAAGCAAATTTTGCAGCTAACGCAGTTGGTTGGCGCGTTAGCACAGCAACGGCAACCATCATCATTCCCGGCACAGCCCTATGGCGGCGGATAAGGGAAAGGCCCTGTTTCCAGGGCCTTACGCTGTCGTCTTTTGGGTTTCTATTTGTCCTTGGCTCGCTTGCCCAGTTTGGGTTTCTGATCTGCTTCGGCCGCCCTTTCTAGTAACTTAAAAAGTACCTTGCAACATGGATGCTCCGATTTCGAATACGCGCCGGCTTGAAATACGGCTCGCTGAAGAGGCGGATGCCATTCTCGACCAATTGGACAACGTCCGCGAATGGCAACCGATCGTCACGATTTTAGTGCGCCTGAAAATGGAGGCCGTTCACGCGCTCAGTGACATCGCGGGCGTCGATGCGGAAGACGCGAAAACGATCAGGAGCCTCCAAAACAAGATGGTCATGTATGGCGAATTTCTAGCCATGGCCAAACGAGTCTTCGATGAAGGCATAGAAGCCCGCATGAGGCTTTCGGCCGAGGACAGACAAGAACTGCGCGACCTCTTCGTCAATCCGGACGATGCAGAGGCCGAGCGTGAGGCAGCAAAGGACGAAGGATATGACGACTGAGAATGTGATTCCTGTCAACACCGGCAATCAGGATGTGATGAAGGGGCGCCAGGAGACGGAAGCTGCCAATCGGAAGACCGCGGAAGGAATCGAAGTGATAGACGGCGCCGGCGAGGACGTGGTTGTTTCCGATGCTGCGACGCCTCATGAACCGACTGATACCAGCACGCCGGAACCCGCGCGGCGGCAGCGCACCTTTTCCGATGGCGACGAGATGCGCAATGCGATCGTTGCCAATTTCAAGCGCAATCGCGCGGCCAATTTGCAGAACGACGACGCGTCAGAAGATGCGCGTCAAATCAAGGAATTCATGCGCTCCGGCGGGATGCCGAAGGAATTCCAAGACACCTTCGTCGATGACCAACCTCCTGCAGATGTCGCAGCCGATGCGGCCGCCGAGAGGTCGAGAACACTTGAACCGGAGCCCGAGCCGCAGCCAGAGCCAGAGCCCGTCCTGCCCCGTAAGTTCAAGTTGAAGGTGCGCGGCGGTGAGCGTGAGGTCACCGAGGAAGAACTCGTTGCGCTGGCCCAGAAGAATGAGGCCGCCGACGAATATATGACCGAGGCCAAAGCGACCCTCAACGAGGACAAGGCCTTAAAAAGAGATTTGGAGAGCCGTCCCTCCCCTGCCGCAACACCAGCGGCCGATCGCGCGGCAACTGAAGGCCAGCCAACCCCAACGGCAGACGCAACACCAGCGACCGATCCGTTCAAGGACATGGCTGAGGCACTTCTTTACAGCGACCCGGATACCGCGGCGGTGAAGACCAGAGGTGCGATCACTACCGAGGTGCCGAAAATTGTTGAGCAAGTTCTGAACCGTCATCGGCGGCAATCAGAGCTCGCTGCATCTATGGAAAGAGCGGACCGCTTCCAGAAGGAAAACGCCGACATCGCGAGCGACCCAATAGCGGTCGACACGATCAGGGGGATGATCATCCGGAAGCAACGCGAAGACCTTGCCGCGTTAGGGATCGACGTCGCCAAGCTGCCAAGCGACAGCGAAGTGACGAACGCTCACCTGACGTTTCGCTCAGACCCCAGGTATGCAGTGAGAATTCGCTCGCCCGACAAGCTTTTCGATGAGGCCAAGGCCGATTTTTCCAAATGGAGGGGCGTAACACCAACGACCCCGGCCAATGAGAAAGAGAATGGTAACGGCCAAGTCGCAGTTCCTGTTCAGCGCACCACGCCCGAAATCCAGGTCGATGTGAATCGCACCGCGCGACGCCAGGCAATTCCACAACAACCATCGCGAACGGCCGTCGTCAGGCAGGTACCCCCAGCGGCACCGGCTCCGAAGACGAAGTCTCAGATCATTGCCGACATGCGCAAGGCGCGCGGGCAACCCGAGGCTTAGTTCGCGACCCTCCATCCATGAAAGGATAAGTTCTATGGCCGGCCAGATTTGGTCGCAGCCGTCGGAAGGCGGCTTTATGTATAGCGACGAACTTTCTGACATTCTCCGTCAGCAAGTTCAGCCGCTTACCAAAATGCGCCAGTTGTGTGACGCCGCGGACGGCTCCGAAAAGGGGTTGAATCGCGGAGACAAATACAACTGGGACGTCTACAGCAACGTCGGTACCCAGGGTCGCCGTCTCGATGAGCAGACGCCGATGCCCGAGACCGGCTTCACCATCATCCAGCACCAGCTCACTGTTTTCGAAGCCGGAAACAGCGTGCCATACACCGGCAAGTTGCTCGCGCTGGCCAAGCACCAGGTCGTCGCCATCATCAACAAGACGTTGAAGGATGACGCCCGCAAATATTTCGACATCGAGGCGTATCTTCAGTTCAAGAATACACCTCTGCGCGCGGAGCCCGCGAGCGGCACCTCGACAACCTCGATCAACCTCGACACGACCGGCGTTGCCTCCGTCACAAACAACGTGGCGCTCGGCACCGGCCATGTGAAGGCGATCGTGGATACGATGAAGGAGCGCAACATCCCTCAAATGGGGGGCCTCGCAGCGTAAGTTGCGGGTGAACTCTGTGTGAATTGCTGGAACACCCTTAGAGCCATTCTGCCACAGCGTGATCGGTAACGATGGGCGCGACGGCTTGAAAAATGGATGGATTGGGTAATCAGCAGCGAAGTGCAATTGGTTTTTTGAGGTTGGAGAGCTTTAGGCGAACCGCCTCACAGATGGCCTTATCCTCCTGACGATAGGTTCGTCCTCTGCCGGGGGTGATGTGGTCTTCGAAATGGAGACAAAGTTCAGCCTGTTCTTTCTTGCCGCGCAGGAAAGGTAGGATGTCTCGAATGAACGCAGCCGCAAAGCCGTTTCTCCAAACGAGCTTATGGGCGATGCGTCCAGATGGAAGTGTTTTGGTTTCGATGCGCTTCCGTTCGGTGACTGAAGCCATATATTCGATGGTTTCCTGGTCGCACATCGTAATTTCTACGATGGTGCGATATTGAAATCCGATCGGGCTTTTGTCTGTCGCAAAGCGTTCAAGTCGAAAGCATCCTTCGCCGTCCATCAGGCCAGCGAGATAGGCAGCGGTGACTTTGTTCATCTGTCCTCCAGTTGCAAACGTTCAACGACCATCCCGGAAGGGAGTAGGGCTAAGCGGCCCGAAGCGCACAGCAACCGAAGATCGGTTGAAGATATGGTCTAATCTGCCTTGAAAGAGGTAGCTGTTCCCTTCTTCATAGGGGGAACGGAATGGGAAAGCGAGCCCGTTCGAATGTAAATGCCTTATGTTGGGGATGATTACGTGGCGGTTTCGAATCCGACCACGTGGCGCAACCTGAAGAACTCGTTGGAGACGATTCACCAGTACACGGAAACGGGTCTGGCGCACATCTTCAACGGAGAGATCGGGCGGTACGAGACCACCCGGTTCATCGAGCAGACCTTCATTCCGAAGGGTGGCGCTGCGAATGCGACCGCGTTTGACCCGTTTGGGAATGTTGGACAGCCGTGGACCAACGGCCAATCGTCTTGGGCGATCTTCACCGGCGGTGACACCGTGACGGAAGCGGTGTGCATTCCGGAGGAAATCCGCGCCAAGATTCCTGGCGACTTCGGCCGTTCACGCGGTCTCGCTTGGTATTACCTCGGGGGCTTTGGGCTCGTTCACAACGACCCGTTGAACGCTCGCGTCGTGTTCTGGGATAGCGCTCAATAAGAGAGAGCCGGCTCGAGTTCCGGCTCAAGCGTTCTGGAGAAAGGAAAGTTCTTATGTCGAGCCAAGTTCTCAATCTTTTCGTCAATGAGTTTGGCGATCCTTCAAATCCTCATAATGGCTCTGCCATGCAATGGAATGGAGGTCCTGCTAATCTTTACGCGTGGCCAAGCGGTAGTATGTCGCTGACGGCTAAAGTGCAGATTAGTTTGGACGGTGGAACCACTTGGTTTGATTCCGGAACCTCAATCAGCGTTAGCTCGCCTGGAGAATTTCAGCCGGGCTTTTCCCAGCCATCGATAATGGTGCGCGGCGTTATGGGACCGAACTATCCTGGAAGCAGCTCACTTAATCTGCGTCTCGTTGGTTACGACGGCACCTAAGCCGCCCCTTCAACCACAACTGAGGTGAGAGCGGCCGCGCAAGCGGCCATTTTCATTTCGAGGAGAAAAGCATGTCTTATGATGTCTCAGAACTTGGCGTCTACCAGTGGCCGACGGATGCCACCTTCGGCTCGGTGGCGGTCACGCATCAGATCGTTGGTCCGCCAGGAAAAGTTGGATTTGTGCGTGACATGGGTGTCGATGTCACCACGGCTGTTGTTGGTACCACCAGTGTTCCGGAACTTCTTGTGGGCATTGCCTCACAAGATTTTACGTACGGGCGGTACCGGCTCGGTTCTACAGCGATCTTGGGTTATCCTACGGGCCGCTGGAGTGCGAGAAACGAGATCATCACCGGCAATCCGCCGCGCGTTGCGACGGACTATGCTGGCCACGTCGTCCTCGATGGTGGTCCGCTCTTCGCAACCGGCATTTCTGGCGGCAGCTTTAGCACCGTGGCCTCGCAAGGTCGCATCGCGGCATCTGGGCGCCCCATCATCAATGTGGTGAATGGCGCTGCCAACGTGGCTCGCGTGTTCTTGCGCGATCCGATCGATCCGCAGATCATTGTCGGCCAAACTGTCAATGTTCGTGGCGCCGCTGGCGCTACTTTCGGTGGCCCCACCGCTTCGCTTGGCGCAGGGTTTGCTTACAACGTCACGATCTCGGCGTTGTTGTCGAGCGCCAACAATCCAGCCAACCCGAACTGGATCGAGCTCACCGGCACCACGTTCGGTGGCACATACACTGGCGGCGGCGTCGTCGATATCATCCCGGTCGTCAGCACAAAGATCGGCGTTGGCACTCCGGCTGGCGGCGGTGTCCTCTTTGTTGAGGTCGAGTGGCTCGGCAAGTGGCAGCCATAATAGTCACGACGGTGTCTCCTCTTTTTGCTATTAGCAAGTCGGTCGCTTTTGGCCTTTAGAGGAGACGCATCATGTCGAGTAGTCAGAAACTCACCTTGCTGAGTGGCGTCAACGTTGTAGGTCCAGGTTCCGCAATGCAGTGGAATGGTGGACCAGCCGTTGTTATGGCTTGGTGGGATGGTGGTGTTTTCGGCAGCACCATCGGGATTGATTTTAGTCCAGATGGGGGAGCTCATTGGGCTACTTTTGGTGTAACCAGTGTTGATCTTGAGGGATCGGGATTCCAGCTAAACACTGGCAACAATGGCTCGGCGGCAATGACTTCTATTAATTTGCCGCCTGGGATGATCCGAGCTCATCTCTTCGGATCGGTAAATCCGAACAATCTCAGTCTCGTCATCCAAGGATATGACGACGCTTTGAAAGTTCCCAACGCTAGCTAAGTGTAGGAGACAAACATGCGTGGCCTCGGTCTATTCTACGACGGGATCGGTAGTTCCGTCCGCAACACCAGGAACGTCCCGTTCAAGCTCGAGGACCCGCACCCCGTCCCGCGGTACCCGGACTGTCAGCATTCGGGGAACGCGGGGCTCGACGGATACACGCTGATCGATCGAGCTCACCCCCGGGAGCAGGGACGTGAGTACCCGGTCCAGGGCGTTATTGGGCGCTACCCATTGGGGCCCAGCGAAGACTTCGAGCAGTAACCGAGGGGCCCCTCCGGGGCCCATTTTTCTTTGGAGAAGAAGAGGAGAGCCAGCAATGGCGAAGCACAAAGATCACGTTCACCCGGCTCGGCATGCCGATCACGGGTCCGTCCATCCGCATAACGCAATGGGTGGCGTTCATCTGGAAATGGAACACGGCGACGCCCACGTCGGTGGCCCGCACGAGATTAAATACGGGAAGGATCACCCCGAGCGTTTTATCGAGGGTGCCCTTACCGGCATTCACGGCCCATCCGAGGGTATCCACGAGAAGCACATTGGCCATGGGCAGAAGCTCATGACGCCGGTGGCGCTCGATAACGTGGTGCTCGCGGCCGACATCGAGAGCTCTATTCTCGATGAGAACTTCCACGGCGGTCCGGAATATCTGGGCCATTCGTTGAAGGGCGTTTCGGCCGTGAACGAGGACATCGGTGCCGCGGGCCCGGTCCATCACGACTACATCGAGAATCACTAAGCGGGCACTGCGCCCGCTTCCCGGCCGCCCCTCGTTGGGGCGGCTTTTTTATTGAGGAGAGCAACACATCATGCAGACCAGCATCCAGGAAGCCATGCCTCCTGGCCACGGCGCGCCGCAGCCAGAGCCGAAGCCGGAAGACCATATCCGCCTTGACAGAACGCGCGTGACGTACGTCCGCAATTCTGACAAAGAGATTGCGGTGGATCCCAAAGGACAGGTCATCAAGACGTCTGCCTTCTCGGAAATTCATGCCAGCGAGCGCACGCCGCAGGACCCGCATTTCCGTGTTTCCTTCATGCAGGATGGCCTGCCATTCGACAGCAATGGCAATCTGGTTCCTGACGATGGCAAGATGGAGCCATTTGTCGGCCTTGGCGTGGATGGCAAGCCAGTCACCTATTATCCGCTGTACACGAAGGCGATGCGCCAGATCGTCGAGAAGAAGATGAAGCGGATCAAGTCCGGCCTCGTATCGAAGGCGCCCTCCGACGACGACGTCGAGGAGGACGTTTACGCCAGAGAGGTCGAATCTGAGGCCGTCAATATCCCGGATTGGCTGATGGGCGACATCGACTATCCGTTCTTCATGGTCAACCAGGCGATCAAGCGGCGCTGGGGCGCATCGATGACGAGCGTTCCGGAGGCGGTGCGTTTCCTGGTCTTCGACGTGAATCCTCCCGTCGTGCTCAAGGAACGGGTCGCCGACAAGTACCAGCGCTGTTTGGTGGTTCCGGCCAGCGGTTGAGCTGATCATCATGTCGTCGATGACGTGGACCTCGCTGACGGCGCCCAAGGGCACTGCCGGGTCGATAGCGAACTTCATCAGCTATTCGAAGGTCACACCCGAGGCTCCCGTCATCCTTGAGGAAGCGCAGTCGCTTCTCTACACGCTCCTACGCACACGTGAGATGCGCACGAAAACACGCTTCTACATGCAGGCCAATACGGCAGTGACACCACTGCCGGCGCTATTCCTGGATCCGATCGGCCGCATGTTTTCGCTCGATTGGAACAAGCCATTTGACCACAAAGATGAATCCTTTATCTCGCAGAACCGCAACTATACTCCGTTGAGCGGGGTTCTCGGCACGAATCCCTTCACCACGGTGAATGGCTCGACGCTGGTCAATGTCCTCTTGACAAACCACGGGTTCACGCAAGAGAGCGGGATTTTCATCTCCGGGGCGGTGCTATTCAATGGCGTGACGATCAATGGGACATTCGATGTGGTGGCGATCATCGATGTGAACAATTTCACGATCGATATTACGCCGTTGGGAGTTGTGCCAAGCGCAAGTGGCGTCGGTGGAGGGAGCGCGATCAATTATGTGGTGGACATCCTTGTCCCTGGTACCCCTTTGTATTGGGCGATCTGGGATGAGGCTATCCATTTTGATCAGGCATTCAATCAGGCGTCGATGTGCGAGCTCATGTATTTCAAGAGCTTGCCGCTGCTCTCAGTGACGAACCAAACAAATTTTCTAACGAGCCGATATCCACATCTGATCCGCCCGGCATGTCTCGTGCGCGCGGCTGCGTTCCAGCGTGACGAGGCGAGCTATCAGCGTGAGCTCAGCGCTCTTACAGCTCTGACGACGGCCGTTAGCGTAGAGAACGATATGTTTTATCGCGGCATGGTTTTGGATACGGATAATCCATGATGAGGGTGGGAGCAATGGCCGGTTCGCTGAACGATATTGGGTTTCTTTCTACCGAGGGCAGACCATCACTCCCACTCGTTTTGGAGCACTGAAATGCAATGTTTGTCAATAGTGAGCTGACCCCATGGTAGCCGACACATTTTCAGCAACTCTTGGCGTCCTTTTAATGGGGACGGGAAATGACAACAACACCTGGGGCAACAACGCCAACACCTCTGATTTCCAGATTTTTGAAGATGCGATCGCCAACATTTTCACGTCATCGGCGGTAAGCGGGACGGTCGATCTTTCCGGCACGCCACCACCGGCCGGGCCGAGTCAGGCGCGATTCTGGCAATTGAAGTTCACCGCTTCGCTTGCAGGCATTCTTACGGTGCAGGTGCCGAACCTCACCAAGGAATGGGTCGTCAATAACGCCTGCACGTTGAACGGCTTCTCTCTTCAGATGAAGACGCCATCTGGGTCAGCGGTGACGATACCGCAGGGCTGGTGGCGGGTATGGTGTGATGGCAGTAACGTCATCAATGTTTGGCCGCAGGGACAGCTTCAAAATCAGATGCCTGCCGCCAATGCGACAGGGCCATCGTATTCGTTCGCAGCGGAAGCAAATTCCGGTTTTTATCGAGCTCTCGCGACCGACCTTCGAGTTGCTGTCGCTGGTCTTGATATTTTCTCGTTTACCCCATTTGGGGTGAATATAATTGGTAACAACAAGCTGATTACCGTGGCTACGACTGGCAATACCCACGGCAACACGACGATCGACAATCTACCGACCGATCTTCGCGGGCTTGGGCTTGAGGGGGCATTTGTCGAGATCACTGGCGCTTCGCTCGGCACCACGATCGTATCGATCAATAGTGCGTCGTCAATGACGGTTTCCGGAACAATCGCCGGAACCAATACTGGCGCGGCATTGCGTATTCTGCCGTGGGGACAGGGTGACGGATCGACGACATTCAATATTCCGGATCGCCGCGGCATTGTGCTTGCCGGCCGCGATAACATGGGTGGTACGGCGAAGGGCAATCTCACGCTCGCGCAGAGTCAAGGCATCCTCGGCACGAAGCTCAATGCTACCGGTGGTGAGCAGGGGCACGCCCAGACGCTGGCGGAGGCGCCGACCGGTCAATTCACATTTAACTTCAATGATCCTGGCCACGGACATGCCACCACGCCTGCTAATCCAAATGTAGGACAAAATGCTAGTGGCGCCGGCTTTACCACTGGCAATGCGGGATCTTTTGGGGCTAATGCAGTCTTAACTATAAATTCTAATACTACTGGCATTACCGCATCGATTAGTGACCATGCTGGTGGCGGAGCACACAACAACGTGCAGCCTACGGGCATTTGCAATTATATTATAAAGCGGTGATGCGCTGTGCCGCAACTTCAACCGGTGCCTATCGAACCGCCGCCCGGCGTGGTCCTTACAGAAACTGACAAGGTCGTCGTTGGCCGCTACACCGGAGCGAACATGTGCCGCTTCTTGCGCGGGCGGCTGCAGAAGCGTGGGGGCTTTACGAAGCTGACCTCTGTTGCGACGCTTGGAACACCGCGCGCAAGCCTGCCGTGGCGTGACAACAGCGGCAATGCTTTCTTCGGTGTCGGCACGTTTGAGAAACTCTACGTCTACGACTCGAGCTGGGTCCAGAACGACATTACGCCTTTTCGCGTGGGTGCATCCGGCCCTGTGACGCTCGGCAACAATCCGCTCTCGACGGTGATTAGTACACCAACCGTCACCGTCAATTTTCCCGGCCATGGTGCAACTGCTGGCGATTTCATCACCATCGCAGGCGCAACGGCGATCGGCGGCATTACGCCAAACATTGCTGAGGCCCAGATCGTCACGGTCATCGACGTCAACAATTTTACATACAACTTCACATCGAACGCAACGAGCACTGTCAATGGTGGTGGTGGCAACGCTGTTACGATCCGAATTGAGATCCCAATTGGTGTCGAGCTTGGTGCTTTCGGTTATGGCTGGGGCGCCGGCGGATGGGGTCTCGGGACATGGGGCACCGCGCGGTCAACGTCAACCATTGTTATCGAACCGCGGATATGGGGCCTTGATCATTTCGGCAAGCTTCTTCTCGGCACTTACAACGTGGGATCGATGTATCAGTTCGATCCGACGCAGGCGCAGCCCTGGCCGCGCGCCCAGCTTATTCCAAATGCCCCAACGGATTGTCGCTATCTGTTTGTGACGCCCGAAAACTTCGTTATTGCGCTACGCGCGAATATGGTGGTGAGCGGAAGCAGCCAAGGTGATTTCAACACTTGGGCGCCGGCGACGAATAACACTGCGTTTACGCGCACCTTGGCGATTGGTACGAAGCTAGTTGGCGGCAAGGTGTTGGCGCCGTTCAATTCGCTGATCTGGTCTGACAGTGCGATTTATTTGCTTCAGTACACGGGCTCAGCCTTTGTTTACAACACGATGCTGATTGCCAGCAAGTGCGGGCTGATCGGACCGAACGCCGCGATCGCGGTGGGTGGCAAAGCCTATTGGATGTCGCCTGATAATTTCTGGATGTATGACGGCACTGCGCAGGTGATGCCTAACGTCGAGGATATCCGTCGATTTGTTTTCAACAGCCTCAATGTCAACAATAGCTATCAGTGCACAGCGACGTACAATCCGATCCACGATGAAGTTGAATTTTTCTATACGCCGACCGGCGCGACGAACCCGACCAAATCGGTGACTGTTTCGCTCAAAGACAATTACGCATGGGCACCGCATGATTGGAGTGCCGTGGGCTTGCCGGCGCGCGCATCCGGAGGCAGTTTCGAGCAGGGTGACACGCGGCCGGTCCTCGCTGGTACAGACGGCTTTCTCTATCAGCATGAGAGTGGCTTTGATGCGGCGGGTGTGGCATTGCCGTACTCGTGGCAGATTGCGAGATACGCGATTGGCGACAACAGCCGCGTACTCTCGGAAATGCAGGGTATCGAGACAGATTTCAACAATATGGCGGCAACGATGACGATCACAGTTGCCTCATATGATCGGCTGTTTGATGGGGCGGTGCAGACGGAGCCGCTTGAAACTGATTCCCAAATCATCACAACGAGCGAAGGTTACTTAGATTTTCGCATTTCTGGCCGATACATCCAAATGTCTGGATCGAGTTCTGACCTTGGAAGCAATTTTCGAATGGGTAAACCGGAAGCGTACCTTATGCCGATTGGCACGAGGCCCTGATGGGAGACCAAGTTCTTATCACGAGCACGCTTTCTGAAAACGCATCGCTCCAGGACACCATACGTTGGCTCAAGGCGTTTGCTGATACGGTCCAATCTGCGTCCGGCCGCAATCTCATTCAGAACGTCAGTGCGAGCGGTGCTGCGCTGTCGAGCATTAAAAATGCTCTAAATGGTCAGATCCCTGTTTTCACCGGTCCGTCATCCGCTGTCGCGCAGTATGAGGCTTATCAGGCCGTCAACATTGTCAATGCTGGTGCCGATCCGACGGGGGCGGCGGATTCCACGTCTGCTCTGACCGCAGTCATAGGTTCTGGTGCGAAGCATCTCTATTGGCCGGATGGCACATACAAGATCAGCACTGGATTATCGCAACCGAGCGGTCAACACTGGCAAGGATCATCTCGGAATGGTGTCATCATTTCATGGGCTGGTGGGAACAACAGCGATATCATCGCTACGGCATCGCAGTCACTCTATAATATCATCGAGAACTTCACGATTGACGTAGGTACAGCGACAGGCTGCACCGCGCTGCATCTTGTCGATACGCAGCACGCCAGAATTTCTGGCGTTACGATGCAAGCTACGGGGGCTGGCTCAGCAAGTGGCGTAGCGCTTCGTATACAGTCCGGGTCAGGTGGCACTGGACAGAATTTCAATTCTGCGTTCAACGATATCAGGCATATCCGAAGTATTTTGTATGGTGTCGGTTTGCAGTTGGACGGAATTTCCTCCGGGCCGACAGTCGTAACTGATAACACCATCTTCAATTGCGATTTTGAACAAGCGCTGACCGGCGTTCGTCTGGCGCAATGGTGTGACAACAACAAATTCTATTGGGTACGTGTTGAAGTCGAAGTAGCCAACACATTTGGCGTAATCCACAACGATTCCGCTACGCCGGCCAGCGATGTCGGCGTGTACGCGAACGATTTTTTTGCGCTTGGAGTGGACGCGTTTGGTGCAGCCTCAAACGTGGCGGCGATCTTCTTCAATGTTACCAAGCAAAATTTCGGCCTGCTATATCATTCGCCCGATCTGTTCCCCGGTTCGCTCGTTGTCGATAATTCTGGCCGGAGCAGCAGCCATCACATTGTTGTTCAGAACATCGACAATACGACCAACGCCGCACAGGTTATCTCGAAAAACTGGCCGCTTACTGGTGGCACCACCCTTATCACCGTTGCCAATGGCCTCAATTCGAACCTCGTCTATATCGGTTCTCTTTCTCGGCTCACCGGCGCGTCCGCAGCGTTTAGCGTGGGTGGGTTCACACAAACTGGCACGGTGGCGACGGCCGACGGGTCACGCCTTTCCATCTACAATGGCACCGGTCAACAGATGACCATTGTAAATGAGGACGTGAGCAGCACTGCCGCCAATCGCATCAAGACGCTAACTGGGGCAAATGTGGTCCTGCGAGCAGGGCCGTCGTTCGCGACGTTCTCCTACAACGGCACAGACGCTCGCTGGATCCTGGAAAGCACCAATTGACACAGCAAATCAACTTCCAGCTTCGTTACCCCAAAGGGGACGAAGATATCATCAAGATTTTCCACTTCCTCTGCGTTGTCGCGCGACCCGTGCTACTCGGACCGGTCGATGCACAAAAGGCCGTCAGCGAGGTCGGACGCGTCGTGATGGACCCATTCCGCGAGGAAGGGCCGGAGCCTGACAGCTTTGCGATCGTGGCTGAGATCAATGGCGAGCTCGTCGGCACCATCGGTGTTGTTACCATGGAAGACTGGTATGGCCATCGGAAATTCATGACCAACCGTTGGTTCTTTGTTTTCCCGCAGATCGCGAATTCTGGAATTGGTGCCGCGCTGCTCGCGGATGCGGGCGCGATGTGCGCTCAAATCGGGATGGATCTCGTTATCCACCGCAATACCCACGGTCGGCGCAACCGATCGAGCGGGCGCGGTATCATCTTCACGTCCCCGCCGCAGGTTATGCGCGCGGGTGACGCGAAAAATTCGATGCAATAAGGGGCGCATACGATGTGCTTTGGCGACCAAAAGCAATCTACCCAGCAAACGAACTACCAAACGAACCCGGCTGTCGCGAGCGCGGCTGACCAATCACTTGGCTTTGCGCAGAACCTGCAAAACCAAGGCTACACGGCGTATAGTGGCCCGCGCGTTGCTGACTTCAGCAACTTGCAGCAAAGCGGCTTCGGCGTAGCGTCCAACGCGGTAGACCAAAACAATCCATACTATCAGACATCGGCCGATTACATCAACAATTACGCGATAGGCGCTAGCCCGGTGGTGGGAGCAAACACCATCTCGAATGCGATGGCGCCGTACATGAATCAGTACGTGTCGATGGCGCTTGCTCCACAAATACAGGCGCAGAATACGCAATTTGCTCAGCAGGACAGAAACCTCGGTGCGACAGCAACGATGTCTGGCGCCTTTGGTGATGCGCGTGCCGGCGTTGAGGCGGCAAATCTCAGCCAAAACCAGGATATCGCCCGCAGCGGATTGGTCGGGCAGGCCTACACGAACGCTTTCAACACGGCGATCGGCGCCGGCGCGCAGGATGTCGGCAACCAGATGCAAAGCCAGATGTTCAACGCCCAGATGCAGCAAGCGGGCCTCGGACGCCAACTTACGGGCGCGCAGGCGCTTCAGCAGCTCTATGGCACAAACCTTGCTGATGAGGCCAACCGATATGGCCTTTCGGCGCAAGCCGGCGGCACGCAGCAACAGCAGGCACAGGCCAGGCTTAATGTGCCATATAGCGATTATCTCGCTGCTCAGCAGTATCCGTTCCTCACCGAGCAGATGCTGAACTCGGCGGTCAGCACCGGCGCGCAGGCGTTCCCGGCCAGCAGCACGGTGACGAAGAGCGCGCCAGATAATTCAGGATGGGCAGCGCTGGGCGGTATCGGTTCTTCTCTTCTGTTCTCTGATGAGAAGGACAAGTATGACATCGAGAAAATCGGCCAACTTGACGACGGCCAGAATATTTATCGCTTTAAGTACAAGGGCGATCCGGCAAAGACCGTACACGTCGGCCTGATGGCGCAGCAGGTCGAGAAAAAACATCCTGGTGCTGTGGTCAACATCGCCGGCCACAAAGCCGTCGATTATGGCAAGGCCACCAAATTTGCTTCTCTCATGGGCGCTCAAGATCTCAAGATGGCAGCGTAAGAGGAGGCAGGCGTGGGCTTTTTTGACAGCGGCGATATTTTTAGCGACGCCTTCTCTGGCATTTTTGGTACAGCCAATGCCGCACCCGGCCCGAATTATCCGCCTGGAGGCGATCTGTCTGCGCAAGCCGGAATTGGTGACATCGGGCCGCAGACCACCCCGGTGACGGCGCCGCCCGCATCGCAGATGTATGCGCCGCCGACCGGTGGCACGATGGCCCGCGATGCGGGTATTGGCGATATTTCGGGTGGTGCCGGCGCCGTGCCGCCGTTGCCGTCAGCACGGCCACCCGGTGCCGACATGGGACCGGGGACCGCTGGAGCGCCCGGTAGCCCATATGCCGGCCCTCCAGGTGGCACACCGACGCCACCATCATCTGGTGGTGGCGATTCCATCAATGCTACGCGGACATGGATTCCCACATCGACGGGCCCGACGCCGCCCCCGGTCGCGTCATCGACGACGTACAATGCTCCTGCCCTTTTCGGAGACCCGCGCACGGCCCGGCAAATGTCGGGCGGGATTGGTGCCGCGCTTTCGGCAGCGGGGAACAGCGCTGGCAAGTCGCCGATGCAGGCTGCCTTTAGTGGCGCCGGCGCTGGAATTCAAGGTGGCCAGAAAGCCGAAGACACAGGAACCGAACAACAGCGCAAGGCGACAGCAAGCGAGCGCGAGAATCAAAGGCTCGAAGAGACCAAGCGTCGCAATGATCAGACCTTGCAGTGGCATATGGGCGAGCTTGCGCGGCGCCAGCAAGTTGGTACGGTGCAGAGCCGTGCGCAAGCCTGGGAAACTTCGGATTACGGGCGGATGCAAAAGGCCAACGCGGAAATCCTCAAACAGCAAGCCGAGATCAGGCAGAACTATCGGTCTGATCTGAACACGGCTTCCGTGCAAGGCAAGTCTGTGAGCGGTATGAGTCCCGACGAAATTCGCACACAGATGAAAAAGGAGCAGGATGAGGTCAAGGCCAACGTTTACAAACAGTACAACGTCGATCCTGATGCGCTCCAAAAGCGCGGCACTGCTGTTTACGGCGAGAACGGCAAGATCGATGCTGACAAGACAAGGGCGCAGGCCCACAAGCCGACATCGGTGGATGACTTCCACGCGACTGTCAAGCAAGGGTCGTGGTTCATCAACCCCTCTGACGGCAGACTTTTACAACGCCATTCGGCAGCACCATCGCCGGTTGATGCGGGTGGCACTGCGGCTCCAAGCTTCATGACGCCACCGGCCGCGACGCCGGATTATAGTGGTGGGTACGCGGGGGCGGCATAACTGATGATCGATTGGTCAAAGCCAATTCAATTTGAAAACGGGGAACAGTGTGAGCTCGTCGAAACAAATTTGGAGGGCTGGAAACAATGGGGACCGCGCGCCGATGGTGCGTACCCAACGCGCCAAATCCATAGATTAAATCAAGACGAGAGCACGATGGGCGGGATGATGTCCGCCTATTGGTTTATGCACGAAGACGGGAAATCGAACTGGCCTGGGATGAATGTGATCAACAAGTCGGGATAAAGCGTCTTGGCCTTTGACGATATTTTTGGCGACGCTGACGCGGTAGCCAATGATCTTTACGCACACGCCACCGAGCCTCCGGGCTCGGTGGATGCTGGAGCTATGCGCAGTCGTCTCGCGCGCAAGCTGGGCGCAACGGACCCATATTCCGAATACGAGTCGGCCCCGGGCCGCACTTCCACTGATCCATGGCGGGAGTATGAGGACCAGCGGGCCCGCCTGAAGGCTGGTACACGCCCGTCGGTCACACCACCGCCGCCCAAACAGGATTTCTCGTCGGAAGGTACTGAACTCGATCCGGAGGCGAAGAAGCCGGATTTCTCAAGCGAGGGCACATCGCCAGAGCCGACGGCTGCGCCGCCGGCTGCGCCAACACCAGAGGCGGTGCCATGGAGCGCGCTGCCAAGCGTTGCTGTCAGGGGGGCCGTGCAGGGTGCCACGGCGGCTGTGGGTAAGAGCTTGCAGGGCGCAGCCGAACTCACTTCGAGGCGCCCGGTCTTCCAGCCTTATTATGATGCCTACCAGAATTTTGACAAGCTTGATCCAGATGCGCGCCTTGATGTGCGCAGGAAGGTCGCGAACGATCCGCATCTGAGCATTACCGACCAGGCCTTTATCCAGAGCAGGCTAACCGACCGCGAGCAGGGGAAATCGGCAGAACCGCTTGATCAGTTTGCTGGGGTGCCGGCGCAAGAAAAACAAATCTACAAAGCTGGCGAAGCATTGAAGGAAAGGGCCGAGAAGGGCGGTCCTGGGGTAGGTAATGTTCTCACCGACGCGGAGAAGGCTACCGTTACCGGCAAGGTCACCCAGTTCATCGGCGGTGTCGCGCCGGCGGTCGCTTTGACCGGTCTTGGCGCGGCAGTAGGAATGCCGGGAGTTGGCATGGCGGCCGCGGCAGTGCAGATGGCAACGCAATCGGCCGGCCAAGCATACGAGGACGCGATCAACAAAGGGGCTACCGACGAAGAGGCAGCGCGCGCGGCGCACCTCAGCGCGATCGTCGGTGGAGCGCTCGGTATTGTCCCGCTTGGGGCGATCCTGGCGCCGATCAAGGTGGCGAGCAGACCCATCCTCGATGCCGCTGGCAATGTGATCGGTCAGCAGAAAATTGCGCCCGGGCTTCTCGGATGGGCTGCGGCGAAGATCGAGCAGGGCATCAAGGCTGGGGTGACGTTTGGTGCCGTTGGAGAATGGCAGGAGTGGCTGTCGAAGCAAATTGCCTCTGAATACAACGGGAATGCCCGTATCAAGCTTCAGACCGACCTTGCGCAGGTTGAAGGCCAGATTGCGAAGGTTAAATCAGACCCGCGCTTGATGGCTCTCAATGCCGATTGGCTGAAACAGGCCGACACGGTGGTTGAGCGGTACAAAGAGCAGATCAAGGATCCGAGCAAGTATGAGCTTGACCCCGAGCGGGTGCTGATCAGCTTCTTCGGGGGCGCCGCGCTCGGGATGCTGCATCCGCATGGATTGCGGGAACCGCAGCAGCCGGCAGTACCGCCTGTCACCCCGCCCGGTATTACGCCTCCAGGAATAGGGACGGGTACGCCACCTGGCCCTGGCCCTGGCCCTGGCCCTGGTCCTGGGGCGGGCGCTGGCGGTCAGGGTGGTCCTGGTCCCGGTACCGCTGGCGGTGGTCCCGGTCCCGGCCCGGGTGCTGGCGCTGGCGGTCCCGGAGCTACTCCCTCCCAGCCGCCGCCACCACATGGCGCTGGGCCGCGCTTCTCATGGACATCATGGAACGGACAACAATGGTGGGGAGAAGATCCAGATCAGCCAAAGAGTAAGTGGAGTCACGGCGGTTTTGCCGGTGAGTACACGCATTGGTACGAAAATCCTAATGGTGGTTGGGAGAGTGGCCCCAGTGGGCCGGCTACGCCACCGAATTGGTCCAATACTCCTCATTCTGGTGATGACGCGCGGCAGACCCGGATGCGCCCTCCGTTCCAGAAGGGTTTAGAGGACGCGGGTGTCTTTGCTCCGAATTTGCCGTTTGGAGAGTTGCGTGATCTCTATCAGACGGTTGATGGGCTTAAGAACGGGTTCGGCCGGGCGGATTTGGCCGGAAAGTCCCCGGCCGATCTGAAGACGATGTTCGATCAGTTGTCGTTGCTCAAGGATCATGGGTTCGAGGCGCACGAACTCAAGATGATGCCGTACGACGCGATCGCGCAGAATTATGCCGCCGCGGTAAAAGCTGGCGCAACCGCCGGTCCGCCGCCGCCAGAGGCAGAGCCACAACCGGAAGCGGGGGCTCAACAAGTCGGCCCGACTGCTCCCGGCGCGGCGCCCGGAGCGGCTCCGCCGCCAGGCACTGGCACGCCTGGACAGGCCGCTCCGGGTGGTCCTACCACGGCAGGCGAAGCCGTAAAAGAATTCGGCAAGGGAATTACCGAAGGGCTCCACAAGCATCTGTGGGATAAAATTCAGGCTGGCGCGACCTCTGAAACCAAGGGCGCCCCACCTTCCGCTTTGCTTCAGGCCGCCAAAAGAATCCGGGCCCGCGGCGGCTTACAGGATTTCGAGCAATACAAGGCGTTCGCCGATGATTACGGGCGCAGTATTCAAGTCGGAACGCCAACGTTCCAGCAAGACATGCGAACGCTTGTCGAGCGGCACGTTCCGAAGGCTGGACAGGCTGCTACGGGTATACCACAAGCCCCCGCCGGCGGCGCGGTCTCTCCCGAGGGCGCACCTGGTGGTGGTTCGGCAGGAGCGCAGCCCGCCGCCGGTCCTATCATTGCTACAGGAGCGCATGACGACCCGATCGAGCTCCGGACCGGCATCGACGTAGAGCGCGCCGCGGCGATCGCAGCCCAGGATCACACCCACGCACAAGGCGAGGCACGTAATGTTGCCTTCGGTCACGCGACGTGGGGTGGTCTTTCCATCTCCCTTGAAGCGCCGGCTGGCGGTGTCCGTAGGGGAGTCAACAAACGAACTGGGAAGCCATATGAAGGCCGTGTCGGCGCAGCGACCGGATTTATTCCTGGCGTCAAGGGCGCGGATGGCGATGACCTCGACGTTTACGTTGGGCCTAATCCTGAGAACCCCACCGTGTGGGTCCTCGATGAAGTAAAGGACGGCAAGTTCCGTCAGACCAAGAGCTTCATTGGATTCAACGGCCCGACTGAGGCGGTCGACGCGTACCTCAGAACGGACAATAAGAACGCTGAGCAAATCGGCGGCATGATGCCGATGCTCCAGCCACAATTCGTTGACTGGGTCAAAAACGGCGATCATAGTAAGCCTGTCCGCGACAGCACTGCCATCGTGCGACAACAACCCACAGGACCAGAGCGTCCAGCCGTTGCGGCACTACCCTCCCCACCCCCCGAAACGGGGGTGGGTGAGGCGGAGCGTGCCGAAGTTCAGCCGCAGCACGTTCAAGCGATCGAGGACGCCATTACGTCGGTCGGGCATCCACTTCATGACGTAGCCCCGCTTGATATCGCCCTGGCGGCCGAATACCACGCCGCCGGCGTCAGAGACGCGCGCGAGGCGTTTCAGTTGGCCTTCTGGGTGAACGGCATCGCAAAGGGCTACTTCACCCCGGAGGACCTTGCCGACATTTACGGAGAAGAAGTTGCCCAAATTTCCGAGCGCATTTCCGATGAGACCGTCGGCGGACCACTTGAACATGGCGCGTCTGCTCCACCAGAAGGCGTCACTGCTGGGCCGGGGGTTCCCGCGGGCGGTGCCGAAGGCACCGCAACCGAACCTACCAGGCTTGGCGACGAAGCTGGGGTCGGCGAAGGCCCTG